>Ga0315289_10000137_pt1 | contig 116810 bp, 103 predicted proteins | sample YL17G11_40_MG_FD_203452 | JGI IMG/M metagenome (GOLD analysis project Ga0315289, IMG submission 203452) | Sediment microbial communities from Yellowstone Lake, YNP, Wyoming, USA - YL17G11_40 | ecosystem: Environmental > Aquatic > Freshwater > Lake > Sediment | place: USA: Wyoming | collected... | reverse complement strand
CGACGGACACAACTTACACTGATGTGAACGCCACGACTTTGCCAAATGGAAAATATTTCTATAATGTGACGGCCTCGACGGAGGGAGGCGGAGTGGTAGCAGCGCCACCGATGCGGCCACCGTCTCGTGTTTCGATAGAGCCAAGAGATGGACGAGTATCGCCGCGAGAGCGCCGCTAAAAGAGCACGGGGCGAGTCTGTAGATTCCCCGCCGCGGTGCCTTCACCTCGCGCGATAACAAAAAGCGGGCGCCTATTGAGGAGCCCGCTCTTTATTATGAAATTGGAAAATCAAAGGGGAATTTTCAAATCGAGGGACAAAGTTTGGTCAACGCGGGCACGCGGCAAGCGGCGTGAGCGAACAACAAGTCGCTTTTTCGCCGGGACAGCGATTTCCACGAGCGGAATGTCCTGCCAGAGACGGGCCTGTTTCGCCAATCCACCTTGCATTCCTGCCCGATGAAAATCGCGATTGAGTTCTATAAGAAAGTAGAAACGCTCCTTCCCATCTCCCTTGTGTCGGAGCGTATCCTTGCACGCCAGTCCAGTACTGCCCGTTCCTGCAAAAGGATCAAGCACAACTTCCTCAGCCAGCGTACTCTTCTCAATCAGAAGACGCAGAAGATCCACGGGTTTCTGAGTTGCGTGAGCGCGCGAGGCTGACGGAACATTGTCGTACTGCAGCACATCCGATTCGCGCGGGCCGAAAAGCTCACGCTTGCCCTTCACCGCGAAAATAATCATCTCGCTTTGGGGCGCATAGGCACCCTTGAGGTCGCCCGAGCCGTGATTGTTTTTGACCCAAATCAGGCAGTTCTTTATTTTGAAACGAGAGGAAATCTCATGGTAGAAAATGGGGTAGGTATCGAAGCGCGTGAAGCAGTAGAAGTGGCGGTCGGGTTTCAGAACTCGATCCACTTCCTCGACAAATTGCGGCAACCATGACAGGTCAACATCACCGGCAAACTTCGGCAACTTTTCGCGCGCCACGCGCCGATTGGACTGATAGTCTATTCCGTACGGCGGATCAGTCAGCACCAAATCAATGCTTTCGCTGGGGATTTTCGGCAAAATCTCGAAGCAATTCCCGCAACGAAAGGCATCCAAATATTCTTCGGGCAAATCCATTGTCGTCTCACGCACGGCGAAAGACATTTTGAAAAACATAGCGCGCTATTTGCGGATTCTCTCGCAGCCGCCGCATCGAATACCGATACCATTTTTCACCGAACGGCACATAAATCCGCAAGCGATGCCCCGCCGCCAAAATGATCTTCCGAAGTTCCGCGTCCACTCCTAAAAGCATTTGAAACTCGTAGCGCTCTTTGGGCAGACCCAGCTCACTCACCAAACGCATTCCCTCCCATACAAGCCGCTCGTCGTGAGTCGCAATGCCGACATACGCGCCGTCATGCAACATCCGTTCCAGAACAAGGGTAAAATTGCGATTAATGAGATCTTTGTCTCTATAGGCGATCAGGCGAGGCTCAACATAGATGCCTTTGCACAAACGAAAATTCGCTCGGCCATTCTGCACCAGAGAGTCCGCATCGGCAGCCGTCCTCCGCAAATACGCCTGCAAGACGACGCCCACCTTGTCAAACTCACGCCGCAGTTCGCCATAAATCGCCAGTGTTTCGTCCGTGCAGGTAGAATCCTCCATATCAATGCGAACGAAAATTCCCCGTTGGTGCGCTTCGCGAACGACCTCGCGAAAAATATCACGGCAAAATCGTGCATCGAGCTTCAAGCCCATCTGCGTGAGCTTCACGGAAACATTCGCATCCAACTTCTCGGATTGGATGACGGTCAGGACCTGCTTGTAGGTATCCGACGCCGCGCGAGCTTCTTCTCTCGTGGTGATCTCTTCCCCCAGAATATCCAGCGTTGCCATCATGCCTTCGCGGTTGATCTCGCGCACGACGCGCACGGCATCTTCCAAGGCTTCACCGGCAATATAGCGTCGAGAGAAAAAACCCACGATTGGCTTGGGCACCAAAGGAATCCCCACCACCAACACGCGGTTAATCACATTCATAGGTTGAAATCTTGTCGAGGTTCGTTGTAGGGAAAAAGTTCCATCGAAAGGTAGCGCTCACCCGTATCGGGAAGCAAGGTCACCACGGTTTTTCCTTTCCCCAATCGGCGGCAAACTTGGGCCGCAGCGAACGCCGCCGCTCCGGAGGAAATGCCCGCCAGAATGCCTTCGAGCTTCGCCAATTTGCGCGCCATGTCGAAAGCATCATCTCGGCTCACGGTGAGCACTTCGTCATGAATCATTGGATCCAGCACGCAGGGAATGAAATTCGGCCCCCAACCTTGTATCTTATGCGGCCCGGCTCGACCTTCAGAAAGAAGTGGGCTGTCCTTCGGCTCACAGGCAAAAATCATCACATTCGGATATTTCTCGCGCAGAAATCGCCCCGCGCCAGTGATTGTCCCGCCTGTGCCAATGCCGAAACAGACGGCATCAATCGGCCCGGGCACCTGTTCGTATATTTCTGGGCCTGTCGTGCGATAATGCACTTCAGGATTCGCCGGGTTGTCAAATTGTCGCGGAACGAAAGAATTCGCCGTCTGGGCGGCCACCTTCTCTGCTGCTTCAACCGCTCCTTTCATACCGAGCGAGCCCGGCGTCAGAACAAGCTCCGCGCCGAATGCCTGTAAGAGCCTTCGTCGTTCCATGGACATCGTATCCGGCATGACGAGAATGCAACGATAACCTTTCGCCGCACAGACCATCGCCAGACCAATGCCTGTATTCCCGCTGGTTCCTTCGACAACGACTCCACCTGGTCGGAGCTTTCCATCCCTTTCCGCCGCTTCAATCATCGAGAGTCCAATACGATCCTTCACCGAGAACGCCGGATTATACGCCTCCAATTTGAGCCAGAGGGTGGCATCCTCTGGCTCAACAATTCGCTGTGCTTTCACGACCGGCGTTTGACCGATGAGGTCATAGATATGTTCTCCAGTTCTCGCCATTAAGAATCGCTCTCCATTTCAACCACGCTTATATCCGATCTTACGCAAGAAACCCAGCCGCTCGCGGATGTTCTCGTCTGTTTCCACGCCCTTCGGAGACGAGCCATCAATCACGCCGACGATCCCGCGGCCACCTTCGCCCTGAGCAATGATGACTTGCAAAGGATTCGCCGTCGCACAATAGACGCAGCAAACCTCGCGACACGCCTTCACTGCGGGCAAGACATTAACGGGATAAGCATTCCGCATGAAAATGCAGAAAGTGTGGCCGGCGCCAATTGCTTGCATCGTCTTAATGGCAAGCTGACGAAGCTCGTCGTCGTTTCCGTCGTGGCGGATGAGACAGGGCCCCGATGCTTCGTTGAACGCAATTCCAAACTTTGCTTGCGGCACGGAGTTGACCATCACTTCATAGAGATCCTCGACGGTCTTGATGAAATGTGTCTGACCGAGAATGAAATTCGCGTCCGCCGGAATTTCGACAGGAATCAGCAAGTAATCCATGATTTTCTATCCCAAAGTTAGGACGACACGATAATGTGAATGCAGTCCATTAGAAGAAGGCTATAACCCGAGTTCGTCCGCGATCTCCTCCATCGCCTTCCGCGAAAGCTCCAAAAATTCCTCAAGCTCCAGCCCGAGCGAATTGCACGAGGTCATTTGTTCACGACTCGCGCCCGCCGCAAACCGCTTCTCTTTGAAGCGATTCGCCATGAAAGCCACATCCACATTCGCGATTTTCTTCGTCGGATGCATCAGCGCACATGCGACGACAAATCCTGTCACAGGATCCGCGCAATAAATTGCCTTGTCCATCGCGCTTTCAAGGGGCACATGACCCGCATGCGCCTGAATAGCGTGCAGTATTCGCGGGTCGAGATTGTAGTCTTCCAACAACTCAAGGGTCTGCATCGTGTGGTGCTGAGGTGATTCCTTCGTGTATTCGAAATCCAAATCATGCAGAAGTCCCGCAAGGCCCCAGGCCGCTTCATCCTCGCCCAATCGTTGGGCAAGGGCTCCCATTACCGCCTCAACCGCAAGCACATGCTTCTGCAGATTCACGGTCTGAATATGCTGGCGCATCAGCGCTAAGGCTTCGGAGCGTTCCATCGTAGAGTTAACTCCATAGCAGGAGAAACGGAAAGCGACAGTCCGGGAGAAATGTCGTAGTCAAACAGGTGCGCGTCCACATAGGCATCGCCCATCGAAAATAGAATAAAACCGGCCAGCCACCAAATCAAACGATTGCGATCATTGCGATAGAACTTCGCCGCTTCGGCATCTCCCTTCTTGTCATAGCGGTGCATCTGGTCGTTTTGATAGGATGCGCCAAGGGCAAGTCCCGCTTCAAGCCCAAAAACAAAGATGGCCTTGGAATACTTCTTGTTGTAAAATTGTCCCCATCCCGGAAGAACAAGCGACCGCAACATCGCACCCGAGGGAGACTTCCGTGTTGCACCGAGGGTGTCGGGCAACGCGCCAGACACTCGAGATGCAAAGCCACAGAGTATCACAAGAAAAAGAGCAATGACGCGGGAACAGCGAAAACCGCTCATGGCACGAGAGCGACAGCCTCGATTTCCACGAGCGCCCCTTTGGGAAGCGCGGCAACGGCAACCGCACTTCGGGCGGGAGGATTCTCTGGAAAAAATCGCGCATAAACTTCATTCACCGCCGCAAAATCATTCATGTTCTGCAGAAAGACCGTTGTCTTCACGACATGCCCCAGGCTACTGCCCGCGGCTTTCAGCACCGCCTGCAAGTTCTTCAATACCTGCTCCGTTTGCTCTGCAGCCGTCAGTCCTATCATTTGCCCCGTGATTGGATCAAGCGCTATCTGCCCGGAGGTGAAAACAAACATCCCTTCAGTTTTAATCGCTTGACTATAGGGCCCGATGGCTTTCGGTGCCGCCGTGGTTGAAATGACTTCTCGCTTCATGATGTTATTTTGGAATGTCTTTGAATTTGGCGTCGCGGATATCGTCGGAAAGAGGAGGGGGCTCGGAGGGCTTCTGAAAGTTGCGCGGGCTACCGACCTGCCCGCGCGTTGCCCGTCCCACCATTCGCGCAACCAGCCGAAGCAGAATTAGAATCAGTACAAAGATGAGAAGCAGCCGAAGCAGAAACCACATCTATTTCTCCATGGGATTGTAAAAAGCTCGGCCGGTATGTTCCCGCATGATCTCCCGCGCGAGCGATTCCAAATCCTCTTGGTTCTTCACGAAATCGAGGCGTGTGGAATTTACAATGAGCAAGGGAGTCTCATTGTAATTCAGGAAGAATTGATTGTAAGCTTCATTCAAAGTGCGAATATAATCTTCGGTCATCGAACTCTCGTAAGGCCGGTTGCGCAACCGGATATTCTGCATCAGCCGTTCGGTGGACGATTGCAGGTAAATCACGAGGTCAGGTTTGCGAATTCGAGGCTCGAGGATCTCCATGAGCCGTTCATAGAGCAAGAGCTCGGCCTTGCTCAAATTAATGTAGGCAAAAATCTTGTCTTTGGCAAATAAATAATCCGCCACGAGAATCGGACGAAAGAAATCCAACTGAGGGAGTTCCTGCTGTTGTCGGTAGCGGGAAAGCAGAAAGAAAAGCTGAGTCTGAAACGCATAGCGCCGCGGGTCATCATAGAAATTCTCGAGGAAAGGGTTCTCCTCGGGATGTTCCAACACAAGTTGTCCCTGCAGGCGTGGAGCCAAAATCTCAGCCAGTGAAGTCTTTCCGACTCCAATCACTCCCTCAATCACAATGTAGCGCAATTCGTTCATTTGGTCAGTGTGCTTAGTGATATTTTATTTGAATCAAGCGAAACAACCGTTCCGTTGTCCGGTACGGATTCCAGCAACTGCCGAAATGATACTCCCATCAGCGGATGTTTGTTTTCCGGAATCAAATCACAAAGCGGCGTGAGGACAAAGCGACGCCAATGCAGCCGCGGATGAGGTACAGTCAAATCTTTGCAAGTAATGATTTCGTCTTGGTGCAACAAGAGGTCCAAGTCACATACTCTCGGCGCATTCGGATAAGAGCTCTTTCTCCCGCTTTCGCGCTCGAGTTTCTGCAGGGAGGTCAGAAGGTCGCGCGCCGTCCGTGAAGTCTCGAGTTCGATTGCCGCATTGACATAATCCGGCCCGGGCGCGTCTCCCCACGGAGTCGTTTGATACAAGCGCGAAATGCGCCGCACCCTGCCCACAGAGTGTTCCATCTTTTGCAGCACCCATGCCAACATCTCGTGCGGCTGACCGAGATTTGCGCCATATCCGATATACGAGAACTTAAGGCTCACGACGCCTCGTGACCTCCACTTCGACATTCTCGAGCAGTCCTCCCATGGGCACATGCGGTTTGCGCACTCGTACCGTCACCTCTTGAATCGGCTGAAATCTTTCCAAAAGACCGTGTGCGATCGCTCCAGCCATAGTCTCCAGCAGTTGAAAACTGCGGCTTTGGAAGATTTCCGCTGCAGCCCGATAGAGCAAAGTGTAATCCACGGTCCAATGAAGGTCATCCGCGCTTTCGCGTCGCGCAAAATCTCCCTTCACTTCCACATCCACTTGAAACGCTTGCCCCAAAGCCCGCTCCTCTTCCAACGCCCCGTGATACGCGTAGAAGAGCACATTGTTCAAGCGAATAATGTCTCGATGAGGTGCCATCGCTCAATCCATTCGCAATATCGCAAACTTCAAGTAATTCGTCTCAGGCATCGCAGGTAAAATCGGATGATCCGGAGCTTGCGTCCCTTCGCGAATCACGACCGCTTGCCGCTTCGTTTTTCGCGCGGCATCTGCGAGTAGTTCCATCCATCGCGTTCGCAGCAACAGACCCGAACATGAGGAAGTCGCCAAGAATCCGCCCGGGCGAACTCGCTGCATTGCCCGCGCATTCAAATCGCGGTAACCGCGCTCTCCTTCGTGAATTTTGCTCCGTTTTTGCATAAGCGCTGGCGGATCAAGAATCACCCAGTCAAATTTCTCGCGACTTGTTTTCAGCCATTCAAAAACATCCGCGCGCACTCCCTGCCATCGCGAATCCAATCCATTTCGTCGCGCCCCTTCGGATGCAAGAGTCAAGGCCGCTTCCGAACTGTCCACCGCCAGAACTCGCGCCGCACCCGCTTTCAAAGCATAGAATCCGAATCCACCCGTGTGGCAGAACAAATCCAGCATATCGCCTTGAGGACGAAACCCCGCGAGAGTCTGCCGATTTGCTCGTTGGTCAAAGAAAAAACCCGTTTTCTGGCCGTGTGAGAGATCGCACAAGAACTTCATGCCGTCTTGCTTAATTTCAACGGGACTCTCGCTTGAACTCGGCAGCTCCTCAATAGGTAATCCCTCGTGGGCACGTGCCGCGCTGTCTCGGCGGATGAGTATCCTGGCATCAGGAAAAATGCCATGCAGTGCCTCCTGCACCTGCGGCAAGAGCAATTCCATGCCCATCGTCAGCGGCAGCAGCACGAAGAAATCGTTGTACCGGTCAACGAGAAGCCCAGATAGTCCGTCGCCCTCACTGAAGACCAAACGGTATGCTTTTTCATTCGGAAAAACGATTTCCCGCAGCTTGAGCGCTGCCTCCAACTGCTTGTGAAAGAACGCTGCATCAATCTCAGTTCGCTCGTGGGCAAAGATGCGAACCGCAATCAGGCTATGTGGATTGCATGTGCCGATGCCGAAAAATCCGTCTCCCGCATCGCGCACTTCCACTATTGCGCCCGGTGCCACATCCTGAAAACCTTGCGAGAGTTCATTGGCAAAGAGCCACGGGTGCCCTCGGCGAAGTCGCTCGCTCACCGGCCCCGCAAGATGCACGACGGGCAGTGCCATTACGGTTTTCCACTTGAAGCCGCTGGAATAGGTTTCGCATGTGTCTGCGGCAATATTTCAAAAATCCGCACGAGCTGCTCGACCAGACTACGCAACAGCGTAAGTGGCAGCATGTTTGGGCCGTCCGAAAGCGCCTTGGCCGGATTCGGATGCGTCTCGACAAAAATGCCTGAAATCGCTCCCGTTGCCGCAGCCGCTCGCGCCAATGGAAAAATGAATTGCGGATTGCCGCCGCTGGCGCCTTTGGCTCCTCCCGGCACTTGCACGCTGTGCGTCGCGTCGAAAATCACGGGATACCCCAATTCAGCCAACCGCACAAGTGAGCGCATATCCACAACCAAATCATGATAGCCAAAAGTCGTCCCGCGCTCGGTGAGCATAATTTTCGAGTTGCCTGAAGCCACGGCTTTTTGCGCGATGTAAGCCATATCTTCCGGCGCCATGAATTGGCCCTTCTTGATGTTCAGCGGCTTGCCCGTTTTTGCCGCCGCCATGACAAGATCCGTCTGCCTGCAGAGAAATGCAGGAATCTGCAAAAAATCCACAACCTCGGCAACAGGCTGTGCATCCTCAGGCAAATGAATATCCGTCAGCACGGGCACACCGATTTCCTTGCGCACTTTCGCCAAAATTTCAAGACCCTTCTCGCGTCCGGGTCCCCGGAAGCTGTCGAGCCGCGTGCGATTTGCCTTGTCGTATGACGCCTTGAAAATCGCAAGGACACCGAAATCTCTTGCGATTCGCGCCACTTCACCCGCGACATCGAGGCAAAGCTGCTCCGATTCAATGACGCACGGCCCCGAAATCAATGCAAATGGATAGTCTTTCGTCATTCAAATCCTCGCTGCATCACCTGACCTTCCTGCCCTCCCGAAGTCTTGAAGCGCGGTGTCGGCTCCTTGCAGCCGACTCGATACAATTGGCGGCACAGGAATGCTGACATCCTATCCCGCGACGAGACGGTCAAGATCAATGTCCTCAGGAACTATTTCCAGGGATTTCACATAGTTCGCAAATTCATCTATTTGTGATCTCAGCTCACGACCAAGCGCTGCCTTAGAGGAATCCTTCAGAAGGGGAAAAACTGCCAATGGAGCAAGCGGCCAGAATACGCCGGCGCCAATAGCCGTCGCCACTTTTTTCTTTTTTTCCCTCCGTTTGGCGGCTTCGTACGCCCCGCTCGACGCATAATCCGACAGATCCGCCATCAATTGTTCAAGCATGTCTGCACATTCGTGACTTGACAGGCTGAGAACATTGATGAGGAACCTCATCCCTGTCAATTCCTTGATTTCCAACGAATGAGCGCCATCCTGTTGTTTGACTATGAATTGTCTTGACGATAGCACCTCGCCAACATGATTTGCTATCGCGTTAAATAATTCGCAGGCGGAAAGTAGCCATGCGTGAACGCTGCTGTTTAGTTCAGCTTTTATCTTTTCTGAGACAATTCGGCGAAGCAGATTTGCAGAAGCAACGTATTCAGTGCTCGTGCAGCATTGTGCAAGTGCGAGTGCATATGTGGTCTGGGAAACTTCGTCCAGTTCTTTGCCCGTAAGAAATTTCTTCACGGCAACTGTGCCACCGACCGACGCCGCGCCAAGGCCTGCAATCTGGCCAAACGATCCGCGTGATTTGGAACCCACAACCAAGCCAGCGACTGCGATGGCGCCTGCAACCAATGCACCTACACGGGCCTGCTGCGCTTTCTCTCTCGCAGTGTTTGCCGTAGCGATATGCTCCCTTATGAACTCTGCGTTCCGATTGACCAGAGTTGCAAGAATCACCGCCCTGTGTTGGTTCAAAATGACTTGGTTCGAAATGAGCGCTTCAGCCTGCGAGAACGAGTACAAGATCGTCTCAAATTTGAGTTGTTCAAGTGTTTCGAGCATTGCCTCGCAATGCGCTTTCCCGAGCCATGCTGCCGCAACCTTGTCAGACTCGCTTAGAGCGGCCTCGAACGATGCGAGACCCTTCTCGGCGTGGCCTTGAACGAGATGTGCCACGCCCATTGTAACCTTCGCTCTTGTGCTGTCCGGGCACGGACCCACAAGCTCCTCACTCTTTAATTCTTCGAAGAAATGCATGGTGGTCTCCTTGCCATTGATTCTTCATTCCCGCTGAGTGGTGAATCCTCACCCCTCACGCAAATTGTCGCCCCGAGAGGCAAAGACGCTCGTCTCCTTGTACGTTGCCTCGTAAACCATGGGGTACTCAAGCCTGTCGCTTGAAATTCCCTTTGTTCGTGTTGAATCCAACATTTAGTGAGAGGCGCAGAATCAACGCCTCCAAATCATGGATGAAGTCTTTGTCGCCGCGTTCCACGGCATAGACGGAAATATAGGCCGTCACGTCAGCAAACTTGACTTTCTGTCCCGACACAGGATTCCGAATGTATGATACAGCCTTGCCCAGCCGCTGCTTGATCTCAGTGAACAGGTTTGTACTGGATCTGCCGACATAGATGAGGCGAAAAGCAGAATCAAAGAAGGCGTATATGCCGACTTTCTTCAAGAGCTTCTCTTTGAACACACTCGTGAGTTTTCCGTCATGCTCCAACTTTTCACAACTAACCAGTTCTCGAAAAGCTGGGGTGAAGATGCGCTGTGCATAGCGAAGAAGGGTGCCCACGGTCGGTGCCTTGAGTGTGCCTTTAAGATAGTTGTTGATCCCCCCTTTTTGCGTGCTGGTTTTTTCACAAAAGATCTCAAGCCCACCAGCATAATCAATCAGTTTCTGAAGAGACTTGAGGACTTCGTTTGTTGCTTCCATGCGTGAGCTCCAATAGATTATGAGAATGGTATCGAAAAGCGAGAATCCATCCGGCAAAGGGAATCCGGTCAGACGGGGATCTGTTTGTTCTTCACGTGGGCACAGTAGTACATGTAGTTGCCGCGCGCACCAAAGATGAACCAGTAGCAAACCGGGACGACAATTGTCCAACATAGAAGCAAGACGATGAGAGGCGGTAGCCAGACTCCCTTGGTCAAGGCCCAGATCGGCCCAAAGAAGAATGCTGCCCAATTCCATCTTCCTTTGTAGCCCTCGTTGCTTTCCATGATCCGTCCAAATTCGTCTTGGTAATACGGGTCCAAAAAGGAGAAGTCCGAGTTCATACCCCGCAAAACGGGACCTCTTCTCAAACGCACCCCGCATTTCACGCAGATCTCCTGAGTGGCAATCGTCTCGGCTCCGCAATTCTGGCAAAATCTCACGCCGGTAAACGGTTTGACTCCACACTTCAAGCAGATTTCGGCATTTTCCGCCACTTCCGCACCACAGGTTCGACAATGCATGTCGCCTCCTTGAAATTATGCTTCTCGGACTGGTATTTCAGTTGTTTATTCTTGTTTTCTCGTAGAAGATAAGATCGAGATTGTAACAATGCCGCATTCCGCGCTCGAGCATTCCGCACTTCTCGAGTACGCGGCGAGACGCGATGTTCTCGGGCAAGGCGACGGCCACGATACGCGCGAGCTTGAGTTCTTGAAAGCCGTAATCGAGGCAGGCACGCGCCGCTTCGGTGGCATAGCCGCGGTTCCAGCAGTCGCGGCGAAAATCATACCCGAGCTCCACTTCAGGCCCTTTGTTCTCGCACGGAAACAAACCACAGTCTCCGATGATCTCGCCGCTCGATTTCTCGATCACCGCCCAACAACTGTATCCGAGTGTCTCTTGAAAGCTGATCCAACGCCAGACGCGTTCCTGCGTTTTTTCAATTGTATCCGAAAGTAGGCCGCCGATATATTTCACCACTTCCGGGTCGCTGAATAGCGCGTGCATCGCCGCAATGTCCCCGTCCTCTCGCGTGAACGGCCGAATCAGCAAACGCGGTGTTTCAATGGGAAAGCTCATGTCTCGTAATTGCGTGTAGCATGATGGACAAGGCAGGCCTTGTCCCTACCTGTTCAACCTGTTCTCGTTGTCGAGATGCCAGCGCGCGGGATTTTCACGGATATAACGACGATGGTTGCATAGATCTTCATCGTCACGGATGATGTGCTCAATGAACCGTGATTGCCACACGGAAGCAATATCCGGACGCATTCGTCGAATCGCGCGCGTCGCTCTCGCCTTGAATGAGCCAATGATAGTGGAGAGCGATCCCGCTCCGGGATGACCAAATCGCTTTGTAGGGACAAGGCCTGCCTTGTCCATAGCCTTGTCCGTACCGTTCATGTCATCCTCTCTTTCGATGAAAAGAATCCCATGTATATGGTTGGGCATGACGACGAATTCATCAAGCTTGACATGAGCGAAATGATTGGGAAGATCTTTCCATGCCTGGGCGACAATTTCTCCGACTCTATTGAGCCTCATTTTCTGGCCATCAACAGTACCGAAGAGAGCCGTCTTACCGCAGGTGCAAACCGTAACGAAATACGCCCCCGGCCACGAGTAGTCATACGATGCCAGACGAGTGATTTTTCGTTTCGGATAATCGAGTGACATTTGGAAGAGTTCCGTAGGGACAAGGCCTGCCTTGTCCGTTCGCCATTTGGTGGTCCCCTGCCTTGTCCGTTGAGTATTTGTTTCACCCGCGAATCAGCTAAATCGGCAACACCACCGGCCCCCAAAGAAGGAGCACACAGGGTATCAGCACCGCCGCCATTAAATCCATCGCAAAACCATGCCAAATCATTCGCGTGATGGGCACCAGCCCCGAGCCGTAGACAATCGCATTCGGCGGCGTCGAGACGGGCAACATGAAGCCCATCGAAGCTCCCAAGCACGCACCCAAAGCCGGAAGCAATACGCTGACCCCGCTCGCGTTCGCCAACCCAATCGCAATCGGAATAATCACATTCGCTGACGCCGTATTCGAGGTTAATTCGCTTGTGAAAATCGCTAAAGCGGTGAACAGAAAAGTCATCGCCACAATCGTGTTTGCGCCGGTCCAATTCTGCAAAGTCTGGCCGATTCCTTCCGCCAGTCCCGTGGCGAACATGAGGCTCCCGAGCGACAGCCCTCCGCCAAAAAGTAGAATTGTCCCCCAATCAATGTGAACCGCCTGCTTCCAATTCAAAGTGAAAGTCCGTTCGCGCCAGTCTATTGGCAGCACGAAGAGCAGCGTGACTCCAACAATTGCCGCCACCGATTCAGGTAAGTGCACTTCGAGGAATTTTGAGACCTCACTTTCGCTGCCGAATAGAATACTGATGACTCCTGGCAATATCCAAAGCGCTGCGGTGCACAAAAAAGCGATGGCGGTGTTTCTCTCTCCCTTCGACAGAGGGCCGATGCTCTTGCGTTCGCTCCGAATCCATTCCTCAAAGCCGCCTGTCTGCGGGAACTGTGCCCGAGTCTTCCTGCCCACAACAAAGAGGAGAAAAAGATAGAGAAGAACGACAATGGGAAGCGCGAGAAGCATCCATTGGAAAAAAGATATGCGGATTCCCGTTGCCTGGCTAATCATGCCGAGCCCGATAAGATTCGGCGGTGTGCCGACCGGCGTTCCCATTCCTCCGAGCGAGGAAGAAAACGCACACAGCAGCATAATCGTTGAAGCGTAAATGCCGGCATCCGGCGCGCGGCCATTCTGTTTTCCCGCCTTGGTCAATGCGGAAAGCAGCGACAGGCCAATCGGATACATCATCGCGGTCGTCGCCGTATTGGAGAGCCACATCGAGAGAAAAAGCGTCACCAGCGAGAACGCAATCAATATCCTCCCCGGCCGCGGCCCAACGCATTTCAGCGACAGAATTGTCACGGCAATGCGCCGATCCAACCCGTGCCGAAACATCGCTTCGGCCAAAATGAAAGAGCCGATAAACAGAAAGACGACCGGATCAGCGAAGGGTGCAAAGACCGCTTTCATCGGGCCGACACCGAATCCCACACAAAGCGCAGGGCCCAGAAGCGCCGCCGCAGCCATTGGAATCGCTTCGGTTATCCACAGCGCCGCAGTGAAAGCGACAATCGCGGCCAGAAAATGAGCCTCTCGCGACAGCCCCGGAAAAGGCAAGAGAACAAGAATAACAAAGAGCAAAGGCGCCAGGAAGAACCCCGAGCGCCGACGCAGGTTTTCAAAGCGCTCTTCAGCGGGAGAAATTTGCTCCGAAACTTGATGAGACTGCATGAAGATGCGGCTATCCGATTACGACAAAACTTTCGCGGCTTTCCCCTCTCTTCGTCCCTCTTTGCTTTTCTTCAAGCAGGCGGCGACGAAATCATGAAAGAGAGGATGGGCGTGTGTTAGACGACTCTTGAGTTCGGGATGAAATTGCACGGCAACAAACCATGGATGCGACGGCAATTCGATAATTTCCACAAGGTCGCCCTCAGGCCAAATGCCGCTCATCATCATTCCATGCTCTTCCAAAATTGACCGAAAGGCATTGTTGACTTCAAAACGGTGGCGATGACGCTCTGTTACCGCATCCTTGCCGTAGGCTTTGTGCGCGAGTGAGCCTCGAGCAAGAAAACACGGATAGCTGCCGAGCCTCATCGTCGCTCCCTTATGACGCAAATCACGCTGTTCAGGCATGAAGTCAATCACCGGTTGCCGCGCACTCGAGGCAAATTCACGGGAATGGGCCGCGCGAAGACCGCAGATGTTGCGCGCAAATTCGATCACCGCCGTTTGCAGACCTAAGCAAAGACCCAGAAACGGCAATCCCTTTTCACGCGCGTAACGAACCGCGGCGATTTTTCCCTCGATTCCGCGTTCGCCAAATCCACCGGGCACCATGAGTCCTGATGTTCCCGCAAGCAGTTCCGCCGCGGAATGTTTTTCGAAATCCTCGGCTTCAATCCACTTCAGTTCCACGCGCGCATCGAGCTCGGCTCCCGCGTGGACAAAAGCCTCGATGATGCTCTTGTAGGAATCGCGTACTTGAACATACTTGCCGCAAATCGCAATGCGCATACTATGCTTTGGGGATTTTATGTGCTTGACCAGCGCCTCCCATTCAGTGAGGTCTGGTGCGGTTGGTCGGAGAGCAAGGCGCGATTGCAGATTCTTGCCAATACCCTCTTTCTCTAAAAGCAGAGGCAGTTCATAGACCGTCTCCACATCGCGAACTTCAAAAACATCCTGCGCATGAACATTGCAGAAGAGTGCAATTTTCTCTCTCGCTCCACGCGAAAGAGGTCGGTCCGTTCGGCAAAGCAAAACATCCGGCTGAATCCCGATTTCACGCAAGGCCTTCACGCTGTGCTGCGTCGGCTTCGTCTTTGTCTCTCCGGCTGAAGCGATATACGGCACGAGCGTTACATGCATGAAAACGCACTGCCGCCGACCCAATTCCAATCCCATCTGGCGTATCGCTTCAAGGAAAGGCAACGATTCGATGTCGCCGACGGTACCACCAACTTCCACGATAACAATCTGATATTTTCCATCCTCGGCAACATCATCTATTCGCTCAATAATCTCGCCGGTGATGTGAGGAATGACCTGCACCGTCGCGCCGAGGTAATCACCCCGCCGCTCTCTCTCGATGACCCGATGGTAGATCTGGCCTGCTGTCGCATTGTTCTTGCGACTCATATTCTCATCAATAAATCGCTCGTAGTGTCCGAGATCCAAATCCGTTTCCGCGCCATCGTCCGTCACATAGACCTCGCCATGCTGGAACGGATTCATCGTGCCCGGATCCACATTGATATAGGGATCGAGCTTCATCATCGTCACGCGAAGCCCACGCGCTTTGAGCAATCGCCCAATCGAGGCCGCTGTGATACCCTTTCCCAATGACGAGACCACACCACCGGTAATAAAGATGTATTTTGCTTTCTGCTTCTTCATGTCATTCCCTGTTTCAAGAGCGCCTCGACTCTCGGAATATCCTCGGGGCAGTCCACGCCGGAACCGAACGCGGCCACTTCAACACATCGAATTGTGAAACCCGCCTCCAAGAATCGAAGCTGCTCCAATTGCTCCGCTTGTTCCAATGGAGATGGTTCCAAATGAGCCAGCTTCCGCAACGCCTCCCGCTGATAGCCATAGATTCCCAGATGGCGATAGGGCACCGGCATCTTCGAATCTTCTCGGAAATCCATTCGTGAGCGATAGAAAGGAATTGCCGCTCGCGAGAAGTAAAGCGCGTTCTGCTCGCGATTCCTGACAACCTTCACCACATTCGGATTCTGAAGGTCATCCATCTGGGCAAGACGCGCTATGGCGGTTGCGATGGGCAAAGTGGGATCGTCAATGAGCGGTTCAGCGACCGCATCCAGCACCTGTGGTAAAATGAGTGGCTCATCCCCTTGAACATTCAGCACGATTTCAAACTCGGCGTGCCGTGCGGCGACCTCGGCAACCCGGTCCGTACCAGAGGCTGCATTCGGCGATGTCATTTCCGCGCGCGCCCCGAAATTGGTCGCCGCTTGGAGAATTCGCTCGTCGTCCGTTGCAACGATCACCTCATCCACGCGGCTGGCCGCGCGCGCCCGCTCATAGACCCATTGCACCATCGGTTTCCCTGCGATGTTCGCCAGCGGTTTGCCCGGGAAACGAGTCGAACTCCATCGTACAGGAATGACGGCTAGAATCCGCATGAAACCCGCAGATTTTTTCGCGCGGTTCACTTGATGACGCGCGGCACCCGAAAATATTCTTCTGTTCGATCCGGGGCGTTCTTCAACGCCTCTTCGCGCGTGAGGCAAAGCCCCGGCACATCGTCACGAAAAACATTCATCATGTCGAGGACATGATGCAGCGGCTCAACGCCTTGCGTATCCACCGCCATGATCTCATCAATGTAGGCAAGGATGTTGTTGAGTTCGCGTGTCATGCGGTCTCGTTCCTCGTCCGAAAGCCCCAGCTTTGCCAGCTCGGCAATATGGTCAACAACTTCACGCGTCACCGCCATGGCGCCTCGTCCTCAAGCGTATGTTCTATGGCAAAACAAGTTTTAAATGATTCAATTTATAGCAAAAACGCCGAAAAGTCAAGCGCCAAGTCCGCCCACCCACAAAACAAAAAATCGCAAAAGTGCCTTATCCGACGGCGGCTGGCCGGTGTGCATTCTTGAAGAGTCTATGGTGGCAGAGTAGACGCTTGACTTTTTGGGAGAGCCTCCTTAAATTTCTACACACCTGAGCGGTTTGTTCACCTGATATTGTGTGCGATATTCGCTTCCAATGGTGTCAACTTTGTCTATGTCAGTCCAATAAGAAATGATTATCCGCTGGATTGCGGAATCACACTTCCGAGGGAGCTATGCACGGTAATCCCGATGCCTATCGCGAATATGAAGTTCGCGTAGGGCGAGAAATCCTTATACCTCTGTTGCGCAAGTGGGGATGGTCGCCGGCTGGAAAGCGTGTGTTGGAGCTGGGATGCGCGGAAGCGGGACTGCTTGACGGTTTTCACGAGGCCGGAGCTCTGGTGGCGGGAGTTGATCTTTCCGAGAGTCGCGCGGACGATGCGAAATCAAGGGCGCCATTTCCATTGACAGTCTATGTGGCAGACATCACAAAAGCCGACTTGCCCCAGCGCGTTGGAGGTGCCTGGGATCTCATCATTTTCCGTGATGTAATTGAACACCTTGATGACAAGGTTCAAACCATGCAGAACATTCTGACCTTGCTCGCTCCGATGGGAAAGCTCTTTCTTGAAACATGCCCCTTTTTCATGCCATTCGGTGGTCATCAGCAGGTTCTGCGTTCGTGGATGCGGGCTGTGCCATGGTTGCATCTGCTTCCACGGCCTGCCTACAAGCATCTCCTCCTGAAAACCTTGAAGCAGAATCCGCAACTGGTTGATGATCTTGTTGAGCATACCTATGATTGCGGCGTCACCATGCGCGCGCTAAACCGGCTTGTCCGCGATACAGGCTTCACCATCGAGCATGAACATCTCTATTTAGTCAATCCAGCCTACCGCATTCGCTTCGGTCTTCCCGCTATCCGCTGGCCTTTTGGCAGTCGTTTCCCCTTGCTTCCCGAGTTCGCGGCGACATCCGTTTCGATGCTGTTGTCGCCAAAACCCGTTTGACATTCGGAATTGCCAGGACGGGTGTGCCATTACCCGGTACAAACTGCACCGCCGAGGCGGGTCCCCGACTCCGCCGGAATCAGTAGAATCCCTACGGGCTGGCTCTGCCTGCCCGCCGCCAAAGAGGGCGGCCAGAGGCCGCCCATAGGGAGCGATTCAGGGCCGAGACGGATCGCCTGACCCGACCGGAACAAAAAAACCGCGACCAGAGATCGCGATTAATAGCTTCGTAGGGGTGGTTTCTGTGACCCGCCCGCCATTCCGCCGAGGCGGGTCGCCTGACCCATCTGGAATATTGAGATCCTACTTCTTCTTCAGCATCTCTTCCTTTTTTGCCTTCGCTTCGCTGCGGAAATCCTCGGCTCTTTTCATCAGGGTTGTCGCTGTGGCCTTGTAGATGATGAAGTGAGTTCGGGTGCCTGTCTTTTCGAGAACATACTTCTCAGCGCTTTCATCCAGGGGCACAAGCTTCACTTCGAGCGGTTCATGCCCCGCCAACTGAGCTCGAATGATCGCTTCCGGCGAGGCAAAACTCACGGTGCCCAGAGTATCAAGAAAATCCACCGTACTGAGTTTGCATAGAAGCCGCAGCAACCTGTCCACCAGCGGCTTGTCCCCTTCAAAGCTTTTGCCAGCTGCTCGCACCTTCCAAACAGAATCCTCCCACGCAAGCGTGATAGTCTCCTTCGGATAAACGATCTCCACTCGTTTTACCGAATCCATCGGCAAATCGGTGATCGTACGATCCCGCCAATCTTTGAGGCTCTTGGCTACTGCAGAACGATAGCTCCCTTTGACCAACCACACATCATTCTCACCGATGCGCCGCAAATAAGTATGTTGATAATCCGAAGCGTTCTTTCCTACGATAAATCCAACCGGTTTCGCTGCTTTTTCCTGGAAGACATGAACACGCACTCCCACTTCGTCCACCTCGTACTTCGCGAAGTTCTCAGGGCTGTCGGTGATGAGGCTCTCAATATTCATGCCGCCAAGTTTTCCGACGGCATCGCCAACCATCCGTTGGATTGCGGGGTATTGAATCGGATATTCCACCCACCATCCGTCGTCACGCCGCCCCAACGAGACCGAATCGCGCCCATAAACGATCGCAAGACGATTGACTGCCGCACTATCCACCTCGATAAATGGACGGTCCTCCTTCACCACCGGTTCGCGGGAGCGTGCGAGCCAATAGACAAAAATGAGCGCCAGAAAGAGCACAAGCAGAAGAATCGTTCGCTTCCCCATGTTCAGATCTCCCTCACTTTCCGCTGACGGCGGAAAATCCAGCGTCCCACTCCCACGAGGATGACAAGCACCGGCGGCCCAATGATATTCGCTATCTTCACCGTCTGCTTCGTCGCATCGCTCACTTCGTGCAGCGGTCGAATCGCCGCCTCGCGTCCGCGGATTTGCATCAAATCACTGTCTTGCGTCAGCCAATCCACCAGATTCATAAAGAAAACCCGATTCGCCGGATTGCCTGCATATCCGTCCTGCGAAAAATTGCCATCGCCAACAATCACCATCCGTGTTTGCGGGCTTCGCTCGACGGTTCGCACCGCCGGTGGCGCGACCGTCGAATCCGTTGGATGGGGAATAGGTTTCCCGCGGAAGAAACTCTCGAATGAGCCGGAATATGCCGCGGCAAGCAGCCTCTCTCCTTCGTTAAATCCCTCTTTCAGCATCGGCGAAAGAGGATTGATCTCATAGCGCCCTTGTTGAATATGCGTTTTCTTGCTGGAATAGAATAAGGGGGTACAATCAATCCCTTTGTTGCTCGGTGTCAATGTGTCAATCGAACTGGGGAAAAAGAGCATCATGGATTCAAGGTCTTTGACGATGGGGCTTTTCTTATTGAAATTTGCGATTTCAGGGAAGGGCGGATATTGCACCATATTTGAAATCACGAAAAAGGCCTGTCGCTGCTGAATGTTGACCACGCCGCACCGCGCATCGGTGACCAAATTGTTATTCACCACAAATCCATACTGACGCATCAGATCATCAAGCTGCAGATTGTTCGGGAGTGCCTGCGACTCCTGAAGCCGGGCCTTCACTTTATTAATCAGCCATGCAACCTTGCCGCCGTTCATGACAAACTGGTCAATGACAAACTTCGCCCAATCATCAAACGGCTCTTTGGGCCCGATAATAAGCAGCGTCTCAATGTCGGGATCAATGAGCTCATTGCCCGAAATCGAAACCGGCACGACTTCGTAATTCTTTTCCAGAAGGGAGGTGACTTGCTGCAGCTCTTCACGATAATCCGGTGTGCCAAATCCCGTCAGAATGCCGACTTTGCGAATCTTCTCAGCCGTGAGGCGCTTGATGGTCGAAGTCAAATCGTATTCCAGGTTGGAAATGTCTTGGACAAGAGGAATCGTTTCATGCTTGTCCTGATAGATGAGCACAAGACCCATATAGACTTTCTTGAGTTCGAGCTTGTCCTTGGCCATCACATTCACTTGTACCGGTGGAATGCGGTAGCCTTGCGCCTCGCGCTCAAGTTTCTCCTCGGCGGCCGGATCCACGAACTCAAAATGGAACTTCCCTCGCCCATAGGAGCGATAATCCTCGAGAGCATCCTTCAGGTAGCGGGAATTCGCGTTATAAGGCGGGGGCAGGTCGCGCGAAAAGTAAGCCTTCACCGTGAGCCGATCACTCAAATGCGCCACCGTGTTTCGCGATGCCGGAGACAGTGTGTAGATGTGATTCTCCGTCAGGTCAAGCCGCGTGAAAAGGCGAACGCCAATTAGATTGATGACAACGAGAATGGCCGCCATCAATACCAAATTCGAGATGGCCGTCGCCGACCAGGGTTTCTTCTTCATAGTATGCGTTTCTTGTTTGAGTCCCTATCGCCGTTGTGGGTCTCCAGACCCGCAATGGCACCTAATTTCCTTCAACGCCGCACTTGGAAAAGTGTCAATCCCCTTTCCTTCGCCCCAACGAATGACTCGCAAGCAAAAGGGAAAAGAAAATGAGGCTGAAGTAGTAAAGCAGGTCTCGCGTATCAATCACGCCGCGCGAAATATTTTCGAAATGATAATCAATTGAGAGATATTCAAAGATGGAGACCAGCGGCGTCGGAATGAAGAAGAGGATCTTATCGAGCAGGAAAAAGACAAAGATGATGACCAACGCGACAATAAACGCCACAATCTGATTTTCGGTCAGCGCCGAGGCAAAGATTCCGATAGCCAGATAGGCCGCTCCCATGAGAAGAAGTCCAAAATAGCCGCCGACCACCTGACCCCCATCCAGATTACCCAAGAAACTGACACTGATAGCGTAGACCCAGGTGAAGATGAGCGCCGCCGCGAGTAATGCGAGTGCGGCCAGAAACTTCCCGACAATGATCTCGCTGTCCTTGAGCGGGTAAGTTAGCAAGAGCTCAATCGTTCCTACTTTTCTCTCCTCAGCGATCAGTCGCATCGTAATCGCCGGTACAAAGAAAACGAAAACGAGCGGGATAATGCCAAAAGCCGTCCGCAAATTGGCCTGATTCATCAGGAACAAATTTGTCCCGAAAAAATAGCCCGTGAAGATCAGGAAGAAGGTGACGACAATGTAGGCCGCCGGCGAATTAAGATAGGAGCGTGCCTCTTTTTTGAAGATGGTGTAGATGTTGTGCATGGTTCAGTTGTTTACTTTAGGATTCTCATAGGCGCTGTGGTGAAAGACGCCCGGATAATTATGAAACCGTTTGGCTGAAACGTTTCTTTCAGGATGTCGGTTGCTCTGTCTCCTGCGTCAACACACGGAAAACCTCTTCGAGGCTAATGCGTTCGCGATGCATCTCCCATATCGGCCAGTTCTGTTCGACGGCGAGCTTCCAGAGGCCCTCGCGCACATCCATTCCCGCGGCCGATTCGAGACGAATCCCAATCGTTCCATCATCGGTTGGAATCTCGCGCACTTCCTCGACTCCCGCCATCTGTCGCGCTTTCGCGAGCAACGCATCGCGGGGAGCTTTCAGATGCGCCTGCACAATTTCCCGGCCATGAAATCCCGCCGAAAGTTCGTCGGGTTTTCCGTCAGCAACGAGCTTACCTCGATTGATAATGATAATCCGCGAGCAGGTGGCCTGCACCTCAGGAAGAATATGCGTGGACAAAATGAGAGTCTTTTCCTGACCAAGCCGCTTGATCAGCATGCGGATTTCGGCAATCTGATTCGGGTCCAACCCCGCCGTCGGTTCATCGAGAATCAAAATCTCCGGATCATGAAGCATCGCCTGAGCCAATCCCACGCGCTGCCGATAGCCCTTCGAAAGCTGGCCGATGTCTTGTCCCAGAACCTCTTCAAGTCCGCAAACCGCAACCATTTCGCGGATGCGCTGTCGCTTGCGGGCCGGATCGAGTCGCCTTAGCTCGCCGGCGTAGTGCAAGTAATCGAGGACATTCATATCTGCATAGATGGGCGCCATTTCAGGCAGGTAGCCGATCTTCTTGCGCACTTCCAGCGAGTCCTCGCTCGTGTCCAGTCCATCAACAGAAATCGTTCCGGAAGTCGGCGGCATGTAGCAGGTAATCATCCGCATCGTCGTTGTCTTCCCCGCTGCATTCGGCCCGAGAAATCCAAGAATCTCTCCATGCTGGATAGAAAAAGAAATGTCGTCTACCGCCCGCTTGCCCGAATAGCTCTTCGTCACATTGCGCAGTTCAATCATCTTCCCTCGTCAGTTTGAGAAAATTTGTACAATTGCCGATAACCGTTGCATTATAACTCACCAAAGAAATTGAATGTTCCCGATCGCCACTTGTTGGATTGCAGACGCCGGTGCAAATCAATTCTTCTTCTTGGCAAAAAATGGCATTTATCAAGTGCATAAAATGCGAAATATCATATACTAATGTCATAAAGAGCGAAATTCGCATCAAGCGCTGGAAAAGAAAGCATTGAGACAACATTCGATTAGAAATGCTCTGATAAGGGGAATCGGCAGTCTGACCTGGCCTCCCGCCGGAATTCTCACAAAGAAATTCTTGCATTATTCGTAAGGAATTTCTATATTACATTGAAAAATATGCACCCTGCCGAGCTTTGAAACCAGACTGCGTCCGTGCGATCGAACTAACGGCAGGCCAATCAACACGATTTCCGGAAAGGAGCAGCCAATGTCAGAAGAGGCAATGCAAGTGAAGAATCCGCTGCCTGAAACCTCCCTGACTCAGGAGCATCTCCAGGCTCTCTATGAAATCAGCCAATCGGTCAATTCTATCACGGACATTGACCCGTTGCTCGAACGAGTCATGGACATCGCCATTCGTGCGGCCGAGGCCGAGCGCGGTTTCTTGGTTTTGGGAGATGGCGATGCTTTCAAAGTGCGAACGGCCCGGAATATCTCTCCGGAAATCGCAATGGACGAGGCAGGATTCAGCCGTTCGATTGTCAAAGAAGTCGCTCGGTCGCGCCAGCCGATATTGACGGCGGATGCGCAAGCCGATCCGCACTTTGCAGGAATCGAAAGTCTGATTGTCAAAGAAATTCATGCCGTCGCCAGTGTTCCTTTTCATTTGCGAGGGCGAGTGTTGGGCGCAATCTATCTCGACAGCAAGACCCGCCGCAGCGGCTTCAATCCCGGCACGCTCGCGTTTTTGGCCGCATTTGCCAATCAAGCGGCCATTGCGATTGAAAATGCGCAGCTATTGGAGAATTTGCGCACCGAAAATCGCCTCTTGCGCACCGAAGTGCAACGACACTATGGGTTTAGCGGACTTATTGGCCATAGTCAAAAAATGCAGCAGGTCATTCTGCTCCTTCGCAAAATTGTCAATTCCGACATTCCAACCCTTTTCGAGGGTGAGTCCGGCACGGGGAAAGAGCTGGCGGCACGCGCGCTGCACAATGAAGGCATGCGCAAGCACAAGCCTTTCATGGCGCTCTATTGCGGCAACATTCCCGAGCAGTTGTTAGAAAGCGAGCTGTTCGGCCACAAAAAAGGCGCTTTTACCGGCGCAATTTCCGACAAGCACGGCCTCTTGGAGGTTTACAACGGCGGCACCTTTTTTCTGGATGAGGTGGCCGATATTCCGCCCGCGATTCAGGCCAAGCTCTTGCGCGTCTTGCAGGATGGCGAGATTCGCAGGGTCGGCGATACGGAAATGCGTCATGTGGATGTGCGGATCATATCGGCCACGAATAAGGCCTTGGCCAAGGAGGTCGAAAAGGGCCGTTTCCGCGAAGACCTGTATTACCGCCTCAATGTCATCACCGTAACCATGCCGCCGCTGCGAGAGCGCGAAGGGGACATCCCGCTTCTGGTCAGCCATTTCCTGAAAAAGCATGCCGAGAAAGCGGGCGCGCCTGTTAAACGAATCACTCCGAAGGCGATGCAGATTCTGGAAAGCTATCATTGGCCGGGGAATGTGCGCGAATTGGAAAACGCGATGGAACGCGCGATTGTCTTGGCCGATGACGACGACATCACTCCCGCTGAGCTGATTATCTCGCCCGTGCCGAAGACTGCCGTGGCGCGAAAAACGCTCAAACAACACGAGCGCGAGATTGTGTTGCGAACTTTGGAACAAACCGGCGGCAACAAAACGCGCACCGCGGAAATCCTCGGCGTTTCGCTTCGCTGGCTCCATTACAAACTCGCCGAATGGAAACACACCGACGCCAAATAAGCCTTTCGGCCACGGAGCTTTGTAGCGCGCGGCTTGCCGCGCATGACATCTCGCCCGCCCGCAATCCTCCCTCGCGAAATCCCCCAAAAAAAGATCAACTTTCTTTAGCAAAAGTCTTGACATTGGGCAGGCTCATGCCTATATTGTTCATCGGGCACACAGTTCCAGAACGATGCCTTTCGTCGCCGCGGCACATGTCTCATGTGCCCGGCAAACCATGTCGTTGGCACGGGGCGGGTGAGACACCTGCCGCCGCGAAGTGTTTGTTTTTAAACAAAAATCATAGAGCCGAGAGGAGGCAAGAGATGAGGACATCCTATCGTATTTCAATCGTTTGGGGAATGGCATGCTTGGCGATGGCGGCGGTTGCCGTGGCCCAGCCAGCCCCCGACACTCTCTGGACACGCACCTACGGAGGGAGCAGCGAGGATTGGGCCCATTCCGTTCAGCAGACGACCGACGGAGGCTACATCGTGGCGGGAACCACCATATCTTTCGGTGCGGGCTCGCGTGATTTCTATCTTGTGAAGACGAATGGCCAAGGGGACACGCTCTGGACGAGAACTTATGGAGGGAACGGCAGTGATTGGGCCTGGTCCGCTCAGCAGACAGCCGACGAAGGCTATATCGTGACGGGAGAAACCTATTCTTTCGGTGAGGGCGGGCGAGATTTCTATCTTGTGAAGACGGATAGCCTTGGCGACATGCGCTGGATGCGCAGTTATGGGGGGAGGGACTTTGATTGCGCCTATTCCGTTCAGCAGACGGCCGACGGAGGCTATATCGTGGCGGGACGCACCTTTCCCTTAGGTTATGTCGGTGATATCTATATTGTGAAGACGGATAGCCTTGGCGACACCCTCTGGACGCGCACTTATGGGGGGAGCAGCGATGATGAGGAGGCCTTTTCCGTTCAGCAGACAGCCGACGGAGGCTATATCATGGCAGGAGGATCCTATTCTTTCAGTGTGGGCGCTGATTTCTATCTTATGAAGACGAATAGCCTCGGCGACACGCTCTGGACGCGCACCTATGGGGGGAGCAGCGATGATTACGCCTATTCCGTTCAGCAGACGACGGACGGAGGCTATATCGTGGCGGGATACACCGATTCTTTCGGTGCGGGCAATAGGGATTTCTATCTGGTGAAGACGAATAGCCTCGGCGACACGCTCTGGACGCGCACTTATGGGGGGAGCAACTATGATTACGGCCGTTCCGTTCAGCAGACAGCCGATGGAGGCTATATCATGGCGGGAGAGACCGATTCTTTCGGTGAGGGCGGGCTAGATTTCTATCTTGTGAAGACGAATAGCTCAGGCGACACGCTTTGGACGCGCACTTATGGGGGGAGCGGCGTTGAGTACGGCTATTCCGTTCAGCAGACCGCCGACGGAGGCTATATCGTGGCGGGATCAACCTATTCTTTCGGTGCGGGCTACGCTGATTTCTATCTGGTAAAGACAATAAGAGATGGCATTCATATTGTAATCCCCAACGGGGGTGAAAGCTGGCATATTCTGCAGAACGATACCGTAAGCTGGCTTGCCCGTGGCTTTGAAGGAAATGTTCGAATCGAACTCAACCGCGATTATCCAGAAGGTGAGTGGGAGATATTGATCGAAAACACAGAGAATGATGGCAAGGAAGCCGCATATGTGACCGATCCACTTTCTGACCATTGCCGAGTGAAGGTGAGCAGCGTGGCGGATACCTTTTCAGACATTTCGGACGAGGACTTCTCGATTGTCTGCTCGCAGGGCTATCTGGCGCTGGTGCGGCCGTCGCAACCCACGGTGCCGGTCATCTCATGGAACGCCGGAACGGTTGAATGCGGGCTCAACTTCACGGAAAGTCTCCGCCTGAAGAATTTTGGAAGTGAAAGCACTGTGGTTTTTCAACCTCTTGAACCTCCGACCATCGAGTTCTCGCGCACAACCACATGCCCAAGCTATTTTGCCTTGTCTCCCGGCCAGATGAGCACATGCGAAATCACGCTGACTTTCGATCCGTCGGCTAATGGTTTCTATCGCGACACGCTTCTCGTTCAGAGCGATGCGGTGAATCAGCAAGGCGGCTATGTGCGTTTTCCTCTTTCCGGCGAGCAGATATCGATACCGGATTCTCCTCAAGTGGCTATCACCATTGATGGCAATGATGCGCACCTGTTCTGGAATCGTGTCACGCAGTCCATCGGCGGCTGCCCGATCGCTGTCACGCATTATCTCGTGTTCTACTCGCCGACATTTGCAGGGCCGTACTACTATCACGGCTACACGGCCGATACTACCTATGTGCATCTGGGAGTGGTGCGGTACGCGAGTGGCCAGTTCTACGATGTGATGGCCACGACGGCGCCGTTGCCGCTGCTGCAGGCACTACCGTCGGGCGAAGCCATGCTAACGCGGGAGGAAGTTCTCGGCGTGTTGGGGCGATAGGTTCCGGCCAGGTTGAGAACCTGGCTCGGCGATGAAGCGAACTGCCGTTCGGCGCTACAGTGGGATTTTGGGTGAGACACCCGGCGCGGCAAGCCGCGCGCTACGAGCCTGCGATTCCCGGAATGAGGCCTCGGGTGGTGAAGAAATAGGTCAATTTCAATCGAATCGTTCGGTCGCCGGCATTCGCCCATGCCAGCGGAATGGTCGGGCGGCTCTCGTCATAGACGATATAAAACCAACTACCGGGGTGCCAGTTCCAAGCCAGCAGCAAATTCGTCAGCAGCTCGTCGTCTTCTTCAACCCACTGCACCGTTCCCCGCAGCGACAAGTCCAGCGTCAAGGAATATCGCGTGCGAAACCGCCAGATTCGGTAGTCGGTCAATTGATAATCGTTGATGTCGGCCGCGTCCCAAATGCGCATCCAAGCCAGGGTCAGTGTCGTTTCGAGATTGGCGCGCGGTTTCACCGTGGCTGATTGGTTGAGCGACCAATAGTGTCCTTCGCGGAAGGTTCCCTCGCTGCCTTCGGCTGAATAGCCTATCGGCTTGCGATCATCCGACTCGAACCACATCCAGCGGTCAGTATTCGGGTGAAATTCCGGATCGAATGTGCCAAAATTATCGCGCAATTCACCGGTCTCCCCTTCATCTTCATCGGCATAATGCCGCCGATAGAATGTGCCCCAGTTAATTCCGCTGCCAAGCTCCCAGTTGCTGCGGGTCCGGACATAGCCGTTCCAATTGCCGCCGCCCGCTCCGAATCTCCCATCCGCAATCGAGGATTGCCACCCGTTCAGATTGAAGTTCGCATATTGCAGAAAGCCGCTTTTAGGCTGCCATTGTTTGCCTACCCAGAGGTAATGCTCCATCGTATTCGAATACGACCCCCATCCGAGGTCGTTGATATTGTAATCCTGCCCGCGATATAGACTGCCCGCATTTCCTTTCAGGAATCCAAAATCCATAAATAGACTGCCGCGTGCCTCAAAGGGCTGCGCGTCATATCCTGTCCGTTCCACTCCGGCAAACGCGAGTGTCAGGTTGTTTTCGGCTCCCCAGCGGATGCGCGCGTCTATGTCTGTCGCTGTCGCGTGAAAGCTGTCTTGCGCATTCAGGAATGTGCTCGTCAACCCAATCGTGTTCTGCCGCCCGACATTCCACACGGTGCGTCCCGCGGCAGCGTCCTGAGGATTCCCGTCTTCATCGCGGTTTCGTCCCGCCAATACGCTCGCGCGCAAAGCTCCCCATTGCCCATTCAGTCGCCCTCCGAAGTCGGGATCGGCGATTCGTCTTGTGTAAAGAAGCTGAATCGGCGAGGTGTCAAACAGGGTCTTCGCTTCCAGGAAGAAGGGCCGCTTTTCCGCCAAAAACACAGGATAGTCGGAGAGATTAATGACTTCGTCGTCCACATCCACCTGGGCGAAATCGGGCTGATAGGCAAAGTCCATCGTCCATGCCGCGCTCGGCACGAACTTCATGAACACGCCAAGATTCTCAAGCTCATTTTCCGATGCCCACTTGCCATCGGCCGGTGCATCCCATCGCCCAACGGCATGAGGCAGGATTTCGATATGCTGGCCAGCCCCGAAGTCTTGGAGGCCGAGCAAATTGCCGAACTCGCTGACCGATATTCCGCGCTTCCATGAGACGGGCTGCCAACATTGATCTTCCCGTCTCCGCTCAATGTGGCGCACGAAGTTAATTCCCCATCCGTCCGTGCGTGCCCCGCCATGCCGAAAACAAGTGAATGGAACGCGCAACTCCGCGATCCATCCGCTATCGGTTCGCCCCACAACCGACTGCCATACGCCGTCCCATGCATCATCAAAAGAGGTCTCGTTGGCGATTGTCCCGTCTATTTGACCGCCTGCCGCAGTGACGCCCATATAATAGCCGTTGCGCCAGTCGTGAAAACTGTCAAAGCCCAGTGCAATCCAATCGCAGTTCTCGTCATTATCTCTTCGCAGGATTCGTGTGCTTATGCTGTCCGGCGCGCTGTCCATGCAAACGAAACAGAAATAGAGCGCATCGTTGTCATAGAGCACATGGACTTGCGTCGGCATGCTCGCCGGTGCTCCTTCGACAGGCTCCGTCTGAGTGAAGCTGTCGGCGGGCGCGGCCGCAAGCCACTCGGCTTCAAACTTGCCGTCAATCTTCGGGCTGTGCGAACGCACGGCATGGACGCAGCGCGGCACATGTTCGCTCGCTGCTTCGACTCTCTGCACCAGCCACAGGCACAAGGTCAAAATCAACATAGGATGCACAACTGTCAAGAGTGAAATTTCTATTGCGGCTCCCGAAAGTCCGCCAAAAGGTCCGGCGCTTCGCTCAGGATGTCGGCTCATTGCAATTGACCCATGTTCTCTTAGGCTTTCAGCAGGAAAATGAGACAGACATTCGCAAATGAGCACCGATCGCCAAGATGTCTTGGCGAAGGCGCTCACCTCAGATGATTTGACTCGCCTTCGACCAGAGAAGTTGCAGGGGATTATGGCAGGACGAGCTGAAAAGCCTCACCGGCAACGGCGATAATGGGGGACCAGTAGACTCCCATGACGAAGATAGGAATCATGAGCGCAAGAAGCAGCACCTTGTCTCCAGCGCCAGTCAAGAGCGGGACAGGTTTCAGTGGGTCGCGCAAAAACATCTCGCGGATGATCTTCACATAATACCAAAGAGACACGACGCTGTTCAAAACGCCAATCACGGCCAGCGGAACCATTCCTTGGTCCATGAGCGCGCCAAAAAGGTAGAACTTGCCAACGAAGCCCGCCAGAGGAGGCAAGCCCACCAGTGAGAAGAGGAAGATCGAAAAGGCCACCGCCACATAGGGCGCCCGATACCCTAATCCCCGAAAGGCGTGCAACATTTCGCTGCCTTCTTTCCGCGAGACAATATCCACGACGAAAAAGGCGCCATAGTTCATGAAAAGATAGACAATCAGATAGAACAGAACCGCTTGAAAACCGAGGTCGCTGGCCGCGGCAAATCCCATCAAAATGTATCCCGCATGAGCGATGGACGAATAGGCCAAAAGTCGCTTCAGGTTTTGTTGTGCAATCGCCGCCAGATTCCCCAAGGTCATCGTGGCAGCGGACGCCATTGTGAAAAGCATTGGCCAATCCCAGCCCGCTTCCCACCCGCGCGGCAGAAGCGTCACGGTCAGACGAAGCAGCGCAGCAAATCCAGCCGCTTTTGGCGCGACGGAAAAGAATGCCGTGATTGGCGTCGGCGCTCCTTCATAAACATCCGGACACCAGAAATGAAATGGCACCATCGCCACTTTGTAGCCGATGCCTGCCAGAATAAGAAGCATCGCAAGGAAGAGGGTGATGGGTGAGGAGGTACCCTGAAGGAAGTGATCTCGAATGAGGCCAAAATCCGTCGAGCCGGTCAGCCCGTAAAGCAGCGACATCCCAAAGAGCATAACGCCGGTGGAAACCGCGCCATAAAGCACATACTTCAGCGCCGCTTCACCCGACGAACGCTGGTCTCGATAGACGCCCGCGAGAATGTAGCTGGGTATCGAGACCATTTCAATTGCGAGGAAAAGGAGTATTAAATCGTGAGCGCCTGAAAGAAGCGACATCCCCAAGGCTGACCCTACAAGAAGCAGATAATATTCTGCATCCGTTTTGAAAGACGCCAAACTGAAGAGCACGGCTACAATCGTTGCGAGGCAAAAGAAAACTTTGAAGAAGAGAGCCAAAGAATCATGTGAGTAAGTAGCAAAGATGGTCTGCGAAGTGCCCGGCCAGCTGAACATGGCAACAATACCCGCGGCCGCGAGAATCACAAGCGCCAGAATCCCTGCCGCGCTCCGCAGCGGCCGGACTAAGTCAACAATCATCAGAACCACAAAGCCGACTATCAGAATCAGCTCGGGCGAAAAGTGGAGAAGATGGGAAAGTGGAAAGGGCATGATTATTTAATCACAATTTGCGTTTGCTGATTCTCACTCGGCTTCTTTGTCTCTGTCTCCGCCCGGCAAATGCTCCAAAGAAGAGCGAAAACCCGAAATATCCGGATAGGTTACTTCCACACCCGTCCGTTGGAAAACGAGCCGCGAGGCCTCATCCCCGGCATAATTGCCGAAAACCTTGACCTGTTTGATACCCGAGTTGGCAATCATTCGAGCGCAAATCGGGCACGGAAAGATGGTCACATACATATCAGCGCCTTCGACGGAGGTGCCATGACGCGCCGCTTGCAGCAAAGCGTTCTGTTCCGCATGGAGGCAGTAGCACAGCTCCAATCGCTCACCCGTAGGAATTCCGAGTTGATCCCGCACACATCCACCGAGTTCGTCCGGATGCGGATGCCCTGTAGGCGGCCCGTTGTAGCCTGTGCAAAGAATCTGATTGTTTTTAACAATGAGCGCACCCACTTTGCGGCGCAAACAAACCGAGCGCTCTTTAATGAGCTGCATAATGCCGTAGAAGTATTCGTCCCAGGAAATGCGTTCAGTCATGGAAACAATGCTCACCTCAGAATGGCAACCCAACCGACATCACGCCTGCCGCGTGCGCCCCCGCTTCAACGACGGAGTTCAAGTAATTCAAGGTGCTATCCATCATGGAAAGCACTGGACTTGGATAGACTCCGAGCAATATCACAATCGCGGCCAGAGGGATCAGTGTGAACAGCTCGCGGCCATTGATTTCGGGCAAGGTTCTCCATCGTTCCGGCAAAGTGCCGAGGAAAAGGCGCTGAATCGCCCAAAGAATATAGCCCGCTGTAATGATAATGCCAAAGACAGAGATAATCGTAAAGGCTTGCCAAGTGGGAAAGGCTCCGACAAGACAAAGTAGCTCGGAGATGAATCCTGAAAGGCCGGGCAGTCCCATCGCCGCGAAAAATGCCAAAGAGAATATACCACCATAGATGGGCATTTGATTCGCCAGACCTCCAAACCCAAGTTTGCCGCGCAACTCGACTTCGGGGTAATCCTTCGGATAGACAATGTAGCGATGGTGCGCTCGGTCATAGATGACGCCAACAAGCAAAAAGAGCATGGCTGTTATCGTGCCATGATTGAACATCTGGAAGACGGCGCCATTGATTCCCGCAGGTGTGAAGCTCGCCATTCCCAACATGACGAAGCCCATGTGCGAAATCGAGCTGTAGGCCACCAATCTTTTCAAGTCCGTTTGCGCCATGGCGCAGAAAGCCCCATAGACGATATTGACCATCCCCATAAAGGCAATGAACCAAGCATTTTGCATCGTGGTATCGGGCAGCATCGGGTAGTTGATGCGCAAGATGGCGTAGGTTCCCATTTTCAGCAGAATGCCCGCCAGAATGACCGAAACCGCCGTTGGAGCTTCCACATGCGCATCGGGAAGCCATGTATGAAAAGGCACCATCGGAATCTTGATGGCGAAGCACACAAAGAGAGCAAAGAACATCAGAGTCCGGATAGTCTCACCACGAATCCAGTTGCCCTGTAGACTCTGGTTCATCATGTGAAGCATGTTGAAGGTGTGACCACCCGTCACCGGATCGCGCGTGTTCAAATAGAAGGCTAACATGGCGAGCAACATGAGAACCGAGCCAAACAAAGTAAAGAGGAAGAATTTAATGGCAGCATATTCCCGCCGCGGGCCACCCCAAACGCCGATGAGAAAATACATCGGCAGTAGCATGATTTCCCAGAAGACATAGAAGAGAAAGAAATCGAGGGCCACAAAAGTCCCCATCATGCCCGTTTCCAGGAGCAGGAACATGCAGAAATAGCCCTTGACCGCCTTCGTAATTCCCCATGAAGCGAAGATGCACAGAAACGCAAGGAGAGCGGTCAATCCCACCATCGGCATAGCCAAGCCATCCACGCCGACGAAATACTCAATGTTAAAAGCGGGAATCCAGGAAACATGGTCAATGAATTGGAATCCTCGCTCGTCATTGATCCCGGTCTGTGACGGGTCGAAGCGCGCCCAGGTGACAATCGCAATAATAAGAACCAAGCCGGTGAAAAAGACCGAGGTCCAGCGAATCGCATTCGGTCGATCGCGTGGAATAAACAGGAGGACGACCAGGCCGACCACCGGCAGAAAAGTCATAAGCGTTAGTGGACTCATGTTCATAACAAATTATTGAAAGATCTAAACCATTTGCCAAAGGAGAACGACCACCACCACAGCGGCGGTCAGCCACACATAATTTTGATAGCGCCCAGTCTGAAAGCGACGCGTGACTGCACCGATCTGGTCGGTGATCCACGCCGTGAAATTCACAAGGCCATCCACGACATGGTCGTCAAACCAACCCTGAATCGTCGAATAGGTCGCTGTCAGCTTTGCGCTGCCGTCAAGAATTCCGTCAATGACATATTTGTCGAACGCCGCAAGCATCCGCGAAATCAAGAGAGTCAGTGCCACAAAAGTGGCATCATAAATCTCATCGAACCACCACTTCCGCTGCATTCCGCGAGCGACCACACCCAATCGTTTCTGCCATGCCGCCGCCGAGATTTTCCAACGGTAATAAGTCTGATAGGCTACATAGATACCCGTCAATGCAACAAGAATGGAAATCACCATCGCAATGTAGTGAGCACTGTGGCTGCTATCGTGCGCTCCCGCTGCTTGATGAGAAACTGCATGGGTTTCAGCTACTTCACTGTGAATCTCTCCGTGCGCAACCACTGGGCCGTGCACGACTTTCGCGGGTGTCGGCAGCAGCTTCGCAAACCATCCCGATTCGGCCGAAATCGGATTCGGAGAATAGAAGATGAAGACCGAAAGCGTCGCCAGAACAATTAATGGAACGGTCATCACTTTGGGAGATTCGTGCACATGATGGAACGCGCTTTCTGCCGTGCGGAATTTGCCGTAGAAGGTCAGGTAAATCAATCGGAACATGTAGAAAGCCGTCATCATTGCGGCGCCAAATCCGAACACTGGGAGGATAAACCAACCCGGGTGCTCCATGGCAAAATGTAGGACACCGCCCAAAATCGCATCCTTCGAGAGGAATCCTGCGGTGAGCGGAATGCCGGAGAGAGCGAGCGTCGCGATCAGCATCGTCCAAAAAGTGGTCGGCAGCTTTGTCTTCAGGCCACCCATGTTGCGCATGTCCTGGGGTTCTGTCTTATGGTCGCCGACATGATGCAGCGCGTGGTGCATCGCATGAATCACCGAGCCTGAGCAAAGAAAGAGGCATGCTTTGAACATTGCGTGCGTGCCCAAATGGAAGAAGCCCGCCGTGTAGGAGCCGACGCCGATGCCCAGAATCATATAGCCGAGCTGAGAAACCGTTGAATACGCCAGCACGCGCTTGATGTCATTCTGGGCAACGGCAATCGTTGCCGAGAAGAAGGCTGTGAACCCACCGAAGAGAGCGATAACGACCGAGGCATCGGGTGTCAACATCGGGAAGAGGCGCGCCGTCATATAGACACCCGCCGCCACCATCGTTGCCGCATGGATGAGTGCGCTTACGGGTGTGGGACCCTCCATCGCATCCGGCAGCCAGACATGCAATGGAAATTGCGCCGACTTTCCAATCGCGCCGCAGAAGAGACAGAGGCAGGCAATGGTCAAGACGGAGCCGGACAATTTGCCTGCGGCCACTGCGCCGAAGACGCCTGAGAGATTCGTCGTGCCCGCATAAACCAGAACAATCATGATTCCAATAAAGAAGCCCGCGTCTCCGATGCGATTCACGATAAAGGCTTTCTTCCCTGCATTGGCGGCGGAGTCCTTTTCGTACCAGAATCCAATCAGAAGGTAGGAACAGAGGCCAACCAGTTCCCATCCGACATAGATCAAAAGAAGGCTATCGGCGAGAACCAGCTCCAACATCGAGAAACTGAAAAGCGATAGAAATGCGAAGTATCGGCTGTATCGAACATCACCCTTCATATAGCCGACACTGTAAAGGTGGACCAGCGACGAGACAATCGTTACGACCATCAGCATCACCATGCACATGTTGTCCAAGTTGATGCCGATGTCAATCGCAAAGGGCCCGAGTTCAATCCATCGAGCGCTCCACTGATAGGCCAAATGCGGATCTCCGCTGACCAGCATGCGCGTCACGAACAGGTAGGTCGAAATGGCTAAGCTGGTAAAAATAGCTGACAGGCTTACCCAATCTCCTTCGCGCGGGAGTCGCTTCCCCGCGAAAATCTGAATCGCAAAAGCGGCCAGAGGCAGAAGAAGGACAATTATCGCAAGGAGAATCTCAACCGGCATGAGTACTTCACATATCCAACATTATGAAAGCGACTATCTCTTATCCAGAAATCAATGACCTGAGAGGACGGCCTCCAAACCTCGCAAGCAATTTATCCAAGTGGCGCGCGGTGCGAGAAAGACCCAGATAATGCCGAAAGCGTGCCGTCCGAGAAATCGTTCGAACTCGCGGCTGGTCGGGGTCAATTTCCCACGGGTGAAGATAGAAAACGAAAGGCCGACCCTCCCGCAATATTTTCTGCACCCCAGCCCGAAAGAGTCCACTGGGAAGAATCCGAAAATAGCCTCCGCCTCCCCAAGGCAAGTGCCGTCCCGCTATCGGCAACGAAGAGACCAGAATCTCGTGCAGTCCACATTCCCACTGAAATAGCCATTTTCCCTTCACATCAGCCGGAACAGGGGTATATCGGTCGTGGGCTACCGTGGGGAAAAGACTCGAGCTATAGAGGAATCCTTCTTTGACCAGAATTTCGGGAATCCATGGCGGATAGTTGAAACTGGGTGCCCGAAATCCCGCGATTCCCTTTCCCACTATTCCTTCCAAAATGTCTCGAGCACGGCATAAATCTTCACGGAAGAGACGAGGCCCCAAGCGACTGGGCAATTGGTGCGCGTGTCCATGGCATGCAATTTCATGACCCGCGGCGGCGATCCGTGACACCAAATCCGGTTCTCGTTGTGCAATGCATCCCAGCACAAAGAAAGTCGCCTTTGCTTGATGTTTTGCCAGAATCTCCAAAACACGCCCAATGGGCTCGGCCAAACGCAGGTCGAGCGCATCCCAGCTCTCCGGCGGAAACGCAGGACGTAAGTTCTCCACCTGAAACCACGCTTCGACATCGAAACTTATGAAGACTTTGGAATGATTCAACGGCCCTCTCCTTGCTACAGACTGGCACGAGAATTCTGCCCAAAAACACAGAGCAGGTCGACAACGCCGAAGGGATCCTTACGATACTTGGATACTTGCCGCAAATTGATTTTATGTTCGCTTTTTGTTATAATATCACAGATTCAGAAAAACGCTGGCGTTGCGCATGGACACTATTGGTCAGAATGTTCCCAAACAGCGGGACTATTGGAACCGTGTCACCGAAGACTTCGATTCGATCTATACGCAGAGGAAGTCTCGATTAGGTCGTTGGCTCGATCGCACTTTCCGAGCCGACATGTTTGAGCGCCTTGCCTACACCTTGCGCCAAGCTGCTCCGATTCAAGGTTGGACTTTTTTGGATGTCGGCTGCGGCACCGGACACTATTGCTTGGCTCTTGCAAAAGAGAATGCCCAGAAGGTTGTCGGGATTGATTTCGCGCCGAATATGATTGAGAAAGCCGTTCAGTTTGCAATGGAAGCGGGCAAGAGTCATATTTGTGAGTTTCGAGTCCAGACGATCGAAGACGTCCCGAAGACCGAGGTCTTTGATGTCGTCATCGGGATTGGATTGTTGGACTATTTCTCTCATCCTGAAAATCTTCTTCAGCTTATGCACCAGCATGCTCGCGAAAAAGTAGTCTTGTCCTTCCCGCGATCAAATACTTGGCGCGCACCGTTGCGAAAATTGCGCTTGACGCTTCGTGGATGCGATGTCTATTTCTACAGTGAATCCAGAGTGCGCCGACTCATCGAGGAAAACGGGGGCCGCCTCTCGGATTTCCGAGTCATTGGCAAACTCTTCTGTACAACCTCCCGGCCCGCTTAGCAGTACCTCCACCGGAACCCTAACTCACTTCCGTTTTCGCCCTCTGGATTCTGTCGCTCTCCAATCCGTCCTCTTCTCATGGATGACCTGCCGCCGGTTTCCGCTCTGACCGTTCCCAAATCACATCGCGATGCCCCCGTAGCCAACTGATGAAGCTGAGGAGAAATGCAAAGTTGAGGATGACAAAGTGATAGATCAGAGTGATGCCCGGAATGTGAAATCCCAACCGACTCAGAATTCCCCCAACTGCCGCGAGCCCATAAAACAGTATCTGAATCCAAAGAACCACCTGATAGAAAAAGATCTCTTGGAGCAGAAGACTGCCCAGAAAGACTGCCAGCAAAAGGAAAGGAGCTATCCAACGCAGGACCTTGTGGGAGAAGAAGACATAGGCCGTTGCACCGTAGCGCGGATGCATGACATAGCCAAGCTTCGCCAGCGCTTGAAAGCAACCCACTCCGAATCGAGCTCGACGATGGAATTCCTCGCGAATGGAGTTAGCGGTTTCTTCAAATGCTCGAGCTGTTGGCTCAAAAACGGCACGCTTTCCCCGGGCAGATACGCCGATTAATTGAACCAAATCATCCATTCGACCATCGGCAGGGAAAGGGACGAACTCGCTGCGGCGAACCGCATAAAAACCGCCAAACGCCCCACAAGTTCCCCCGAGATTGCTCTCAAGGGTTTTGAGAAAAACCTCATATTTGCGATAGAGACTTTCTCCAACCATTTCGGTGATGCCCTTGGGAGAGACCATATCGTGACGCCCCGATACAGCACCCACCGTGGGGTCTCCAAAATGACGCACGAGCTTCCGTGCCGCCGCGGCGTCAAGAAAGGTATTGGCGTCAGTAAAAAGAAAAATGTCTCCCTGCGCTTCCCGAGCCAACCGGTTCAGCACCCCCACTTTTCCCGTGCGCTGCTCCATTTCAAAAAGTCGAATCCGAGAATCCGCACAGGCCTTCATAATCTCCACTGTGCGGTCTGTCGAGCAATCCGAACCAACCAAAACCTCCAGTTTTTCAGGCGGATAATCCAATGCGAGGCAATTTTCTATCTTCGCTCCAATATGGGTCTCTTCATTGTAGGCTGGAACTAAAATGGAAATCTTGGGCCATTCAGATGGTTCCTCAGGCGGTGGCGGCGACTTTCGCGCAAGGAGAAGCAGACTTAGCGGATAGAAGATATAGGTGTGCAGAAAACCCAAGAGTCCAGCCCAAAATAGAATTCCTCCGATAACCTCAAACACTCTCTATCCTCTCAGAGTATCCGCGAGATCCACATCAATCGAACGAAGCTGACGATAGAAATTGAGAATAATCGCGAGCGCCACGGCAGCCTCGGAAGCAGCCACAACGATGATGAAAAGTGCCGCCAATTGCCCATCGAGATTTCCTGCAACAAACCGGGTGAACGCCACAAAATTCAAACCCGCGCCATTCAGAATCAGCTCAACACCCATCAGAATCTTCACCAAATTCTTGCTTGTGAGGACGGCCACCAGTCCAAGAACGAAGAGAATGACTCCAATGGCCAGATAAATCATTAAATTATTCATGGTAACCTCTCCGAGGGCGCGCGAGCCAGACGGCCCCGATGAGCGCTACCAAGAGCAGCATTGAGGCCATTTCAAAGGGCACAAGATACTGCGTCAGCATCGAAATCCCGATAATCTCTACGGTCGCAGTGTCCGGCTGAGACGCAATTTTCCAAGGAGTTCCGACCAAAATGGTGATGAGCACGGCTGAAAACAATGCCGCCAACAAGACCGAGCCGACTCGCTGATGAGATTGGTCAATGAAGCGTAAATCCATTACTCGTTGCGTCAGCAGCAATCCGAAGATAATCAGAATCAGGATTCCGCCGACATAAATCAGGATCTGCGTCACGGCCAGAAAATCGGCGAATAGAAAAACATAAAGAGCCGCAACGCCGCAGAAAGTGAACAGCAAGGCAAACGCGCTGTGAAGAATTCGTCCCGAAAAGACAACGAGTGCCGCGGAAACGACCGTCATAACGGCCGCGATGACGAATAGGATTTGCGCGAAGAGAGAAGGTGTGGGATCCATTAGGATTCGCTCGGTTGTGGTGGAGAAGGATTCATCGGGGTGGTTTCCGGCGCCTTCGGCTTGGCGGCCGCGGCTTTTGCCTTGGCCTCGCGATCCCGCTGTCGAACGGACTCAACTTCCGTCGCACTCAAAATCGTGAAATGATAAATGAGATTGCGACGCGCCCGTTGCATGGCTTCATAGTCGGGCACGAAATGAATCGCTTCCGTCGGACACGGAGGAATACACAGTCCACAGTAAATGCACTTGGCGTTGTCCACATCGAACTTCAGTACATGAAGGCGTTTCTTGGTCCCATCCTTCGTTGTGCCGAGGTCCTCATCCGGCTGTGCCTTCAATGTTTCAACGGAAATCGCGTCCACCGGACAGGCTCGGGCGCACGCGCCGCAACCCGTACATTCGCTGTAGGTCATCCCGATACGCACACGAGCCCGCTCGGGCATCGTCCATCGCTCATGGGGATACTGAAGCGTGACCGCCGGCTTGAACAAATGGCTGAAGGTCACACGCATCCCGATCAGCGTGGTCGAGATGCCTTTCCAAATCTGCTTGAAGTAGCTTTCTTTCAGCGATGTCCGCATGAGACTCTCTTCTTCAAAACGACCTCATCGAACCCAAAGCATCCAGAAGGAGACAACAAGAAGATTCACAAATGACACAGGCAAGAACACTTTCCAACACACGCCCATCAGTTGATCCACGCGCAGACGCGGCAGCGTCCATCGCAGCCACATTTGGATAAAGATGAGCGCCATACATTTCAAAAGAAACCAAATCGGCCCCGGCACAAAGTCGAGGAAAGAAAATGGCGCATTCCAACCTCCCAAGAAAAGCGTCACCGCAATCGCTGACACCACAAACATATTCGCGTATTCCGACAGGAAGAACATCGCGTAGCGCATGCCGGAGTACTCCGTGGCATAGCCGGCCACAAGCTCGGATTCCCCTTCCGGAATGTCAAACGGAATCCGATTCACCTCTGCCACACTCGCCCAAAAATAGATGATGAACGCCATCAATCCAAAGGGAGGGACTCGAAGGAAATTCCAATTCCAGAAGCCTCCCTGTTGCGCGACCGCCAGAGATTGCATCGAAAGCGTCCCCGCGATTATGGCGGGCACAAGCAGGGAGAGACCGATCGGAACTTCGTAGCTGACAATCTGAGCCGCTGAGCGCATCGCACCATACAGTGACCACTTATTATTCGATGCCCATCCCGCCATGAGAATGCCGATCACAACCAGAGAGGAAATCGCGATGGCATAATAGAGCCCGACATTGAGATCCGCGCCGACAAATTGCGCTCCGAAGGGAATGACCACAAAAGCACCTAAGGTGCCGATGAAAACCATATAGGGTGCCAAACGGAAAAACGGTCGGTCAGCGATGGCCGGAATAATATCTTCCTTCAGCAAGAGTTTCACCGCATCAGCAATCGTCTGCAACCAACCCTGAAACCCTCCCGTTTCCATCGGCCCCAAACGATCCTGCATCCATGCGGAGACCTTCCGCTCAAACCAGACGGCAAAAAGCGCAAAGAGAAAGACAAACGAGATAACGCCGACAAGATAGGTGATGGTCAGCAGCGTCGCAAGCATAAGGTTCCTATGAAGTCATTTCTACAAGATTAGGTGCGAACGGAAAGGTCATAATAACGCTTACTCAGTGGAGTCCGTGGCGCAAACTGCCTCATTATTTCCGAAACCGATTCCCCTGATAGGATGCGATTGAAAGCCTGGCGAAGAACCTCCGGCGCGTTCATTTTCGGTTCGTTATGTTCATAGACCAGAAGAAGGTCCTGCAAAGCGCAGAGAAGAAGCTCGGTGGGCAATCCCGCCGTTTGAGCCATCGTGGTCGGGCGTCCCCACTCTGTTTCATTGGGCTCGCGGAAGTAGCGCGGGAGTTGGCGCTGCTCCACAAGCTGCAAGGGATCTGCCCCGGCAGAGACCTGCTCGCACGCTTCCAAGATGGGCAGCCGCAAATCCGGTCGCGCCTCGATTTTCAGTAGGAGATCCCTGAAGATGTCGCTGTGGCGCGGCGTTACATCTCGACCATTCCATCGCACAACCAACCGATAAACCGGCCAATTCGGCAGAGCAGGATTACGCTGGCCCACATTTTCGATGAAAACGGCATCCGGCTCCCGCTCATAGATGAGGTGCCTTCCCACCGTTAGCTTAGCCGTTTGGGCCTTTAAATCCGCGTATCGCATGTTTCCCACTATTATGGGCGACCCCCTGTTATCCCCCTACTAAAGTAGGGGGGACATCAGATCGGTCCTTCCCCTACTTTAGTAGGGGAAGTCAGAAGGGGTTTTTCTACCGATCTATTTCCCCCAATACAATATCAATCGAGCCAATAATCGCCACGATATCGGCAATCATCGCTCCGACGCCAATCTCGGGGACTGCCGAGAGCGAAGTGAAGCAATTGGAACGGCATTTCACGCGATAAGGAATCTGTGAGCCATCCGAAATGACATAAAATCCAAGCTCTCCGCGGGGCGCTTCGGTGCGCATATAGACTTCACCTTCCGGAATCTTCTTGAAACTTTTGGGAATGGCTTCCTGAATATTCCCTTCGGGCAAACGGTCGAGAGCTTGGCGGATAATTTTGGCGCTTTGTTCCATTTCACGAATGCGCACCATGTACCGATCCCAGCAATCTCCCGCAACACCCTTCTCACCCGTGCCGATGCAGATGTCGAAATCGTAAGTCTCGTAGCCGCTGTAGGGCTCAGTCTTGCGTAAGTCCCAGGCCACTCCCGCCCCGCGCAAATTCGGGCCGGTCGCCCCATAGGCAATGGCCTGATTGGCGTTCATCACTCCAACATCCGCCGTGCGGTCCACAAAGATCTGGTTGAAGCTGAAGAGATTATTGTATTCGTCAATCTTCGGCACAAAGTAGTCGCAGAAGTCGCGACATTTCTCGACCCACCCCGACGGCAAGTCATGCGAGAGTCCGCCAATCCAAATGTAGTTGTACAGCAGTCGTGCTCCGCAAACATCCTCGAAAAGATCAATAATCCGCTCGCGCTCGCGGAAGGCATAGAGAAACGGCGTGAAGGCTCCGAGATCCAAAGCATAGGTACCGAAGGCCACAAGATGCGACGCGATGCGATTCAGCTCCGCCATGATGACGCGGATCGTCTTCACCCGCTCATTCACTTCGATGCCCATGAGCTTCTCCACGGCCAGCACAAAGCCCAAGTTATTATTCATCGAAGCGAGATAATCGAGACGATCCGTGTAAGGAATCACCTGATTGTAGGGAACCGACTCTGAAATCTTCTCGAAGCACCGATGCAGGTAGCCAATATGAGGCGTAATCTTGACACAAACCTCACCGTCGGTGAGAAGCTCCAACCTCAACACGCCGTGGGTCGAAGGATGCTGCGGCCCCATATTGAGAATCATGTGGTCGCCTTCGATAATGTCAATGCCTTTCACTGTGGCGGCATGAAGCTCGGGCAAGTCTGCCAAAGTATTATCGCGATTCTGCTGCATTGGTTCGATAGAATCTATCTTCGATTAGGGCAATTCCCACGCCAAATCCGGCGTGTCATTCAAATTGTCGTAGGCTGTTTTTAGCCCTTGATACTCCTCGGCCGTTTTGTAATCCTTGCGTAACGGATGGCCTTCCCAGTCATCCGGCAAGAGAATGCGGCGCAGATCCGGATGGCCAATGAACTCCACTCCCATGAGATCGAAAGCCTCGCGTTCATGCCATTCCGCCGTGCGCCAGATATGGCTGACCGTCGGCACCCGTGCATTGTCCGCTGGAATTGCGACTTTCAGCACTCCGCGGTAGCCGTGCGTCATCGAAAAGATGTGATAGACGACCTCAAGAGTTCCCTTCCGATCCACAGCCGAAAGACACATCAGCATGTCAAAGTGCAACTTCGGGTCATCACGCAAGAACGCCGCGACTTCGGCAATTTTTTCAGCAGGCACCTTTATTGCTGAATCCGGTTTCGTCGCGATAAGCTCAAGAGCTAAATCGGGGAATTTCGTTCTTAGAATTTCAAGAAGCTCTTTGGTTGTCATGGGTAGCTCTTCGCAGACTGCATTTCAATCTATGTTGAATAAGGTGTCTTATGGGCCTTCGGGCAGCAGTGCCCCTTGGCGTTTCAGCTCGGACAGCGCTGTGGCAACGATGTCGGCCAATGCTGCAACTTGGGTGGCTTGAAGCTCGCGCCGCTGCTCCACGAAGGACGAGACACCAGCAAAATGAATTTCAATGCGCTGCGCCGTGCCTTGCTGCTGGAACAAGACCTCCCAGTTATTCTTTCCGCGGAAAAAGATTTGCGTGTCGCTGCGCTCCGAGTTGCGGATGCCTTCGGCGGTCTTCAAAATGTAGCGCAAAGCGGTCTCGAACGGGCCAAGCTCCTCCGGGTCAAGAATAACGAATGCCAGAAGTTCGGTCTCGCCCTGCAGCACCAAATCCGCGCCAAAATAGCGGGTCGTGTCACCGGGCTCGAAGGACACATCGGTATAAACAGCCAAAGCCTCGTGTGTTCGAACCTTGGCCTTCGTTAAAGGCGACTTGCGCTCACGCGTTTGCACCAGCGGCACGCTACCGATGAGGGTGCGGTCGCGAAATATCGTGCGCCCCGGCGTTTGCAATTCCCATTCATAGTCTGTTGCAGGCCCCAGCTCTTGTGACAGAGCCAGCGACAGTGCAAGAATGAGGCACGCTGCGCCGACGACCCATCTTGCGCCCCTGTTACTTATTGTGCTTTTCATAATTTTGATGCTGCCAACAGTAACGCGAGCCCTTCATCGCCCGACGAGAGCATTGCGTCCCTTTTTGGGTCGTGGCCTCGCACTGCCGAAATTCTTGTTCAACCGGTTCGATAGTCTCAGGTGTGATCGCTGTATCTTGAGGCAGATATTTCAGAGCCGTAGCGAGCGGGATCCAGCCTTCAACACTCACTTTCGCCCAACCCGCCACCGTATCCAAGACTTGAACACGCGCACCCGGCATCATTGTCCCCGCCGTCGGGCCACAGGGAATGGCCCAAATCGTATCGGGCGGAGTGCTTGCTTCCTGCGCAAATAGATTGCCTGCGAGCAGAAGGCCGAGGCATGCGAGGCGAAGAGCCATGGACATCAAGTCTCTTGAGCGGCTTTTGCCAGTACCTTTTCCTTCATAATCACTTTCTCGCGCAGCTCCAAGAGGCCCGCGATTAAGGCTTCGGGACGCGGCGGACAACCCGGCACATAAACATCCACCGGCACAATCTGGTCAACGCCTTTGACCACGCTATAGCCACGCTGCCAATAGGGCCCGCCACAAATCGCGCAGGATCCCATGGCGATCACCCATTTTGGATCCGCCATTTGGTGATAAATGCGCTTGAGCCGCGACGCCATCTTGAAAGTCACCGTTCCCGAGACAATCATCAAATCCGCTTGCCGCGGGCTGGGACGAAAGAAAGTGCCGAAACGGTCCAAGTCATAGCGCGAGGCGCCCGTGCACATCATCTCGATGGCGCAGCACGCCAGGCCGAAAGTGACGGCCCAAAGAGAGCGCGAACGCCCCCAATCAAACACTTTGTCAACTGAAGTGATCAGGATATTGTCGCCGAAGCGACCTTCAAGTATTCCCATAATTGCTATGCAAAAAATCCTTCAAATGTTTTTGACTACGAAGCAGCGGTTTCGGTGGCTGCCGAAGTCTGCGTTGTCCCCAGAGGTGATATTGTCGAGGTCTGGGATTCCGGCCTATCCTCGGGCATGCGGATCCATTCGAGATCGCCCTTGGCCCAAACATAAGCCAATCCCGCAAGGAGAATCAGCAGGAAGAACGCCATTTCCAGCCACGCCCAAAGTCCAAGATGCCGGTACACGACCGCCCAGGGGTAAAGAAAAATCACCTCGACATCAAAGATGATAAAAATTAGCGCGATGATGTAGAAGCGGCTATTGAAGCGAATCCAAGAAACGCCGCGGGCAACCTCTCCGCATTCATAAGTGGAAAGCTTCGTCCGATTCGGTCTGTGGGGTGCCAGAAGCCGAGAAAGGAAAAGAACAACAAACACCAAGATGGCAGCCGCCATCAAGAACAATATGACAGGAAAAAATGAGGCGAACATAGGTGCCTTGCCAACAAAAGGCTCTCATTCGAGACGCCACCACCAGACGCCCACCAAACATGAAGACTTTAATATAGGAAATTTTTCTCCAAATGCAACCTCGAATTCATCTTTTTGGCCTCGCAATTTTTGCGAAATTTTTCTTGACTCTAATCGCAAAGAATGTTATATTACATTCGACAGGCGGAGAAGAAGACAGGGGGTATGATTTTCTATTCTGTTTAAAAACAGCCATTTCGAACGGCGTTTTCCCTCCTTTCGCGCCTCGGAATGGTCTGTCATACCTGGGGGATAGGCAAAGAGGATATTCCCCCCGTATCCTCTATCGCAGTCGCACCTTGGGGGGAAACAAGGGCATAGCGAACCACCATGGTTCAGCGTGCCAAGCTTTCATTTTTCACCTCCCGCCGATGTGGAGTCCGGCCCGCAAGGGCCGGGCTCCCACGGTGAATAGTTGCTCTTTCGTGGCTTTGATAGCACTTGCCCTCGGTTCATCTCCGCCTAACCGAATAGCATCTTCTCTCCCAACCCTCAGCCCCGCAAGGGGCTGGAGAGAAGCCTGGCCCCCGCGCATGCGGGGGCCTTTGCTTTTTTGGGTTGAAAGACCCCAAAATCTTTCATATATTCAGATTGGTGAATCTTCTCAGTCCTCTCCCGTAGCAAGAAAGCATGAATTTGCCTTTGAAAAGAAATCACAAGCCGATTTCGCTCTCCGTGCTTCGGCGACTGCTTGCATGGTATCGAGTCCATAAGCGCGCATTGCCGTGGCGCGAAAGCGCGGACCCTTACGCCGTCTGGATCTCAGAAGTCATGCTCCAGCAGACACAGGTGGCGACGGTCAAACCGTATTTCAAGCGCTGGATGCGCCGATTCCCGACTGTCGAAGCTCTTGCCAATGCCTCGTTAGATGAGGTCTTGAAGGCTTGGGAGGGTTGCGGTTACTATGCGCGAGCGCGCAATTTGCACCGAGCCGCGATTCAAATCGTCAGCGAAAACGGTGGTCGTTTGCCGCAGCGGGCCAAAGACCTCGAACGGTTGCCCGGGATCGGGCGCTACACTGCCGCGGCCATTGCCTCCATTGCTTTTCATGAGGCTGTCCCTGTTCTCGACGGAAATGTGCAGCGTGTCCTCAGCCGTTTGCTCTTGGAACGGCGCGCCCTTGAAACGCCCGTGACGCAGAAGCGGCTTCGCAAAGCCGCCGAGAGCGTTATGGCGCTGCTTTCCCCGCGCATGGGGTCGCCTGGCGAACTTAATCAAGCCCTCATGGAGCTTGGCGCGCTGGTTTGCACGCCGAAGCATCCGCAATGCCTCGTCTGCCCGCTGAAGTCGTGCTGTCTTGCCTATCACCAGCTCGCAGATCCCTCAAAGCTGCCGCACCGCAGAAAATCGCGCGCACTCCCACATTATAGTACGGCGGCTGCCATCGTCCAGCGCCGTGGCAAGGTCCTCATCGCCCAAAGAAAGCACGATGGCTTTTTAGGAGGCCTTTGGGAGTTTCCCGGCGGCAAACAAGAAAAGGGAGAATCCCTCAAGGAATGCCTTGCGCGCGAAATCCGAGAAGAACTGGGCATTGAAATCGCGGTCGGAAGCCTGTTCGCCAAAGTGGATCACAGCTACTCGCACTTTCGCATCACTCTTCACACCTTCTTGTGCACCCATCGCCGCGGGCGTGTTCGGAAGCTCGATGTCGCCGATTTTCGCTGGGTTTCACCGCTTGAACTGCAAAACTTCGCCTTCCCAAAGGCTGATCGCGTGATTATTCAAAAACTACTTGAAAAAGAGAGTCGCCAATAGCGATGTCCACCAGAGAACTCGAAATCCTACGCCGCTTCTTCCAAAGCAACTCCGAGTCACGGATCGCGCATACTCTGCTCCGTTTTCCCGATGCAATCACCTTCTGCGACAATTGGGAAATGCCCTGCGTGGCGGCCATTGCGTGGAGAGACCATCTTGTATTGGCAGGGGATGCAAACGCGGACCAATGGACGGAGTTCGTCGCCTCGCTCGATTTTCACGGCTTCATTCAGTCTCCCGAGGATTTCTTGCCCGGATTAAGGCGAATTGCCCCCGACCTCGCCATTTGGCCGCGTGTCCGTTTTGTGTTGAACGGGCCGCCCACGGATGTGCCCTACCCGCGCAACGCCCGAATCCGAAAAGCGAACCTCGGCGATGCATCGGCCTTGGAACAAATCGGGCAATCTTGGGTGTGGAAATATTGGGAAGGTGCCGAAGACTTCTGCCGGACAGCGACGGCGTATGTTGCTGAGGTTGAAACCACAGCCGTCAGTGTGGTTTCAATTTTCGTCGAATACGAGAACTATGCCGACCTCGCCGTGGCAACCCATCCGTCTTTTCGACGAAAAGGGCTTGCCACGGCCGCCGCACATGCCCTTTGCGCAGAGATTGTGGCTGAAGGCAGGATTCCTGTGTGGAGTACTTCGCCTGACAATATCGCCAGCAGTATCATACCACGCAAATTGGGCTTCGTGGAGATTCCAGCGAATCCCATTTATGTCATGAATCACGAAATTCCTCCACTTACATGAGAATTTGAGGTAGAGTCCAATGTTGAAAAGACGACATTCCTTCCGCCGCTTCCTTGGGATAATGCTTGTGGCGCTCGGCCTTGCGGCGTGCTATACCAATCCGGAGACCGGCCGTCGCGCGCTCGTGCTCTTTTCGCCCCAGGAAGAGGCCGCCCTTGGCCTGCAAGCCTTCACGGAAATCAAGAAAGAGACGCCGATTTCGACCGACGCTGAACAAAACGCCCAGACCCAGCGTGTCGGCCAAAGAATATCGTCTGTGGTCCAGCTGTCTCATGCCGAATGGGAATTTGTTGTCTTCAAAGAGGATAGCACACCCAATGCTTTCTGCCTGCCTGGAGGGAAAGTCGGCATCTACACCGGCATTTTGCCCATTACACAGAATGACAACGGTGTGGCTGTGGTGATGGGACATGAAGTTGCCCACGCGGTGGCACGGCATGGCGGCGAGCGCATGAGCGAGCAACTGCTAATTGCCCTGGGCGGTGTGGGGCTGGCCGTGGCGCTGCGAGAGAAACCCAAAGAGACACAGGCCCTTGCCATGGTGGCCTATGGAGTGACTACGGCGGTCGGCCGCACTCTCCCTCATAGCCGCCGCCAAGAGCTCGAGGCTGACTATATGGGCCTGAAATTCATGGCGAAGGCAGGCTATGATCCTCGTGGAGCGGTTGATTTCTGGCGACGCTTTAAGGCATACAGCGACAAGCAGGGCGACAGGCCACCCGAGTTCCTTTCGACTCACCCGCTCGACGCGCGCCGCATCCGCGAACTGGAAAAGCGCATGCCCGAAGCCATGGAAATTTATCGCAAGAGCGCAGGGTAAGAATTTCTTGTAGGGGCGGTTCTGTGACCCGCCCATGACCTTCTCAACCTGGCCCGAATGATGTGGTGTCGGCTGCTTGCAGCCGACCCAAAGGAGTCCCCGAGGCAGATGTCTCCGCTGCCTCACAAAAATAGTATCACCCCTACGGGCTGGCTCTGCCTGCCCGCTCATAGGGAAAAAAATCGTCGTCGCGGGTGTCCTCGCCCGGGACAAAAATAGGAGGTTAAGAGATGAAAAGACTTCTATCAGTTTTCTTCGTTCTCGTTCTTGCGCAGGCAAGCTTTGGACAACTTGAGGGATCGCTGAGGGACACCCTTGGTCCGGACACTACCTACCAGATCATTGGGGACATCTGGGTCAACGCCAGTGACACCTTATGGATTCTGGACGGCAATACGCAAACCGTCGGCCTGACTGACAAGATCATTACCGCGAGGAAGCTCGCCGAGCCTGGGCATGTTGCAGATCCGAATGGTAACGAAGTCATTTATTTGGAGCTCGTGGAGCCTGGGCAAACCCTTGACGAGCGACAAGTGCGGGGCGTTTTGGACGAAACGCACATCAACATCGATCCTGGAATGTCGCCCGAAGGTGACTACTTGGGCGGAGTCACATTCACCCCTGACGGCAACCGCGTGCTGCTGACCAACCGAATGACCGACAATGTGACCGTGTTCGACTGGCAAACGATGGAGGTATTAGCGAACATCCCGGTAGGAAAATGGCCGGGTGCGGTCGCCACCAACGATGAATATGCGGTGGTGGCGTGCGCCTTCGACAATGTTGTGTATGTGATCAGCCTTTTGGATTATGGTGTCGTTGATACCTTCGCGACAGGCGAACAGCCGTGGGTGATTCGCATTAGTCCTGATGGACGATATGCTTATGTAGCCTGCGATATCGGCGATGTTTGCGAGGTAATTGATCTGGAGACGCTCCAACATGAGCGCACCATCGAAAACTTCCCGATCTGCCTGCAGATGTTTTCTTGGATATCGAACTCCGGGCGCAACTCCGCTACATTTTCTGGATTCGAAGTATCGCCCGACGGCAACCATTTAATTGTCAGTGACTTTGAAGGTCGAATTCTCTTCATCAGCACGGCTACGGGCGCGCTGGAAGACGCGATCGGCGGCTTTGGGTATTGTGCGCTCGCGCTGTCGGGCGACGGTACTACCCTGGTAGCGATAGATGAATTAGTGACTCCTGCCGTGGCGTATCGCATTGACTTTCTCTCTCATGTCATCATTGACAGCGTTGCTATCAATGGCTATAGCTATTTTCTTCCGTTCAATGGTACGGCTGCCGTGAACTTGGACGGATCGAAGTGTTACATACCCGTTTCGGACAATTCTAGTGCGATGGTCCGATTCGAGACCGGCGATTTCGTCATTTATGACTTGAACTCTACCGCCAGTGCGTTTTGGGTCGGCGTCACGCCAGATCATAGGTATGCTGTCAGCGGGCAATCCCGCTTTTCAATGGTGAGCTTTGAAACGGAAACGGTGGTGGGTAGTTGGTGGGGGCTTTCGCAATTCTGTGGTGCCATCTCACCCGTGGGCGGCAAAGTGGTTGCATATGATTGGGGTCGTTACGAAGGAATCTACTTCTTCGATATCTCAAATCCTGCGAGTCCCAACTACCGTGGAAAGACCATTTCGGGCCAGGAACCCGAGGGCGATGCACCCTATCGCGTCGCGATCGCACCCAATGGGTCAAAGGCAGTGGTGAGCAATACACTTTCTGGCAACATGTCTGTCGTCAATCTGGCGACACTCGAAACTGAGGCTATTCTTCCCGCCGGTGACAGATCGACGGAGGTGGAAATCACCTCCGACTCCCGCTGGGCCGTGATCTGCGCGACTGACGGGGGCACAGTGAAAATCATCGACCTCGCTGTCAATGTCATCGCGGCCGATTTACCAACGGGTGCTGGTACGTCAACAGTGACAATCTCTCCGGACGACGCCTATGCCTATGTCGGCAATGTGCGTAGTGACATGGTGTTAGTGGTCATGTTAAATGGTGCAGCCAGCGCTGTGATCGCTGAGATCCCCAGCGGAGAGATGGGTATTTCCTGGGCTGGATTCGGTGTGTACAGCGATGTCGAAGTCAGCCCCAGCGGTGCCTATGTGTTGGTGGCTGCCTCTTTTGACAATCAAGTGCGCGTGATTGAAACGGAAGGATTTTCCACAGTCGCCATACTGAATGTGGGAGACTTTCCCCTTCAGATCGCCTTTGGTGGCAGCGACGATTATGCGATCGTGACCAACTTCTTGGGAGATTCGTATTCCGTACTCCATATTGATGGTGCCGCCTCCGAAGTAGTTGGAACCTTTCCAGCGGGACACCTGCCCTTGCGGCTGGCCTACAATCCCACGGGGGATTTCATCGGTATCTGCCTTTACGCCGTTGGGCAGGTGTTGAAGGTCGATCCTCACACGGGAAATGTCATCGGCAGCGACGACTATGCCGCTTTCGGGCTCGTCGCGCAGGTGGCCTATGATCGGTTCGGCGAAGCGGTCGTCCTAACAACGCCCACTCATCTTCAGCTGCCACAGTTGCATCGCGGCGCAGAACATTCGGTACTGCCTGGCCTACCCGCTTCTTTTGCTCTTCTCGCATCGGATGTCCTGGCCATCGTAGCCGTACCGGGACCGGACTGGGCAACAGTCGTACAGTGGGATACAATGCACCCACCGTCCCCCTTCGACCTGATTTTGCCTGCTATTGGTGACACTGTTAACAGCTTGAATGCCCAATTTGTGTGGACTGCCAGTAGCGACCCTGACCCAAATGACATGGTCTCCTACGAAATGTGGCTCGATACACTTTTTGACATCTCGCATGCTTCAGAAATTGCTGCAGGACTCTCAGACACAATATTCTTCTTTGAGGGTTTGGCTGATGACCACACCTACTACTGGACGGTTCATGCCTCGGATTTGAATACGACGGGTAGGTGGGCCAATGATACGCTGATGTTCCGCACTTACCGGCCTGAGCCGCCAGCGAGCTTTGCCTTGGCTGAGCCTCAAAATGGTGATACGATCTATACCACGACGCCGACCTTGCGATGGCGCACAAGCTTTGACCCTGACCCGGGTGATACCATTCGATACCGCTTGATGTGGTCCTACAGTAGCGATTTCAGCATACTTGAAGACACGACCGTCTGCGATACATTCTTCACTTTTCCGGCCGAGCTGCTATTCAGTGGAGGCTTTGCCGGTGGCATAGCAGGATCGCCATTGCGGGTCTGGAGACCCACAACGGCGAAGAAGGTTGGCAGGCTTGACGAGGTGGAAGATGATTCTACCGTCTACTGGAAGGTTGAGGCGCTGGACCGATTCGGATTTTGTGCTTCATGCGAGCCAGAAGAAGGCTGGAGCTTTCATGTCTTTATCGAGCAGCCGCCCAACAGCTTCGACCTGAGTTCCCCGACCAATGGCGACACTCTGGACAGCCTGACGGCGGAATTGATTTGGGAACCGAGCAGCGACCCCGATCCAGGTGACAGCGTAGCTTTCTATAGAGTCTACCTAGCTCTTGATTCCACTTTCAGCACAGGCTTGGATAGTCAGGATGTGAGCACAACCGCGTTGGTCTGGGAAGAGCTGATAGATAGCGAGAATTACTGGTGGAAGGTGAAGGCCTTCGATACCCATGGCAATGGGACATTGTCCGGCGAGGCGTGGACTTTCCATATTCAGTCTTCCGCGATTTCGGGCGAAGATGTTCTCCTCCCGACACAGTTCGCGCTTCATCCGAACTACCCCAATCCGTTTAATCCAACGACCGAAATCCAATTTGATCTTCCCAGAAGCATGACGGTGGAACTCAGGATCTACAATATCCTCGGGCAGGAAGTCGTGACTCTCGTCGACAGGCCCATGCAGGCAGGTTTCCACTCGGTGAATTTCGACGGGGCCAAACTATCATCTGGCATTTACATTTACCAGCTTAAGGCAGGGGATTTTGTGGAGGCCAAGAAAATGGTGCTGATGCGGTAAGGCATCCAGTTAGTTTAGGCAATGAGAATACCCCGGGCTTGTGTCCGGGGTATTCTTTTCGCCGGAGATTGAATGTTTGTGAATCCCACTCAGCAGAGTGTCACCAGAAGCGCTCCGCCTACCGCCAGCATAATGGCAATCGCGCTCTGCAAATTGACCGGTTCTTTGAGCAACAGAGCGGCAAAGACAAAAATGTTGCTCATCTGATTGAGCGCCGCTGCGATGGATGCTTGTGTGTATTTCATTCCTCCCAGCCAGACCACCATGGATAGATAGGCGCCGGCGAATGAGCCTGACAGTGTGTAGCCCCAACCTCTCGTGACCAACAAGGATTGCACAACTGTCTTCCGACCAGGATGAAGAAGCAAGATTATCACAAGCACGACGATAGACGCCATATAGTCATTCTCGGATGTAAGTTGTCATTGCGCAGACGGGTTGGACGAGGATGGGTTATCGGCGAAGTAGTTTAAAGCTGCTGCCGTTCGGTTTTCGAGCTCGGACTCGCGTTGGGGTATCCAGTGCTTGAAGAAGGTTTTCTTCCCGGACAACCAGCGTTCCTCGATGGGGTTCCAGTTGGGGCTATCGGGTGGCAGATACAGCGGCTGAAGCCGTCCCCAATGCAGACGTTTGGCGTTGTGAAAGGAGACATTGTCGAGAATGAGGATGTTGCGTTGGTCCGGGCGAACCCTTCGATTCCGTTCGTCGAGGAAACCTTGGAACAGGTCGGGATTGCCGATGGGAACGATCCGCGAGAAGAAATAGCCATCGGATGGGCGCACCGCGCCGATCACGCTTTGCCGCCCAGGGTCTCCGACATAGGGGATGGTCGGCTTCGATCCTTTCAGAGCCCCAACGACGTATGGACGCGGGGTGGCCTCGATCCCTGTTTCATCACCGAACCACAGATCCACTTTCCCTTGACCGCATATCCAGACAAACGATCTGGTAGTACTCTCTCACTGAATTCTTCCCCGTTACTTGCACTGACTGTGCGATGGCATTTTTTTTGTGCGAAGCAAACAACGCAGGACACCTTTTCGATTGCGCGAGGAGAACGTTACAAAGAGCAAAGCTGGCTAAGCGGCGGCGGAATGGACATTTGTGTGGATTGCATATGCTTCGAATAAGCAAAGCAGTGCAGTGAACTTGTAAGTTTGTGACCGAAATTGTGCGAGGCACAGCCGAACAGCGCGCAAGTGCGGACTCGCCTATTCTTGCACTTAAGCCGTATTACCCCGAAGATCAAGTCCTTTTCATTCCCGTTCTCGCCTCTGAGGTGCTGGCCGTGGCCATCATAGGCCGCGCCTTGGTTCCACGGGTATGCACTTGTCACAGGGGCACTTCCATTCATTCAAGGCAATCCGCGGATCAATGCAAGAACTTGCCAGGAAACTGATCGCTGATCTCCTGTCCTATCGGCAATGACATCTTCGCATTGTGGACTATTCGTGAACTCTACTTGAGCGGTTCGACCTTGGCGGTCAATTCCACGACGCCGGTGGATGATGGATTGCCCTCGTGGATCTTTAGTCTCCAGGTGAGAGTCACCGGCACACATACGCTGCTGGAGACGTCCGTGCAGTATGCTATGGATAGCGTTACCTGATATTCAGTTCCGGGGCGCACCTCGGCTGCCGGGATGCTAACCTCCAAAGGCAGTCTGTGTTCCGAAGCCAACCTTTCAATTCCGCCTGTGCTGTCCGATGTTGGAACGACCGCGTAATCGATGGGCGCTTCCGTGTTCAAATGGATTCCCACGGGAAACTGTGGAGAGAAGCGCAGAGTAAGATCTTCGCCGGAGTGCAAGTTGATTTCCTGAACCGGACCATCCGCAACATCCATCTGGCGCGCCTTTTCCATCTGCAGTCCTTTTAGCCGCAACTCTTTCCAACTGCCGTCGCTCAGATGAAATTCGATAATGCGGTCATGATTCGTGTCGGCCACATAGAGTGTATCACCGCGAACGGAGAGTCCGCCCGGTTCATAAAGCTGAAGCGATCCTCCAGAACTATCGGTGGACTTGGCGGCATTCCTGCCAATGACTTCGGAGAGTTCCTTGCGGTTTTCGCTGATGCGCTTAATCTTGTGGTTGTAAGTATCGGCTACCAGAATATCGTCACCATGCACGGCCACTCCCAGTGGATGCTGCAACAGCGCATCGCGCAAAGATCCGACGCGATCACCAAAATCAAACAAGCCATGGCCGATCAGGGTTTGAACTTCGCGATCCTTCAGACTTGCACGACGCACAGCACTCACCTCGCTATCCGCGAAGTAGAGCCAGTCTCTTTTCCGCACAATGTCGGAGGGCTGCGCCAGAGAAGCACTTAAACCCATGCCGTCTTCAATGTCTTCCGCTCCTGAGCCGACCCATGCCTCTGCAATTAGAGTGTTGAGATCAACGGACCAGATTTGATGATTGCCCGCCATGGCAACATAGAGTTCATCGCCTACGAGTGTCAGATCCCATGGGCTGTTCAGACCCTGTTCGCGTCCGGCTTTGCCACCCATGCGATCCCAGACCTGTTTTCCGGTGCCGCAGACCGTGCTAACCATCCGCGTATCCAGATCCGCGCACCGGATCAAATGATTGTCGGTATCGGCAACATACAGTAAGTTCTTGTCCCCATCATAAGCGAGACCTTGCGGATTGTTGAATGCGGCCTGATTGAACGGACCATCACTGGAGCCTTTCTTGCCGGAGCCGATAATCGCAACAACTTCGCCCGTGGGCTCCGCAACGATGATGCGGTCATGATTGGAATCGGAAATGAAGAGGAGCTTGCCGGAAGGATCGGCTAAGACCTTACCGGGGAAGGCCAGGCCGGAAGCCGAAGGGACGCGTCCCTTTCTTTCAAATACGGGAGGAGCGGCGGCCAGAGTGCCCTTTTCCCGGCCTTCCTCCAAGAGTGAATAGACGATAGCATCAAGCCTTTCACGATTGCCTTCGCCTGACAACGAACCCGCCACGCGCCCTTCCGGATCGATCACCACTAATGTCGGCCAGGCGCGCACACCATATTCAGACCAGATACGATGCTGTTCATCCACAATCACAGGATGAGCGATATTGTAACGCTCGCAAGCTGTTTCGATATTCTGCTTGTCTCCTTCATTATCAAACTTCGCGGAATGTACACCGATGATCACCACGGGCTGTCCGGCATATTTATGTTCTATATAAACAAGGTCGAGAAGGATGTGCATGCAATTGATGCAGCAGTAGGTCCAGAAGTCCAGCACAATGACATTGCCGCGCAGATTCTCTTGGATGTAAAGAGGTCGGTCTGTATTGACCCATGCGAACTCTTTGGGAAACTCCGATGCGCGGACACGCTGTCTGGGTAAATCCACTCTCTTCGGTATCACAGAACTGTCTCCTTGGGTTGCTCTGGCGGCCGCGGCGGCAAAGGGCAAACGCGAGCGGGCGGCGGATGCACTTCCCTTGCATCCCGTAACGAGCGCAGTCGCCAGAACGAGGGCGGTCATCAATCGGATGAAGTTAATCATTGAAATTCCTAAACTCGGTAGACATCTTAGCCGAGCCTGTCCATTGGTGGTTGATAGACTCCATTATCCGTCCAGAAGTTCCGGAATTCGTCGGGATCGAGAATGATTACTATTTGTAGAAATAGGAATTCTGTTGCTGATACCGGTCTTTCCAATGGGTGGCGCAATATCGAATCAAGATTTTGATAAGGAGGCACTTGCGTTCAACTTCGGCGTTTGGTAAATTAATGAAAAAAATGACAGACATTTGGACTCCCACTTATCACCCGAATGAACGCGCTTGCTCAAATAACTTCACGATCCGTTGAGGCTGCCACTGTTTTTTCTTCTCCGACGCACCGTCATTCTCGCTCTTTCGCCGAGACTAAGCACCCCCAAAAGGGTGACTGCTAACGCTTATTCAGAAAGGTGGTTACTTCTGTTTCCATGACGCGAGTGAGCCTGTTGTCAAAATAATGGGATGCCTGCAGAAACCTTGCTTTGTTGCCGTGCGGTGCAAGCCGTCACTTGCTGCTTTGTGCCTGCTTGACTATGGTCGTGGGAATGATCTCTTGCAACTCAAATCAGCAACTCACATGGCGTGAATGGGGCAATAGGGCGGTTCAACTGCAAAAAGCGGGCAATGTGGATTCTGCTGCAAGTTGGGCCCGGGCTGCATTTGCCCTCTATGAAAAAGCAGAAAGCGAGCCCGATACAACGCATGTAGCTGCTTTAGAGAGAATTGCCGATTGCCTTTGGCGTTCGAGAGACTACGATTCGTACTTCCGAGTAATGTGGCAGTGTGTGGAGTGCTTAGAAAAAGGATTTGGGCCGAATGACCTCCGCGTTCTCAGGGCACTCTGCCTTCTAGGCGGAGCGTATCGGAGAGTCACACGATTTGTCGAGGCGGTCTCTGCCCTTCATCAGGTTCGCGACAGCTTGGAGTATTCTACAGAGCCCGATTCGTCACTGCTAGTGGAAGTGCTTATGGACTTGGCTCATTCTTGTCGCGAGGTAGGTACCTATGCCGAGGCAGAGTCGTCTCTTACACGTGTGTTCTCGATTTTGGAGAAAAAGAGTAATCCAGATGTCAATGATTTGTGGAACTTTTTTCACGAATCGGCAGCGCTTCGCTTGGAACAAGGCTTGTATTTCGCTGCCGAATCTCTGTTAACCCGGTCTCTTGAATTCTGTGATGACTCTTCAAAGTGCGAGCCAGGAGTATTGGCGACTAACTTGAATGATCTTGGACTGACATATCACAAAATGGGACGATATGTTGAGGCGGAGTCACTGTATGTCAAGGCGATGAAATTGTGGGAGAAGGCAAAGAATTCCGCTGGTATTGCCAGTGCAGTTAACAACTTAGGAAGCTTCTACTACAAGGAGGGGCGGTACGAAGAGGCTCTTCAATGCCATGAGCGCGCTCTTCAGTTTCGCAGAGAGTTCTTAGACCCGAGTCATACAGAAATCGCCGGGAGTCTGGATCATCTGGGTGTCCTCTATTGTGACTACGGGGCTTCCTCGACGGAGAAGAGGCTTTCAATGAGGCACTCGAAATTCGAATGAAGACCGTGGGGACCAAACATGAAAGCAAGGACTCCACATCCTGATCTCCTTCTGAAAGCCAGGACTGAACACAATCACTCCCCAGAAGCACAGGCATCCGATTATGAACAGTCCTCACCAACTCATTGGGTGTAGTGGTAATAATAGTTGATGATATATTCTCTGTCTCATCAGCACTCGTCCAAGTATCCCACAAGCCAGCAAGAGCAAAGACTTCTCTCGATTTCAACCGAATCAGCATCGGCTGTTTTCTTCGCTGTCCCGGAATAGCTTTCCATTCATAGAAACCATCAGCAAAAATTGCACACCGCTGCTTTCGCAAGGGTCTCTTGAAGGCAGGTTTCTCAAGCAAAGCCACTCTGATGCTGAGTTGGCTCTTTGCGCTGAGATCAGAAATGCATCTCTGCGAGCTTTAGTCTACCCTTTTGCAGTTCTGACTCTTTCATCAGCGCGAAGATGACTGGAGTGACAATGAGGACATGAATCGCCGAAGTTAACAAACCGCCAATCATCGGTGCCGCGATCGGTTTCATCAGATCCGCACCCGTGCCTGTTGCCCACATGATTGGAATCAATCCGATCATGGAAGTGCCCACGGTCATTAGTTTCGGTCGCAGTCGAGCCACCGAACCTTCATAGATCGCCTCATAGAGCTCCTTGCGCCCAACCTCGCCAGCCCTGAGTCTTTTGTTTAGGGCCTCGTGAAGGTAGACCACCATCACGACTCCGGTTTCTACCGCCACGCCATACAAGGCGATGAAACCTACCCACACGGCCACACTCCAGTTGTATCCCAAGATGTGAATGAGCATCACACCCCCCGTCAGCGAAAACGGGACACTGAGCATCACGAGCAGGGCTTCCGTGAACGAATGAAAAATGAAATACAACAGGATGTAAATGACCACAAGCCCGATAGGAACGATGAGCGTGAGTCGCTGTTTCGCCCGCACTTGATTTTCCCATTGACCTGACCATTGAAGGAAATATCCCGGTGGAAGCTTGAGTTGCTGTCCAAGCGTCTTCTTGGCTTCTTCCACAAAACCTCCCATATCCCTTCCCCGCACATTCAGGTAAACGATCGAGCGCGGCAGTGAGTTCTCCGAGCTAATCATCGGCGGACCATCCTCGACGCGGATGTCTGCAAGTTGAGATAAAGGAATCTGTTGACCACTGGGTGTGTCAATCAGAATGCGTCCCAATTCTTCGGGCGAGCTGCGGAAGTCGCGGGCATAGCGAAGTCGAATCGGGTAACGCTCACGACCTTCGACCGCGTCCGTGACCACCATTCCTGCGGAAGCCGTTTCGATCACGCCTTGCACATCACCGACATTCAATCCGTACCGCGAGATGGCTTCGCGATCAGGAAGAATATTGATGTAATTGCCTCCGACGATTCGCTCGGCGTACACATCCGCCGCACCTCGAATGGGTTTCACGATCCGCTCGGCTTCAATGGCAAGCTCCTCAAGCATCTTCAGATCTGCCCCGAATATCTTGATGCCCAGATCCGTTCGCACGCCCGTTGCCAGCATATTGATGCGGTTGATAATGGGCTGTGTCCAGCCGTTGGCAACACCCGGAATCTGCAGCTTGTGATCCAATTCCCCGATAATGTCCTCGCGCGTGAGTCCTTTGCGCCATTGCTTATGGGGCTTGAGCAGGATAATGGTCTCGATCATGGAAATCGGCGCGGGATCCGTGGCTGTTTCCGCCCGCCCCACCTTGCCCAGAACAAGGCTCACTTCCGGCACGGATTTGATGACCTTGTCCTGCACTTGCAGGATGCGTTTGGCTTCCGTGATCGAAATATTGGGCAAGGTAGTGGGCATGTACAACAGGCTGCCCTCATCCAATGCGGGCATAAACTCGCTGCCAATGTGCGACATCATCCATACCGTGAAGATGAGAACCGCGATGTTGATGAAAATTGTGGTCCATTTGTATTTCATCACCCAGTTGATAATCGGACGGTAGCCCTTCACCAATAGATGCGCCAATGGATTGGCTTCTTCCGGCCGCAACTTGCCTCGAAGAAACAGTGTGCACAAAACGGGAACAAGCGTGATCGCCAGCAACGCTGAAAACGCCATCGCTGCCGTCTTGGTCATGGCGAGAGGGAAGAAAAGTTTGCCTTCCTGGCCTTCGAGCATAAAGACGGGCACGAACGAGATGATGATGATCGCCATAGAGAAGAAGATGGGACGTCCTACGGTCTTGCTGGAATTCAGCACGGTCGTCAGGATGTTCTTTCGCTCCTCGTCCGTTCCTTCGGATAGATGGCGATAAGCGTTCTCCATCACAATGATTCCCGCATCCACCATCACGCCAATCGCGATCGCAATACCGGACAGGGACATGAGATTCGAGGTTACCTTGCCGTAGTGCATCACAATGAAGGCGGCCAATACCGCGATCGGCAGGGCCGTGATCACCACTAAGCTGCTTCGGAAGTGAAGCAGGAAAATCAGGATAACAAGGCTCACAATGATGATTTCTTCGACAAGCGCTTCTTTGAGCGTGCCGATGGCGCGTTCAATCAGGTCCGACCGGTCATAGGCCATCTGCACTGTCACCCCTGCAGGCAGTCCGGGTTGCAGCTCCTTGATTCGTGCTTTCACACGGTCAATCACCGCCTTGGCGTTTTCGCCGTAGCGCATCACGATGATCCCACCGACTACCTCGCCTTCACCGTTTTTGTCCAGCAGGCCGCGACGAATCGCTCCTCCCATCTGCACGGTCGCTACATCGCTGACACGCACAGGGACGCCCCGGTCATCGGCCATGAGCACGATGTCCTCAATATCCTTCTTGGACTTGATGTAGCCGAGGCTGCGAATATTGTACTCCATCGAGGAGCGTTCGAGAAGGCCGCCACCGACATCGAGATTCGACTTGCGAATCGCATCCATCACCATCATCGTGGAGACTTGGAGACTCTGCATGCGGAGAGGATCCAAATCAACCTGGTACTCTTTGACGAATCCTCCGATGGATGCCACCTCCGCAACGCCCGGAACGGCGGACAGCGCGATGCGCAGATACCAGTCTTGGATGGAGCGCAGCTTGGCAAGATCCTGATCCTTGCTTTCGACGGTGTACCAATAGACATGACCTACGCCAGTACCGTCGGGCCCCAAGGACATCTTGGCGTCGGGAGGCAGCTTGCCTTGAACTTCGCTCAGCTTCTCCAACACCCTTGACCGCGCCCAGTAGATGTCCACTTTATCTTCGAAAATTACATAGACCATCGAGACGCCGAACATGGACAATCCTCTCACGGCCTTGACACGCGGCATCCCTCTCAAGATGCTCTGGAGGGGATAGGTCACCTGATCTTCCACCAATTGGGGGGCACGCCCCATCCAATCGGTCATTACAATGACCTGATTGTCGGACAAATCCGGGATAGCGTCTACCGGTGTGCGGTTGAGCGCCCAAATTCCCCATAGGACCAAGAACCCCGCAAAGATCAGGATGAAGGCGCGATTATGGAGACTGTACTGGATAATGCGTTCTATCACGACCTATCCTTCCTTTTTGACAAGCGTCATCCCGCACTTGGGGCAGCGTCCCGGTTTGTCGGAGACAAAGGAATCTTGCGGCATTGGACAAACCCAAATCTCATGCGGAAGCGAGTCGGCTTTCTGAATCTGCGACGCCGAATGCCCAGCATGCCCGCCCTGCTGGCGAATCGTATCTTTCGGGGGAGACTCCATCGGCATTCCGGGCATTGCACCGGGAGCGGAAGGCTCAGCCTTGTTCATGTCTTCATGCCCGCCATGTTGATGTTCACCGCCCATCTTGACCTGCGCATCGCTGTCAATCAAGTAGCCCCCGCTGACGACAACATATTCGTCTGGATTGAGCCCGCTGAGTATCGCAATGTGCCCGTCCTGGCGTTGACCAACGGTCACTTCGCGCGACTGGTAGCGTCCCTCTCCCACTTTGACCCAAACACGGTCGGAGCGACCCGTGGACAGAACAGCGTCCTCAGGCACGCTGAGAGCTTCCTGAGGTGCTGCTTCGCTCAGGAGTACCTGCACATACATTTCCGGTTTCCAGACAAGGCTTGGATTGTTGAGGGTTGCCCGAAAAGAAACCGTGCGCGTCATCATGTCCACCATGGGCGCAATGTAGCTGATTTTGGTCTGTGCCTGCAGTGACGGTTGTCCAGGAACAATCACCTTGATGCCGTCTCCCATGTGAACAACCGGGACATCCTTTTCATACAGAATTCCTTCGACCCAAACTTCCGACAAATCTGTGAAGTCGAGAAGATTCATTCCCGGCATCACCCATTGACCTTCCGAGACCATCTTCTCCATTAACACGCCAGACTTCATGGCGTGGAATGTGAGGGTTTCTTTGATGTCGAGTGTCTTCTCCAAATCGGCAATCTGCTCGGTCTCCATCCCTAAGCTTGCCAATTTGCTGCGTGCGCCCGCAAGCAGCAAGTCTCGAGTCTGAGGATCGCTGGCTTGCTTTGCGATAACCAACTCCCGCTGCGCACTGGCCAAATCAGGACTGAAGAAGTCATAGAGTGGCTGATTCTTGACCACGGCCTCTCCCGGCGTGGAGATATAGAGTCGTTCTATCCGACCCATGACACGTGCCGAAGCTCCCCACACAGCATCTTCTTTCGCTAAGATTCGTCCGGGAACCGTCTTCTCACCGTGGAATGTCATGCGCTGCGGCAGTTCAGTCGCCACATTCGCCAGCACTTCTTGTGAGGGGCTCAAATTCACTGTCCCTGCGATGCTGTCCGTCTGGACATCCGAGCGAGTGCCTACTGTCTGTTTCACAAGTTTCATTCCGCATATAGGACAGTCTCCCGGATGGTCTTGCCGGACCTGTGGATGCATCGGACAGACATAGAGCTCTTCCTCTTGGCCGGCGCTGGCGGCGTTCGTCTTTGCTCCGTGCGTAGCCAGCAAGTAAACATTCACGCCGATGCTCACCACGATGAGCAGTATCAGCCAAGACAGAAGTTTTGATCTTGCATTCGACATAGCTTACCTCTCATTTCCTGTTTCGGCAGCGGTGTTTTGCAAGATGGCGTTCCATTGCCCCTGCAAAGCCCACGCATCCGCGCGCAACATTACCTCATCCATTTGGCTCATCACCAGTCTCATACGAGCCTGTGACAGTGTCATAAAAGGTATCCTGCCTCCCTGATAATCCGCCAATGCCGCTTTCCAAGCCAGTTCGGCATTAGGCAGCAGGCTCTCCGAAATCACATTAAGACGGTTCAATCGATCTGTCCATTGGATCTGGAAATCGCGAAGCAAGCGAATCTTCTCCAAGCGTATTTTTTGGGCTTGCTCCTCTTTGCTTCGCTGCATTGCCGACATTTCGCGAATCCGCGCCCGCTGATTGCCCCGATAGAAGAGCGGAACCGAGCCGGAGAATTCAATGGAAATCATGTTGTCCATGTCAGTACGCACCGAGTTCATCTGGCCGCTAACTTCATCGAGTTCCATGCTCCGTACATATCCTCGCAAGCCATAGGCAAGCATCACATTGACATCAGGCCAATAGTCAAGTTTGGCGCGCCGCACTTCCCACTGACCTGCTTCGGCCTGCAACTGTGATGAACGGACGGCGGGAATAGTGTCCGCCATCGTGCTGTCAACGGAGGGCGGCGGCGAAGGCGCTCCGGCTGGCATGACAGGATCAATCAACCCGTCGGGAGTGCTGCGACCGACGGCATAGGCCAAATCTGCACACTTGCGCTCAATCTCCGCCTGATTGCTGATCAGTCGGGTTTCCCACTCTTTGGCCTCAATTTGGGCGCCGATGACATCTGCCTGCGAGCCCATACCGGAAGAGTACATCGCGGATGCGGAAGCAACCATCTGCTGCGTCAATTCCTGGCCGTATTGCAGAGTCTTTCGGATCTCCAAGAATCCGGCAAGCTCGTAGTAGGTCATTGTTACCATTGCTACCATATCTTGCTCGGCAGCTCGAACATCGGCGATGCTCGCTTTTGTTCTCGCTTCATTCGCTTGACTGGATGTCTTCAGCTTGCCGGGAAAAGGCACTTGCTGCATGAGTCCAATTTGCCACATGGTCATTGGATCCATGTGAGTGTCGAACGATTCGGGGACATTCATAAGCCCTACGCGCAGCTCGGGATTCATCCACGCTCGGCTCATGGCTGTGCGGCTCTCCTGCGCAATCACCATGGAACGCATGCTGCGAAGGTCAGGGTGATTTCGCAGCGATTCGCGGATGTAAGATGCAAGAAGGGTGTCGGATGTCGGCTGAGCAAGTACCGGAATTGCCGCGCTCCACAGCAAAACCGCGAGATAGGAACACCTCTTGACGGCCATCTTTGGGAATCTATTTCGAACCATACGCCCTTCTTTCTATTGAGGAAAGGTATTGTGCCACGGACATGTCCAGCCTGCGACTCAGCGGCCGATCAGTGTCTAATGATAGAAAAAATGCAAACTCAAACAAATTAGAATGGAGCAATTAGAATCGCGGGTCAGCAAATCTCATTCCACGAACTTGGTCTGACTCATGCATATACGATTAGAACTATCCTATTTGAACTCAGGTTCCCGGGCCAAGGCCAACAATGGGCTCCACGAGAACATTCATAAAGCGGCCAGCAGGAGCTTCATTCTTGTCATAGGATTTGGTCCTGTCGGTATGGCATCATTTCTCCGCGGCATTGCTATTTGAATGGCCCAAGGCCTAAGGTGTTTCCTTTTGATTCAGAAGGTCGAATTCTTGGGTCGGATGCAAAATCTGTCTGCACCCTCAAAGAGTGACTTCCGTCGTCGGAAGTGCACTGAATTCAAATGACGCGCCTCGCAGGAATGTGCTGACCACTCTTTCAAGGCCGAACAACTTAGAGTTGGACCTCGTTTCTCTGTTGAAGTCACTTGAAGAATGAGATGTCGGGGATCAACACCAGGAAGGTGTCAATGCATGACCAATTTCGGCAGCTCAACAAGGCGGTTTCATTTGCTAAGAGAAGGATCTTGCTTGCGTTGGAACAAGCGTCATTGGGATTTGCCTTCAATTCGCGCCGACTGTCAGCAATTGAGGTGGCGGCGGGTGCAGCCAAGTTGCTTGACGATCAGCGAGCCAGACAGAAAACGCTGCTATGACTTGGCTTATGCGCACGAGCAGCCCGAATAGCGACATAATGTGGCGAGACATTCAGGTTAAGGACACCGGGTCAAAGGACGGTGGTAGCCACAAAAAGAAATTCCTGCCATCAAATGGTTCACTTTGAGTATTATTCTCATAATTCAATAAATAATATTGACAATTGGATGAACATTCCCTTCAGCTTCGGAATTTTGCGGAGTGTGGGATAAGTTGGAGAGGCATGAAATTGTAGCGACTCATATTGCTTTTTTAAATTGCTCTAAGTATATTAAGCAATAGAACCATTTTACACCTCAGACTGCACCTCATCGAATCGAGTTTAGCTGTCAGTCAGAACCATTGGGGAGGTAGCACAATTGGGGGCCTTGTACTGCAATACCGAGCATGACGATAGACTGATTCCGCTCTCCGCCTATATTCATCGCATTTTTCCCTGCCCGTCTATTCGAAAGCTATATAGAATTCCACCAAGTAAAGGGGGGTTACGAGAGTGAACGCTGCAACCGCTGATTCGGGGCGAGCCTTTGCGGATGCACTGGCACATTTGCTGCCGCAACTTGGATTCGCTGCTGAAAGGGGCATGCTAAAGAGAGACACTCTAGAAGCCATCAAGAATCTCCATTGGCCAGAGAAAATGGAAGGTAGTTTACTGCATAATTTGGTTAGGGAATTCAAACCTATTCCTTTTCAATTTTTCTCCTCAGAAGGATGGTCGAGTTACCTGCTGATAGGCGCAATTCTCTTGCTGGTCACAATGGTTCCATTGCTGCTCGTTTTCTTTCGACATCGTGGGAGCACTCGCACAAGCAGAGCGATATCATACCCGGGATGGAGGACTATTCTTCTTGCGGAGATCTCCCTTCTGCCCGGTATGTTCGCACTTTCGTTTCAAAGAGGCTATCTTGGCTTCACTTGGCTTCTGCTGAGTCTATTGGCGGGAATTATGATCTCAATCTTGTTTTCACTGCGACAGAAAGGGAAATCAGGCAAATTTCACCTCAAAAATGTTCTTTCCAGAAAAGTCACGATGAGAAGATCGCAGGGATATGAAAGACTATGTAAAACTAGTGTAGTTATTTAGATCGTCTGGATCGGAAGAATATATGTCCGTCCAAATTCCGGTCAAACTCAATGTCAGAGAAACGGGAAACCGCAGCAGCAAATTCAGGGCCTGCGAAAAGGCACTTGTGAGCGACCAAAAGGAGCTGGTGTATGGGTGATGGATAAGTCCTTATTATTGCAGAGGAAGGTTAGGTTCTATGTGACATGAACATCGCTCAACAGATAGGTGACGGAGAATTCGTCTCCCCTGTGAATACAAAAGCAGATTCTGCGGTTAGATAACCAATCCAAATCTAAAATGAAGAAGCTACATCGTGAGTTCTTTGGAGCAATATTCACTACTCTGTTGCTTCAATTGCTCGTCTCGTCTCAAATGTCTTGCATCCAAGCTGCTCAGGAAAGTGCTGCCAGGGAAGTGGCTTCGTCGATACTTGGATCTGAGTCGGGAGGACAGGTCACCGTTGAGCAGTTCATCCGATTATTACCCGCGGCCTTTGGGTTCGCACATACCATTTCCTATAAGATGCCCCGAGATACTCTCGTTACTTGTCTTATGTCAGTGGGTGTACTCCCAAGAGATGTCAAAGTGGATTTTGATATGCCACTGACCAGGGGTCGAGTCTCTGTTCTCTTGGTAAAATCGTTGCGGTTAGGCAAAGGCAGCTTACTGGAGAGATCTCTAATCTCACTATTTGCATCACAGGAGGCGTCCTTTCGCGTGGCGCTGCGTGAGAGGCGTATTCCTGCAGGCGACATAGGAGATGTGATCACGCGCAGGGAATTGGCTGCAATCATACTCGCTGCGGCAGCCTCAAATATGTCTAAGCCTTTGCCTCAAGCAGATACTCGGTGTATCGCGCTCTTTGTTCAGACTATACTCAGCGAGGTGATAGATATTGTGGAAGCAGAGAAGATGCTGAACACGGCAAATCTAGGTTCTGTCCGGTCAATGTTGGCATTCTGATTAGCAGTAATTATTGCGGAAAAAGACAACGCTACGGAAGAGACAGCAATCCTTATCTTCCCTTAATGGCGTGCTTAACTGGCCCAAGAAATTCATGTCGCAGGCTTCAGCATGAGAGATGGTATCTGGCACTCGGTTCCATTTGCAGAAGAGTACATGACACCGTTGCTGGAACTCAGAGGATCGCAATATGCACATAGCGAGTTCGCCCAGCGAGAATATGTTCATTGGCAATTGAAAGAAAACCCGGCAGGTAGGGCTATCAGCTGGATTGCTTTGCAGAATCCGGCAAAAGTGATCGGAGAGTACTGGATGGTACCTGCACGCTTCAGAATTAATCGCCACACTTACCTTGGGACAATCGGGGCGAATGCGCTTGTTGATAGTGAACACCGTCGACAGAATGTTTTTATTGTGTTGGGAAAGAGGTGCTCGCACACCTGTCTTGAACAGTCAATTGAGTTCACTCTTTATGTCCCTAACCGACTCTCCTTGAGGGGTTTGATCCGTAGGCTGGATTGTGCAGATTTGGGAGAAGTTCCTTTCCTCGTGTATCCTTTTGACATGAATAAGCTCGCTGAACATGCGTTTCGAGGTGCAGCACTGCGGAAACTAACCCCACAACTCATGAGAGGTTTATGCCGCTTGGCCATATCACCACGAAAGGACCCGAAAATTGGCGCTGAAGCGATAGAACTGTTTCGTGTTTCCAATTTCGATCCGGATTTTGATCTGTTCTGGGATAGAATCCGGGATAAATATCCATCGATTGCGGTTCGTGACAGTGGGCACATGAACTGGCGATATGCCCGCGCTCCTCTCAGGAAGTACGCCATCCTCTTGGCGCGGGGAGGAGATCGCATTCTCGGGTATCTAATTTCGCGTTCTGCGACTATCCGAGGTTTGCAGTCGGGTATCATCATGGATTTTCTCTTCGAGTCATCTCCCCTTGGACAGACTGCCGGTCACACCCTGCTCGAGACGGTCATGAAAGACTTTGCGGAGGAAAAGGCGCATCTGGTTTGCTGTCTATCTCTATCCCATACGGAGGAATACCGCGTGCTGAGAAGTCATGGATTTGTTAAGTGTCCCGGTCTCTTCAAACCTCACCCCTTCCACCTGATTGCACAAATTCATAACACGAACTTCAAGGAGCCGTGCTTTAATAATATCAACGACTGGTATTGGACCCTGGGAGATTATGATATCTTCTGATGCCTTAGGCAGTGTCCCCAATGTCCTCTCTATTGATTTCGAGTCCTGGGTACACGCATATCGGCCTGCCGACACAAATTCTCCTGCGAGAAGGAGACTGGACAATGGCTTTGTCCTCTCGGCAGGGATGAAATTGTTGGATCTGCTGGATAGGTACAACGCCGTGGCCACTTTCTTTGTCGTTAGTGAGATCTTTGAATGGTACCCGGAGTTGTTGGAGAAGATCGAGAGGCGAGGGCACGAAATCGCGCTGCATTCTTATTCCCACAGGATCTTGTGGTCAAAATCAGACCTTGCCGATGAAATCGGGCGGTCTGCGGAATTCATGCAGCGCTTTAAGGTTCGGGGATTCCGCGCACCTCGCGGATTCATGAAGGAGGAACATCTCGACATTCTCAGGAGATTTGAAATTGTGTATGACTCTTCGAGCTATGGAGCGTGGGAGGCGATAAGGCGCACAAATGGTGTCGCGGAGATCCCGATGTCGGCTTGGGCATATTCCAATTCGGAACGAACGGAACCCCATTTTGGTCCCCTGAATTGGAAATTAATCGGACAAGTCTTTCCTTTCGGATCACCTTATGTCATCGGATTGATCGGACCTTTGCTGTTGAGATGCGTGCGCTTCGAGAACCGGCGGAAGCGACCAGCCATCATTTGTTTTCATCTATGGCAAGTAGTCCATCCCTGCCGTAGCCACGGATTCATGCGACAGTTGCTCGCACACGAAATTCTGTCGCTACCCTATTGCATAAAACGCCATCGTCTCTTCATCGAGCTGTTGAAGACAGTCAAAACCATGACGATGGGACAGTTTTTTGATGCTCGTTTTCATAATACTGATTGAGAGAAGCAAACCGAAAAGTAGGAGAGGAAGTGCCATGAGCATGAAGCCAACATACATTGTCGTTGGAGCGACTATGGGCATGTGTCTTTTTCTTGCATCACTCGGCATCTACCAGCCTGTCTGCCGTGCCGGCGGCGAAACATCTATGAAATTTCCCATTCAACTGGAGGATGCGTGGGTTCCGGCCTATGAGAGTGACTTCTCTGAAAAGGAGTTGAAATCCGAATGGGTCGTCACAGCCGGCAACGCCATAGTCGAAGAAGGAGCGCTTGTATTGCGAGCTGCCAAAGGATACGCGCAGATAATCCTTTATAAACCCTGTTTTCCATCGCCGGGCGTTCGGATGGAGTTTGGTGTCAGTATTGCGGATTACGCCAAATTGAATGACATGAGTCCGTTTCTTAATGCCAATCAGGCAGGATGCGCGGGGTCCTATCTTTTCCAATTGGGTGCTGAACAGAACACGGTTGACCGGCTTCGTAGAATTGGAATACCTGTGCAAGAAACAGTAAACGATACAATTCTCCTTGAGCATCGGCATCTGTACCATGTTGTGGCGGAGAACGATCGCGGTCATCTTCGATTTGTGGTTGACGGAACCACGATCTTCGAGTGGGACGATCCCATTCCCTTGTGGGGTCCCGAACATTGCCACATAGGCTTCTACACCTGGGAGAGTGAGATCCATATTGACTATCTGAGAATCTATCAGAAAGTGCCGAAGCATTAGCATGCAACATCGTCCGTTGAATGTTGCAATGGTTGCCCCTTTTCCACCTAAGGATGCCATCCATGGCAGACTCAGAGGAACTGCATCGTACACAAGAAACCTAGTTGCACATCTTTGCGTTGATCCTCACAAGGCAAGGGTTAAGGTCTTTGCAAACTACTTGGGACATCCAGAAGCGACGAAGAGACTTCCTGAATTCGTTCCTATCAACGCAGAAATCACAGAGGTCTTTTCATCAGAGCGCAATTGCGAAGTTCTAAGGTGCTGGAGTGAGTGTGCGTTCTATCCTCTTCAGATATTTGGAAAAATCTGGAGCTGTCGCACAGAGATTGACATTATCCATATTCAGCATGAGTACGCCCAGTTTGGAAAGTCTCTATCCGCGTTGCTCTTCCCCTTTTTGCTGGGTCTATTGCACCTGACACGAAAGCCGATAATTGTCACGCTTCATGGTATCGTGGAAGGGAACGCGGTGGATTCCTCTTTTCGCAATCAACATTTCCTCAAAGTCTCCCTGCCCTTCCTTCGTCTTGGATTCAATTTCATCGGCAGATGGACTGGCCGATTGGCCTGTAGCCTAATAGTCCATGAGGAACATACTAAGAGGATTCTCCAGGAGAATTACCATCTGGCCGAAGACAAAATTGAGGTCATTCCTCATGGCGTTGAGATTCGCAAAGACACGCTTGAGACAGGGACTGCCAAACGCATCCTTGGAGTGGAGAATCGCCGAGTGATTCTTTTTTTCGGTTATTTGGCACGATACAAAGGACTTGAAATCCTGATCGAGGCTCTGGGGTTGCTAAGCGCCAATCGCCATGTGCTTCTTATTGCTGGAGCGCAGGTTCATCATTTGCAGGCCGATCCTCTTTACATTGAATACCTGGCCCGTTTGAAACAAGCCGCAGATAATACGCAAAACGATGCGGTATTTTCCGGGTTTGTGCCAGAAGAGAGGATTTCTCTGTATTTTTCTGCGGCTGATCTGGTTGTCTTTCCCTATGTTGACATGCATGCATGCAGTGGTCCTTTCTGTCTCGCCCTGTCTTATAAGCGTCCATTTCTCGTTTCAGAGGCATTTGCTGATTTCTACGGCTTGCCATCCGAATTGAGGTTCCGCCACACGGCTGAATCTCTTGGCGGAAAAATCGAAGAATTCTTTGAATCAGAAAGCCTTGGATCAATAGCTGGAGAATGGACAGAGAAGTTCATTCGCCAGCGGTTATGGAGCAGCGTGGCCAATCGTACACAGGAAGTATATGCAAAGATTCACTCAGGGCTTGCCGATGCCTCTGAACGGTGATATTTGGGATCCACTTAACGCGAAGCCTGGGCCTTGAACAGACTATTTCCAAGAATTCCATCGGATTTGGCAAGAGAAATATTGACCGTCACCTTGGTAGCATTATCTCTTAGTATTCTGATTGGTCATAAGGTGATACTCTCTCCGGGGATTGTGATCCTGGCAGAAAACTTGGAAGTATATTCACTCAAAAGCTTGGCCGAAAATTATGCTCCCTATTGGCAGGAGAAATTTCAGTATTTTGATTTTGGCATAGGGGACAGTGTCTATTTGTATGGCGTTGTCACGACAATCGGACAACTATTGGGGCTTTCTTACGCCTTTGTGCAAAGGCTACTGCTACTTGCTCCCCATGGCATAGCATTCTTGGCAATGTACTTTCTGCTTCGGTACATCCTTCTCAATGCACCAGATAAGCCGAACATCAAGACGACCAGAGCTATTGCTTTCATAGGTAGCGTCGTATACACTCTAAATCCCTGGATTGCGACACAGCCAAGAGATGTGGCACTCCGGTTTGATTACGCTTTGGCGCCTCTGATCATCCTGTTCTTCTTTAGAGTTTTCGAACAGAGGAACAAGCATTTCAGACGCGTTGCCTTGTTTAGCTTGCTTCTTTCATTTGTTGCCGACTTCAGGTTTGTGTTGATTATCCTTCCCACTCTCCTGCTATACTTCGTAATCCCGAAAGAAAGGAGTGATGATACGCCCTTTCCTAAGCGGCGTTTCTCCACGGTCATCCTCCTCTTTGCATTTTTTTCGATCCTATCTATGGGGAAATTTCTTTCACCCATTCTTTACTCTTTGCATACGAGTAAAATTCCCTATGCGGATTCCTTTCATGAGGATATGGTGGGTGGAGCGTCAATTCTTGAACTGCTGTCAACAAAGACTGTCAATTCGCCGGCACGGCGCGCTCTTGATGAAACAAGCGCGGACGCAAGTTATCGCTTCTTTCTTCCCATCTCATTCTTTTCTTTGCTTTATATGGTATTGCTTCGGCGGCGTCCCGGAAAACATGAAATGCTGTTCCCCCTGATAATGATTATCACCATACCCATCGCTACTCTCAGACACGAACCCTTTGAAACTTTTAACATGTGGTTGTTGACGAAAGCTCCTCTTTCACAACTGTACGGACGCCTCTTGCGATTTTCGGATTGGAATGCTCTGCCCCTATTAATATCTGTCTCGGTCATGGTGCCTTTGACAGTGCGTGAAATTCTGGGACGGGTTTCAAAACAGGCGCGCGGAACCTATCTATATCTGCAATTTTTCACAATTGCAGCCTTTTGCGGAATTTCATCTTGGACCTTATTTACCGGGGATATGAACGGGTATTGGAAGCCTTCGAATATACCTGACGAGTTCAAGAAAGCAAACAATCAATTCAGCAAAGAGCGCGACAATTTTCATGTCCTTTGGTTGCCAACCTACTGGGAAAAAAAGGCGTTCTGGGCAAAGAATACCGGGCCTCATGAGACGACGGCGCCAACCTGCAACTTCGATATCCGATCATCCTTCAAGCCGAGCTATCTCACGGAACGCTTCTATCTATTCGATTACTACAGCCTTTTGGGCCCGAGGCCTGGATTTAGGCCATTGGAAGGTTATGCAGGAAAGAACATCGCCAGGATTTACAAGAATCTAAATATCCGCTACGCGGTAATTCATTCGGATGTTGACCTGGGGGAGACATCACCTATGCGCGGATTTGAAAATTTGAAAGGGGAGGATGTCATTGATTCCTTGAAATCCAGCGGTGGATTTGAATCCGTTGTTGTGGATAATTGCTTGGCAACGATCATGATGAGTCATTCTTCTCAAGAATATAGAGCTACTTGGCCTTTCGTCGTTTTGGGAGGACTACCCACTCAGGGAGCAGTCATTGATGCGGAAGTTGAACAGGAGAATGCCTCGCTGGTTTACGTCGAAAGCGCTCATTTCGCTTGGAACGACTTACAGCGGTTGGTGCAGGCCTCTCCAACTCTTCTGATCAAGGGCGAAAGTGATGTCATTCTCCCGCTCATCCTCTCGTCCATTGACAAGAGACATCTTTGTGTACCCTATGAACATACTCTGAGGCATGATCCCCTTCAAACCTGGAGCAGGGGATATGTTCAAACAGGGGTAGCTGATCCGCGTTTTCAGGAGACACTGCGTGTGTTGGATCTTGGTAACTGGGCGTGGGATTTCGATTATGGAGATGGCCTTGTTTTTACGATCATGCCCGATGCAAAGCTTGCTTTTCCCATCAATATCGAGCAGGCAGGAGATCACATCTTGCTGGTCAGATATTTGGCAAATGCGAAAGGTGGTTCCATAGGTATCGATATCGGTGATCGGAATTTCCTCATTCCAACGAAGGCTTCGTGCAACTACTTCAAGTGTGACTCTTTGTCGATTGCACGACTGTCAAAAGGGAAGCATCCCATTGAAATCAAGAACATCAGCGGTTTCAATGCTGTAAATATTTTAGCTTTGATACCTGTACACCAATTTGCGAAGCGGAAGAGGGAGTTGGAAGCTTCACTTGATGGCAAATCCTGCGTTTATTTGCTTGAGGCCGAAACAGACTTTGAAGTTGAAAACACCAATGTCTGCAGAGAAAAGGAGGCCAGCAACGGTCGGGTCCTTGTATTGGATAGAAATTCCAGCGCCAAATGCCATATGAATATTTTGGAGGAAGGAGATTATTGTCTGCAATTTCGTTTGTGTGGCGGAATTGAAGTCGCGATTGATAGTACCCTTGTAGAATTGCACTCGGACAGCCTTGGCTTTTCTTCTTGCCCTATTCAACATCTGAACAAGGGTGAACATCAAGTGAGAATTGTCCCCACAGAATATCCGTCCTCTCTCGATGTGGCATGGATGGGACCGGCTGAGAAGGGCAAAATCCCCAAGGAGTGGCTTGCGGTCAAAGACAGTCCTTCTGATCTGAGCGATGTTGTGAAAATAAATAGCTCAACAATGAAACTCCATGCGAAAGCTAAAGAAGCTTTTCTGCTCTCAGTTGCAGAAGGATACGATCCTCTTATAGCGGCCTTCTCAGATGGCAAGAAGCATGATTCTTTCCCGGTATTTGGACTGATCAATGGATTCTTGATTGATGAGCAAGGAGATGTCGATGTCATTGTCAAGTTTCTTCCCCAATTCTGGGCGAAGATTGGAATATGGATCAGTCTGATATTCGCACTCCTTTTGATTGTGTGTGTTCTTTTTGAACCATTGCACGAAGCATTCAATCGAAAGCCGTCGGAAGATGGCGTGAGCCTCACGAAGGCGGACTGATAGGATGACCGAGTTCGGAAATCACACACGGAGTGACCTCGATCTTACAGTAGTCGTCCCTGTATTTCAAGAGGTTAACATCATTGTCAGATCTCTGATTCATCTATATGAGATTCTTGGCCAGCTGAATCGTGGATTCGAAGTTATTATTGCGGATGACGGTTCAACGGATCATTGTGACAGAGTTATATCTGATATAAAGGATGATTTCCAAAATTTGAGGTTGGTACGACATCCGCGTAACATGGGACGTGGATTCATTCTTACGAAGGCCATTCAACAATCCCGAGGGAACATTATTTGCTATATTGATGCCGATCTTCAAATAGACCCTGAAGTCCTACCTCGTCTGGTGCGTTGCGTTGAAAAGGGTTTTGACATAGCCATCGGTTCAAAGCATCTTCCCGATGCCCAGCTAGTTTATCCACGATGGAGACGGATCCAAAGTCTGGTTTACAACAAATTGACTCGGCATCTCCTTCAGATAGATATCCGGGATTTCCAATGCGGTGCAAAAGCATTCAGGCGGTCTACCTTCATGACTTTGTTGAAGCACGTCACGACGAAGGGATGGTCGTGGGACACAGAGTTAATTCTCAAGGGCACGGTCTTAGGCTATAGGATAGTTGAAGTTCCAGTTATTGTTCGACCCAACAGGCGCAGAAAGAGTCTGGTACGAATACGATCCGTTTTTATTATGGGGTGGCACTTGCTCCGATTCTGGATCTGGTCAAAAACGAAGGCGGCTGCTTTTGAGAGAAACAACAGGCGTGTGTGAATTGGCATGAGTTCTTGGTCAATTATTCTGCTTGTGGCGGCAATCTGTATATACATCGGGGGTATTGTAGGTTACCGCTTCGTCAGATTTGTTTGCCGGAAGACAGCGAGAGTGAACATAAGAATCTCTCTTGCCCAACTGGCAATTCTACTTGCGATCTCTCTATTCTCTCTTGCCTGTATCTTCTCCATTTTCAACGACGCTGAAAACGCCTTAGATTTTTCGGCAATGGCTTTCTATCTGTTGGCAGGCGGCGTTTTGATGACCTATGGAAGCTACATACGAAGTGCTCATTGAGCCCACAACTTGAGATAATCGGATGCACCGGTCAGCATGAGCCACTTGTACGAATCTCTCAAGGGGTTTGAGTCGGATTATGGTGCAGGCGAAGACTGGGCTTCATGAATGGTGGTGGTTGATTGTCGTCCGAGAGTTGGTTGTTGAGTCGCTAGGCATGCAAGGTCGCATCTCACCCGGCGCTGGCTTGTCACGGCAGGCAAGAATTGACTGACGCTCATTGTGCACCATTTTGACCATCGCCGTGGCTTTCGGCACCTCGAGTCCGTATATCCTTGGGATACTCTGTGAATAGCAAGACAAGCAAGCATCGGTTAGTCAATAAATGCACTGTTCCGGCTGTTATTGCCATAGTTACATTCAGCGTATACAACCTAACATTGATGCCCACTGTCGGATGGTCAGATTCGGCAGAATTATCAGTCAAAGCCCATGAATTAGGAGTCCCGCATGGTTCCGGATATCCCATTTACGCAATTTTTGCATGGGCTTTCACGAAACTGCCTGTCGGCGATATTGCTTTTCGCGTCAACCTTCTTTCGGCTGTGTTCGGCGCGATAGCAGCGGTGATTGTCTATTATATAGTCCTGGAGCTCACGGACACATGGTGGAGCGGGTTTGTGGCAAGTCTTGCTTTTGCCTTTTCTTTCTCGGAATGGTCCCAGTCTACTATTGCCGAGGTCTACACCCTAAATTCCCTGATCATTTCTTTGTGTGTTCTGTCACTGATACTATGGCAAAAAGGGAGAATCGGATTAGAGTATTTCGCGCTATTCTTCGGTCTAAGCCAAGCCCATCATCGCACATCGATACTGCTGGCGATTCCATTCTCTGCTTTCATTGTATTGCGGAATTCTCATATCATCAAACAGCCCCGGTATGTCGCCAAGCTGTTTCTGATAATGCTGATACCGCAGATTTCATATTTCTATCTGCTCATCAGAGGTAAATGGTCCAACTGGCAGTCCTTTTTTGAGTATGTAGCCTATGGCCACGCGAGGGAATGTTTTCATTGGTTTGCTTCCTTAGGGGAGGTATTGCAGCGAATCGAAAATGTTGTTTGGCCTTTGGCCAAGAAGGATTACGGCGTGGCTATTTTTGGCATTGGAGCGATCGGCATCATCATACTTCTTTCAGGATCATTTCATCTCGACAGCTCGTATGACCGCAAAGAATGGAAACGAATTGGAATTCTGTTCTTCACATCTTGGCTCAGCAGTATATTATTTTGTTTGGTGTTCCACGCGGATGATTTGTTCGTTTTCATGATACCCTCTGCCTTGTTCATTGCGCTGGGCGTCGGAATTGCCACATATGCAATTGTTCACGCCATATCCCGCCATATCAAAGTGTCTATCTCGCTTTTTCCTTTAGTTATTGTGCTATTCGCCATGGCTCCAGTCTCGTTACTGCTCGCTCACTACAGATCTCTCGACAGGTCAAAGGATTTTCATTTTCGAGATAATGGAAGGATTGTCTTGGAAAAAGCTGATTCAAATGCTACCATCTTCACGGAATGGGGGGCTTGCTGGCCTCTATTCTACCTGCAGCGGACCAAAAATCTACGAGCAGATGTTGACATTCAGGTCCTTGGAAAGAATGGAGTCGTTGATATTGATGGACCCGAGTTTCTGGGGCACCCAATATATTTTTGGAGTTTGCGCCCGACAGACTCGCAAATAGAGCAGTACAACTTGTATCAAGTACCTGTACCAATAGTACAATCCGAGAGTAAGCTATATGCTGCAAGATTACCTCAATATATCCAGAAAGAGAACATTGTATGGGAGGAGACGAAATGGTGCGTCGGTAAGGGTAGTAGATTTGATAGCAACATATTTGATCCTGATGAACCTGGAGAATGGTTTCTCCATCCCGATGAGGAACTGCGTCTTGCACAATTCACTTTGCCCTTCAAGAATAGCTGCAGGATAGAGTCCATTGGGATTGAAAAGGCAGGTACTGACGTATCTACAAAGGACAGTAGAATCGTTATTGAACTAAAGGGCATAGACAACAAATGGGTGCTATTTGATGAATTGCAAGAAAAGAACATAGGACTCAACGTTGATGGAGCTTGGATAGGAAGTTATTTCAAACGGCTGCCTTCCTATTTTCCAGCGGTTGCGATCAGAGTCACTCTTATCGGACGCGGCTGGTTTAGAATAGGTCATATGCATATCAGGTGCGCCAGTGGAGAACTTGCCGGTAAGTTCGAGAGCATAGCCAAGGAGGACATAGAATGGAAGAGGGCAGAATGGCTGGTAGGAGAGAATAGCGTAACACAATCGGATATTCTTGATCCCGGATGCAACGAAGACTGGATGCTTTCTCCTTGTAGGGATCTTCATTGCGTACAAATCACACTGCCCTTCGATGCCCAATACGGTGTCAAGTGGTTGGGAATTGGTAAGGCCGGTTCAGAAGGGAGTATCAGAAATAGTAGGATCAAAATAGAACTAAAAAATCCGAATGGCGGATGGATGTTACTCGAAAATATTAGAGAAGAAAACATCGGCTGGAATGTCGACGGAATCTGGCACCCCCGATACTTCAAGTCTTTACCTAATTGTGTCCCTGCTGCTGCGATAAGATTTGAGATGTTCGGAACCAGTTGGTTTCGATTGGGAAATATTCAGATAAGATACCTATGAGAGGAATTTCCCTATGATGGAATTTGCAAGCTGCACAGTGTACGGAGGTTCAAAACTTGGGTTGGAAGATTGGTGCTCAAAGAATTGGCCATAACTTATGGATGTAGCTGGAGTAATGCTGATTCTTGTGAAGGGAATCATAGGACTGAGGTTGGATACGTCTAAATCAACGGTGACTGCCTTTGTCTAGTTGCTCGCAAATAAGTTATCACTCTACCGAAAGCCTGGTTCAGCGAATTGAGTTTCTCGATTCTACCGGAAAATTGATCGCAAGAATCTGACTCAGATAGAGATGTAATTGGCCACAGATCATTCCAGTGCGCAGGTAAAAGCCGCGCCCAACAAAATATGCCAGGGTATCCGGTGACGGAGCTAGGCACACAAAGCGAAATTTGAAGGTGGAACAATGAGACCAAGAATACGAATTCCGTCAGCTATGTTGATATGGATTCTCATCGCGGCTATCTCTCAGAGGGGAGATGCCGTGGCAGCTACTTCGCCGCCGCCGTCGAGCCGGCAGCCGGGCCTTACCGTTGTGTCACTATCTCTGCCCGAAAACGCAACCTTGGTCGGCATCGGTTGGGTGGTTCCCATAAAGCCTTCAGGCGCCGTGAACATCAACTACACACTCACCATCCCGAGAAATAGTAGTGTGAAGCTTCACCAGTTTGGTCTTGGACTTGGCATGGGGCTTCTCTCGGCACGACAGGGTTTTCCGCTTGATATCATGTCCATGGGATCCGCCAATTTCATGATCGGTTCCGGACTTCCCGAGAAGGTCTCGATGAATGGGTACGGCTATGTCATCGGAGTGAGCCTCGGCAAATCTTTCCTGGTCGGCAATAACATGCGTATGGGAGCCGCCTACACTCCGTTATGGACATCTTCATCATCAACATTATCTGTCCGTGGTTCCGGGGCGGACAACCAAAGGTCTACCAGGGAACTCCAGAATGTCACTGTTTCCCTCACGATTCATAATCTGATCTCAGTGACATCCGGTGTTACCTTCGGCAAGAATCTCTGGAATCCCGGAATCATATTGATGATTCGAAATTCAGTGCAATTGGGAGCAGATGTTGCTTTCATTGATGACAAGAAGATACCCTCTTTTTCAGTGGGTTGGAAGACTATGTTTGATTGATTGCCTGGATTCAGAATTGCTTGGAAGACATTGGGAAGAGTCAGTACCTTGATGTTGGGGTCATTTTCCGGAGAATCGAGGCACGGCAGAATCGGTGTTTCGGTACGCAGTTCAAGATTCAGGTGATTCAAGACAACTATCAAGGATGAATAGCTTGTGTCCTGACAGCGTGAACCTGCGTGGCGGCGATGAAAATCTCATGGCCGGGTGCGGGGATAGCAATGCCGCGTGCAGTCGGGGACGGGCTACAATCGATGACGGGACAAGGTAAAAAAGAGTAACCGACAAGCGGTAGCAGTGTCGGCGAGTCTGATCGGGAGTCCGACAAGTTGTTGAACGCATCCCAGTGCCGTTTTAAGAAAGGTTTGCCCGTTGAGCCGCATAGCTCGGGCAAGCTGCGCCTGATTCCCGACATTGAAGGTCAGGCGTTGGCTTCACTGCTCCGGCAGTCAATAGATCCGATGGCGCAGCCACGCGCCACCTGCGTGCTGGCGGTGACCAGCGGCATGAATGTACCGTAATTGCCCGCAACCAGTTGATTGATGAGACCTTAGTCTGGCGTATCCTGCATGCTCTTAACGAGCAGGGGCTGACGTTGTTGTGCGCCTGCTATGGCAAGGGCCGGCCGCGCAAATTTGATGAACGCACACGCCGGAGGATCGTTGACACCATCTGTACGCCGCCATATTAACTGAAGCGGCCCTTCAGCATCTGGTCGCTGTCCAAGCTAGTATCTACTTGTGTTGATAAGCGTAATATTGTTTGGGGGCTTTGGGGTGGACCACTTTCTTGGTCCACTGGAACGGATGGGCTTGGGGATTGTAGACCTCCACAAACCGGTCGATGGCCTCTCGAACCTGTTCCGGCGAAGTAAAGCTCCCGTTTCTGAGCGCTTGGCGCGAAAGAATTGAAAACCACACCTCGACCTGATTGAGCCAACTGGCATGGGTCGGGGTGTAGTGAAAGCGAACATTCTTATGCCGTGCCAGCCACAGGTCGCGCTTTGGTTTGTGCGTGTTCAGATTGTCCAGCACCCCGTGGATTTCTTTGTCCGGGTGTGACCGGACGATCTGATTCATGAAGTCCAGAAACTCGACCCGCCGGCGTCGTTGGTAATGCCCGGTCTTGATTTGGCCCGTGACAATGTCCAGTGCGGCAAAGAGAGTGGTCGTTCCGTGTCGCTTGTATTCATGCGAGAACCCGGTGACCGCCCGGCCATTGGGAAGCTTCAGATACCCTTGGGCACGCTCCAGCGCTTGGATGTGAGGCTTTTCGTCCACGGAGAGCACCAACGCGTTTTCGGGGGGGTTCAAATAGAGTCCGACAACATCCGCCGCCTTGGCAGTGAATTGCGGATCGGTGCTGATGCACCAGGAACGCCGTCGCTGCAATTGAATGCCGTGATGCCGCAGGACCGCCCAGACATAATCCGCTGAGAGCGACAAGGCTTCGCCAAGAAGCCGTCCGTTCCATTGGGCGTACCCTGCAGGCGGCGGGTCGCTTAACTGATCCAAGAGGCGGCGCTCGTGGGTCTCCGTATAGGTTCGACGCTTCCCGGGACGAGGCCTATCCTCCAAACCGGCCAAGCGGTCACGAGAGAAGCGACCGCGCCATTTGGTGACCGTGGCCGGACGCGTGCCGAGACGTTCGGCGATCGCATTCGTTCCGAAGCCTTCATCGGCCATCAGGACGATTCGGGCGCGGAAAGCCCGACGCTGTTCGATCGTGGGAGAGCGGACCCAAGACTTCAAGGTGGTCCTCTCACCCGGAGTAAGGTGGACGGGGGTAGGTTGGTATCGCATACCCCTAATATACATCATTACGCTTATTATGTCAAGTAGATACTAGCTTTGTACAGAGTGAGGAAGAAGTAAGCGAAAATCTCAATAAATACTACGAGTGTCAGACGAGGAAAGAAATGGCACGTGAAAGCCCATGGGTCGTCGACGGGAGCTTTTCCGTAGAACACGTAGTAACCGAGAACTGCCAATCCGGACACCGTAGTCGCGATGCCGAGGACCAAATTGAGATTTCCTCTGCGACTCAATGCGGAAATCTCCGTGTTAAGACGCCGAAGCGTCGAACCAAACTGTGCAGAAACTGTCGCGTTCTCCACGTTCTTTGATACTTGCGTGCGAATCTTGTCCTCGATGTCGGCGAGGGTTCGTGCGGCAGATTCCTCTCTTATGCGGTTTTCAAGCGAATCGACCAAGTACCTCGTCTGTTCCTCAGACAATTGGGAAGACTGCTCTTGTACCCGAGCCAAGCCGCTCTTCAGATCAGACAGTTGATCTTGAACTTCCTGAAGGCGTTCGGTGTCCACGACATCCAACTTCTGGAGACGTCCCATAATGAAATCAAGTTGCTCTTCGTGCCGGCCATAACGAACTTCGTCAGTTGTCCTTCCACGAAAACCAGTTTGCAGATAGATCATCAGGATTGCCATTGCTGACACGAGGAACAACAACAACGCCATTGCTGTGATTGTGAGCTGATATTCATAAAAGGGTGGGAAAAACGCGCGAAAGAACATTAAACTCACAGCAACAATGGCGGGAGCAACGGCGGTCACAATACGAAAGCGCCGACGTTTCTCGTAATAGTCGTCAGAGAACCGTTCTCTGGCTAACATCGATCTCTCCTATTCGATTCACACTATAGTTAGCGACCATAGGGAAGTGTGCACAGGCTGGCATAGAGGGCTTTTCTCTTCGCACAGAGCTTTCTCGCGCTCTTTTCGGCTCAAAGCCAATCTTGGGGGCTCGAAGCCGCGACCGCCTTTCTTAAATGCACATACATTGAGCATTGCGGTGCTGATGTTATTCGCAACAAATTGAATTGGCAACACAATATAATCAAAGAAAATGCCCTTGTCAACATGGAGCTTAACAAGGGCTGCACGATGGCCATTTTGGCGGACACGGCACGCCGTGTCCCTACGACGGTGATTTTGGCGGACTACGGCTTCGCGGACGCATTGCGGTGCCGATGTCGTTTGCAAGAAATTGAATTCCCAACACAATATAACTAAAGAAAATGCTGTTGTCAAGATAGAATTTGCCAAAGGTCATTGGGAGAAGAACGCCACAGTTGTGCACGACAGCCTTGATTGACTCTTTGAAAAAAGTTCTGAATATTATAGGTGAGCGCCTCACGGTGATGTCGCGCGTGAAGCTGTCCGGTCAGCCATTCCCTCTCACGATGGAGAGCCTATGAAGTCTCAGTGTAGCAATGACAGGAAAGTCGAAAAACAGCCTCACAGGCTGGTAGATGTTCAGGCGGATTCCCCTCGCGCCGCCGTTCGGACAAAAACGGCGACCGAGGAGCATCAATTCATGGATCGCATTCGGGCGGGAGTTCTGGGTGCGGGCGTTCCACTCGAAACACCCTTTGGAAAACAACCGCTGCGCTACTTCGATTTCATCGCCTCGGGCCGCTTCCATCGCGAGATCGAGGACGAACTGGCCGAGCGCGTTCTGCCCTATATGGCGAACACACACACTTCCAGTTCTTTGACCGGCCGCTTAATGGGCGAGTACTACGAGAATGCCTTCCGACGCATCGCACATTACATCAACGCATCGCCGGAGGAGGTGCTGATTCCCGTGGGTCAGGGCTCCACGGGAGCCATCAACCGGCTGATTACGGTTCTGGGTCTGCGCATTCCCGACCAAGTCGAAGAACTTCGCCACTGCAAAGAGTGCATTCCGGAAGAAAAGCGACCGGTGATCTTCCGCTCGATGATGGAGCATCACTCCAACGACATCGCGTGGCGCGAAACCATCGGTGATGTGGCCTATGTGGGTTTCGACAAACAAGGCCGCATCAGTGCGGACGATCTCGATCAGAAACTCTCAGAGTACAAGAATCGCCCCTGGAAGATCGGCACATTCAGTGCGGCGTCCAATGTGACGGGCATTCTCAATCCGTGCCACGCTCTTGCCAAAGTGTTGCACAAGCACGGCGCATGGGCGTTTTTCGATTATGCTGCAGCGGCTCCCTACATAGATGTGGATATGCACCCGGCGGATGAGCCTGACGCGTATTTCGATGCTGTCTTCTTTTCGGTGCACAAATTTCTTGGTGGGCCGCGCACTCCCGGTCTTCTCGCTGCCAACAAGAGGTTGTTCACGAATCGCGTCCCCGGCGAACCCGGCGGCGGCACGGTGCTCTATACCTCCCCATGGGATCACCGCTATCTCTCCTCCATTGAAGAGCGCGAAACGGGTGGCACTCCCCCGATTGTGCAATCCATTCAGGCGGGTCTGGCTTTCGATCTGAAAGCAGCCATCGGAACGCAGCGCATTGAGAAAATTGAGCAGGGGTACCTGAAACGCGCGTTGAAGGAATGGACTCAACATTCGAAGCTGTGGGTCTTGGGATTGACCGAAGCGCGGCGGCTTGGCATTGTTTCGCTTATCTTCCGCGACCTGCACCACAACCTCGCGGCAGCGTTGTTGAATGATTTGTTCGGCATTCAGGTGCGCGGGGGTTGCATGTGCGCGGGTCCCTATGGCCACCTGCTTCTGCACATCGAAGAGGAGCATTCCGCCGCGATTCGTCGCCGTCTTGCCGAGGGTCACATTGGTGAAAAGCCCGGGTGGGTGCGGATCAGTTTCGGCCCGACCGTCACCGAGGAAGAGTTCCAGACATTGCTCGAAGCGGTGGATTATGTCGCCACGCGAGGCCGTGACCATCTTGAGCAGTACGAACTGTGTGACGAAACGGGCGAATGGGTATGGAAGGGAGCAAAAACAAGGGGGAAAAAGAAAAGATAAGAATGAAGGATAATACTTCAGCTCGGCCGCGCGGCGAAGACTTCATCCCCGCTAACGAAACGCAGCGAGCCAGACACGAGGTAGCCGGTCTGCTCGTGCGGGTGCTGGTGAACCGGCACGACGGCTCCCTTGACAAACCTGACCGCGGTCAGCATCGTCCGCTCGCCATGCACCGGCGCTTCCAGCTCGACACCATCGAGCATCTTCTTGTAGCCTTCGGAACTTGCTTTGTTGAACATGAGGACCTCAGGAGGTTAGGGGTGTGGCAGCGGCGGGAAATGATGAAAGTGGTTTCACAACTGCTGGTCAACCCGGGAACGGCAATAGGGCACAGTCATCGCCGACCATTCTTGTCTTTTCTCTCTCTGGTCACCTCGGCCTTTGAACGAGACGCATTCTTGTGGAGTTCTCCGGAGAGAAATTGCGGCAACAGAGTCGCGCAGTCTCCTGTCATTCTGAGTATCCTGTTGACATCAAAATTCGGGATGCTGGCCTTGAATTTCCGCCGAACGCGCTTGATCACGCCCGAATCTGGATCGACGATCACCAGCTTCTGATTATTGGATGTTTGCATCGCCTTACTGAGCATGCGGGAGATGTAGAGATCGGCCTCCGCGAAAGAGAATCCTACAACGACAATAAGATCAGCTTTCTCAAAAGCGGTCTCTGCGGCAGAGAGAAGTGGTGTGAGAGGTGGTGCCACATCGAATTTCATGGCCAACGGAGGAAGTAGGAGACCTCGCCGCTGGCCGCCACAACGCCTGCAAATACCAATGACGCAGTAGGGAGCCTCGTCGTTCATGTGTCGTCTGATGCTCTCCGTAATGTCCACAAGTTGAACCTCTTGGCACGTTTCACAATAATACCAGTTCAGGCTGCCATGCATCTTGATGAGGTTCGATCCCTCCGTCCCCACTGCCCTGTGAGTTTGGCTATTGTCGAAATCAATGGAGTAGTTGAAAAGGTACGACACGGCTCCGAGAGCGAGGTCCATGCAGCAGTCATAGTTTGTAGTTACTATGGTCGTCTTAGGATGCGACAGTGAGTAGTTCGCTATGGATTCATGAGCCCTATTGGGCTGCGATGGCAGCATCGTGCTTGCAAGCAGGCCAAACAGGACTTGAAGGGTGTCCTGGAGGAACGCCACGGACGACAGATCGGCGGAGGACTCGATACTATGACGAATCCGGCGACGAGAAGGGAACCCGCGAGTTTCCTCGTATATGAACTCCTCCTCAGGAACCTCGCTCTCCCGACGATAGAGGAGGTAGTTTAGAAGGCCAAGGATAAAAGGATTCTTGCTGCAAAAGGTAGCAAGCTGCGCTGCGGTCAGTAAGTCCTCAATGTTGTCGATCTTTTTCCCCTCGCAAAAGTCAGCCAGTTTTGTGACGTCATCTCTGTCCAGACGACGCGCACGTTCGAGAAGATGGGGCAACAGTTCCTTCACTGTCGGGATGCTAGACGGTGCTGGTTTTGAAGCGCCTGCACCAAGGAGGAATGTTATAGTCAACTTGTCAGGCTCGAGATCAGTCAAACTGCGCTCGAAGGGGATGAATGGGGTGAGTCGTTCGACCAGAGTATTGAAGGCATCTTGACCGAGATACCGGCTGATGCCATCCTTCTTTTCCTCGAACACTTGCACCCAATCGGGGTGAAGGTCCTCTTCACCAGTGACTATCGGGTCGTGAGACACAAATTCCCAGATGGCTCTTGCGAGGGTCCTTGTCGAAGGGTCAGACTTGATGATCTCAAGATACCGCCTTTGCATCTCTGATAGGTTCTCTTTCCCGAGTTTCATCACTTGTTCTCCTTTCCCGGAATTTTTGATTGCGAAGGCTGAAAAAGACGGCTCGAAGGACGCCACGCCGTGCGACCTTGCGTTGAAGCATGGCTGCGGGTCATCCGCAAGGGAGGAACCCGGAAGCAATATACCCAAAGAAAATGCCCTTGTCAAGATTGAGCTTAACAAGGGCTGCTTGGCGGGGCCGACGGGACTCGAACCCGCGACCTCCAACGTGACAGGCTGGCGTTCTAACCAAACTGAACTACGACCCCGACAAAGAAAATCCGAAATTCAAAATCCCAAATCCGAATTCAGAAATCCAATTTCGAGTTTCGGATTTCGGATTTCGGATTTTTGTGTTCGCCGCGTGGGCGATGACGGATTCGAACCGCCGACATCCTGCGTGTAAAGCAGGCGCTCTGGACCAACTGAGCTAATCGCCCGAACGGAGGGTCAGTGGCCGGATTTCGCGGCACTGACTGCGCCCGGCCGACCGCTCTCTATCCTTTGGCCGTCTTGGATTTGGGTTCTTTCAGAAAGATGGAGATGGGAATCACGACACAGTAGCCCAGAACCAACAAAATCGGCGCCAAAGTCCGCGATACGAAATTATCAACGGGCGGCTGCGCCAAGCAAATGTAACCTATGACAATAATTGCAATTCCGACGCCCAACCCAATGTAATTGATGCGGGTGAACGGCAATCGGAAGGCTGGAGCCGCCTTATCCTTCTTTTTGGCGCCCTTGGGAGCCGGGCGCGCCTGCGCTTTCGGTGATGCCACTGCGATGCCTCTTCTTTGACCCGTAAATCTATGAAATTTCTCCGATTTTGTCAAGCGGTCTCCGAGGACACGCCTGTTCTCGCCAGGTAAACCAGTGGCAAGCTGACAACCGCGACGGCCATTTTGATAATATACTGACCCAGAATCAGCTCCAATACGGGAAAAACACCGACGAAGGCAATGGTGATAAAAAGAACACTGTCCACAAGGGTCGAGACGGCATTCGAGGTCACGACACGCAGCCACGGGCGAGCTCCCCAACGGAGAACGACCCAGTGATAGATTTCGCGATCCGCAAAGGAGCTCACCAGATAAGCCAGGAGGCTTGCGACGACAATCCGGGGCGTGGAGCCCAGCACATTCGAGAATGCCTCCGCATGAGGGTAGAAACTTGCGGCCGGAAGCAAAACGGCAAATCCAGTGTAGAGAGCCAAAAGCGCGTTCGCTGCGAATCCTGCCCAGATAACGGCGCGCAACCTCGCATAGCCCAATTCACGATGAAGAACATCCAAAAGAGTGAAAGTCACCGCATAAAGAAAGATTGCCGCAGGGGCGACAATCGGGCCGAGCTGAATGGGTTTGGCCGCTGTCACATTGGAAATGATTTCGCAGGCGATATAAATGCCAATCCAGATCGTGGTCATCCGAGATGTTCCTCGCTCTTCAGTTCTTGTGGCGCGGCGGATTGCCTTTCGATTCTCTCAAATACTCCGCATGGACACGAGTCGCAATACCGCCGCGGACACTGAACTCACCCACGACTTCCATCCATCGCGGGCGAGTAAGCTTCACGAGATCATCGAGAATCATGTTGACCGCGGCTTCGTAATAGATGCCTGCATTTCGGAATGCAAGAAAGTAATACTTGAGCGACTTCAGTTCGAGGCACAATCTATCCGGTGTGTAACAAATGACGATCGTGCCAAAGTCGGGCAAGCCCGTCACGGGACAAACCGAGGTGAACTCGGAATTCTCGATGCGAATAGTGTAGTCGCGCTCGGGATTCGGATTGGGAAAAGTCACCACCTCCGGCCTGGGCGGAAGAGCTTTCTTCGCAGCTTGTTTCGCGCTCGTCATTTCACTCCAAGAATAGATGCTCGGGCGGAACCATGAAAAGGGGCTCTGTGGGATGATTACTCATGCGCTGCAGGACATCCAATTCGTATCCTGCGGAGTCTTCAATCTTCGTTCGTGTGAACCAACCCAAGGGTCCGCGGGATTTGAAGAGATCTTCGAAGTTGATGAACTTGCGTTTCGGGTACTCGACGATTTCGACATAGCGTTTCGGCGAGATCTTGGCTCGTTCTCGCGCGAGTTTCAAGGCATCCTCGAGACCTCCGATGCGGTCCACGAGTTTCAGTTCCAAGCCGCGGCGCCCGAGATAAACACGCCCCTGCCCCACAGAATCCACATAGGAGACTGCGAGATTCCTTCCCTTGCCAACTTTCTCCAAAAACTGGTTGTAGAATTTCAGAAACAGTGTTTTCACTTGACCGCGTTCGCCGTCAGTCAGGTTGCGCTCGGGAACCACGACATTGACCAATGGCAAGCGGATGCCATATCCCAGATCCGCGTGGTCGCCGACGCGAACATGGTCGAAAGTGAAGCCCGTCTTATCTCCAAAGCCGTTGTTGTACATCCAGCCGCCAATGACTCCAATCGAAGCGGTAATCGTATAAGGAGAGACAAGAATCTCGTCGCCATTCATGCTAATCCAATAACCGCCGGATGCCGCCACATTGCCTTGCGTGACAATCATGGGCTTTTCCTCTGAGATCTTCTTTACTTGTTCGTCCACGAGATCGGACGGCAAGGCGTCGCCTCCCGGAGAATCGGCTCGCAGCACCACGGCCTTGACACGGTTGTTCTTGGCCAGCTTCGATAAGACGCGTGAGGTGTACCGGCCACGAATTCCCGTCTCCAAATCGCAGGGGCCGATCGCATAGACCAGGGCAATGCGAGGAGGTTCGCCCCACTCGTCACGCTCTATGCGCTCTTCTTCAAGAGATCCCCAGGATGCCAAATGAATGCTCTTCTTTCCTGAGACTTCCTTTGCGAAATCTTTTGCTTTGTCCCAGCGTCCAACGGTATCCACGAGCCCGTACTTCACGGCTTCATCGGGCAGGAAGACGACCACATGATTGATGAGGCTATCGAATTGCACCCGAGTCAGCCCGCGCGAGGTCATGATGTCCTTCGCGTATTCTTCATAGGCATCTCTCACCAGTTCCTGCCGCTGCTCCCGGTCCGCGTCCGACATTTTGTCGCGCGAGAAAGTCTCAAACGCAGACTTATACTTGAAAAATCTCCACTCATCCACACCGATTCCGATTTTGTCGAAGAGGTGTTTCCAAAAAGTCCTCCCTTGTGTGAACCCGGGCAGCATCATGGTGCCTGAAGGATCTATCCAAACCTTGTCGCCAACGGACGCGAGATAGTATTCGAACATGCCAGCGCGCTCGAAAAAGACAATCACCTTCTTACCACTCTTTTTGAAGTCGAGGAGTTTTTCTCGAAGCTCCCAAATGAGCTCCGGACCGCTGATCCAGCCCCATCCACTGGAAAATTCCGACAGGTTCAGCGCAATGCCGCCCACCTGCGGATCCTTCTTGGCCTCTTCAATCTGTTGAATTAGGTCAATCAAGGCATGTCTTTTTTCATCGAGATACTTCGCATTCTGGTAGGTCAGATTGCCCTTCAGATCCATCTTCACAAAAGTATTGCCGCGATCAAAGAAGGATTTCACCGGCAGGCCGCCAACGAGCGGGCCAATACGAACCAGAGAGCTTGTCGTGGTTCGCTCGCTCTCCTTGTCATAATGAGGAATCACATGATACCCGATGTGTTCGAATGTCAGGCCCATTCGCATACTGTAGCTCGTCGTCCGTTCCCCCGATTCATTCAATTCCTCGGTTTTGAAAGCCAAGCGAATTCCCGCGATAGGCTCCAATTCGATTCCAGCACCCCAATCCACACCGTCGGCCTGGTCCTTCTCATGGAAGGAAACATCGGCGAAGAGGGTGGCAAAGGAAGTTCCCAAGGGCCTGAGCCCGAGATCCGCCATCGCACGCCTCTCCGAATGTCTGAGCCCGAAAGTCCCCGCCGTTCCCAAAGACGCATAGCGACACGGTCTCCAAAGTCCGCCCAGAGTCAACAAATTGTCTCGTCGCTCTCGGATTTCATTGCCCCGCGAAAAAGTGTAGGCGATGCCGAAGGCCGATTCCCTATCTCCACCCGCGAGCGCAAACTGATAATCCGTGACTCCAGCCACTCCGGTTCGATAGGCTGCCGAAGGATAGCTTGTGTGCCGCACGCCAAAACCAACGCCGCCACCGCCGAGGAAGAGCCCCCAATTGTCGAGATAATCTCGACGAATGTTTTGGTCGTCCCATGTGAAAGCAACTTCTCCCCGCTTCATCATCGCCCATAGTGCAGGATTGAAATACGCACCGGCGGCACCACCGGTCGCTCCCGGCGTGCCAGCCAAGAATCTCGATTCGATGGCATAATCGGGAATATGTCGAGCACCCGATTGGGCGAATCCGGTCATGGGCAAAACAGCAACAAGTAGAAATCCCAAAAAGCGCTTTCTCATCGTTGTCCTCCGTATCTCCTATTGGCTTTGTGAAATCTCGAAGAGACCTTGTTGCAGCATCTCGCAAGGTCTCGATTTGTTTCAATGTTGTAGCTGCGTTTCCATAAAGACGGGAACGACATCTCCGACTGCCACCCACGCCGCGTTAACGCCAACTTTGACGCCCTCGGAAGTTGAGCCGAGATAGGTTAGCGGAGTGTGGATGAAGTCCACCGCTTGGATTTGCCCTCTCATGGGGATTTGCACTCGGGCGAAGCACGGCTCGTGGCCGCAGTCCCAAAGCCGGCCCTCCCATAGGTGCCCGAACTTTTCCCATGCGTCCGCACCCACGAAGCCTTCGACCGGACGTGGCACCGCTACTTCGTACCATTCTCCTTCTTTCCACCAAACTCGCACTGAAACGCCCGCTGCTAAGGTGTCAAATGGAATATCATAGATTCCACTCTCAAATGTCGAGTCAGAGGTTCGAAGCTTCAGCCCGACAGGCTGGAGGGGCACCACGGCGAGCGTAGCAAAATTGCGCGCTGACTTGCCCGGTTGCCAGAGCGATATGCCGTAGTCCGTGCTGAACAAGAGAGAGTCACCCGACCGAAAGGCCGCGAGAATTTGGTCGCCGGAAATTCCCATGGCCCGCAAATTTGCCTCAAAGAATTCCCCGGAAGCGATTTCGTAAAGATAGAGGCGCGAATCCTCAGTTCCTTGCACAGTCTGACCATAGAGAACAAAGACAGAATCTCCGAAGGCGCTAATCCACTCTGGCTTGCGCTTCCCGATGTCGGCGCTGTAGAGCCGGACGAATTTCTCGGTGTTAAGATCGAACCAACCCAAGCCGCTTACACTAGCGCCGGATAGTTCATCCCAGAGCATGAGCCCGAACCAAATACGCCCCGCCTCGCCAGCAACGGTGCGCATTTCTTCTCCCAAAGACAGAGACGCTTTGTTGTCCAGCTTGCCGACCTTTCGAAGCTCTCGAAGCGCACCGTCGGTTGGGGCAGGCAGCACATAAGTTTTTCCCGTGACAACGCCTTTTGCCCACCAAAGCGTATCACCCGAAACGCCAAAGCGATCACCTCGATAAGAGATGGTGCGATCCTCGCCTGCACGCGGCATCCGAATCATATCAACTGGAACGCAGGCTGGGCGCGGCGCCTGCCGCTTCCAGACCGCCGTCCAGGCATCCCCCTGAAAATAGACGGCCGAACTGTCAGCGGCTATCGTAGGAAAGGTGATAAGAAAGGGGACCTTGTCGCCCGCAAAGAGGTCTGTCAACCCCATAGCCGAACACAGGAGGACGGCCGCTGCCCAAGACGGCCGTCGCATCCGCATCCGATTCGCCTTCATTTTATTAGATGGATGAACGTGCACTTGTGTTTCAAATGGTGTGATTTCGATTTGGCGAGTGGCTTGGGTCAAAAGGATTCGTGCGATTTCCAAGAAGGTTTGCTTGTCGAGTCGTGCAGAGTACCAAGCAGGATCCACATTCCTTTTCGGAGACAAGGGGAGACATGCGAAATGCGTAGCGCCCAGCTTGCTGGGCATTCATGCTGCAGAAATCTCCGACTCCTATGCGCCATGGCGACTTGGAAGGCGACAACGCCCGATTTGGGAAACAGTATCGTAGAATTTCATGGCCCAGCAAGCTGGGCGCTACGAGCTCAATGGCTGCCAACCGGTGACACCGCCCTTTGGCAACGAGCATGCCTTATTTCAAGTAAACAAGGCGCGCCCACGCGGTTCCTGAGGCTCCCATTATCCTAACAAAGTAAACCCCGGTGCCCAGAGATCCCGGCTCAAAAGCAAATTCGCGCTCTCCTGCCAGGAAAATGCGCTCGGTGATCACCTTTCTTCCGGTGAGATTGAATAGCTCCAGAACATGCCACCCATTCGTCGCTCCGTTTAGCTGCAGGCGAACCGAGCGATTGAAGGGATTCGGATAGGCGGAAATCTGAAACGCACCCGGATTGAGTTGCGGACGATATGGCTCTGCATCGGAAACAGGGTCAAAGCGGACAATCGTAATACCGCTGGCCGTTGCCACGACAGCCAAGGTATCCGAGCCAACTTTCTCCACATCAATGCGCCGGACCTCCGCGCCCACATTGACCGAGGCGACCAGCTCGGGAGGCATCTCCGTTTCTCTCAAATGGCTGACAGTTCCATCGGCCAATCCAATTATGGATTGATACCCACCTGCTTCGCAGACCGCCCGAATTGCCGCGGAGGCTCCAAATGTTCCGACCTGACCAAGAGGACTTGGATCTAATACGAGGAGGCTCGCACTCTGCGCAGCGATGACATAAGGATAGGAGTAACCTACGGGCGCGATCGCCTGTCCCGCTCCAAAATGTGAGTCGCGTATTGGATGAGCGGGATCCGAGATGTCGAGCTCAATGACCCCATTTGTTCCCCCGGCATAAATACGGCGTGTAGGCCAATGCAAGGCAACGGAGCTGGTTGCATGAGCATAACTTACCAAGAATCGCGGTAATGACGGATTTCGAAGTCCCAAGATAAGGACGGTCGTACCGGTCCCAACGGTGAGAATGGTATCTTCCACGGCAAGGTCAAGAAAAGGCCCGCTCAAGGGGACCGTATGAACGAGATCGGGTGCGCGGGGGTCGGAAATATCCACAACGGCCAACGCACTGCCCGCACAGTAGGCATAATTGCCTTCGACATCAACGGATTGCAGTACCATACCCAAATCAAGCTGGCCGAGGAAATCAGGAGATGCAGGTCGGGCGATAGAAAAGATTTTCAAATTGGTGGAGCCTACGATATAGGCAATCGTATCCCGCACGACCACACCCGTTCGATTCGGCAGGTCCAGAGAACCCACAATTTCCATTCCGCGCAGTGCGTGAGGAACAAGCCCGCCCAAAAGCAACACAAGCGCAAGACTCCCCGTAAGGAAGAGCGAGAGCCTCTGACTATTCCGATAACTTCGCCACATCACGACCTCCAATCCACATTTCACCACATCCATCCCCCAAAAGGTCGCAGATTTCTTCTGTCTAAAGGTAAGAAACTCCCGAAGGATTTGCAACTCAAACCGTTTGGCTTAGCGCGAGGCGAGAAACACATTGGGGACAACTTGATTATGTTGTTTTTTCTTTTAGCTTTGATCTATCGAATTTCCTTCGCAGAAAGGACTCCCCGATGCCCAAATCTTCCCTCCCTTTTGAGCATTCCGTTGCCTTCCGTTTGCGGCGATTTGTAAATTGGTTCCCCATGGGACTGACCTATGCTTTCCTCTACATGGGCCGCTACAACCTGACCGTAGCCAAAAACGCTTTGGGCGAACTCATGACCAAGGAGCAATTCGGAATTATTTTTGGCGTCGGTACCATCATCTATGCCATCTCGTTTCTTATTAATGGGCCTCTAACCGACAGGATCGGGGGGAAGAAGGCGATTCTCGCCAGTGCGATCGGGTCTGCCGCGATGAATGTCCTCATGGGAATATTGACCTATTTCCTTCTCCTCGAAAGGCTCACCATTAATACGGCTCTTATTTTTTCCATAATCTATTCGGCAAATATGTATTTCCAGAGTTTTGGAGCCGTGGCCATTGTCAAGGTGAACGCCTCGTGGTTTCATGTGCGTGAGAGGGGAACTTTCGGCGGGATTTTTGGCGTGCTCATTTCGTTGGGACTCTACTTCGCATTCGACTGGGGATATGCCATTGTGCAAGCAACAAAAGCACAAGTGGACACCCATTTGAATTTCATTCAGGTTTTATTGAGGCACACCTTAGGGATGGAAGGCAGTGCCATTGACCAAACCTGGTGGGTGTTTTTCATTCCCGCCGCGATTCTGGCCGCCTTTTTCCTATTGGAGCTCTTCATCCTGCGCGACCGCCCAAGTCAAGCCGGATTCAAGGATTTCGACACAGCCGATGCCTCGTCCGGAGAGGAAGATAAACCTTTCCATCTGGGGGAAATCCTGAAGAGGATTCTCACGGACAAAGTCATTATCACCATTGCCAGCATAGAATTTTGCACAGGTGTCCTGCGAAATGGAATCATGCACTGGTATCCTATCTTTGCCAAGGAGTACTTGCGACTTCCTTCGGAGCATTTCCTGCGGGAGAATTGGGGTCTTATCCTGATGTTGGCGGGAGCCGCTGGAGGGCTGATAGCAGGAAGAGTTTCCGACAAGGTTTTTGGCTCGCGTCGCGGACCGGTGGCCGCGCTGCTCTACGGCTTGATGCTCAGTCTGACCATCGTGATGGGCTTCGTGCTCGATGTGAATCCGTTCGTTTTGGGGACGATTGTTGGTCTCATGTCCCTCTGCGTGATCGGGACGCACGGAATGCTCTCGGGAACTTCGACGATGGACTTTGGAGGTCGCCGGGCCGCCGGAACAGCCGTCGGACTAATTGACGGATGCGTATATCTGGGGACGGGAGTGCAGTCGCTCTCTCTTGGATTCCTGACGACCCAAAACTGGAACTATTGGCCGCCATTTCTTGTGCCCTTTGCTATCTTCGGTCTTGTGCAAGCGATTCGAATCTGGCACGCCTACCCGCAGGCTCGCCACAAGAAACAATAGATAAGAGCTTTCCGTGCGCAGTCCTTCGTTTAATCCTCGCGTTGTTCTGCTGCCTGCTGTTTTGGCCGTGGCGACCTCGTCGCTCTTTATTCGGCTGGCCGATGTGTCTCCCGTGGCGGCCGCCTTCTGGCGCGCTGCGATTGCCGGGACTGTCTTTCTGCCGTCGTTCATTCTTCCGACTATCCGAAAGCAGTGGCGTAGCATTCCAGGAGGCACTCTCTTTGCTCTTGCTGCCGCGACGCTGATCATTGTCGCGCATAATATCCTGTTTATCTCCAGTTTGTCCTATACAACGGTTGCCGCATCCGTTGTCATTACTTCCACGCAACCGATTTTCACCGCCTTTTTCGGTCGCCTGCTCTTGAATGAGAAAGTATCGGCGCGATCAGTCATCGGATTGCTTGGAGCATTGACCGGCACGGCAGTGATTTCACTCTCGCAAGGCGGAAACACAACACTAAGAGGGAACCTGCTCGCTTTGGCCGCCGCCTTAACCGTGGCCGCCTTTGCTCTGTGCGCACGCAAGTTGCGGCAGCGCGTTCCGATTGTTCCCTTCATGTTCACCGTTCAGCTTGCGAGCAGCCTCTATCTTCTCCTCTTCGCGGTACTATGGGCCATTCCCTTAACCGGTTTCAATGCCGCCTCATGGAAGGCGCTGCTCCTCCTGGGTCTCATTCCCACCTTCATTGGCCATACACTGCTCAGCTATGCCCTCGGTTATTTGAAAGCCTATCTGGTCGGACTGGCCATTATCGGGGAACCGGTTGGAGCCACAGTGCTGGCGGCCATCTTCCTGGGAGAGATTCCCAGTGGACAGATCTTGATCGGCGTGGTGCTCATCCTCGCCTCGATTCTTTTTGCCATGTCTGAAAAAGAAGCCGTTCCTGCCACAATCGCTGGCTGACGCTCGAAGATCCATTCCTATGTTCGCTCAAGACATTGATATGGCGGTCAGTAGATTTGCTGAGACAGAAGGCGGAGCCCCGCGGATGAATCCTCGTCTCGTCTTATTGCTTGGCGTTTTGACCGCTCTGACCGCCTCGCTGTTCATACGCCTTGCGGATGCGCCTCCCATTGCCATAGCCTTCTGGCGTGGAGCGATTGCGGGCGCAGTGCTGCTCCCGACCCTGCTGTTCCCCGCCGTTCGAAGGCAATGGCGCAGTATCCCCTTAAAAATCCTCTTGGCCATCGGCGCTGCCTCCTCCATCACGGTTTGTGCCGGTATCCTTTTCATCTCAAGCCTTCAACAGACTTCCGTTGCTGCCTCCGTTGTTCTCACGAACACTCAAGCGATTTTCACGGCGGTTCTGGGTCACTTCATTATCAAGGAACGGGTGTCATCGCGCACGATAGTGGGCTTGGTGGGTGCCATGGCAGGAGCCGCCTTCATTTCCTTGTCTCATGGAGGAATCACCACGGCCAGAGGTAATCTCCTGGCTCTCGGTGCCGCCCTTCTCGGGGCTGTCCATGCACTTTGTCTCCGAAAATTGCGCCAACGCACACCGATTCTGCCCTTCATGCTTGCTGCGGAATGTGCGATCACATTCTACCTTCTGTTGTTTTCGAGAATCTTCACTGTTCCTCTGACAGGCTTTGATGCAGCGTCATGGAGAGCCTTGTTGCTTCTCGGCCTTGTCCCGACTCTCGTTGGACATACGCTCCTAATCTATGCCATCGGTTACTTGAAAGCGTATCTGGTCATGCTTGCCATCGTCGCCGAACCTGTGGGAGCATCCATTCTTGCCGCCATCTTTTTGCATGAAATCCCTTCGTGGCAGACCCTGGTTGGTGGCGCCATTGTCCTGGCTTCCATCCTGCTGGCTGTTTATGAGAAAGAAGTCATCCCAAGCGGCGTCACTGATTGAAGAAATCACGACTCAATCATTTCATCTTCAGGACGCCAAGCTGGATCCACAATGCACAGAAAACTCAGCTCGTCGGGGCCGAGATTTTCGACACACTGCACGGCTCCCGGAGGAATGCAAATCGCATCCCCGGGTCCAACGAGACGCGCCTCGTCGTTGACATGCATCCGGCCCAGCCCTGCAAGAATGTAATACACCTCGCTTGTGCGCAGTCGGTGTTTCAGAGAGATTTCACCCGGTACCAAGCGCGCGTGAGCTAAGCTGTAGCGAATGGAGAGAGGGTGCTTCGCCGGATGAAGCAATTCGCGCAGGCGAGTCTTATCTCCCGCAACGAATTCCTGACATTTCGAGAGTGACGAGACAAACATGGATAAATCCTATTTGCTGTTGAGATGATTATCAGCGCCAGCCGACGAACGGACATTCCGGCTTTCTATGGCGAATGGATGATGAATCGCCTCCGAGAGGGTTTCTGCGTTGTTCAACATCCGATAAGACCGCGGATCGCATATCGTGTCAGCTTGAAACCCGAGGATGTAGATGCCATCGTCTTCTGGACGAAATACCCGAAGTCGCTCTTCCCTTATATAGATGAAATCAAGTCCCTCGGCTATCGCTTCATTTTCCTTTTTACTCTGACTCCCTACGGCCCACCGTTGGAGACTCAGTTGCCGTCACTCGATGAGCGTATTGAAATATTCAAGCAGCTAAGCACGAGGCTTGGTGCTGACAAAGTCATCTGGCGTTATGATCCGATCATTCTCAGCAACCGTCACGATGCCGCATTTCATGTCAAGGAATTTGAGAAACTGGCTACTCATTTGGAGAGATTCACGAAGCGCGTGATTATCAGCTTTGTGGATTATTATCCCTTTGTGCACCGACGTCTGACTCGTCTAAAACAAAACGGAATTGAAGTGTATGCAGCAGGTGAAATCGCCGCGCACGCCCCCGCACTGGCTGAAGGACTTAGTGATCTCGCGCATCAACACGGAATGGAAATGCAGAGCTGTGCTGAGGAGCTCGACCTAAGAAGTGCGGGAGTCCGACCGGGAGGTTGCATTGACGGATTGCTTCTGCATCAGCTTTTCGGACTTCGAGTACCCCTGAAAAAGGATCCCGGCCAGAGAAAAGAATGCCTTTGCACCGTCAGCAGAGACATCGGTGCTTATGACACCTGCGGTCACGGGTGTATCTATTGCTATGCATCGCGCGATTTGGCTGTCGCCGCGCAGCGATGCGCTTCGCACGACCCATCCGCCCCATCCCTCGTCGGTTAATTCTTCAACCACCCAAACAGCCCACGCTCCCTCATTCCAGGCCCCCCACCGAGGACGGTGGGGGCTAGTACTCCTTGCGAAAGGGCTTGCTTGTTGGAATCGGCATCGGCTACTCTCGCGCCAACATGGCACAGGGGCCGGTTCCGACGATGAAGGACGCGCAAATGGTGTCTGCGTGCAATTCATCAATGCGATTATCGTCGAAACAACAAACAAAAACACGACCACTATCCGCGACAGCGATATCGGTCGCTCCCAGTCCAACCTGAATTGGAGCCTCCCATCCTCGCAGGATTTCTCCGGTATCATACCGGTAACGAAGTACGACACCGCACGGAGCACCGGCCATCCCCCATCCACCCGCCGAAAGATACGCCGTGCTATCCGGGGCAAAGCCGACACGGTTGGGTGTTCCTCCCGTCTCGATGACCATGACGACCGACAAAGCCTCAGGCTCCACGACATAGACTTTCCCGGCAACATCTCCATAGTTGCCTGTACACACGACATGAAATCGCCCCAGAGGATCCATCGCAATATCCTGCGGATTCGTCCCCACAAGCAGCGAATCCACAACCTCCCAAGTGTTCAAATCATATTTCCAGATTGAACCATCATGATAGGTGTAGTTGCCGAAATCGAAGGCCGTGTTGCCGACATAAGCATACTCGCCTTCAACAATGACGGGCTCGGGCGCCATTCCAGCGGGCAGCCTTCGCTCAATTTCGCGCGATTCAAGAGAGAGAACACTGACGCTATTCTGCATCATGTTCGTAATGAGCAAATGACCTTTGCCATCGGAAGTGGCTGCCCACGGATTGTCATATTGACCGAGTTCCACGACGCCATCGGAAAGAAGGCTGTCGTTTTGAATAACGCGGAAGAAATTCAAATCATTGGAAAGGCTATTCACGACAATCAGCAGATTTTCCACAAAGGTCATGTCGTTGGGCGAGCTTCCTAATCCGAACACATTGTTTTCGACGGTGCCTGCCTCCAGATTGATGACCGACAGCGTGGTCATATTCGCCACAAAGAGGCTTGCCGGTTCAATTGGCCCCGGCGGTGGGACTTCACTCTCCTCGTCGGCACATCCGAGCAGAAGGAATATCGCCACTATGAAAATGAAAATCAAGACGCTCTTAAACATTGCCTTTTCTCCTCTCCCATTTGACTTGTGTTATCTCTCAAAAGAGAACTGCAACTCATAGCTCCGTCCGGGCATCGGCGAGCGTTCCACAATCATGTAGCTTTCGTCAGCGAGATTCTGGACGAGCGCGCGCCAGGTCATTCGCCCAAATCGCAGCGTCGTGTGCCATCCGAGCGATGCGTCGAGAACGATGAAAGGTCTTAGGTCACGCTGCGCCGTCGAGAGAGCGTCGGTGTTGTCGTCGGTGGTATATCTTCGACCCATCGTGCGAAGGTCGAGCGAAAAGACGAAAGCACCAGGGGACCATTCCATGGACGCGCCGCCTTGAACTTCGGGTTGGAGCGGAAGGACCTTATCATAAAAATGCGGATCGGATGTTTTGTTCAGGGCCGATTGAAGAGTCCCATGCCCCTTCAAGATGACCCGGTCGTTCCATAGGGAAATCTGCGCTGACAGTTCAATTCCCTTGATTTCTCCAATCGCCACATTATCCGGAAAGTACTGCCCTCGGAAGTTGCGCCGCCACACAATCATATCTTCGATTCGATTCCAAAAGACATTGACCGAACCCTCCCAAGAGTGAAACCATCCCGGCTTCTCCGGTCGAAACTCGCAAAGAATGCCCAAATCTCCGTCACGGCTGCGCTCGGGTTTCAGGTTCTTGTTTCCCAGGGCAAACACACTTTCCACCAAGAACAGGCTGACAAAAGAAGGCAGACGATAGGACGAACCAATGCTGCCGGAGATAACCACATTCCAAGAGGATTCTTGCTGTGCCAGCGGAATCAACGACACTCGCCCTCGCGCGGATGCATAGGTTTTGCCCGCGAGCTCTTCTTGGTCTATATCATCAAGCTGAGCTTCTCCCGTCCATTCAAGGCAGCGACTCCGGCGCGGAAGGCAGAAGTCCGCCTTCGCTTGAATTCCCGAAGTATTGCGATACACTGACCCAAGACTTTGGTTGGGAATCAGGCCGTTGTCGAGATAGTCCTTGCCCTGGTAGTCGTCGCGTCGAAAATGAACACCACCTGAAATCGCGCGCACCCAATTTTCATTCTCTCCATATTTGCGCGACGCCATGAGCGATCCGCCCCACGCGCGATCTTCATCCGCTGTCCAAACGGGGGCATGATAATAGACCTGGTGTTCCGTCGGGTCATATTGCTCGCGAGGGCTGCAATATTCGCGCTCTTGCCTATGATAGAAGTTGGTTAGCTCTGCAGAGAAATAGTCACGCTGCCATCTCAGATTTGATGTGGCCCGCATGGGCTCTTCTACAAGTCTCGCTGCCGGAGTAGGAGATTGAGCAATTAATCCCGGTGAGCCTCTCTCTCGGTGATCCACGCTCAAAAGCATCTGCCATCGCAAATCCCTCCTGAGCGGCCATAGACCCGAGGCTTGCCCCAGCCATCGTTCATAGCGATTATTGATGCGCTCTTTTTCCAAACCTCGTTCATCATAAGCGAAGTTTCCTTCCGACTGCGTGCGCCGAAGATAGAACTCAACGGCAGGTACGGAAAGTGGGGTTTGCAGACGGGCGCTTCCTTCGGCATAGCCGAAACTGCCACCCGCTGCGGCAATTTTCATTGTGCCGGAATCTTGCGCGAGATTTGGTCTTCGCGTGATAATCCGAATCAGACCACCCATCGCGGTTGAGCCGGCAGACAGTGAGCTGCCTCCGCGGATGATTTCCACCCGTTCAATTTGGTCAGCCGGAAACTGTGAAAGATCAACCGCTCCACCGGATGCCGCATTCAGGGCGACTCCATCCACCTCCACGACGACCTGATCAGGCCGACAACCTCGGATGGAAACGGTTTTTCGCCCGCCCCTTCCTCCTTCCTCATAGACCATCACACCCGATACTTGCTTCAAAACCTCCGCGACATCTGCGCTTCCACAACTCTCAAGTTCGCGACCTTGGATGATTGTCGCCGACGGACTGGAGACAGCGCCCGCGTGCGAAGTGAATACCGTGACAGGTGGCAGAGAAATAGCCATTGGCCGCAAGTTGAGGGATAGAAATGTCGTTTCTCCCTCACGAATCTGAACATCCGATTCGGCAAAGTCCTCGTATCCGATATGGCTGACCTTCAATTCATAGAAACCGGCGGGCAGGTTGTAGAACTCAAAGCGCCCGTCCGCATTGGCTGATGTTCCCAGACCCGTTCCAATTGCAGAGACACTGGCTCCCGCCAGTTCCTTCCCCGTTTTGGCATCCCGCACGATACCCGCCAGGTTTGGCTGCACTTGCCCAAAACCCGCTGGTATCGAGAGGCCCAGAACGGCCATTGCAAGCAGACATATGGTGATACGCAAATCCCTCACGGGCAAAATCCTTGCGCTAATCTTTTGTGAAAAATCGTCCTTCTAATGCCAAAACAAAAAAGCCCAGTCTCTCATCGAGAAAGGACTGGGCCGATACCTCTATTCCTTTACCATCCCTATACCCCGAAGGAGGCTTGCGATTCGTTCCGAGCCGGTCTCCTGACTTGCGTGTCGCCCTTCCACAGCGCCTTCCCAACCGGCAAACCAACTCTTGAGGAGAGTCAATCTCACCGGCCAGTGGCGTCATGCCGTGGTCGTCAACGCTTACAGTGGCGGGGGCCATTCCCGATTCTCACGGGATTCCCGAGCGCTCTGAACGCGTACCTACTGCAAAGAACCTAACGAAATATACCGAAACGATTTTGTAATGTCAAGGGCTGCTATGTGCTGCGAAGCAGCACGACGATTGCCAGCGACAAAACCGCAATCATAGGCATTGCAACACGCACAAAAACTACCTTCTTCGCCGGGCCTTCCTCCAGAAGCCCAGCCAATCGCCACCCGAGTTCTGTTCCGAGCGGACAGGTCACCATCGAAAGCCCCACGGCGAGTGGAGCGTAGTAGAGGGAGAGTGGATAGGTTGTCCCTGCAGCAACACATGCGGATATTCCGGTGAAATGCCCCACAAATGGAAACAAATTGACGGCGACAAGCGCCGAAAGTCCGCCCAAGAGCGCCTGGCCGTGGCGTTTTTCTTTGAGTTGCGCATCAAGCACATGAAAGAGAAAGGCAAAAGCAAGCACTTCCGTGGCAAAGGCAAAGATCGGATTGATGACGGCCCCGTGCAGTACGGGCAAGTGCAAAAGGTAGGCATCGAGCAATTTGAACGCGACCGCAAGACCAAACATGACGAGGAGGCCGGTCACTTTTCGGCTGCTGGCAAGCCCCACCGAAAGGAAGAAAATCGCCAGTCCCGTCATGACGGAACCTGTTATTCCATACGCACAAGTTCCGCGCAAGTGCATTCCCAGACCCGCTTCGCCCAATCCCCAAAGGGAACCGGCGGCGACACAAAGGCTCAATCCATACCCGGTTCTTCTCATGAACGACCTCCCTGCAACTTTCCAATTGAAGCTGGAAGCAAGTCTTCCTGCAAAATGAAATTGACAAACCTCACCGGAGGCTCACAATGCGCTCTCGGACAAATATAGGAAAATATCTCAAAAATTGCCACAGGGAATTCAGCGACAGGAGACGCAAAAGAAAAAGGGTCGGCATGCGTGCCGACCCTCTCTGTTGGCAATTCGTCATTCTACTTGAGCAGAACCATCTTTTGCAGAGCCGTGAAGTTGTTGGCATCCAAGCGACATATATAGACGCCCGAAGGCAGGTCGCGCCCCGAAAACAGAACGGTGTAGTGACCCGCAGTCTTCTTCTCATTCACCAAATTCGCGACCTCTCGACCTAACATATTGTAGACCTTCAGCGTGACAACGCCGCCTTCCTTGATGTCATAAGAGATCTGTGTCTCTGGATTGAATGGATTGGGATGGCACGGATGGAGCGCATACTCGGTCACCATTTGTGCCTCAGATGAGGGCGTTCCTTCCCAGACCGTCTTTTCCTCGTAGGACAGCTGCTTACGCTGACTGAGTTCCACCGCCCAAATGCTGTACTCATAGCGGCGGCCATTCCTCAGATTCCCATCCACACAACTATAGACTCCATTGGCAACTTCGAGCTCGGTCACTTTCATTCCGTCTCGAAGAATCTCATAGGAGGTCACATCATGTTCATCGGCCACGGAAAAGCTCAAGGTCAACCGTCTATCACCGGAGACAAGCTTGGGCTCGCTGGTCAATTCCACGGGAAGGATTTCACACTCATCTTCCACCAGATAGCCGTTGCTCTCCTCGCCATCATCAAAGTCGTTGTTGATAGCGTCAATCACATCATTCAAGTCGGAAAGCGATATTCCGCTGGGGAGTGCTGCAGGATTACCGCCCAGCACGATATTTGCCAGTGCGAAAACCTCATTCACGGTATACCCTCTAAAGGGCCCCAACGGGTCATGGACACCTGTGAGAATTACGAGGCTGCCGAGATCGCCAAAACCGGGGACTCCCGCTTCAGCGAAACCGAGCGATATTGCCAATGCAACGACCTGACCGGCGAAAACACCTGCCTCTGTTGAACTTGGATCCGTATGACTCGAAGTCAATACGCTCGGAGTACCGCCAGCCGGAAGGAAATCCTCCACGGCGGCGGAATCGGTAAGGTGAATCGTGAAGGTTCCCCCAACGGTCAAACCCGTGGGAAATGCTTCGTCGAAGTTCTCATCGCGCAGACACGCCGCATTTTGTCCATGGCAAGCACCGCCCCATCCGCCTTGCGTTTGTGTACGGTAAATGCCGGGCGGAATGTCACAAGGGTCATACTGCGCAACGGCTTCACCAGCCGCCATCACAAATATGGCGGCCAAGATTGTCAAAAGTCCCATTCGTTTCATTGCATCGTTTCTCCTTACTCTAGAAATACCAAATCTCTATCTCTCAATATCTCACTGTTAGCTGCAGAAGCCGTTCGTCACCGCGAGCTCCCAAGGACGCCCCGCCGGGATAAAAATCAACTTTCCCCCAACCAAAATATACGAAAATCTTCTCATAAGTGCAAGATAATTATGAAGTTAAAGTTGATTCCTAAGTGGTTTTGGCAGGTGCTGTATGAACCTGCAGAATCACTTCATGCGCAAGCAATTGACTCGCAAATACCTATGCAGGCTGCGGCACTGGTGATTGGCAGCAAGAATGGAATTATTTTGCCGGCTTGGCTGGGTCAGTGAAAATAGGCGGCTGCAAATAATTGAGGTAGTGCCTCTCGCCAAAAGAAAACGACCCTCCGAAACGGAGGGTCACTTACTCAGGGAGGAGACGATAGGGAGAAAGCCGCGATTTGGGCTCTGATAGTGGAACTCAAAAGTAAGCCGCCATTCAAGGGGCTAAAGCCCCTTGTTAACTCAATTGTGAACAAGGGGTTTCAACCCCTTGCACCACCGTCGTAATGCCAACTTACTTTCGGGAATGACTATAGGACTCAAAGTAATGAGTCATGGGGGCGGAGTTATGCAAATGTCATGTCGAGCATGATCCGAATCTGTTGAATATGAGCATTGGAACTTGGATCGCGAACGCTTGAAGCATCAGCAAATGCTTATCTGATCATCAAAGCCTTTTGAACGGCGTGAAATGATGGCGTTTGCATCACGATAAAATAGACGCCCGTTGCGCAAGTCCGACAATCCCAGCTTAACCGATAATAACCGGGTGCGAATCGCTCATCCGCCAGATTTGCGACTTCTCGTCCTATGATGTCAAAAACAGAGATTCTCACAGGTGACGGCTCAGATACAGCAAATGTCAAGACCGTTGAAGCATTAAATGGATTTGGATAGTTCTGCCCAAGTGTGAAAGTTTCAGGCAGAGGTTCTCGCTGTCCGCCCACACCCGAAGGAGGTTCGAAAGTGAAGCGTTCGAGAGATTCGACGGTGGTGTCGGGATAACTGGAATGCGCTGTTACCCACCATTCTGCAGTCACTGTGTCAGGCAGTCCCAGCGCACCCACATCCACAATCCAGCAGGTATCCGAACCGGTGACCCATGAGAAAGAAAGCCCACCCGCTGCGAAAAACAGGGTGTAGCTGATCGCATCACCTGGATCAGGGTCGCGCGCATCCTGCCAGCAGAAAGTGATCTCGCCAAAGGGAAGTTGTGAAGCATCTTCAGGTTCCAAAAGAGAAAAGGGCAAAGGAGTCTCACCGAAATAGGTACGGAACATTAGCGTATCGCTGGCCCAAGTCCCCGGCGTGTTCAAATCCGATGCATGCACTGTCCAGTAGTAGGCGTGGTCGTCAGCGAGCGATTCCAGAGAAAAAACGGTGTCCAGAAGTCCGGAGGACACTTCCCAACATGTCGTGAGATTTGGAAGGGTGTCCAGCCAAACCGCGTAGCGAACGGTATCGTTCGGATCCGGATCGAGGGCCGTCTGCCAGACAAGCACCGTTTCCGAGGTCCAGCAAGTGTCACCATACTCAGGCGAAAGCAGATGAAAAGGGGTAGGAGGGGCTTCTCCCCCATTGGGTCCTCCCTGCGTGACCGGTCGAGCCTCATAGAATGCAGTGAGGTCATAGGGTCGTTCGCCCCACTCCGTAACATCCCCATCAGGGAAAAGACACCACGAATATCCGGAATCCAGAGCTGTGGACCATTTGACAGTGAAATAATAGACGCTGTCGGGGCCGACCAGTCCGATTTGATCGCGAGTCCGGGAAAGATTTCCAAGGGGGTGGGTCGCTACGGTGAATGTGCGGAATTCGCCCGGCGATAGCACCGTTCCGTCCGGAAAAAGATGGCAGTCATTGATATAGATGCTCCAGCCGGTCAAATCCTGTGATTCGGCGGTCGGGTTGTAGATTTCGACAAACCGCTGGCCGACACTTCCTGGAGGCAAATAGATTTCGTTCAGAACAAAAGAGGGCAAAGCGTCGGCAGGCGGAGGCAGGACAGGGTTGTCTGAGCCCGGCGTAGAGCCACCGCAGCTGACCGTCCAGATCTCTTCCTCCCAAGGATCCCCCACTCGTACCAAACTGCCGTTAAAAGGAACTTGGGGAAAATGACCTGCAAAACCATAGGCTATTTCGTCAAATTCATAATAGAAAACCTGTATAATTCCTCCTTCCGGATTTATTTGAGGCTCCTCAAGAGGATACACAAGGATGTATGCGCCGTGGTCCTCTGTGTAGCAGAGGTCCCACTCCAATAACTCACCGTCAATTCGAATCTGAACCTCTTCCAAATCATATCCCAAATCTATCAATTCAAACCAAAAGCCAGCCTCTCCGATTTCATGGAGTATCGCCGGTGGTATGGGATTCGCTTCAAGCGCAGGCGTCCAGACTGCAAGGAAAGCGAGTCCGATGATGAGAACAAATGTGCGCGATTTCATGGCTCCTCCTTTGCTTGGATTTCACTCCATTGAATCTTTAAATCCTCTTCTGGATAAAATGAAGTCTGATGGAAATAATAAGTTTTGATATCGCCTTTCTCCTCGGTTCTTTCTACAGGGTATGAAATATCAAGCTGCCATTCACGCGGACAAGAGATTTCAAATTGTGCTTCATCCAGAGGATAGCCCCATCCTTTGATGGTTGTTGTAATGTAAGTGAATGTGTGTCCCCCCAGAGGCTGGCAATAGCGGATTTCCAAAGTATCTTCCGCGACCGCTTCGATGGGAACACGAAACCGAATTGATTTGCCGTCCGGTCCAAGAGAAAAGGCCAGAGGCTCATCGGCAAAGCGAACCTCGACCTCTTCGGGTGCCAGACATTCCTGCGTAACAGGAATCGGAAAAAAAATCGGTAGCTGGGAAGCCACCGATTTCAAGTTACGAAATAAATATTTTCCTGACACGCAGCCCTTTGTGCTGTCCAAATCAATCGTCACATGTTCACGGACGAAGCAAATACTGGGCTGCGCAAATCCCGAACTGATGGCCGATAGCAGAATCGCGATTCGACTCAGAGTTCGGACTGCTCTGCAAGCAAAAAGGTCCCCGCTTCGGGCGTTGTGCACTCGATGCATGGGTCTTGCCCCTCCATAACCCAACTGATGCAAAGCTGCTGCGTATTTTAGTATAATCCATTTTGATGACAATGTCAATCGCCAGATCCAGTATGTGGGCGTCTGAAATAGGCCGGAAAAAAATCACCGAACACTAACTTTGCTCGTGGCTTTGCATCCAAAAAATGGTTATGGTGGCCCGCAGTTGGAAATTGGCAGATTTCGATTTGCATCAGCACCGTTGATTCGCTATATTGTTATTTGGAATGTCACTTACCCTGTGGAGCAAAAGCCTTGCGCATGGTCTGCCCTTGCGCAAAGGAAATGAATCCTAACCCAGAAGGAGGCCAATATGCGTTCCACGATTCTCATCATCATGATTTTTGCTGTCGCCGCTTTTGTTGCGATGTTCATCGGCTGCGAGGGTCCCGAAGGCCCGCAAGGGCCTGCTGGCACAGCCAGCCCACTTCCGGTCTATGTAGTCGGGTGGGTTGGCAGCCGCCCACCATGGCTTGTCCCCGCTCTTCAAAGCGACCCTTCAACCAATGCCTGCGTGGACATCTATGATTCTCCTGGAATTCCAAGTGTAGAAATCAATGGGATTCGGATTCCTCCTTCCAACCCATTCTACCGGGGATGTAATCCATTCAGGTTTTACAATGACACTTTGCCTGTCTCCTGCGGCGACTCTCTACACCTCCGTATCGCTTACACGGAACTCAATGGAACTCCCAGAACCGCTCAAGCAAACATCATGCTGCCCGGTTCGTTTGAAATCACCTGCCCTGACACTTCCTACGATACGATCTCCGTAGGGGACAGTTTGGTGTTTTGTTGGACCTCGCCCGAAGGAGCCGATGTCTATTTGGTTCAATTTGACCTTTACTACATATATGTGGATACCTCGGGAGCTGATCGAGGATTCGGCTACTATCTTGACACCACGCTTGTTGCCGACACCTCAATCATCTTTTCGGCGATGCAGCTCTTTCCACATACCGGAGAAATTGATTCCGTTGAATACAGCCACGGAGAGTTTGAGCTGCGGGCGATGAATGGTCCTACCCCGGAAGAAGACCAGGGCAATGTGACCGGTGATGGGATAGGGTTTTTCAACGGATGGACTTATGGAGGAGAGGTGAGGTTTTTTGTTGGAGGTTCGAGTCCTCTGGCAGGTGAAATAGTGGAGTCGGAGAATCCTGTGCAGAAGCTTGTTGAGCAAAGAGCCAAAAGGTGGAGTTTATATTAGAGCACATCCCAAAATTATCATAGGAGAATCAAGGGCGAGTGGCAACGGCGAAGCGCCGGAATCGTCGCGTGTTGGAGCCGACTGGAGTCGGCAAGAAAAAACCCCTTCTGGCTTCCCCTACTGAAGCAGGGGAAGAACCGATCCCGCGTCCCCCTACTTCAGTAGGGGGACAACAGGGGGTGCGTCCCTGACTTTGCCTTGCTTGGGCAATGGAACGGAGTATCACACTGATATTTTTGAGATACGCTGTAGGGCGGTGTCCCAAGTTCACGGAGAGTTCAGCGAGGAGTATGTGGGTCAGGGCTTGGCGAGCTTCGCATAATCAAGCTGCGAGCCGAGGAGGCTGTGCGGAATCAAGAAGGTAACGAACATCAAGATTGACGCGCCCAACACCCATCCCCGCGCGGATTTGCTTCGGCGAGTTTTGATGAACGCCGCCGCCCAGCCAATCATGGTGATGAGGGTCTTGTTATCTGTCAAATCCCACCCAAAAGGCACACCGGTCCAAAAAGAGCCAAAGGCATAGTATTGGACAATCGGTCCAAGAATCATCCCCCCAACCAAAGTCAATCCTGCTGTCCAAACCACATGACTTCCAGTCTTTTCATGGCGTGTTAGCGCGGCCAGTCCTGCCCGCGTCGAGAAAAGCATCGCCGCAAACATGAGCAGAATGTGCGGCAGCAGAAAAGCAGCAGGGACATCTCCGCGAAAACGCAACACGACTGCTCGGTCAGGCGGCACCATTTGCTCCTTATCCCCTATTCGAAGCCGCACATGATATTCCACTTTGCCTGCGGACGGTTGGTGAGGCAACTGAGCGGCAAGTTTGTTCCCTTTGCGTTCCATCGGAATTTCCGCCCAAGAGTCATTCGTCGGATAGCGCCGCCAAACCAGCAAACCATTCACCGCGGCATCCTCCACAGTCACCTCAACCACGGCTCCTCCCTCTCCTCCATGGCTGCGCGAAAATTCGTAAGCAATCGCGGTCGTGCCAAGTGCTGACTGACCGGTAACGGGATAGGTTGGGCCGGTTTTGCGTTGATAATAGGCCGATGCCAAGGTGATGAGCACCGCCAAAATCCACAAGAGAAGTGAGCCGCCTTTTCTGGCCTGCGCCGAATCTGATGGAGAATTCATAGGAAGATTACTTGTCTCGCGGCTTTATCCGCTCAGTTGCGCCTTCAAAATCCGATTTGAAATTCAACTGGTAACCACTGCCGGAAAAACAAATCTTCCCATTCGGAAGAAGGTAGCGGTAGTACGGTGCACCGCGACGGAAATCAGCTTCGGCAATCGGAATCTTCAAAGCTCGCAACAACATTTGAGATGCCTCGGGATAGCCTGTGACTTCGCCCGGCCCTGACAGAGTCAATAGAGAATGCCCTTCTCTGGCAAGCTCTTGTGCCATCTTTTCCATGTGCATCGAAGGTTCCTGATGAGCTGCTGTCACAAGGATTAGCAGCGGCTTTGCAGCCATGAAATCCCGCAGCGTGAGCGCGTCGTTGTCCGCCATGAAAAGAATACCGGTGGAAATCGTGCCAGTATCTGCCAGCACAGCTTCCGCTTCCGGCGGTCGAGAAAGAGGCAAGTCCTCGTCGCAAACTTTCCCAGATTCCAAGCGAATTTGTCGCACACCAACGCGAGCATCGCCTCGCTGATTCCGCAGCCCCCAACTCAGAAGATAATCACCGGGCACAACGGTGACGACGGCATTTGAATCGCCAACAGTATAGTTAAGAATGGCCTCTGCCCTATCGTCAGGCCAGCCATCCACAAGGCGAACCAAGTCGAAAACTTCCTCAAAGGTCACCTTCCCCATCGTGCTCGGAAAAGTCAGCCGCACTGTCGCCGGCTTGTCAAACCAATCGCGCGCCTTCTCTTCATTTTGCGCGGCGCCAAGCTTTTCAGGATGCGCCGGATACAGAGGTTTCCAAGCCTCGCCGTCATAGAAAGTCACCCACTCCTTGCCCGAAGTCACATAGGCGGGAACGCCTGCGATTCGAAGCATGCCACAGGCCAGCGCGGGTGCCAGTTTTTCGTTGACGCATTCCGCCTGCCATGCCGTGTATGGCTCCACCGCGCGAAATCCATCCATCGGGCCAATTCTGATCGCAACGATCTCGTTCACTCTCCGCGCCCGTTCGACAAACGATCCTCCCGGGACTTTCCCCATTGCCTCTTCCAAAGGCAATCTCCACGAGCGGGTCGGCTCCCATCCAATTCGCGGCGAGATAACATATTTGCGGAGTGAGTCCACTTTGGATTCAAAACGCATAAGAGCGCGAACCGCCCCTTCGAAATAATCATTCATCGTTGCCCGGTCTATCTCTCGCAAATCTTTTTCACTCAGACAATCCAAAATGTCGAGGAAAAATTCCTGCTCGCCGCGTGACTTGTTCTGATACCCTTGCCATAGGATTTCCGCATTGCCCGGAGCTTTCTGAATAGAGCTCAAGAGCCGACCCAAAGCTGAGTCAGATGGCGCCGCCAAACCCGCCAGCCACTCCGGTACCTCTTGCTTCTCCTTCTGTGCAAGCTCCAGTTGACATCGCGCCATCTTCAAACGCCATCGCCAAGTTTCGCTGGATTGGCCGCTGGGCTCTCGCTTTGGATAGGGATAGCAGAGCGTCAATTCGCTCAGCCGTCCGACCGTAGGATCTACCGCGACAGTCATCGTCTCGCCTGAGCGCGTTGTGACACTTTGAAGAAAGAGCTTGTGCTTGTAGCTTCCCAGAAGCATGAAGTCGCCGCTGCCAACATCCAGAACGGACTTTCCTCCCAATGGATCAAGGCGAAGAATTGGGCGAATCCCCCCATAATTGAAAACCGCAAGGTAGAGCCTGTCATGAGCCGCCCAGTCGTTCGGGAAGGTCACATTCAGGTGGCATGGCGTCATGTAGTTCTCTGTTGTGTTCAATTGCCAAAGGCGCCTCCCCTTGACTGCCCCAGGCTCAGTCGAATCCACTTGGCTCACATTGGCCAGCAAGACGGGCGCACGCAAAACAGGCTCGTCGAACCATGCGTGGTCCAGTGCAGCATCCGGTTCGCATGCCCCCATGTATTTCCATTTCGTCTCCGTTTTCACTTCCACCCAAGCGTGGTTGTCGCTGCAATGAGCCCAGTAGGGGACATAAACCATCCGAGCGGCCAAGCCCACACAGCGGAGAGCGGCCACAAGCAGAATCGTCTCCTCGCCACAACGCCCAAAGCCGCAGGAGAGGGTCGTCAGCGGGCCCTGGTCTCTCCAATCGGTGGATTGGTAGGTCACCCGCTGCCCAAGCCAAAGGTTCACCTCGAGCGCGGCCTCTTCCGCTGTTTGGCACCTCTTCACCACGGCGGCCAGTTTCTGCATCAGCCATCGCCGGTAGCGTTGCAGAGGTTCATCATCCACACGCACCGGAATCACATACCTGCAAAAATCGGCTTTGCTAAGCTCGCGTGCCCAGGGGAAGGTCTCCCGCGTTTCGAGCGCGGCTTGCAGGTCATCGAACAAATCCATTGCCGACTCTTGCACTAAATCAGCATCATCCAGATTCAGAAGAAGCGCATTCAGATAGGTCGTGTCAATTTCCTCTTGCGCGCAGAGAGAATCAAGCTGATGGATCGTCCTCACGGCGCCGAGTGCATGCTGCTGTGTTGAGTCGGTTCCCCAGACCGATGAATTTGAAGCCAAGAAAATCAGCAAGATTTGAAATGGACGCAGGCGCATTGAAAGTGTGTCGTTCGTTTTCGGCCTTTTTATGGATCGCGTTATGCGAACATGTTTTTGGTCAGAGGGTCTCGAAGCGGAAAAATACCATGCGGGTCAAATTGCTCTTTGAGTTTGGCGCGCACACGCCATCCCGATGTCCATGAACCGCGCTGAGGGCCCAGTCGTTTTAGAATGGCCGGCGCGACTTTTCCCGTTGGGCCTCCACCAAGCTGCACGGAAAAATCCTGGAGTTTCTCAAGCACATGCTCTGCCTGCTGCCGAAGACGGGATTCGTTTTCGGGCAGGAAGAGCCAGATATGCAAATGCCCAACTTCGACCGTCCCCCAGAGCGCGGCTGAGATGTTCGCTTCATGAGAAAATGCCCTCGTATAGGCTTCGAAATCCGCAAAAGCGCGCGCCGGCAATACCACTTGTCCTTCCAGATAGGCTGGATACTTCTGCGTCGTCCACGAAGGAAATTCGAAGAGCTCCTTCCAGAATTCGTCTATTTCGCGAGTGCCATCGAGCCAGTGAGCATAAGGCAGCGCGGGCCGCTTGTCCGATTCGCTCCATTCACAGACGATCATCGCCCTTGCGCCGTCTGCGGCCAATGGAGTCGAGGCACCTCGAAAAATTTCCAGCGCCCCGCTGTCCAAAAGAAGAACGACATCCGGCGGCGGCGAACTCAATCCTACCAATGAAATGATCCTCGTGACTTCTGCAACCTGCGGCAGACTAATCCTGCAGACCGCGCGCTGGGTTGGTTTCCGTTCCAGCAGCAAATCCGTGCGCGTTACTATTCCCAGTTCACCACTCGAACCGAAAAGAAAAGGCAATAGGTCAACATAGTCTGTCCCCGATGTTTCGGGCCCGGCCTCGTGCAGATTCCCCTCACCATCCACCCATTCCACGCCCGCCACATGGGATAGTGTCCCTCCATGACGCCATGTTCGCAGACCTTGCCAACCCGCCGAGAGAAGAGCCCCGATGCTGGTCGCTTTCGGCACGGGGAAAAGCGGCGGCCATCGCACGCCATAGCGGTCAAGATCAATTTGCAAGGCTTCAAGCGAAACACCCGCTGCAACTTGCAAACGGGTGTTCTCGGCCAGAAAGCTCGGGGATGAAACGAGACGAACCGTCGAAAGCAACATTTTTCCCCCAATGCCTTCGGCGGTTCTTTGTGTGAGCCCGGAATGGACCACGACAGGTAATTTTTTGTCCGCGGCGAATTGCACGCAAGCCTGAACCCCTGCGACTGTCGCCGGTTCTGCAACGAGCGCAGGGAGCTCCTGACGCTTGACATGACCCTGCAGACAACCCAGAATTTTGTCCCGGTCTGAATGGAGGGTGCCGGCTCCCACGGCTCGGCGCAATCGCGCATATTTGTCAAAGATGGCCATCAGTCTTCGAGCGAAGTCTTTTCCTTCTTGTCGCCAAGTTTCTTCTTATCGAGAAGGTCAGGTTTTGCGGGGTCGCGCTTGTGTTGATAATCCGTGACATAGAATCCCGATCCCTTGAAAATGAGACCGCTTCCTCCCGAAATGAGCCGTTCGACGCGCTTACCGCATTCGGGACAAATCCGAATCGAATCCTCCTGCATGCTATGGAATGCTTCAAATTGATGACCGCAATATAAGCAGCGATACTCATAGGTCGGCATAGCAGGTCTCTGCAATGGACATAGGTGATTCCAGCAAACGGTAGCGTCTCAGCAATAATATAGCAATTTTAGTGTTATCCGTCCAGTTCAGTATGCTGGCTCAATTGCTCTCATGAGAGTTTGGATCGCCGTCGGGGGTCTCCTGACCCACGATGGCGCCATTGCGGCTCTGGAGAGCCACAACGGCGTGCACCAGCCCTCATGAGAGCTTACTGAATTCCAGCTTCTTGAGCAATGAGGCGTCCGCCAAAGATCGCATCCCCTATGGGTTTGACCAGTTCGCACTCTGGCGGATTGTCTCTCATCAATTCAATCAAGAAAGGCGGCTCAAGAAGAAGTGACCAGTGTGCCGTGAGCCCTCCTACGACCGCGATGGGAACAGGCTTGGTTGCGAGAGAGATTTGCATCAGAAGCCGCTTGGCAAGTTTCGCCAGTGCTGCACCCGCATCGGTGATTATGGCGTCGGCTTTCGCATCCTTTCCTGCGTGCTCGAAGACCAAAGGCGCAAGCGCTGCCCACTGCCTTGAATCAAAGCCGCGCTGATACACGAGCGTCAGAACACCACTTGCTTCTGAAAGTCCGAGTGCATTCAAGATAGCGCGCGATAGAGATCCCAATGTCTTGGTCTTGGTCTCACCTTCACGAAGACAAACGCGCAGAGCCTCCCGCCCTATCCATGCACCGCTTCCCTCGTCTCCCAGAATTGGGCCCCACCCCCCGGCGCGCAGGAAGCTCCCATCCGGCAAGCGCGTCCATGCGATGCTCCCTGTTCCGGCAATAATGAGAATGCCGCTTCGTTCGGATGCAAAAGCTCCGCAATAGGCCAGTTCGGCATCCGTTCGCAAAAGCAACGGAATCTCCGGAAAGAGCTCGCGCAGCGTATCGTGAGCCATCTGTCTTTCCGCTTCACGGCCGACGCCTGCCATGCCTGCCACAACTGCTGAGATGCCGCGAAGCGACGGTGGTAATTTGCCGACAAGCTCGTTCAACACCGCTTTCAATCCTTCCCGGCCAACTTGGCCGAAATTGGAGGGCCCCGCCTCCAGTCTCATGAGCGGCGGTGCCTGAACATCGTTTATCGGCGCGATGAGGGCGCGTGTTTTTGTGCCACCGCCATCAATGACAAGCAAAAGTCGCTGGCTGCCGCTTTCCGTCATTGCCGATCCTTTTGAACGCAGGCCGATTTGACTAATTTCATTCGTTGGAGGGAGATTCAATGCGTTTGGATGAGATTTATTCGCAGAGGCTATCGCAAGAGGAGGAGTTTTTGCGTGAAACGATGGTCACCGGCTTGAAGCGTGGCGAAATAGACGCCGCTCGGAACATGCGCTCCGCGTCGGTCCGTGCCATTCCAAGTCATGCGAAAGCGCCCCGCCGAAGGACAGGTATCGGAAAGTGTACAGACTTCTTGGCCCAAAAGATTGGTGATTCGAATTCTTATTGGCCCAGGCGCAGCGACAGTGTAGGTCAACACCGCCTTGGGATTGAAGGGATTGGGATAAACGCTTTCAAAACCGTACTTCCATGGGAGCACGCTTTCGTCCGAGCCGGGGGCACTAAGGTTGATGCCGGCGACAAGACAGAGATTGTCAATCATGACCCCAAGTTCTGCATAGGCCGAATCACTGACCAACCGAAATCGCAGCCGCAAGTCCGGTATGCCTGCCCAGCGGTCGAGGCACACATAGGTTTGCGTCCACGGAATATCGAAATCATTCAACCAACCCGCGGATTCCCAAGATGCGCTCGCCTCTTTCCAGACTTCAACACCCAAGCTGTCGCACCCCGACTCCAAATGGCCTGAACGGCCAAACTGAAGATGCGCGCTGTTTGTCCCCCGAAGGTCTATCACTTCTGAATATTCAGCCCAGGCTGATGCTCTGTTCAAATAGGTGCTCCGGAATCCAATCGAATTCGTGGAGAGGGCGTAGCCGTAGCCATCTGCCCAGGAAGTTGTCCAGGTCGAGTTGTCGCCGCCGAATTCCCACTCAGCCGCTAAATCCTCAAAATCCTGGAACAGGAAAACATGGCCTTCGGGGAGCGTGATGTTCAGTGTCGTGTCCTGGTCAAGCCAGAGCCCCATGCGGTAAGCAACATGGTCTGTGTCATTGGCGGCAAATAGAAGTTCATAACCTCCTTGAGGCTTCAGCACATCCCCTTGACCCGAGGGCAGCCCTACCGTATCCGAGAAAAGACTTGCCATGTAGAGCATGCCGGGAAGTTCATGACCCTGCTCATCCCGCACCTGCACATGGATGGTGTACCACGGCAACGGCGTCAGCGACACATCACGGTATTCGGGACCGAAGCGGCGCTCAAAATGTTCCTGCTTCGGGATGTAGCCTTCTTTGCGAAACTCGACGGTAAAAGAATCCACGGGCAGGAAGTAGTAACGCCCATAGACGGGATCCGTGTAGCGCGGAGGGAGAATCGGCCTCCAAGTCGAAGGAAAGCGCCATTCCGTCTGCAAAGGTTGACCGGTTTGTGCATCTCTCACATGGCCGTAGACCACATGTTCGTTGTTGTCCGGCGTGCGTGTGCGGTCAAGCAGAAAGCGCGCACTGGGCAGAACATCTTCGATGATTCGCTCAACCACTGCGCTGTCAGGCTGGATGCCTGTAGCGATCGAGCCCACTTCATTGATGCATTGCAGTGTGCCAAGTTTCCAGTAGAACCAATCCGGCGTGTTGCCCCGGCGGTTTCCGCCCCAAATAAAAAGATAATGCGTGCTCTGATCATAGGTGGGAATTTGCATCGCGAAGCGGCGACCGAAATCGCCAATCATGCTCGAATCGGGCGAAAGCCTTCCTTCCCAATCCCAGGCAAAGATGCAGCGCTCCGCATTGTCGCCGGTTCGACTGCTGTGATAGATGACCGATGCCACGGGTTGGATTTGCAGAGCGATATCACGAATGCACTGCGCTTCGGGTTCTGAGAAGGGGGCCGGGCCTCGGTAGTAATCGTAAGGCTCATTGCCGCCGGGTTGCCACAGCGTGTCGCCCCATTCCCAGTTGATGTCAAAGACACGGTTCAAATCCACCCCGCAGGAATCCCATCCGATTCCGGGAGTAATCGTGCAATGATCCGAGAGAGGTGGCCTGTAACCGTTCTTTCGATAAGAGACATCCCGCTCATCCATCACCACGGCCAATCCATCCGGGTTCATCGAAGGCACAATGTAAATCTGCATCTGCTGAACCCAATAGCGCACATGAGGCAAATTCTGGACATACCCGTCGGTGAGTTCATGCAAGAGAGCGTGAATGATTTCGATACCAAGCACCTCTTCGGCGTGAATGTGGCCAATGAAGAGCACGGTGGGTTCGTCTTCATTGGTTTGCACATTGTCCGAGATCTTCACGGCGTAGATTGGCCACACACGCCCATCCGCCTCGCCGCTGGAATGGCCGATGGAATCCACCTGCACCTTGTCGGGATACTGCGCCTCAAGCGCGAAAATGTCTGCGGTGATCTCCTCGTAGGTATGGTAACGAGAATCGAGGGAATCCTGCGCCAGACTCCAGAGAGGAAAACCGAGCAGAACCAGGCGAAATATCACAAAGCCGGCTTTACGGTTTTTCATAAAGCTATCTTAGAATTGGTTTTCGATTCGTTTTTGGCCGATTTCCTGTCCCCGAACGCCCCTTCCGTCCCCCCGTGGACGGGGGGCGACCCTATTTCCCCCCTGCTTTGCACTGCGCCCATAGGACTGGACAGAGTGGAGGGGAAAATGGTATATTGAGGGTACGGGAGAAAGGAGCATTCAGATGCCCCGTTCGAAGTACCCTGTCAAGTTCTA
>Ga0315289_10000136_pt1 | contig 117412 bp, 113 predicted proteins | sample YL17G11_40_MG_FD_203452 | JGI IMG/M metagenome (GOLD analysis project Ga0315289, IMG submission 203452) | Sediment microbial communities from Yellowstone Lake, YNP, Wyoming, USA - YL17G11_40 | ecosystem: Environmental > Aquatic > Freshwater > Lake > Sediment | place: USA: Wyoming | collected... | reverse complement strand
TGGAAAATCGAAATCGGCTTGCAGAATTTGCAAGGATGCCCTCGAAGTAAAAAGTGAGCAAAGAGGGATTTTATTTCTTGACTTCAAGCTCTTCATAGGTGGTTAAAAATCGGTCAATCAAAAATAACAAATTATGCGAAACAAACCCAATTTCTGAAAAGTAAAAAATGGACTTAAACCATTATATTACAAGTGATTATGTCAATAAATCAGGGCTTCTGATGATGGAAAAACAAAGCCAAAACAAACCCAATCAAACCCAACCTGTAGTGAGCCCCGCACCAGACGCTCCGGCTCGGTGCGGGGTGAGCTTGCCTGCGGTGCTCGCCTCGGCGGAGCCGAAGGCGAAGCCGGGAGCGAGGTCGAACCGTCGAACCTATTTTATCTGTCTCTGGTGGGGAAAGAGGGTCCCTATTTGGGTTTGAAACCCTTGAGTCTGCCGGAGGTGTATTTTTTGCAGGCCTTTTCGAGGTCAATGTCGTTTATGTTGGCCAATGTGCAAAGCCAGGCGAAGACGTCGGCGAACTCATCCTGCTTATTTTTCTTATCATTGCCTGCAAGTGCGGTAGCAAGCTCGCCGACCTCCTCTATGAACCACATAAAGGTAGCAGGGGTACCTCTCTGCCTGTCGCGTTTGCCGTACTTTTCCAAAATCAGGTGCTGGAATTCGCTAATATGCATTTGTTCGTTAATTAAGAGACTGTAACAAAACCTAAAATGACTTTCATAAAAATAACTGGATTCCCGCTTTCGCGGGAATGACAGAAGACGACGAGCAGTTTTGTTATAAGCTCTAAATTATCTCCGCAGCAGGTCCGTGAGCCTTGCTTTTTTGAAAACGGCTCTGGCATTGGCGACAGCCTTTGCGTAGATCTGGTCTGCTTTGCCGCCGATTTTATCACCGTGTGCCAGCCTGGCAAGGTTCAGGTTGCCTGCCATCGGCCCTTCAACGGCTTCAATAATATCCAGCAGGGTAATTTTTTTGGGGTGTTTAGCCAGTGAGAATCCGCCGCCGGGCCCTCTTTTGCTGTGCAGTATGTTTGCCCTGACCATCTGCTGGAGTATCTTAAGCAGATATTCCAGAGGAATATGGTATTCTTTAGCTATATGCTGCGACAGAACAACGCCCTTGTCCTTCTGCAGGGCGATGTAGCTTGCCGCCAGTAATGCATACCCTGTTGACTTACTAACTTTCATTCCTGTCTCCTTCAAAAAAACAAAAGATATTTGACGTTCACAAAGCGAAGAAGTTCACAATATATCCGGCCGTCTAATTAATCATAAAGCCGTTTGCATTGCAAGAGTTTTTCTTCTGTGCGGCATACAAAGTGAGAAAAACTTGTTCTTTGACAAATAAAAAGCCGACAATTATGGCAGGCCGTAAAAAACTTGACAGCCGGGGCGTTCTGCCGTAGGATTCACGGTTTAGTTGCAATTTGACAGTCTGTTATTATGGAGAGATTTTATGGCGCCGATTAAGCCGAGAATAAGTGTCGAGTATGCCGAAAATGCGACTATCGTTGTTCTCACCGAGAAAAAAATCCTCGAAGAGAAGGACATCCAGGCACTTCAGGAATCAATTTTATCGGTTATCGAACAGGCGGAGCGGATAAACTTAATCATGGATTTCAGCAACGTCCGGTCGCTGTCGTCCGCTGTTTTGGGACTTTTGATAAGAATCAGCAAAAAAGTTTACGAACGCGACGGCCAGTTGAGACTTTGCAACATAGATTCGAGAATTTATGAGATTTTCAGGATAACGCGACTGACCAAAATATTCGATATATACAAAGACAGAGAAGCTGCGCTCGAAGGTTTGTCCGGCGCAGATTGAGCCATAGGGCTGTTTTGCCTTGCTCCGGAGAGCAAAGACTCGTCCGATAACGATAGTTACGAGTTGTCGCGGCCGATAGAGTAAATATTGCTTTAGTGCCGCAATGCTGTTTTGAGTTGGTGTAAGCTTATGGAGCCCAGAGCACCGATTAGTCGCTCGGTGGCAGTGGCGAGTAAATCGTCTGCCATCGTAGGGGTGTGCAGGCGGATTCTGTCTGAAATCGAAGCTTATGGCTTCGACAAGGAAGATATTTTTGCCATTCATCTTGCCATTGAGGAGGCTTTTATCAACGCCATTAAGCACGGCAATAAGATGGACTCCGACAAGGAGGTCAAAATCGACTACACGATAAGCCCGGATAAAGTCGAAATATTCGTAACAGATTTGGGAAATGGATTTGACCCCAATTCCATACCGGACCCCAGGCGAGGAGAAAACCTCTATAAGGCCGAAGGCAGAGGGCTGCTTCTTATGCGCTCCTATATGGACGTGATTGAATTCAACGAGAGCGGCAACGGTGTCCGAATGGTAAGATACAAAGAAAAACCGCGATTGACGGAAACTCAACGCAAGACATAGGGACAATCAAAAGTTAAATGAGAGCTAACCAGTTGACACACGGCAGAATACTCATCTACTGCAGTTTTTTGTGTGCTTTGGGCGGCTGCATGTATAAAAATGAACCGATGCCCGAGTTAACCTATAGGCAAACACAAAGAAGCTCGCCTCTGCTGAGTCCTTCAAAACAAATAAAAACACCTCTGGCGGCTGATAAAAATATAGCAGGAGACTGGTTTCCTTCCCAGCGGGTGGAAAAGAACTGGACGGCCATAATAATACACCACTCAGGCACAGGAAACGGCAATATGGCCATATTCGACAAGTGGCATAGAGAAGGCAAACACTGGGAAGGAGTCGGCTACGATTTTGTCATAGGCAACGGGACAGACAGTGGCAACGGCCAGGTCGAGGTCACATTCCGCTGGCTCGATCAAAAAACAGGAGCTCACTGCGGCAACACCTGGGGAAACTGGGCCAACAAAGACGCAGTAGGAATATGCCTCGTGGGCAACTTCAATCAAACATCGCCTACCCCGCAACAGATACAGTCCCTTGTCAAGCTGATTCGCTTCCTGCAAAACCGCTATGGGATTTCGAGGAACCGGATTTACGGCCATAATACCACTCCCGGGGCAATTGTGACGGACTGCCCGGGCCGAAATTTTCCAATGGCTGCGGTAAAATCAGCGGTCAATTTCTGACGCCGCAGTATCATAGCTGATAGCCGGCCAAAAGACCGTTTTCAAAAGGGGGCGGTTGCGTCCTATAAATCCATTTCTCAATTGGCAAGTTTGCTTTTTGTGTCGAATTAAAGCAAAGTATCGCAGCATTAAAGAAAGTCGGCAATAGATTATACCGAAGTCTCTGAAAGTAGTGATGTTTTTGAGACGAACCCAGGGGACCCATCAAATGAATATGTATGGCTCATTAGTTTCACCAGGCTGCATACTAAACGAACAGGTTGCCCGCCAGGTCTTTGACATCCTGCCGGAGGGCGGTCCCATTATGGTAATTATGGACAGGGAGGGTAACTGCTGGCCCAGCAATTCCGATGAATTTTCCAAACTGAACATTAGCGAGTCGTTCCTTAGAGAGCTTTGCGCTAAAATCGATGACGGCACGGAGCCGGTGATAACGCATACGAACGATTCGAGCATTATCGCCGCACAATTAGCTACGGAGCAGACAAACTGCGGGTATATCATTATTGCCCTGCCGCAATACAATCCCGAATCGACGATGGCCAACATTAACCTGATTGAAACAATACTGAGCCAGACCAGCCTGATAGCCAGGTTAATTGAGAAAAATAATCTCCTTTACGAGCTTCATAACAAACAGTCCAGCTTACACGACCGCGGATAAACAGCCCCGAAGTGACCGTGATTTTTCAGCATCTCCCATCTTCTGTCTTTCCTTAAATCGGCAAATCTTTGGATTGCATTTGCGGAGACAGCCGCTATAATCTGATGCCTGTGCAGCAGCCAATGGGCAAAAGAAAGCTTTGTTAGTTAAACGTTTATAAAGGTTAAACAAAAGTGAAATTCCAGGTTTTCAAAGACGGCAGGGTCATTGACAAATTTACGCTGTGCGGTGCATACCTCTTTGGGACCGACGGCGTCGCCACCCGCAAAGCGCAGATTAAATTCGAGAATGGGACCATCGAGTGCGAAAAGCCGAACCTGGAAACAGCAGGACTGGCCCTGCTGTGGCCCGTCAGCGGCTTCGGCAAGGTGCTTCTGGCCACAACGTGCCTGCCGGAAAGGGCCCAGCCGTATAATCTGAATGTTGAAATAGCTCGCGCCAAACTGATGCAAATCATTACCAAGCGGGAGGACTGGTCATTCTTCAATCAATTAGAGGGGCTTGGGGACATTTCCAAAGAGGCACAGGATTTATTTATCCAGGCGGTACAGAACATCTCCGACCCGCCGCTGGCATCCAGACTGGCGGATAAGTCGCTTGAAAAAGCAATAATCTATTCGGAGAAGCTGGCGGCGAAACAGGCCGAGGTGCTTTTTGAAGCAAGAAGCAAAAACCACGGCTTCGGCAGAGGATGCCTTGGCTGCCGGATAGACCCAAAACACATTACCAACGCCGCATACACAGATAAGCTGCTCAAATTGTTCGGCCTGGCTATGGTGCCCATAAACTGGGGCCAGATAGAGTCACAGAAAGGTGTTTATGATTTTTCATCGATTGACGCCTGTATTAATGTGCTGAACAAAAAGAAACTGGCAATCAGCGCCGGTCCGCTTCTGTGCTTCTCGAAAGAATACCTGCCGCAGTGGCTTGTCAGCAGTAAGGCGGGGTTTGAAAAGATTCGCGAGACCGCATATCAATTTATTTCAAAAATTGTCGCCCGGTATTCAGGGAGCGTTTATGCGTGGCGCGTCATAAGCGGCCTGAACGCACTGAACCATTTCGAGTTCAGCTTTGAGCAGGTCCTGGAAATGACCCGTGCGGCCAATATGGCGGTAAAGCAGGAAAGCGAAAGGGCGATGAAAATAATAGAGATAAGCAACCCCTGGGGCGAGTATTATGCGACTATTCCTAATGCCATTCCGCCGTTGGTGTACGTCGATATGGTCATACAAAACGGGATTAACTTCGAGGCGTTCGGGCTGCAGATGCGGTTTGGCAAAGACCAGCCCGGGATGCACGTTCGGGATATGATGCAGATATCGGCGGTGCTGGATTACCTTGCGCCTATAGCCAAGCCGTTATATATAACAGACGTTGAGGTTCCCAGCCGCAACGGCGCCGGCCCGCACGACGGCGAAGTCGCCGGTATATGGCACCAGGAATGGGGCCAGTCGCAGCAGGGACAGTGGATAGAGCAGTTCTACAAAATAGCATTCAGTAAACCGTTCGTAGATGCAGTGGTATATTCGAACCTTATGGATACGGATGACAGCGCCATAAGCAACAGCGGCCTGCTGACTGGAGAGTTCGAACCCAAAAAGTCTTTCCAAACTTTGAAGAAACTGCGCGATACTATTTTCATTCGGTAAATAAAACGCCGCCTGCAACCGGCCAGTTAAATGAGCGTCGATTGTGACAATGGATATGTCCCGGAATAATTTGTCGAGCGGTAATTACAGCCGGCAGGCACAAGGCGGGGTTCAATCATTTGCGTTTGTTCTGGCTGTGGCGATGTGCGTCCTGTTCTCCGTTTGTTTTACGGCCTCGAATTTTGCCGGGCGGGGGCAATCGCAGGAAATCAGGTTGGAAAGCTGGATTAACCCGAATGATGCACCGGCGGCCTCCCTGGCAAGGCTGCCCCGTATAGGCCTTTCGCGAGCCAGAGCAATAGTTGCTTACCGGAATGACTTTATCGAACAGGGCAAAGGAAATCGGGCCTTTCAAAACTGCGATGATTTGCAGAAGGTAAAAGGCATAGGACCAAAAACGGCGCAGAACATAAGCCAGTGGCTGAAGTTTGAATAGCACAGAATAGTTTTCAGCAGATTGAAAGAATAAAATAAAAGATGGATGATTGGGAAATAGATAAGCCGCTCGGGCATTGCTACGGCACAGGCAGGAAAATCGAAAACGGCCAGGAATACTTCGCCGCACTGGTGGAAACCGCAGAGGGGCTCAAAAGGCGGGATTTCTGCGCTGATTACTGGCAGGAGAATAAGCCGGATGTGTTTTGTTATTGGAAGACTACACTTGCCGCTCCTGACCAGAGAAAGCATATATTCGTTGATAATGAGATGCTGATAACCTTTTTTGAACGGCTGGCGGAAGAAACTGAGCAGGAAAAAATAAATTTCCGCTTCGTTCTAACTTTGATTCTGATGCGAAAAAGACGGCTTAAATATGATTCGTCGAGAATCAAAGGCGACAAGGAAGTCTGGCGTCTGAAAATAGCCGGTGAGAAGCAATTCGCCGAGGTGATAAATCCTCATCTTAATGAGGAGCAGATTGAGCAGCTATCGTCACAGCTAAGCCAGATATTGCAGACGGATTTGTAAACATTATATTGCGTAAGAGTCCGGATTCAGAGTTTTTAATAAAAATGCCTCCGAAATTTTTTATTTTCATTTGTTCAGCGATAATAATTTTTGCCGGCTGTGCACCCCAAAAACGTGAGCCGGTGCGGGTCTGTCCCGGCAAAAACTCTGCTGCGGAGGCATTATCTATACTGATGTCCCGCTTAGAAGTCGCAGCGCCGCTGAAGGCCGTCGGTCAATGTCATCTTCGATACTGCATTGAAGATAATAACAAGTCCGGCGAAGAGAATTTTCCGGTAAAGCTGTGGGTGAATCCGCCCGCCGAGATTTATCTGCAGGGCGATGTGGCTTTTGATGCAAAGGCAATTACGCTCGGCTCAAACAAAGATGAGTTCTGGCTCTCAATGAAACCAAAAGAAATCAGCAGCTACTGGTGGGGCAACTGGTCTGAGAAAACAAGTTTGGGCAAGCTGACAATCAGCCCGAAGCTGTTGCTCGAGGCCCTCGGCCTTGCAGCGATTGACAACGAAGAAAACTGGTCCTTGTCGAAAGAAGGCGCCTTTGACGTGCTTACAAAACAGCAGGGGCAGGCCGAAATAAAGAAAATATATATATACAATTGTGACTACCTGATTAGAAAAATCGAGTACCTGAATGAAGGCCGGTCCGCGGCTATTATGGAGCTTGACGGATACAAAGAGGTGCCTAAAGGCTTTTTCGTCCCCGGCGTTATAAAAATTATCAACCGCACAGACGACGGCGGCAGGGAGTCGGAAAGCATTACTTTTAACCTGAATTCTATAAAAGCTGCGAGCTTTACCGATATTCAGCGAAAAGTCCTTTTCACACGTCCGCAGCCGCGAGGTTTTAAGCATATTTACAAAATCGTTGGTGACAGCATTGTTGAACAGTCGCAATAAAACGAGAGATACGGTGCTTTTATGGGCAGGATAAGTTTAGGAGAAAGAATACATCAGGGGCTGTTTTTGCTGGATGGGGCGATGGGGACACAGTTGTTTGAACGCGGAATTGAGGCAGGTGTGTGCAATGATTATCTGAATATCGGGTCGCCCGACACTGTTTTCGACGTTCACCGTGCGTATCTTGAGGCGGGCAGCGATGCGGTTTTGACGAACACATTCGGAGCCAATAAATTCGCCTTATCACGTTATGGCTTAAGTGATAAAATCAGAGAGATAAATACAAAAGCAGCGCAAATAGCTCGCAGGGCTGCCGGTGAGGAAAAGTATGTTCTCGGCGATATCGGGCCCAGCGGCGATTTCCTGAAGCCTTTGGGAAATTTGAATCCGGCTGAATGTAAAGAAGCCTTCGCAGAGCAGGCAAAGGCGCTGGCGGCAGGGGGGGTAGATGGTATTATAATCGAGACAATGACGGCTCTCGATGAGGCAGCTGTCGCCGTCGAGGCGGTGAAGTCAGTTTGCGATTTGCCGGTATTTGCATCGATGGCATTCGACAGGGCAGGCGAGGATTTCAGGACTATGATGGGCGTGGATGTCGAATCAGCGGTTGCCAAAATGGCCTCACTCGGTATTACCGTAGCGGGATTTAACTGCGGGACCGTTTCGCTTGATGAGTATATAGAGCTTGCGGAAAAGTTCGTCTCGGTTGTGAAGTCTTTGGGGAAAGACGTAATGGTTTATGCAGAGCCAAATGCCGGAAAGCCGGAATTACTTAATGATAAAGCCGTTTATAAAGTAACTCCTGACCAGTTTGCAGCGGCGGCGGAAAAAATACACTCGGTGGGGGTCAACATCATAGGCGGCTGCTGCGGCACCAGCCCGGCACATATCAAGGCTATGTCCCAAAGACTCAAAGGGTAGCATTTCGATATCCCATTTTATTGGCCGCGGGTAAGGAACTTCGAGATTTGTGCTATGGTTTTTTGTGTGGCGCCCTGGTTTTTTCGGATTACTTCCCGGCCGTTTCGGGCGATTGAAGCGGCAAAGTCCGGTTCAGCGAGACATTTTTGCATCATCTGCAGCAGTTCCTGTTTATCTTTGACCATAATTGCGCCCTGCTCGGCTAAAAGCGCATCGACGGTCTGTTTGAAATTAAAGGTATGGGGGCCGAAGATGGTGCATTTGCCGAGGGCGGCGGCTTCAGCCATATCGGAGCCGCCCATCGGCACAAGAGAGCGACCGACAAAAATTATAGCGGCGAGTGAGTAAAATTTCCTCAAATCGCCCATCGTGTCACCGAGAATCACGATTTCGATTTTCGATTTTCGATTTTCTATTTTTAATTTTTGACTGCCGTTCTTGATATTGCTGTATCTGATAAAATCAAATCCTCTTTCCTTTATCAGTTCTGCAACTTCATCGAAGCGTTCGGGCTTGCGAGGAACAATTGCTAATCGAAGGTCACTGAATTTATCTTTCAGTTGCTTATAAACATCGAGAATGATTTGTTCCTCGTCGCTGCCGGTGGCGCCTGCGACCCACAATCTTTCTTTTTTGAGGCCGAGCTGCGCAGCGAGAACATCCGCACCTTCGACCTTGTCGGTGACCTGTGCGGTGTCATACTTCAGCGAGCCGGTGACGATTACTCTTCTGTCGGGACAGCCCAATTCCCTGAATCGCTGTGCATACTGCTCCGTCTGGGCAAGCACAAAACTCAGATTTCGGAATATTTTTTTGGTAATCGGCTTTATCTTTCCGTATCTGTCGAAACTCTTATCGCTTATTCGTCCGTTGATTAGGACAACCGGCACATTCAGTTCCCGTGCGATTTGAACGAAGTTGGGCCAGACCTCCAGCTCCATAAGCAGGCAGATTGAGGGGTGGATATTCAGGAATGCCTGCCGCATTATCCGGGAAAAATCGAACGGGAAGTAAAACACCTTGTGTTTATCGCCGAACAGGGAAGCTGCGCGGGCAAAACCCGTATCGGTGGTGACGGTAATTACGATTTCGTAATCGCCGAAGGTATTTTCGAACTCCTTGACGATGGTCTTGCTTGCGTTGACCTCGCCGACGCTGACGGCGTGAAGCCAGATACATTTTTTTAACGCGGGGTCTTTGCGGACGATTCTTCCGAAGCGATTGGCCCAGCCGGTCCGATAGCGGCCGTATCTGACCATCCGGTACACAACCACAGGGGCCAATCCTACAGCAATCAGAAAATATATCAAATCAAAGACAAATGTCATTTATCATTCCTACAAAGCCAAACCGCGTTAATAACAGAGAATATATTGATAAACTACAGTTTTGTCAAACAATAGCTGCAAATACAAAATCGGCATCACGGTCTTGACTTCACCGCCATTTTTGCTTTACTTACTTAAGAAGGCTCTTAAAAAGGAAAATGTATGACGGCTATAATAGAACAAAACAAAGACAGCTTGATTGAATTGTGCAGGAAATACCATGTTGCCGCGCTTGAAGTGTTTGGTTCTGCGGCAACGGATGATTTTAATGAAAAGACAAGCGATATAGACTTTCTGGTTGAATTCGACAGCAGCGTCAGGCAAAACAGGTTTGACAATTTCTTCGCGCTGCTTGAGGCGCTGCAGCGACTTTTTAAATGTCCGGTTGACCTCGTCGAGCCGGGGGGACTGAGAAATCCTTATTTTATCGAATCGGTCAATCAGACAAGGAGAAAAATATATGCCGCTTCGTAATCCCGGAAAGTATCTCTATGATATTATAAACTGCTGCGAGTTTGTGCTTGAACTTACAAAAGATAAAACCGTCGATGATTATAAAAATGACAGGGTTTTCCGATCTGCCCTCGAACGGGAACTGCAAATTATCGGTGAGGCCATGCTGCAGCTCGACAATGTCAGCCCCGAAACAGCAGAAAAGATTTCGCAGCACCGAGGCATTATAGGATTCAGACATGTGCTTGTTCACGGTTACGATAGTCTCGACCCTTATACGGTCTGGAATGTGGTAGAAACAAAAATAGATGTGCTCCTGCGGCAGGCAAAAGAGCTTCTTCGAAAATTATGAAACTTCCGTTCGACGCAAAGCAGGAATATCGGTTGGATGCCATAAAGGCAGTTGATTATTTGTCCCCGTAGCTCAATTGGATAGAGCGTTGGCCTCCGGAGCCAAAGGCTGTGAGTTCGAGTCTCACCGGGGATAATAATTATCAGTTTTGAGTTTTTAGTGTTGAGTTTTGAGTCAGGGAAGAACCGAAAATTCCTGACTCAAGTTAAATATAGAGGATAGAAGGACTTCCAAGGATGGTATATTTGGTAGGGATTGATGAAGCCGGCTTTGGCCCGATTCTGGGCCCATTGGTCGTGTCCTCAAGCGCTTTTCTGCTTCCACACCATTGTCTGACTGCCGACCTTTGGCAGATTTTAAGAAAAAGCGTCGGTATCACACGAAAACATCTCGCCGGTCGGCTGCTTATCACCGACAGCAAAAAGGCCCACAATAAATCATTGGGTATTAAGCATCTCCAGCGAACGGTCCTGGCCTGCCTGAGATGTCTCGGCCAAAAGCCTGCTGCGCTGACCGAATTGCTGGGCTTTGTGTGCCCCGATTGGCTCGAACAATTAGAGCTTTACCCGTGGTACCGGGATATCGAAAATTATAAGATTCCGGCCGACGAAACCGATATGGCCATTGCCTCTGCAGTGCTGGCGGATGACCTTGCCGCAAATGGAATTACTCTGCTGGAGCTTAAAAGCTGCTGCGTAGAAGTTGCGTATTACAACAAAATGGTCGGCACTGTGAGAAACAAAGCGAGTGTTCTTTTCACTTTTGTCTCACAGCTTATAAAAAACGCCTTAGACAATTCCAAAGGCGACGTCCTGCAGATAATAGTTGACAGGCAGGGCGGCCGAGTTCGCTATCAAAGGGTATTGCAGCAGATGTTCCCTGAGCTGGAACTGAAAATCTTAAAGGAAAGTCCGACAGTCAGCAGCTATGAATTGCAAACCGATGGTAAACAAATGCGGCTGCATTTTGTAGTCGATGCCGACGAGCAGCATTTTCCGGTCTGCCTTGCCTCGATGCTCAGCAAATATATACGTGAGCTTCTGGTTGATAATATGAACCGCTACTTTATAGGTCACTGTGCCGGGTTAAAACCCACAGCGGGTTACTGGAAAGATGGCCTGCGCTTTATCGAAGACCTGAAAAAAAATGTCCCTCACCTCAAATTCGACAGCAATCAGTTGATTCGCTGCCGCTGAAAAACAATGAAACAAAAAGGGAGACTCGGGCATTTAGTTATCTGCATATTCATCACCCTGTCTCCCGGCTGCGAGTTTCTTTATCTTTTATCCGGCAAATCGCCCAACTCGCAACATTTATAATATACAAAAAGCCGCAACGCTTGTCAATAGGGCACAGGCGGCAAAAATTATCTTGACAAATATTTCTGCTCGAACATATATGACAGTATTACCGTAAAAAACTGCTTTTATATTGACAAGAGGGCAATAAGTGAAGCGATATTTGCTTTTATCCGGCTTATTCATAATAACCTTAATCATCTCAAACGGCCTCGCCGATGTCTCCGGCAGCCCTTCTGATGCCAATGCTCCCTTGCTGCTGCGGGAATACCTGGTATATGCAGCCCTTAATAACGCCGGCCTCAAGGCCGCATTCGAAGAGTGGAAAGCAGCCCTGGAACAAATCCCGCAGGCCAAAGCGCTGCCCGACCCTCAATTTACGTATGGCCGTTTCATCAGGGAAATGGAAACCAGGGATAAGTTCAGCATTGCCCAGATGTTCCCGTGGTTCGGCAAAATTGAAGCAGGAACAGATGCAGCCGCCGCACAGGCAAAGGCGGCACAAAAACGATATGAGACCGAAAAGCTTAAGCTGTTCTGGCAGGTCAAAGACGCCTTTTATGAATACCTGTACCTGGCCAGCGCAGTGAAAATAGCAAAGGATAATCTTGCACTGCTGAAGCATCTTGAAGAGGTGACGCTAACAAGATATATGGCGGCGGCCGGAACACACCCCGACGTGATACGCACACAGGTTGAGCTTGCCAACCTTGAAAATACCCTGACAAGTCTCGAAGAGCTTCGGAAACCCATCGTGGCAAGGCTTAATGCAGTTCTTAACCGTCAAAGTGCGGAAATGCTGCCCTGGCCCGAAAAAGAAAAATTCACGCCCCTGACACTGGAACGTCAGAAAATAGCCGCACTGCTGAAGCAGTCGAATCCCGAGCTCGCAGCAATCGAATTCGAAGTATCGGCAGCCCAAAATATGGTTGAATTGGCACAAAAGAAATTCTACCCCGATATCGAAGTCGGTGTGGAATTCGAAAACTCAAGCCCAATGGCCGCTATCGACAGAGACCCTGTTATGTTGATGTTCTCGATAAACCTGCCTGTCTGGAGAGAAAGCTACAAAGCCGCCGAACGGCAGGCAAAATCAATCGTCCTGAAGACTCAGCAGCATCGCACCCAGGCGGAAAATACTCTCATTGCCCAGGCCGAACAGGCCCTCTACGACTTCGAGGACAGCAACAGGAGAATAAAATTGTATGGGAATATCCTGCTCCCCAAAGCCGAGGAATTATTGCAGGCCTCCGAGACCGCATACCAGGCCGGAACAATAGATTTTCTCAGCTTGATAGATGCACAGAGGATGCTGCTTGAATTTCAGTTGGAGTATGAACGGGCCGTCACAGATAATCAGCAGAAACTGGCCGAGCTGGAGATGCTTGTTGGTGCGAAACTCTCGGCTGCCGTTGAAGAACCGCCGGCCGAATAAATTTATATCCTGGAATCTTCGCCGTGGGAAAAAAATGAAACTGGTTATGAGCGCCATCACATTATTTTCATTGGTTGAGCCGTTAGGGATAGCAACTTTATCCTTTGTAAGCGCTACTTTATTGACGGGTCTGTTTCGCAGAAAACTTGGCCGCAAATTCCTTAAGCTGCATATCCTGCTTGCAGTAATATCTGTCACCCTCGGCTTTACCCATTGCATCCTGGTTCTCGTTCTGTTCGGATAAGGAAAAAAATCGTATGTTTCAATGGGATAATAGTAACAATATATACTTATGAACAAAATCCCATAGGAATAGTGTAGAATTGAATGAAATGCGGGTGATTAAGATGAAAATGGAACGAATAAAATCTGCCCTTGCCAACAAACGGCTGAGAATTATCATTGTGGTTGCCGTTGCTTTTCTCATAGGTTATTTTTGGGGGTTTCCTTCCCGGCGGCCTTCCACTGTCGCAGAGGGCGAACACATCACAGACAAAGCTGTTTCGCAAGTGTGGACCTGTTCAATGCACCCGCAAATCCGCCGGCCGAAACCCGGCAAATGCCCGATTTGTTTTATGGATTTGATTCCCGTATCAGGCAGTGACATCAATATCAGTGAAAGGCAAATCTTTTTCTCCGACGAAGCCGTAAAGCTTATGGAAATTCAAACATCGCCGGTCGAAAGAAAATTCGTCGATGTTGAAGTTCGTATGGTCGGCAAAATAGATTATGATGAAACACGCGTAAAGAACATAACCGCCTGGGTGCCGGGCAGAATCGACCGCCTCTATGTCGATTTTACCGGTATTATTGTCAACAAAGGCGACCATATGGTTTACCTCTACAGCCCGGAACTGATTAGCACACAGGCCGAACTGCTCCAGGCGGCCAATTCTGCAAAAAATATCCAGCCGGACAGCTCTGATCTTATCAACAGGTCGATACTGGCAACCCTTGAAGCAGCCAGGGGAAAAATGAGGCTGCTCGGCCTGACTCAGCAGCAGATTGCCGACATCGAAAAAACCGCTGTGCCGGTTGACCACATAACAATCTATGCGCCTATCGGCGGCGTCGTCCTTCATAAAAACGCCTCCGAAGGTATGTATGTTGATACAGGCACAACCATTTATACCATTGCAGACCTGTCGCGGTTCTGGGTCAAGCTGGACGCTTATGAAGCAGACCTGCCCTGGCTTCGTTATGGCCAGGAGGTCGAATTCACCACGCAGGCATATCCGGGCGAAATCTTCAAAGGCACGATAACCTTTATTTCTCCCGTTGTTGACGAAATGACAAGGACCGTTAAGCTTCGCGTAAACGTCGAGAATCCTCAGGGCCTGCTCAAGCCGCAGATGTTTGTCACAGCCGTTGCCCACTCGAAGGTCGCCGCCGGCGGCAGGGTAATGGACCCCGCATTGGCCGGCAAATGGATTTGCCCGATGCACCCTGACGTCATCAAAACAGAAGCCGCCAAATGCGATATCTGCGGTATGGATTTGGTCACTGCCGAATCGCTCGGCTACGTCAAGGCAGATACCACAGGTCTGCCTCCTCTGGTTATTCCCACTTCTGCGCCTCTGATTACCGGAAAGCGGGCTGTTGTTTATGTCCGCCTGCCTGATACGGATAAGCCCACATTCGAGGGACGCGAAATTGTTCTCGGCCCCAAGGCTACAGATTACTATATAGTGGAAGGGGGGCTGACCGAAGGTGAGGTCGTTGTCACAAATGGCGGCTTCAAGATTGATTCGGCGCTTCAAATTCAGGCAAAACCAAGTATGATGAACCCTCAGGGCGAACAATAACTATTGGAACATAATCATTAAAACTTAAGAACATTATATATTGAAAGGGTAAAAAAATGAAAACGAAAGGTTTGATACTGTTAGCTTCAGCATTTTTGATGACGGCGATGGTTCTGGTCGGCTGCAAGAAGAAAGAGCCGGCGCCGCCTTCGCCTGCGCAGACAGAGGGGGTAAAAGAGACGGCAGCCAAAGAGGCGGAAAAGACAGTGGCAGAAATTAATCCAATATGCCCGGTTATGGAAGGGCCCGTCAACCCGGATATATTCGCAGAATATCAGGGCAAAAAGGTTTACTTCTGCTGCCCGGCCTGCAAAGGACAGTTCGAAGCAGACCCGCAAAAGTATCTGGCTAAACTGCCGCAGTTCAATAAATAGGATGGCATTCAGGTTCGATGGCAGACCAGCTTAATAATGACGTGCACATAGGTGGTTTAACGTGCAGACTCATACGTTTTTGTCTTGAGAACAAACTCGTAGTAGCGCTGATTGTGATATTTTTTGTCGGCTGGGGTATCCACACAGCGCCGTTTGACTGGAAGCTGTGGGGCCTGCCTCGAGATCCTGTGCCAGTTGATGCCATACCGGACATCGGCGAAAATCAGCAGATTGTTTTTACCGAATGGCCGGGCCGCTCCCCGCAGGATGTCGAAGACCAGATTACTTATCCGCTCACCACGGCGCTTCTGGGCATCCCCGATATAAAAACAATCAGAAGCAGCTCGATGTTCGGGTTCTCCTCGATTTATATCATTTTCAGGGACTTTCCCGCCTCCGAAAAGCTTGTCCAGGGAAAGGACTTTTACTGGACGCGCAGCAGAATCCTCGAAAAGCTCAACAGTCTGCCGGAAGGCACCCTGCCCGCAGGGGTTCAGCCGATGCTCGGGCCGGACGCAACAGCATTAGGGCAAATCTTCTGGTACACCCTTGAAGGCACCGACCCTGACGGCAGGGTGGTAGGGGGGTGGGACCTCGAAGAGCTTCGAACCATTCAGGACTGGCAGGTAAGACTGACGCTGCGCTCGGCAATGGGCGTAAGCGAGGCGGCGTCGATAGGCGGCTTTGTCCGGCAATACCAGGTGGACGTGGACCCCGACGCAATGCGCGCTTATAAGGTCGCAATCGAGGAGGTCTTCGATGCGGTCAGGCGGGCAAATATCGATGTCGGCGCTGAAACCATTGAGCTTAATCGCGTCGAATACATCATTCGCAGCATAGGCTTCATTAAAAAAGTCAATGATATTGAAAACAGCGTTGTAAAGGTAAACGAAAATGTGCCTGTCCTTGTGAAAAATGTTGCAAAGGTCACCCTCGGTCCTGAGACAAGGCGCGGCGTCCTCGATAAAGCAGGAGCGGAGACGGCAGGGGGGGTGGTTGTGGCCCGCTACGGCTCAAACCCCCTGGCGGTAATTAAGGATGTCAAAAAGAAAATAGCCGAGCTTGCGCCGGCGCTGCCTGCAAAAGCAATTATTGATAATTCGAAAGTCACCACAGACCAGATACGCGGCTTCGCACTGCAAAATGGCTTCGACGCTTATGACGGCGCCGCCCTGAATCAAAACGGCTGGCTGGGTTATCTTCAAAAAACACCCCGGCAAAACTGGCCGGCCTGGCTAAACAAAAGTCAGGTGACGATAATCCCGTTTTATGACCGCACAGGACTTATTTACGAGACGCTCGCCACCTTGAACGATGCGATTTACCAGCAAGTCCTCGTCACGATGATTGTGATAATCATTATGGTAGCGCACCTTCGCAGCAGTTTCCTTATCAGTTCCGTGATGCCGCTGGCAGTGCTGGGCTGCTTTATCGTAATGAAATTGTTCGGCGTCGATGCCAACATCGTGTCACTGTCGGGCATCGCCATCGCCATCGGCACAATCGTGGATATGGGCATCATAATCTGTGATAACATCCTGCGCCATCTCGAGGAAGACCCGGCTGATATGCCGCGGCTCGAAGTGATTTACACAGCCGCTGCAGAGGTCGGCAGTTCCATTGTATCAGCCGTAGCTTCTACCATTATAAGTTTCATTCCCGTCTTCTTTATGACAGGCCCGGAGGGCAAGCTTTTCAAGCCGCTCGCCTTTACCAAGACCTTTGCACTATTTGCCTCAATTATTGTGGCCTTGACCATTATTCCGCCTGCCGCTCATATCCTTTTTACAGGCAGAATCAGCGGCAAACGCCGGCGGGTTTTTCTCTTCGCCGCCGTCGCAGTCGCAGGCGTATTGGCAGGTCAAATCATCGGCTGGCTGGCTGCTGCAGCAATCGTTATTTTTGCTTTGTATCGCCTTTTTGAAGGTTATGTTCCGCAGTACATACAAAAATTTGTCCCTTATACAGCCAACGTCCTGGTTCTTCTTGTTGTCGGGCTGCTGCTTACATTAGACTGGGAGCCGCTGGGACCACAGAAAGGTTTGCTCCGCAACCTTATTTTAGTTGGTGGGTTTATAGCTGTCCCGATGACAGCGGTGCTTCTTTTCCAGCATTTCTATTCGCCTATTCTGCGATGGTGTCTGGACCACAAGCTCCTGTTTCTTTCCATACCCCTTGTTATTCTTATTCTGGGCGGATTTATCTGGTCCGGACTCGGAAAAGAATTTATGCCGCCATTAGATGAAGGTTCGTTCCTGTATATGCCTACCACTATGCCGCACGCCTCCATCGGCGAAGCCCTCGACATTCTGCAAAAGCAGGACCTGGCTGTCAGCAATATACCGGAAGTCGAGTCGGTGGTTGGTAAAATCGGAAGGGCCGAATCAGCCCTCGACCCGGCGCCTGTCGGTATGATTGAAACTGTTATAAACTATAAAGATGAGTACATCACCGACAAAAACGGCAGAAGGGTGAGTTTCCGCTATGACAAAGCCGCCGGTGAGTTTGTCCGTGACGGCAATGGCAATCTTATTCCGGACACAACCGGCAGGTCTTACAGACAGTGGCGGGAACACATTAAAACCCCGGATGATATCTGGAAGGAGATTATCAGCGCCGCGGATATTCCAGGCACTACTTCGGCCCCGAAGCTGCAGCCTATCGCTGCTCGTATCGTTATGCTCCAGAGCGGTATGCGGGCGGCTATGGGCGTGAAGATTAAAGGCCCGGATTTGGCCACCATCGAAAAAGTCGGCTTTGAAATTGAGCATATTCTCAAACAAGTCCCAAGCGTAGAGCCATCTACCGTTATCGCCGACAGGATTGTCGGCAAACCTTATCTTGAGATTGTTCCCGACCGACAGGCGCTTGCCCGCTACGGCGTGCTTATCGAGCAGTTTCAAAACGTCATCGAAGTTGCGGTGGGCGGCGTCAGGGTCACCACGACCGTCGAGGGTCGTCAGCGGTTTCCGGTGCGGGTGCGATACCAGCGGGAGCTGCGGGACTCTATCGAGGCCCTCGAAAAAATACTAATCCCAGGCGCAGAAGGCGTCCAAATCCCCATCCTGCAGTTGGCAGAGATTCGCTATGTGCGGGGGCCTGAGGTAATCAAAAGCGAAGATACTTCGCTGGTCGGCTATGTCCTTTTCGATAAAAAGCCCGGCAGGGCCGAGGTCGATGTCGTGGAAGAGGCTGACCGCCTGATTAAGCACAAAGAATCATCGGGACAGTTTATACGACCTCAGGGCGTCTCGATTACCTTCGCAGGAACTTACGAAAATCAATTACACGCCAGAAGAACATTGATGATTATGGTGCCGCTGTCTTTATTTACCATATTTATGGTCCTTTATTTTCAGTTCAGGGTCGTCTCTACCGTCCTGCTTGTTTTTGTGGGTGTGATGGTCTCCTGGGCTGGTGCCTTCCTGCTCATCTGGTTCTATGCCCAGAGCTGGTTTATGAATTTCGCCGTCTTCGGCACCAATATGCGGGAGCTTTTCCATGTCCACCCGATAAATATGAGTGTCGCCGTCTGGGTAGGCTTCCTGGCCTTGTTCGGCATCTCCGATGACGACGGCGTCGTGATAGCGACTTATCTCGATATATTGTTTCACCGCCAAAAGCCCGCTACGATTGAGCAAATCCGCCAGACCACCGTCCAGGCCGGCAAACGCAGGGTTCGTGCAGCACTGATGACCACCGTCACCACCATTCTTGCTCTTATTCCGGTTTTCACTTCAACCGGCCGCGGCTCGGACATTATGGTCCCGATGGCCATCCCTTCCTTCGGCGGTATGACCATCGAAATACTTACTATGCTTATTGTCCCCGTCTTGTACTGCTGGATAAAGGAAGTTAAACTCCGCACAAAAATAAAACCACGCTAATCGATTGTTGTCACTATGAAAATTGACCTTCACTATGCCGACTCTTTTGTCACCCTGCGGATACCCGACAAAAATATCGCCCGGATAATACGGCCCTGGAGCAATGAACAGCAGACAAACAACATTACTCTCTTAAGCCGGACCTTAAAATCCGGGGAAATAAATGATTTCCGCAAAGTCATTGCCGACAAGTCTCTTTGTGTCCTCCTCGATGACGGCACTCGCGATATGCCGCTCGCAGATGTCTTCCAACAGTTTTTTCCGGCGTTGAATGATGCTTCTTCGCTTCGCTTCCTCTTATGCACCGGCACTCACGATGCCGAAACCCCTCAAAATGCCGAAATTAAACGCCTCATAAAAACATTCGCAGCCAAAGCGGGCATCTCTGATTACCAAATCCATACCCACCATTGCCGCAGCGACACATTCATAAATGCCGGCCGAACCTCCTTCGGCACAGACGTCCTCTTTAACGCAAAAGCCGACGACGCCGAGGTATTCCTCGTGCTGTCCGATGTGAAGTGTCACTACTTTGCTGGCTATTGTAATCCGGTCAAGAACTTTGTGCCCGGCTTATGCGCGTATGGCACTGCCGAGCAGAACCACAGTATGGCCCTTGATGAAAAATCCACATTTGGCCTGCATCCCCTGCACAAAGATAAGAGCAGGGGGGTAAACCCTGTCGCAGCCGACCAGCTTGAGGCGATGCGCCTGATTGTAAAGGACCGCCCCGTCTATACGCTTGTCACTATCAGCTCTTCAGGCAAAATACAATGGTCGCAGTTCGGACCGCTCGAACAGGTTTGCGCCGCCGCCTTTGACGTGGTTGACAAGATGAACTCCTGCACGGTAAGTCCCGCCGACCGCCTCATTGTTTCGCCGGGCGGCCTGCCAAACGACATTGACCTTTACATCGCTCAAAGAGCGCTTGAGCTTACAAAAAACGCTGTCAAAGATGACGGCGAAATCCTCTTCCTATCGGCCTGTCCCGGCGGCATCGGCTCCGACCTGACGCTCGAAAACTTTTATAATCGCCTCACAGCTCCAATTGACGATGTCCTTAAATCCATCGAAACAGGGTACAAGCTCTTCAGTCACAAGGCATACAAATTCGCCCGGTTGATAAAGCGTCTGCGCCGAATCTGGGTATATTCGCAGATACCTGATGACCTCATCTATGCCGCCCATCTGCATCCGGCGCACAACCCGCAGGAAGTTGTGGACGGCTGGCTCGCCGACGACCCAAACGTCAAAATCATCGTAGTTGACGGCGCCAATAAAATCGCTTTATATCCGCAAACATTGAGTTGACATATCGCTGCATACCCGCTTTAATCACAGGGGCATTAGGGCGGCTTCGGAAATTAAAAACTATACGCTGCCCGCTATCCGCTGATTAAAATAGGAGCAGTTTCAGATGAACCCGGCAAAGTCAAAAAAAGAGCAGATAAAAACTCCCGTCATACTTGTTGTCGATGACAATATACCCAATCTTGAGCTTCTGCAGGCTTATCTTGAGGATATCGACTGTGAGACTGTCCCGGCCTATGACGGCCTCGAAGCGCTGAAAATTATCGCCAAACAGCCGCCCGATTTGATTTTACTCGATGTGATGATGCCGAAAATGAGCGGCTTTGAGGTCTGCAAAAGAGTAAAAAATGACCCACGAACCACCGATATCCCCGTAATAATGGTCACCGCTCTCAATGAATTTGGCGACATCGAACGCGGCATCGACTCCGGCACAGACGATTTTATAAGCAAGCCCGTAAACAAGCTCGAGCTTCTCACTCGCGTCAAGACTATGCTGAAGTTGAAGCACCTCACCGACAAGCTCGAACGCACCCTGGCTTATTTAAGCGAGATAGAAAAACAGGCCCAAACAGCTAAAGCTAATTCGCACTAAGCTATATAATAGAGGCATTTGAATATACTGTCCGGGGCAGGGGGGTAGGGGGGCAGCAAAAGTCCGGAAATCCGGATTAGAACCGCAATAACCCCTACATCACTCATAATCGCCACGCTGGCCGTCTAAAATGGCCTTCAAAACCAACTAATTGCCAAACCCCAGCTTAACACACCCCCCTTTATTGTCGATACCCTTTATAAGAGTATAAAAACTGGAAACGTTGACCGCATAAGGAGGAGCGCAACAGCATAAGGCTCGAAAAATAAAGAACTTATCGCTCGTTGCACTTACCTATGAGCAGATTGCTCGAAATCCTCGGCAGGGCAATTGAAATCGATACAGCCGACCTGATTTGGCAGTGGCTCGACACCGTCGAACCCCCTGATGTAGATTCACAGCAGTATCAGCAGCTAAACAAGGTCATCAGTCTTTTCGGCGACCGGAAAACCGACGCCGCCCAGCAGCAGCTCAGACTTTACCTTTTTGAAAATCCCTCCTGCACCATCGGCCGTATGGCCGCAGCGGCAATCTCGCTCCGTAATAACCAACTGCAGAACGCCATCGAAGAATTGAACTCCGTCTATATGCGCCAGCCGAACAATACCGTCGCTCTTTATGCCCTCGGCTGTTGTTACGAACGGCTCGGAAAAGAGGCCCAGGCCGTCGAATTTTATCAGGATTGCCTCAAGTTTAAAAGCTATCTGAAACCCCCAAGACAGCGATTGGCAGCCATTTATTTCAAAAATGGTCAACTCGAAAACGCCATCGCCGAATACGAGCTGCTCAGGCACGAATACCCCGACGATATATCAGCTCTTGTCACGCTCGGCCATCTTTACATCGCCAACGCCTCATATATTAGAGCTATTGAGGCCTTTAACGCCGCCATCCTGATGCATCCTGACAATTTTCAGCTTGACGATGACCCCATAGAGCAGCTCCTCACCGCCGGTCAGCCTTACGACGCACTCGAACAGATTGAAAATATGCTGCAAAATCAGCCCGAAAGGGTGGACCTCCTGCTGAAGCGAGCCGACATCCTCGCTGCACTCGGCGCAACCGCTGATGCCATCGAGCAGTACCAGCAGGCAATTCATATTTGCCCAGGTTTTCTTGAAGCCACCATAAAGCTCGGAACTCAGCTCCTCCAGTCGGGCGACGAACAGCTTGCCGCTCGGCAGTTCAATAACGCCGTCGAGATAAACGACCAGATAGTCGATGCTTATATCGGCCTGGCAATCGCCCAGAAATCAGCAGGTGACGGCATCGGCGCCTTAACAACCTTGTCGCTCGCAGCGGCTATTCAGCCCAATAGTTATGTATTATTTGTCGAAGCCGCTGCCTTGCAGTTCAAATTAAGTCTCGGCTCGTCCCTGTTCTGCCGCTGTGAGGACGACCCCGCAAAGATTATCGCACCTCTCATCGCTGCTCATCAGCGGCAAATCAGCCAGAGACCGCAAAACCCGGACCTGCATTATCGGCTCGGCGTCTTAATGATGAGTCTCGGAAGGTTGAGCGAAGCTGTCACTGAGTTTCAAACCGCACTCGATATAAATCCCACCTTTACAAGGGCGGCGAGCAAGCTCGCACTCTGTTTCTTTGAAACCGACAGAAAAACCGAAGCCCTCCGGCAGCTCACGGCCCCGGAACCTCTTGACAAGGATACCCTCGAGCTGCATTATAAGGTTGCTTTGCTTTATTGTGACAGCGTAAGGTTTGCCTCCTCGCTTATCAATCTTGAGCACCTCCTCGAGAACAATTTCACCTCCGCCGACACAACAATTAACATCTCAGTAGTCCTGCAGAATCTCGGACTTCTCGATAGGGCCGCGGCAATGTGGGACAATCTCGCCGACACAGCCGCACAGGCAGTAAACGATTGGCCTTCGCAACGGTGATTATTCCTGCCTGTAACGTCACACATCATTGCAATCAGTAACGAACTATATGCTCACGCCGCTAAAATCCCCAAGCAACCTTAAAATTGTCCACCTTTTAAAGCGGTTTTCCCCAATGAAACATAACATACCTTATAGGACGTTAAATATCACCCAAAAACAAAATCCCACACAACTCACGCCAAAAAATCATCATTATCTAAACTATATTAGGCCTCTTTTTGAATTCTTAAACGTCGTTTTCTTGCGATAAGCCAAGCTCCCGAAACAGCAAATCCAAACAGAGATACTGCAAATACAACCATGTCAATCAATGTATATGTCCAAATTTTAGTAATAATGTTGTAAGGAATAAGATAAACATAGTAAATAGCGTAAAAGATCACTACCATTAGACATCCAAACAGTGTTGCGATTATTTCTCTATTTTTTGAAAGAGAACTTATTATCATAGCCATGATAAGACCTGAAGGACCAACAGCCGCAGCTCCTAAAGCAGAAGATGCAAACATGATATATTTTGGGGGAATCAGAGATAAACTCAATAAAAAAAGTGCCAGAAAAAACGGTATCATATATATACACAATACCACCCCAACAATTAAAGAAAACGCCAGTTTTACATTATCTTTAGTTATAATCTTTAACATTGACATCATAAATCAAACATTTCGGTTCATTAGTACTTCGCCCAGATGTAATAAAATCGCCCGCCTTACTGTGTTTACTTCGATTGTTCGAACAAGGTTAAAGTCCGATAATATGTTCCGACGACCCACGCAGTGACACCGGCTTACCTAAAATCTCATAATGCAGTATTGCCCTTCGCAATCTATCGGTGTCTTCGTAATCCCGCAGGATTTCACCCAGCGGCCAGGCCGCCGAATATTCTGTTTGCGGCATTTCCTCGACGGGTGTCTTTATTTTTGGCGACACAGGCGCTTCAATCCCAATGGCCTCTTTTTTAGGCGGAGGCTTGCTGCTTGTTGTCGGCTGAGGTCGAACCATTTTTTGCTGCTGCACCGGCGATGAAGCCTCACTTACCGGTTCCTCGAAGCCCATCGCTCCCCACAGGGCTCTGATTCTTCTTTCGCGCAATGCCTGTGCCTGTTGTTCCTGCCCCTTGTTGGGGGCTTGCCCCTTTGATGAGGCCGCCTTATTTGCCTTTGCCTTTGCCCTCAGAATCCCGCCGAGCGCCCAGAAGATACCCATCACCACAACGAACAGTATATTCGTCCAGTTCTCGATATCTTCTTTTCCAGCCGCCAGAACTGCTTGTGCCAAAAAATACTTCATACTACACTTGCGTCTGTGGTCTTTAGTCTGTGGTCTTGTTTATCATTCCTTCTTTTTCGGCTGGGCAATCGATTCACGCATCGAGGTATCGGCGCTTATATTTTTCAGCCGGTAATAGTCCATAATGCCGAGGTTGCCCTTCTGAAACGCCTCCGCAATCGCCAGCGGCACCTTCGCCTCATTTTCTCTTACCTTGGCTTCATTCTCTACAACCATCGCCCTCATTTCCTGCTCACGGGCCACCGCCATTGCTCGACGCCCTTCAGCCTCTGCCTGTCGCATACGTTTGTCCGCCTCGGCACGCTCGGTCTCAAGTTTGGCGCCCACATTGGCCACCTCGGTATCTTTCGTACTTACACCGGCAACGCTGACATCTGCAATATCTATCGAAACTATCTCGAACGCAGTCTGGGCGTCAAGCCCGCTCTCAAGAACCTTTCGAGAAATCCGGTCCGGATGTTCCAGAACGGACTTATAAGTCTCCGCCGAACCGATAGCGCTGACGATACCCTGCCCGACTCTGGCGATAATAGTCTCATCGGTGGCGCCTCGAACCAGTTGATTTATGTTCGACCTGACGGTAACGCGTGCCCGCACCAGCATCCTGATGCCGTCTTTGGCGACTGCATCAAGCATCAAAGATTTATCCAGCGGGCAGTCTATGATTTTGGGTGTAACGGTGGTCTCAACCGCCCGCAGTATATCTCTGCCCGCAAGGTCGATGGCACGGGCAACATCGAACGTAAGCGGTATCTTCGCTCGTTGCGCCGCCACCATCGAGTGAACGACGTCCATTATATAGCCGCCGGCAAAATGGTGTGCCTGCAACTGGGCAAAGGTAATCGGCAAATCAGCCTTGTGTCCAATAATTAGCGCATTAACGCACGTCATTACATCGCCCCGATAAGACGACCTGAAACGTCTCTCCTGCTCGACTCTTTCCTGCTGCCATTGCTCACGTATCTGTTGCCCTTCACCCTCCCGTTCGGATTGTCCCTTTCGCGGAAACATGTTTTGCCCTACAAGCCATACACTTTCCAGCTGCCTTGTGTCTAAATCAACAATGCCGGCCTGAACAGCAGCTATCCGCGCACGAACTATCTCGTCACGGGGAACACCTCGCAGAGCCATTCCTATCAAATCGAAAATACTTACCCTCGCCCCGCTGAAAAGTGCCTTAATCCAGAGTTTGATAAAACTTATAAAAATAAACACAACAATTAATCCAAGTATGCCGCCTATAATTCCCAATGCCACCAGGCCTGTATTCGCTGACAAAATCATTCCCATCTTAATATACTCCTAAAATAAATTCACAAAAACTCCGGTTAATAATTACACATTTTTCCTGCCTATAATTATATTGTTCCCTTCTACATCTTTGACAACAATCTCCACTGACGGCTCTATCATCTCGCTCTCGGAGACCACGCTGTATCTCTTGCCGTCTATCTCCGCAATCCCGCTGGGACGCAGCGCCGTGATAGTTATCCCGCTTTTACCCTTAAGTAATTCAAAGTTTTCATCGTCAACCCCTGCTTTTCCGCGAGCATCTTTGTCCTGCTGATGTTCTGTCAGTATCATCTTCCGTCCGAACGGCGTGCTTGGAAGCGCCTTCAGCCCTAATAAAACCAGTATCGGCACACAAATCAGAACCGCAAGCAAAACAAGCAATCCCGTTGTCTGACTTTGCATAAAACCCAGGGCAACAGCCCCGATTAGTGAAGCAGCAGCCAATATAGCAAGTATGCCTCCCGAAGGCAAAAGCGTCTCGAGAATAACGAGTATTATCCCCGCCAGAAGTAATATTATCACGTATGTCAAAACGCACTCCTTAAAACCACCCTCTCAAACTACATTTCTGGTATTATTGGATGTCTCTCTTACTACTATACGATTTCCTTCAACGAGCACAACTATAATCTCTCTGTCTGCCTCGATAAGTTCACCGCGGGAAACCACATCGAGCCGTTGCCCGCCGAAATTAACCTTGCCCGCAGGCCGGAGTTGACTGATAGTAATTCCCTTCACGCCCACTTGAACCGGCGGCTGCACAAAAGACTCCATCGGCTGCTTCGTAATCGCTGGTGAAACCTGCATCACAGTCACATCCGGCGGCTCCAAAACCAGCCGCCTCGCTATAGGAATTTTCGGCAGGTATCTTGTCAGCACCCACGCCAGAATAATAAATCCGATAAAGCCCAGCGAGATTGCCCACACGCCGTTTATGAATATGTCCCAGTCGGGCTGCGTATGGGGCCACGGCAATTCATCAGGCGGGTTCTTTATCAGCATCCCGAACAACCCCGCCATTATGCAAAGTATGCCCGCAATCCCCGCAATCCCAAAGCCCGGCAGCACAAAAATCTCTACCAGCAGCAACAGCACCCCTACGACAAATAGTGCCACCTCAACCCAGTTCGCCAGTCCCACAAGATATTTGCTGCCGATTATTATTGCAAAGCATATTACCGCCACAAGCCCCGGCAGTCCCACTCCCGGCGTGTTAAACTCAATATAAACACCAAGCAGCGCCAGCATAACGAGAACCCCCATTATTGCCGGCGAATTCAGCCATCGAACCATCTCTTCGGACCACGTAGTCCTCAGCACCCTCGGCTCGCCGGCAAATGTCACCCCGTCGCGCTTCGCCAGATACTCCATCACGCCATCCAGCCCGCTGACCGTTGCTCTTGCTATCCCGTACTCAAGCGCCTGTGACGCCGTCAGCGTCAGTATTTCATCGCTTCCGACGATTAGCTCTTTCTTGTTGAGCTCGTATTTCTTGGGGTCGGCGGGCAGCTTGTCGCCCTCGAAAAATTCATACCTGCCGCTTTGCAGATTCTTTACCCGGTACACCTCTATTTGCATAGTCACCATTGCCTTCAGCAGTGCCGCCGGGTAGCCGTTCGCTTCGGACGCCCGCATAAAAGCCGCACGGGTAAAACTTTCGGTCTTTTCTCGTTCTACTCCTTCAAGTTTAGTCCCAATCGCAATTGGAGCGCAGTCCCCTATCGTCGTATTCTCCAGCATTATTATGTCCTGGCACGAGACGCTTATCATAGCTCCTGCTGATATCGCCTCGGTTGTTATGTAGGCGACCGTATGTGCTTTTTTGCCCGCCTCAAGTATCAGGTATTTGGATATGTCGTCGCTTGATTGAAGAAGTCCCCCGTATGTGCTTATCTCGTAGATTAAGTATTCTGCGCCCCCGGCAAGCGCCGTCTCGGTCCTTCGCCGGATGGACTTATACAGCCCGTCGTCAATCATTCCCTTGCAGACAATCACCGCCGCTTTTGCTTTTGGCGAATCTATGCTTGTAGCATAGCTATTGGAAACCCCCTTGTTACTTGCCGGGCCTGCTGCCAAAGCAAATAATAAACATACCGAAAAAATCGTAATTGCCGGAAGCGAAATCTTCATACTTGATAGTTTACTCCTGTGTTGCCGAATTTGCAATATCAGACGATAAAGTTTATGTCTTCGGCCAAATCCTCTTGGCCTCGATACCATCCCACTGCAGGCCTCCTATTACCGCTTGTGCGATATTGGTAAGGTGGTCGCCTATCTTCTCTACGTTGTCAACAAGGTCGATAAATATCAGCCCCGTCTCAGGCAGGCATTTCCCTTCCGTCATCCGCTGAACATGATTGCGGCGAAAATCCCTCTGCATCTTGTTAAGATTGGCCTCGTTGACCAGCGCCGATTTGGCTGTCTCGGTATCATTATTCTCAAGCGCCGTCGATATATACTCAAACATCTGGTTTATTTCAACCTTCAATTGGGCGGCTTCGGTTTGCGCATTATCGCTGAAGGATAATTTCTGCCCTATCTTTCGCCTCGCAATCTCGGAAATATTCACCGCATGGTCGCCCACTCGTTCAAGGTCATTGACCGTATGCAAAAGTACAGGCAGCTGCACCGATACCTCGTCCGAAAGCTCCCTCTTTGAAAGCATAGTAAGGTAAGTTGTGATTTCATACTGAAAATTATCGACAATGTCTTCGGTCACTAACGTCAATTCAAGCTTTTTCACGTCGCCTTTCTCAAGTCCTTCCAGTGCCTCATTGACGGCTCTCCTTGCCACCGTTGTCATCCGCACGATTTCTCGCCTCGCCTGGTCAAGGGCGATTATCGGCGTGCCGAGAAGATGCCTCTCAAGAACTACAGGCCTCATCGCCGCCTCGCTTGCCCTCTCCGGCACTAATACCATCGCCGTCTTTTCCAATACCCGTGCCAACGGCAGGAATATAAAAGAGCTGGCAACGTTAAAAATCGTATGTGCAACCGCAATAGTCGCTGCAACAGTGCTGCCATCCAGTTCCCATGGAGCGATTAACTGAACTAACGCCCTATACCAGCCAATATAAACAAACGGAAAAGCAATTACAGAACCGAAAACATTAAACATCGTATGCGCCCACGCAGCACGCTTCGCCACCCGATTTGCCTGTATCGCCGCAAGCTGAGCTGTGATTGTCGTGCCGATATTGGCCCCTAAAACAAACGGTATCGCAACATTAAGTGCCGCCTCCCAATTAGTTCCAAAGCCTCCACCCATCGCCAGCAATTGCACAATTGCAATAGCCGCCGAACTACTTTGAAGAAGAATTGTCAGGCCCATCCCAATCAGAAGTGCCATCAAAGGCCTGCTGCCAACAACAACAAAAAGTTCCTGCACCCTTTGGCTCCTCTCCAACGGCCCAAACGCATCCTTCATAAAACCGATGCCCAGAAATAGTATCCCAAAGCCTAACAGTACCTCCCCAAAACTCCTTACCTTTCGCGTCCTTCCCACTAACTGCATTAGAAATCCTACCCCCACAACCGGCAGCGCATACGTCGTGACATCAAATGCGCTCAGCCCGGATATTGATACTAACCACGCCGTTGCCGTCGTCCCCACATTCGAACCTATAATCACTCCTATCGCCTGCCTGAGCGTCAATAGCCCTGCGTTAACAAGCCCAATTACTATTACTGTCGTAGCCCCGCTGGCTTGAATTATCGCTGTAACCCCTGCACCCACAAGAAATCCGAAAAAGGTTCTTTTTGTCGTTGTCTCAAGAATCTTTTTAAGCTTTTGCCCCGCCGCCTTTCTCAAACCCTCCGACATCAGCACCATCCCGTACAAAAATAAACCCAGCCCCCCTGCCGTCCCGAATATCATATCTCTAACCACATCAGCTCCTTGCCAGACCTCGCAGAATTTCTGTCCCCTGCCTTATCTTTTCGTTGCTCGTTGCATAGCTTATTCTGAAATGCGTATCCTTCTCGCTGAACACCTTCCCCGGTATAATCAGCACGTTATTGGCTATCGCTCTTTCTACAAATTCTGTCGCCGACCCCCCTGCCGGCACCTTGACGAATGCGTAAAACGCCCCCCCGGGCCTGACTATCTCGAACTTGTCCCGCAATCCATTATAGAGAAGGTCTCTTTTTTCCCTGTATCCCGCAACTAATTCGCTTACATCGTAATCCAGCGCCGCAATCGCCGCCTTCTGAAAAGGTGTAGGCGCACAGACAAACGTGTACTGCTGCATCTTCGTCATCTCTTCGACTACTTCTTTCATTGCCCTGCTGACCGCCGCATATCCTAATCGCCACCCCGCCATTGCATAACTCTTGCTGAACCCCCGCAGCAGAATTGTCCTGTCGTAATACTTGCCTATGCTCGCACACGCCCCGTCGTAGCTGAACTTCTCGTATATCTCATCGCTCAAAACCGGTATTTCTTTTTCACCGGCTGTCTCCGCCAGTGTCTTTATCTGTTCTTCCGGATACACCGCTCCGCTCGGATTGCACGGCGAATTCACTACAATCAGCTTGGTCTTACTTGTTATCGCTTTGCGTATCTTCTCTACGGGCAGCTCGAAGTCCGGATAACTATCGACGAACACGCATCGGCCGCCAAGCAGATTAACTAAATGTTTATATATTACAAAATACGGGTCCGGTATTATTACTTCATCACCCGGATTGATAATCGCCATAAACGCAAGCAGCAGCCCCCCGCTCACTCCGCTTGTCACAAGCGCCGCCGCCTCCGCCCACCCGAATTCCTTGCTTACCTGCTCCGCTATCTTTTCTTTAAGGACGCTGTCCCCTGCCGTCTGTGAATATTTGTTTTGGCCTGCCTTAATTGCTTTTATCGCTTCTTCTTTCAGTGTCTCCGGCACGTCAAAATCGGGCTGACCTATCGAAAAGTTTACCGGGTCCTTAAGTTTTTCTGCTAATGCAAAGACCTTTCTTATCCCGCTCGCATCGATAAGCTTTGTTCTGTCTGCAATAATCTCTTTCATTTACCTGTCGCTAATTTGCTAATTCACTAATTCGCTAACCCACCCGTCATCATACCCGGATACTTTCGTTTGTTCAACCGTCTTGATGGCTGTTGATTTTTTATTTTTTTCTTGCTTTCGCCGGCGGATTATATATAATGGTAGTGGAAATCGATTTTCCGTAAAACCCCTGCATCCTCCCTCCTCTTTCCTCCGAAAAGCAGGGGTTTTTTATTTCCATTTTCTCGCAGCTCCGCAAGGATAAAGCCCCTTTTATGCGCATAAAAAAACAGGGCTGGGAGCGGAGGGAGAGGGGAAAAAGCGATATAACCCAGCCCTATTGTTGTCTTTTGATTTTTATAGCACAACCGTTTCAGATTGTCCAGCAAAAAATACGCTCCTGCCCGCCATCTCTTTGGCGGGGCGGGCGATATAACTCAAACCGGCTTTGAAATCCTTATCGCAGGATAAGTTTGATAGTATCGACGGCTGAGAATTTTTGGCCTGTTTTAAGAGAGCCAACAACCGTAATTTCCAAATCGCCGCTATCTGCGATGCCGCCGCAAAAGACTTCGCGGGCGAAGCCAATTTCCAGTCTGACCGGGCCGCTGCCGCCAAGCACCTTTATATATTCGGATACGGCACCTATCGGCTCTGCTGTCGCCGGCGTATTAACATCTATATCCTGAGGTGAAATTCCTTCAGGCAGAAGCAACTGTGCCGTAACGAGCCTGCCCCCAAGGGGCCTGCCGCGGCTTTTGCAATTCAAGGCGTGCGGTGTAAGCTTCATCTGTGCTATGATTGCCGGAAGAGTTGTTCTCTTTAAGGCAAGGCCATAGGATGAGCCGGCGGCGATGGCGGTGAAGTCGCTGCCTGCCGGCGGGTCGGCCTGACGCCAGACGTTATCGCCCCAGCCAACGATAGTGCCATCCGATTTCAATGCGAGACTGTGCTGCTCGCCAGCGGCGATAGCGACAAAATCGTTGCCTGTCGGCGGGTCGGCCTGGCCATAATCATTGCTGCCCCAGCCGACGATACTGCCGTCCGCCTTCAGCGCCAAACTGTGCCAATATCCTGCGGCGACAGCGGTGAAATCGCTGCCTTGCGGTGGGTCGGCCTGGCCGTAAGTGTTATCGCCCCAGCCAACGATAGTGCCGTCCGATTTCAATGCCAAGCTGTGCTGGTCGCCAGCATCAATGGCGACAAAGTCGTGACCAGCCGGCGGGTCGGCCTGACCGAACCTGTTGCTGCCCCAGCCGACGATGCTGCCGTTTGAGTTCAAAGCCAAACTGTGGTATCCGCCCGCAGCGACAGCAATAAACTTACCGCCCTTCAGCGGAACTGTCGAGCCATCGCCCCAGGCGACGACGGTGCCGTCCGATTTCAGCGCCAGACTATAGAAATAGCCGGCGTCGATGGCGACAAAGTTGCTGCCAGCCGGCGGGTCGGCCTGACCTTCGTCATTTCTGCCCCAGCCGACGATGCTGCCGTCAGATTTTAATGCCAAACTGTGCCAATACCCTGCGGCGATTTCGACAAAATCGCTGCCAGTCGGCGGGTCGGCCTGGCTATTTAAGTTCAGACCCCAGTTAATGATACTGCCATCGGTTTTTAAGGCCAGACTCTGGTAGCCACCTGCGGCGATGGCGACGAAATTGTTACCATCGGGTATGTTTGTCTGGTCAGCCCTGCTATCGCCCCAGGCAACGATAGTGCCGTCGGACTTCAGGGCCAAACTGTGAAGCTCTCCTGCGGCGACGGCCACAAAATCATTACCGTCCGGGTCATCGGCCTGTCCCCAGACACTATCGCCCCAGCCGACAACGGTGCCATCTGATTTCAACGCCAGGCTGTGTTTTCCACCGGCGGCGATAGCAATAAAATCATTTCCTAACGGCGGGTCGGCTTGGCCATCATCATTTTTACCCCAGCCGACAATACTGCCATTCAATTTTAATGCCAAACTGTGGTGGGTTCCGGCGGCGACAGCGACAAAGTTGCTGCCTGTCGGTGCATCGGCCTGTCCCCACGCATTATCGCCCCAGGCGACGACGGTGCCATTTGATTTCAGGGCCAGACTGTGCATACCGCCGGCGGCGATAGCCGTGAAGTCGTTGCCGTCCGGGGGGTCGACTTGATTGGCATCATTTTTTCCCCAGCCGACAATAGTGCCGTCCGACATCAAAGCTAAACTGTGCAACCCCCCTGCTGCAACGGCAATAAAATCGCTGCCTGCCGGCGTGTCGGCCTGGCCATAGTCATTTCTGCCCCAGCCGACGATGCTGCCATCCGACTTTATCGCCAGATTGTGTGCGCTGCCGGCAGAGACGGCAATGAGGTCATTGGAATCAGGGTTATCACCCTGCCCCCAGCCAACAAGGGAACCAGCCCAGGCATAAGGTGCGACGACAAATTGGATTACTAAAAGAAGAACAGTGAAGGTTGACCAGTTTTTTAGATTTTTCCTGCACATTTTTTGCCTCCTCGAATTGAAATATAATATTTTTTTCGAAGCCGGCGCAATAAGTCAGGCATACCGACCGGCTGCAATCAAACATAAAAAACAAGTTGCGAAAGCAAAGATGCGAATACGATAGTTTTTTACCTGTTTTTTTAACTTTATCAAGGTATAATTCTAACACATCCGCTATAGATTCCGGAATGGGTTTTGAAGAATTTTCGATAATTTTGTTTTGCCGGCTGCGAAAAAGCTTTTTTCGCACCGACAACGAGTGTTTTAGAACAGGGCGGGCGGCGATATTAGATTAGATTTCACTTGACAAAGGGTTGCTGTTTAACTATTAAAGCGTTTTTTGGCATTCAGCAAGAGCGGTTTTTGAGGCAGTATGGAGTAGCAGAAGATGTTACCAGTAAAGAGAACCAGTAAGTGCAGGACACGCACTCGCCGCAGCCATCATCGGCTCAAGGCGGTCAATTATTCACTGTGCCCGAAGTGCGACCACTCGAAGCTGCCGCACGCTGCATGCACGAACTGCGGATACGTCAATCCAAAAATCACACTGAAACTCGGCAAGGAGGAGAGCAGTTGAAAGATGCGAATCGCAATCGATGCAATGGGAGGCGATAACGCCCCTGATGCGATTATCTCCGGGGCCGTGGAAGCGACCGAGCTGCTCGATAAAACCGATGAGCTGATACTCGTCGGGCCGAAGGGATTAATAGAGTCAAAACTGCCCTCTTTGAGGTCTTATCAGGGCAGGATAAGCATATTCGACGCCCCTGAAATTATCGGGATGGACGAGCCGCCGATAGAAAGTCTGCGGAAAAAAGTCAAAAGCTCGATAGCTATTATAGCGAAACTTGGGAAGCTTGGTCAGGCCGATGCGGTCATTTCAGCGGGCAACACGGGCGCCTGCGTCGCTGCTTTTCAGATGAGGATGAGAAATCTGCCGAGCGTCAATCGCCCGGGCATAGCAGTGGTGTTCCCGACGTTCGAAGGGCCCGTGACGATATGCGATGTCGGGGCGAACATCGCCTGCAAGCCGATAAATCTTTATCAATACGGGGTGATGGCCGGCATATATTCCAGAGACCTGCTTGGGATACAAAACCCGAGGGTCGGCCTTATGAGCATCGGGCAGGAAGACGCAAAGGGCAACGAGATAGTCAAAAAGACGCGGGAGCTTATGAAAGCCGACCCGAATATGAACTTTGTTGGGAATATCGAGGGCAGGGACATCTTCAAAGGCGTTTGCGACGTTGCGATTTGTGACGGTTTCGTGGGCAACGTGGTTTTGAAACTGACCGAAGGGCTTGTTGACGGTTTGTTCAAGGCGATAAAACACGAGCTTACGTCGGAGAAACTGCTGCTGGCAATGAAGTTCAAGCCCGTGATGCTGCGAATTTATAAGAAATACGATTATAACGAATACGGGGGGGCACTTCTACTCGGCATCAACGGGACGGCGCTAATCTGTCACGGGGCGAGCGAGAGCAGAACGATAAAGAACGCCATTTTGGCCTCCAAAAAATACTACACGGAAAAAATAAACGATAAGATAGCCGAATATCTGGCAAGTACTTCTATAAGGGCAAGTGATGAACAAGGAAGTTAACTGCCGCACCCCCGCTTATCGTGCGGTCATCGCCGGTTACGGTTCATACGCGCCGGCAAAAAGATTAACAAATGAAGATTTGGCAAAGATGGTGGACACTTCAGATGAATGGATTACAAGCCGCACCGGCATCAAGGTTCGCCATATTGCCTCTGACGATGAGAGTACCGCACTTTTAGCCACTGAAGCAGCAAAACAAGCTCTGGCTGAGACTAAACTCGATGCCGGCGAGCTCGACCTTATCATCGTTGCCACTATTACGCCGGAGATGGTTTTCCCTTCGACGGCTTCGTTTGTGCAGCGCACACTGCGGGCAAAAAAGGCGTGCGTGTTCGATATAGCCGCTGCGTGCAGCGGCTTTGTTTACAGTTTGTCCATTGTGCAGCAGTTCTTAGAGAGCGGCAGATATAAAAACGCCCTTGTGATAGGCGCAGAGACCCTGACCAAGATTACCAACTGGAAGGACCGAACAAGCTGTATTCTTTTCGGCGACGGCGCAGGCGCGGTAGTGCTCGAACGAAGCGAGGATACGCAAAGGGGTATTTTGTACAGCATTATGTCGTCTGACGGGGAACGATGGGAAGCGTTGAACTGCCAGGCGTACGGCTCCCGGCATCCTTCGCACAAAAAGCTGGACGACCCCAACAAGATATATATGGAAATCAAGGGCAGGCAGGTCTATCAGCAGGCCGTCAGGAGGATTACTGAGACTGTTAACGAAAGCCTGGAGTATTGCGGACTGAGCATTGACGATGTTGGAATGGTCATTTCACACCAGATGAATGCAAGGATTATCGAATCGGCGGCAAAGCGGTTAAAGCTGCCGGATGAAAAGGTCTTCATAAATATTTCAGAATACGGCAATACATCGGCGGCATCGGTGCCCATAGCTTTCAATGAGTGCGTCAGGGCAGGCAGAATCAAGCGAGGCGATATTGTTATTTTCGTGGTCTTCGGAGCAGGATTGACCTGGGGAGCCAATGTAATCAGGTTTTAGCGTCCTGCTGAGACCCCGGAGCAAACACCAGATACAAATTATGAAAACCGCTTTTTTATTTCCGGGACAGGGCGCCCAGGTCGCAGGGATGGGCGCTAAAATCGCCCAGGCGTTTGGCGCAGCGGCGGAGATTTATAAAAAAGCAGACGGTATCATCGGGTATGATTTGAGCAGGATTTGCTTCGAAGGTCCCGAGGAGCAATTAAATACGACGGCAATTTCGCAGCCCGCGATTTTTGTGACTTCCGCCGCGATACTGGAGGTCATCAGGGACAGGCCGGCTGGCTGTGAAATTAAGCCGGATGTGACGGCAGGACTTAGTTTGGGCGAATACACGGCACTGTATGCCGCGGGTGTAATCAGCTTCGAGGATGCACTTATGCTCGTTGCCAAACGCGGGCAGGCAATGCAGGCAGCCGCTGAAATGAAAGAAGGCGCAATGGTCAGCATCATCGGCCTTGACGAGGTGAAGGTCAGTCAGCTTTGTGCCGAGGCAGGCGAAGGCGAGCTGCTGGAGACGGCTAATTTCAACTGCCCGGGTCAAATTGTAATAAGCGGCAGCAAGGCGGCGTGCGAAAGAGCAGAAAAACTGGCGGAAAAATACGGCGCTATGAAGGCAGTTCGATTAGATGTGGCCGGGGCCTTTCATACCGAGATGATGTCAAGTGCGGCAGAAGTCCTTAAAGCGGCGTTAAAAAAAAGCAGGATTTCAGAGCCGTGCGGCGTTAAAGTTATTGCCAATATTAATGCCGAATATTATAAAACAGGCGAAGAAATCGCAGAAGGCCTGATAAAGCAGTTGACCATCGCAATTCACTGGCAAAAATGTATGGAAAAGATAATAGCCGACGGCGTTGAAAATTTTTATGAGATTGGGCCCGGCAGGGTCCTGACCGGACTTATGCGGAGAATCGACAGGAAGGCGAAGGTCATCAACATAAGCAGTTTACAGGCGATAAACGAATTGTTTGGCCTTAAGCATAATTAGGAGCTTATAGAGATGTCAGAAAAAAGACTGGCTGTAGTGACAGGGGCTGCCCGCGGCATAGGCCGGGCGGTTGTTCTTGAGCTGCTCAGGCAGGGTCGTGTCGTTGCGGGGATAGATATGAACGCCGAGCAGCTTAAAGAGCTTGAGGAAGTTGTAAAAGAGGCGGGCTTTAGCTGTGAAACGCACTGCGTGGATATTACCGATACGGCGGCATTTACTGAAATCCTCGAATCGCTGGCCGAGCGGCACGGGGGTATAGGAATCCTTGTGAACAACGCCGGCATTACCCGCGACAGACTGATATTGCTGATGAGCGACGAGGATTTTGACAAGGTCATAGCGGTGAATCTTAAAGCGGCATTTGTAGCGATGCGAGTTGCGGCGAGGTCTATGGTTCGAAACAAGTTCGGGCGAATTATCAGTTTAAGCTCTGTAGCCGGCGTGATAGGTAATGCCGGGCAAAGCAATTATGCGGCGAGCAAGGCGGGTCTTATCGGCCTGACCAAGACGGTTGCCCGCGAGCTTGCGAAAAAGAACATAACGGCCAACTGCGTTGCGCCTGGTTTTATCGTGACGGAGATGACGGACAAGCTGCCGGACGTTGTCAAAGAGGCGGCCAGACAAATTATACCGCAGCAAAGGTTCGGCAGCGTTGACGACGTGGCCAAAGCCATTGCATTTCTTGCAAGCGACCAGGCCGGCTATATCACGGGCCAGGTCCTTAGTATAGATGGCGGAATGGCGATGTAATTTCATAATGCCCGGGCCGGGCATTATTTATATACGATGTTCAGCGAGCAATGCGCCTGGCTGAGGCGTATTTATCGATATACGGTTGTTGGCAGGTAATAATAAAAAAAATTAAAAAATATTATTGTAGATGAGCAGCTTTGCAGGTAGTATTACCTACCAAAATTAAACGGATTGCATATTTTATACTGTCGGTTAATAACGCTGATTGTTGACTTTGAAGTGACAAAAGAAACTCAAACTTGTATGGAGGACAAAACAAGTGAGCGCTGACGAAGTAGATGTCGAGGCAATCGAAAAAAGAGTGGTCGAGATAATAAGCGAGCAGATGGGCGTAGATAAATCAGAGATAACTCGTGAGACTTCGTTTATTAACGATTTGAATGCCGACTCGCTGGATACGGTCGAGCTGGTTATGGAGTTCGAAGACGAATTCGATATGAGCATACCGGACGAAGAGGCCGAGAAAATCCAGACGGTCGGGGCCGCAATCGATTACATAGCAAGTACAGCACGTTCCAAGAGCCAGGAATAACTAATAAGCTTTCGGCAATATGAATAGACGACGAGCAGTTATTACGGGCCTTGGGTGTGTTACCGCATTAGGTGAATCCGCCGAGGAGCTTTTTGGCGCGCTGTGCCAGGGCAAAAGCGGCATTTCCAATATAGAGTCATTCGACGTCGGTCCATACCCTGTAAAGTTCGGCGGAGAGATAAAGAATTTCGATGTGACGAAATACATCGACTACCGGGAAGGCAGGCGAATGGACCGCTTCAGCCAGTTTGCGATAGCGGCGGCAAAGCAGGCGACAGCGGACAGCGGTCTTGATTTTTCACGGGAAGATATTTACCGTGCGGGGGTAATCGTAGGGACGGGCATAGGGGGTATTAAAGAGATTGAAGACCAGCATAAAAGACTGCTGGAAAAAGGTCCGCGGCAGGTTTCGCCCTTTACGGTGCCGAAGCTGATGGCAAACGCAGCAGGCGGCAATATCGCAATTCAGTATGGTCTGCGGGGCCTGAATTTCGCCGTTACGAGCGCCTGTGCATCGGGCAGCCACGCCATCGGCGAGGCCTTTTGCAAAATCGTCAGCGGACAAAGCGACATTGTCATAACCGGCGGCACCGAGGCGGCACTTACCCCTGTAGGATTAGCTTCGTTCTGCGGCGCAAGGTCGTTAAGCACCCGAAATGACAACCCGCCGGCGGCCTCGAGGCCCTTTGACAGGGACAGGGACGGCTTCGTGCTTTCCGAGGGGGCAGGTATCCTCGTCCTCGAAGAATACGAACACGCCAAAAAACGCGGCGCAGATATATATGCAGAACTTCTCGGATACGGCGCAACCGACGACGGCTATCATATTACCGCCCCCCTGCCGACAGGCGAAGGGGCGGCAAAAGCGATGGAACTGGCGCTGGCTGATGCCGGCATCGAACCGGAAAAAATCAACTATATCAACGCACACGGCACCGGCACGGAACTGAACGACATTGCAGAAAGCGGGGCTATAAAGGCCGTTTTCGGCGAACATTCCTATAAATTGCTCGTCAGCTCGACAAAAAGCCAGCTCGGTCATCTGCTGGGGGCAAGCGGTGCGGTTGAACTTATAGTGTGCATAAAAGCCATCAATGAGTCGATTGTCCCCCCTACCATCAACCTTGAGAACCCTGACGAGCGGTGCGATTTGAAGATGGATTACGTTCCGCTGAAGGCACGCCCCGCGAAGGTTGATTATGCACTGAGCAATTCTTTCGGCTTCGGCGGCCACAATGCCTGTCTGGTCGTAGGAAAGATATAAACCCGCCATCCCGCCGGAGGCGGATAAAATTGGTTCGACGGTTCGACCTTGCTCACCGCAGGCAAGCTCCCTACTTCGCCCTAAACGGCAGGGCTTCGCAGGGCAGGCACTATAAATTGGGTTCGTTTGGGTTCGTTTTGACCAAGTGTCCATTGTTAATTTTTCGTTTTAATTCGTTGCTATTACTTGTGTTATGACCATTTTTCTGTTGCTGGAAATTGGGTTCGTTTCGCATAATTTACTCTTCTTTGATTGAATTTTGCGCTCAAGGCAGACAATCTCCGTTGCCGCTGAAGGCGGACGAAAGACACAAGACCCCAGACACAAGACGCCAGACCACAGTACTCAGAAGACAGCAAGCATAAAAATCAAAACCATAAAAGAACCTCTCCGCCAGAAGCGGGAAAATATCTCCCTCCCTTAATGCGGTGGACTTGCGCATTTGGTACGAAAAAAACGTTAGCCACAGAGAACACCGAGAACACAGAGAATAGATAAGTCGTTGTTAGGTAAAGAGTAAAGAAAGAGTAAAAAAAATTTAAAAAAGTGGATTTTTGATTTTACCCCCCTGCGCATTTGATTGACCCGTCCCCGCATGTTTTTGGCGGGGAACTAATCCGCCAAACCTTTCTGTTGAATTAACACAGGCAACAGTTAAAATGATGCTATGAGGCTAAATGAGACTAAGACCGAATCTTGAAAGGCGAACTATGAACTGGAAAAGGGGATTTAAGAGAATTGCATGGGTTTTGTCTGTTGTGGGGTTCGTAATCTGGCTCAGTGTCGATATTTTTTCCCTGCTTACAGAAGAATGGTACCCTGACTTTTGGTGGGACCCTGACTTTTTGATAGTGTTAGCATTTGGCGTTCTTACTTTTATAGCGGTTTGGGTGGCTTATTATGCAGGGCTTTATATAGTTAAAGGGTTCTGTGGTACCCAACCCCTTGTAGGTCAACAAAAATAATAAGCGAGTCAGGACGGCTCACCAGCAGCGTAGGGAAAGAAATAGAGAGTTGTAATATGTGTGAGGGGCAGAAAGAGACCGAAGGCAACAAGGAAAAAAGTGGAAACAAGGAAAGCAGTTGGTTCGGAGCAAAAAACTGGAAACAGAAGATGGTTTGGGTGGTAGCAATATTTGTATATGCCACACTATACCGGCGTTTTCTATCACACTTCCCCAAGATTGTAGGCGTCGGTTTTGCTGCTGCTTTCGGTGGAGTTGTTGGCTTATTGATTCACGCTTTCGGAGACAAGACAAGAAAACAAAAAGACGAAGTGGTCAAGGTAATGGGAGATAAATGCAAAAGCTGTGGCAGGAGGATACACGAATCCGAGCGGGCATTAATTGTTGATGGTGAGCTTGTTTGCAGCGAGTGTGAGCAAAAGCTTCCACCGTCAGAAAGTAAGTAAATCGGCGGACCATTGTTAAAATGGTATGGTGAAAGGGAGATTTGGAAAGGGGAAATTATGAAGGCGAAAAAGTATTGGATTTTAGCCGGGACTCTGGGGATTTGTGCAGGCACACTACTGGGGGCGAAACCTTGGGCGGATGAGGCTGCTAAATCTTCTGTTCGTAATACTTCACAACCATACACTGTTGCAGACAAAGAGGCGGATACCTTGGTGGGGCTTCAAGGCGTTTTTGTTCTTTTGGAAGAGCTACCGCCAGAGGTAAGCAGGTATGGTTTGACAAAGCAAGCGTTGCAGAACGATATCGAATTGCGACTTCGGAGAAACGGTATCAGGGTGCTTTCTGAACAGGAAATGTCCGCTACACCAGGATACCCAAACCTTTATGTGAATGTCAATATCGGTATTTTTAGGCCAACACCCGAACAGCTTGATTTGGTGGAAAGAGAATATCCTATATTTAAAGAAATGAACGTTGGAGGGACAAAAATTGAAGAGATGGGCCTCGCTTCGGTGGCCATAGACGTGCAACTCACACAGGCCGTGCTATTGGTAAGGGACGTAAATGTCGTTGACCCTTCTGCTATAACTTGGCAGAGTAGTGGCGTGGTAAGTTGCCCAGTGTCTAAGCTCAAAGATGTCCGGGAAATTATCGAAGATTATGTTGGTATGTTTATCAACGACTATCTTTCAGCGAATCCAAAAGAGTTAGAGAAGCCAAAAGGCGAGCAAAAACAATAAGTAAATGGGGACGGCCCGGCGGTGGTGAGGGGCGAGGGGTGAGGGACGAGGGGCGAGGGGTTAGGGGTTAGGTTTTTAGGGAGCGAATTAAGCCACTCAAAAGTCTACTCACCTGTTCAAGCTGATTTTTAGCTGGCTGAAGCTCATTGCCTTCGGCAAATCCAAGTTTTTCGGCAAGTTGTATATAAGTTTCAACCTCCATCAGAGAACCACGTGCTATCGACAAATGATTGAGAAATACTTTTCGGTGGCTGGACCCGTGACCTTCTGCGATATTTGCAGGCAAGGACACAACTGCCCGGCAGAGTTGCTGAACCAGACCGAATTTTTCCGTCTCCGGAAAACCGGCCGCTAACCGGTAGATTAACACTACAAGTTCCATCGCTTCCCGCCAAACTTGAAGGTCTTTATAACTTTTGATATTTTCTTCCATCTTAGCCTAATCCCCAACCTCTAATCCCCAACCCCTAATCCCTAATTAGAATCTCATTGAATCTGCGAAGGCGGAAATAAAATCTTTTTCGTTGGCAAGTTCGACGTATTCGATTTTGCGGGCGAGCTTTTCGGCCTGCGCCCGGCATTTGCTGCTGATAAGAACCATCTCCGCCCCGCTGGATGCGGCGTTGCCGACAAAATGAATCTTTTCAGCCGCAATATCGGGCAACAGGCCGATACGCAATGCACTTTCCCTGCGGATATAGTTGCCGAATGCGCCGGCCAAAAAGACCTGCTGAATATCGCTGTCGCCAATGCCGATTTTTTTCTGCAGAAGTTTTATGCCGGCCCGTATAGCGGCCTTTGCAAGCTGAAGCTGGCGAACATCATCCTGGGTCAATAGAAGCCGCTCGGCGCCCGTCGCTCGTCGCTCGGCGAGAACGAAGGCCGGTTGGTCGTTATGCCGGATGATACGCGAGCGAATGGCCAACGGCAAATCAGGAGGCAGTTGAGCGGGTGCGACAAAGCAGCCCGTTGCGTCAACAATGCCCAAATCGAGCAATGCCGCCATAGCGTCAACGAGGCCGCTGCCGCATATAGACCGGGGCGGACGGTTTCCTATCACGTCAAAATCTATATCGCCATCATTTACAATAACGGCTTCTATCGCACCTTCCACCGCCCTGCTGCCGGAGCTTATCCTTGCCCCTTCGAAGGCGGGACCCGCGGCGCAGCTTGCTGCATAGAGCTTGTCAGAAGCGCCGAGGACGATTTCGCCGTTTGTGCCGATGTCAACCGCCAGCGTCGGCTCTTTAGCTGAATTTATATCCACTGCGAGGGCGACGGCTGTGGTATCCGAGCCGACGAAGCCGGCTATATTCTCGACGGTATGGACATTGCCGGAGGGGTTTATTTTCAATCCCAGCTCATCGGGAGGAATATCTTTGGCTTCGAGTGTGACGGCTTTGTATGGCGCACTGCCGAGACTGGTTATCGGCAGTTTAAGAAAGATGTGGTTCATAGTTGTATTGCCGACAGCGCATATCTGGTATATTTGCGAGGCATCTACGGAGGTTTGGGTGCAAAGTCGGGCAGTAAGTTTGTTTATGCAGTTTATTATTAATGTGTGTAATTTGGCTAATTTCGCATCGGTTTGAGCGAAGGCAATCCTGCTGATGACGTCATCGCCGTATTGTGCCTGAGGATTGAGGTCGGCCTGTGCTGCGAGGCATTGTCCTGTTGTCATATCGAGCAATTTTGCGACGACGGTGGTGGTGCCGATATCAACGGCCAATCCGAAGATTTTGTCTGTGGAGTGCGGTTTTTTGTATTTTTTATATACGTCGGGCCGAACCTTGGTTTTTGAGTCGATGCCGTGTGTGAGGATTTTCTGCTCGAAGAACCTCGATGCGGCAGGTATTGTCACTACAAGGTCGCTTTGGATGTGATATTGACAGGCAAGGACCTGACGGCTGCCCGGCTCAATATTTACAATACATTTTTTGCAGGCGCCGCTGCCGCCGCAGACAGAATTTAAGATTATGCCTGCCTGTCCTGCGGCTTCGAGCAGCGTTGCGCCTTTATGGATTGAAATCTGCGTGCCGTCGGGCTTGAAGGCTATATTGAAATGTTTCATTTATTATAGTGCGCATTGGGCGCCGGGCATACATTATGCAATACCCGATACGAACCAGCGCATAGCGAATAATCAGCTTATTTTATGTCGGACTTTCCAGCGGGCGCGTCTTTTTTTACTGCCCACCTTTCGCCTGCGTCTTGGCTTTCCCATTTATCTCTCCGTTAAATTCACCATAAAATCTTCGTTTCAAAATACTTTCAACTTTTTATAATATATGGTATCATAAGTTAAAAGTAAAGGATGTAAAAGGGCAAATTTTTTTCGGCGGATTTCCGCCGATTCAGATGGTGGTGTAAAAATGATTCAATGTAAAGATTGCGAATTATGCGAGATGAGTCCGGACGGTCGAAGGAGCTTCAAGTGCGACCCGTTTGTAAATATCAAGGAGCCGGAGTGTATTGCAAAGTGGCAGTTGATTCGCCTTGATATGCTGGTGGTCAATTACCAGGGGATGCTGAGGTGGTATGAGAAACTGGCGCCGCTGCAGGACAAGATTTTCAAGTATATGAAGCGCGAGATAGACGATATAGACGAGTCCGAACAGTGGAAGCTCGACGACGGGGAAAAAGAGACGGACAAACAGTAACCCCCGTTAGAAAGCTCGTGCGGGGCTTTGAACACCACCCTCGATATAGCCATTTCAAGTTTCATCGAAGCTGTGGCCGCAGGTATCAGCCGTGAGCAGCTCCGACTTGGTGCGGGGGTATTTGCGGCAGTTAAGCGGGCGCAGCCAGTAGATTTTGCAGACGCACAGGCCCTGCTCATCGGCACCGAGGAACGGGCAGCGATTCGGCAGACGGCAACAAGCACCGCATTGCCTGCAGGCACCTTTGCGGTTTTTGTCAACCGGCAAAACACTTGTGGCCGTGCGCTTGAGTTTGGCAGCCAACGTATTTTTCGAGAAAAGTTTTGTTCCAATGTCGGCCATAAATACAAAAGTTAAAGTAGCAATTTTTTGAATTTTTGCAATAAATTGTTTCCCAAAGCCGTCTTTATATGTGAAAAAATCCTTGAATATGGCAGAAAGCGACCATTTAGCCCAGATAATCATCGGCTGCAAAAAAGGCGATGCCGGCAGTTTTTCCCGGCTCGTTGATATATACGCAAAACGGTGTTACGGCTATTTTTACCGGCTGAGCGGCAGCAGGGACGTCAGCGATGATTTGCTCAGCGAGCTATTTGTCAAGTTAGTGGAGAAGATAAGCTCCTACAAAGGCGGCTGTTTTGAAAGCTGGCTGTTCACGACAGCAACAAATGTTTTCCGCGACCACCTGAGGGCAAAGCAACGGCAGGAAAGACTGCTCAATGCTGAAAAGAGACAACTCGAATCGAAGGCAACAGAAGCTAAACAACGCAGCAATGAGAGGATTGATAAACTGCAGGAACAGTTAGGCAAATTGGATGCGGACACGAGGGAATTGATTATGCTGCGTTTCTATTCGCAGGCCAGCTTCAGGGAGATAGCGGCGATGCGGTTCGAGCCGATAGGAACCACATTATCGAAAGCACACAGGGGACTGAAGAAACTGCGGGAGCTAATGGAGCAATAGTAATGAACGGTCGAAACGAAGAAAATCTCAAAGAGCAATTCGAGCAGGATGTTCTCGAAGGAGAACGAATCCTTCGCGAACATTCAGCGCCGGAGCCCGATAAGCAGCTCATAAGCAATATAAAGAATGAGATTGCAAGAGCAATACTGCGCAAAAAGGCAAGACGGACTTATTATGAGGCGGCGGTTGCTGCGGCGGCGGTTATCCTGCTGGCGGCTGTAAGTGTAAAATTATTCGAAAGAAACGCCGGTAAACCTGAAAGACTCGTTACCGCCTCGATAATACCTGATGCAATATGGGAAAGTGAGAGCATAGCTGCTGACGATGAGAACATAGCGACTCTGACCGCTGAAATCGAAGAAGTTGAAAGCGAGATTCTGGCTGTGAAGTCAGGCGGAAACGGAGGCAACGGGCTCACGGATGTGGAAAAACTGGAAATGGAATTAGTAGAAATAAATAGTTCTTTTTGGGAAGGATAAAATTATGAAAACGACTTACAGGACAATTCTAATACTGGCAGTTATAACAGCGGCATTATGCGCAGCGTCCCTGCCCTGCGTGGCTGAAGAAAAAGAAGGGAACAGCATCTGGGTGGAGGATAAGCAAACAGACAGGCCCGGGCGCTTCGAACTCACGGAAGAAAGAATCGAGCCTATAATGAAGCGACTGGCAGAAGTCAACCCGGAAGAAGCAAAAGCGTTGGAACAATTGCGGAAAGAAGACCCGGAAAAATTCAAAACGGAACTTAGAAAAGTTATGCGAGAACGTTTCCATCAAGGATTCAGAGGACATAAAGAACAGGGCTTTGGCCCGCCCGGTGCACCCAATATGCCCGAAATGCAGGGTATGCCTGGAATGGCCGGTATGCCCGAAATGCGTGGTATGCCCGGAATGGCCGGTATGCCAGCCGGATGGGGCGGGATGGGAAGGCAGACGGAATGCCTCGAATGGCTCGAGAAAAATTACCCTGATGAAGCAAAGAATTTAGCTGAGCTTAAAAAGGGAAAGCCGGAACTATACTGGAGGAAACTGGGACTGTGTTTGAGGAAATACGGGAGGATTGCAGAGGCATCGAAAGATAATCCAAAGCTGGCTGAGGCGCTTAAAAAAGACCTGGACCTAAGGCAACAGCAGGATGCACTACTCAAAAAGATTGAGGCAGCAAGCGGCGATGAAAAGCAAAAGTTAATCACAGAGCTGGAAGGAGTAATCAGCAGCAGGTTCGATTTGATTGTGGAGCGAAAGCAGATAGAATACGAGCAGCTAACTAAAAAGTTAGAGAAGCTCAAAGAAGAGATCGAACAAAACAAGGCACAGGTTGAAAAGTGGAAGGACGCCGGATTTAGGAATGAAAATGTAAAGGCGCGAGTGGAAGAACTGCTCAGCCGAGGCGGGAAATTCGAGTGGGAATAAGTTCGTGGTTCGTCGCTCGTAAAAGTCTGAACCACAGATTTAACGGATTTTAATAGCCACGAAGAGGCACAAAAGGCGCAAAAGATTTTAGATACTGATTGACCCGGCAAACGGAGCGGCGGGCACAGAAAGATGTTGAGCGGAAAATATCTTGTTGGACCACAACAATATTTGATATAATTGGAGTGTGAGAAAGCTCGCATTATATCTTGATACATCAGTTATAAGTTTTGCTTTGTCGGAAGATGTTTCCGATGATGACAGAAATATTACCCTCAAACTGATTGAGGAAATCAACAAAGGCAGGTATGAGGGGTTTATTTCCGATGTTGTAATCCGTGAGCTGGGAAGCACACGAGATGCGGTTAAACGCGGGAAATTGCTTAAACTTGTTGAAAATATGAAAATTAACGAGGTTTTGGCAGTCGATGAAGAGAGCGACAGGGTGGCTGATAAATATATCGAAGAGGGTATCATACCCGCAGTTTACAGGGACGATGCCTTGCATATTGCTTTAACCAGCGTCGAAGGTCTTGATATTTTGGTAAGCTGGAATTTCAGACATTTAGTAAAACATAAGACGAGAGTCGAAGTGACCGGCGTTAATACACTGCTCGGATATAAGCCTATAGATATTTGTACGCCGTGGGAGGTAATAGAAGATGCGTAAAGAACCAAAACCGATGCGGGAAATTCACCAGATTCAGGAAAGATTTTTTGACAAAGAAAAAAAACTGTCTTCTCGTGAACGAATCCATAAACTCCATAAAGAAGCGACGGGGGTTATAAAAAAATATGGTTTAAAAATTAAAACTGCTTCGAAGGTTTGAGACAAAACGGCATGGCACAACCCCGCCCTACACAACTGATATTCGATATCGGATGATATGGGACTTTTTCAACAGCCCTACCGTCCCCATTATTTCATTATTTAGGCATTATTCAGGAGTTTCGTTGCACTCAGTTTCGCTTTCACTTGGAATAAACATGGTGCAAATTACATAAAGTATCCATGCAAGTAAGCCAAGCAATACCGTTATACACGCTCCTATTTCTAAAAGTCGAAATATCATTCCAATGGGCCATATTCCATTTTTGTAGAACCATAAGCTTATAAAACCCGGAATTATGACTTCTACTACCCCTCCCCATAGTCCCAAAATACCGATGGCATATATTAGTGCAGCTTGGCGAAAACGGCCATGCCACCGGCACAGCAACCCAAAAAGGCTGATAACCCAAAGAATAAAAATGACCATTGTGCCTATTGCAAGTTCCCAAGTCGCTAAACCTAACCATGATGCTCCAACAATGCCACGTTTATCAAGCCAATCCAGCGCCACATTAAAAATGTGACTCACAAAGAAAGATAGAACGAGGATTCCTATGCCGATTCCTACGTGGATACACAATTTCTTCATTTTTCTACCTCTTCATATTAGAGAAATTATAATATTGGGAAAGAAAAAAGCAAAAGTGGACAAATCTGGGGGCACCATTAGGGACACCATAACTATTTCCCATATTAATCCGCCAGAACGGAGGCGGATTAAACGCTTGGCTATGCAGCCAATCCTTTCAATTCCACAATAATATCAAAATCTTCCTCGAATTACAATAATCCCGGATTTCTTATTTTATATTTTAAGGGCTTGCCCCCTATTTCCCCGGTAGGGTGTCCCCAGATTTCCGTAGTCAGGCGTTGCCTCCACCGCCTTGTTGTGATTTCAATTTTTCTCTGTCTAAAGTGACGCGAAGCCTAATTGGGCAATCACTGTCTCTTTTTTCCACCTCGATTTCATAGAAAACCACTGGAACCATTGAGCCAACTTTAAGAAGGCACTGCGCTAAGATGTCCTCCGAAAAGTTGAGGATATTATCTATTGTGACCTGCATGTCTCTTGTGATGGAAGATGGTTTACCCTGATTTCTTCTCCACTGAGGAAACACACCCTTCCATTTTTTAGTTTCAGCTTCTTGAATCGCTGTAAAATTGAAAATTTCTATATGTCCTGAATATCCCCCAGGATGCTCAATGGCATCTCTCTTTCTACAAACTTCATCAATCCACAACCTGAAATCCTCTGAGATCAGTTTTGTAAATTCGTCATTTTCACCGAATTTGTTTTTTGCCCAATTCTTCAGTTCTTTGTAATTCTTATCTGCTACCTTACGTATGTCAGTGTCGTTCTCGTAAAACTCACATATCATGAGTTTGATATCTCTTAATGCTGATTTCGCAGAGTAAAGGAAACTGCCCGATAGATGGCTTAAATTTTCAATCTGATCAATTGTCGCAACTCTTTCATGAGATTGAGTATGTATACCCTTTTCTTCGACCTCGGCTACGATTTGGGATTCTCTTGATGCAATCTGGCTCCAAATGTCGTAGCAACTCAACAATTGCTGTTGTACCTTATCGTGGAGAATTCCCCAGATTTTCTTTTTCTTTTCTTCTGAAAGGGAAAATGGTTCCATCAATTGGCGACTTTGAACAGATAGCCTGGCAACGATGGGATTGCTTGTTCCGTGGTCAGAAGTTTTGACGATTACATAACCCATTATCTTATCTCAACTTTCAAAAAATGGTCGTCTTTATGGTGTCGAACATTGTTTATATTGGTCCGCATAACATTATATAAGACAAGGTTCGGCTCGGGTGTTCTCTATTTCTTATGACTCGTGGAATATCAATTATAACTATGAGCATAATATAGCAAAATCCGGCACTATTTCAATCTTGACTTTCCCGAGGTCGCCGTTCCGGCAACCGCTAAACGAATAAGCGTTCCTCGCACGGGCAACCTCGGCCAGAGGCCGAGGCTAAATACTTTTGAGATTGCCGCGCTGCGCTCGCAATGACGGAGACTGGATTCCAAAGATTTATAATCCGGTTCGCTTTTGCTCGGCTTCGGTGGCCTGTTTGAGGAGTTTTTTTTCCTTCGACGTTAAACCGTGTAAGCCGTGGTTGTGGACTTTTTGAAGGATACGGTCAACCTCAATTTGCAGGACACGATGGGCAGCCATTTTCTTTTCCCATGAACGGGACTGGATTTTCGATTTCAATCTAACCCGCAAGGACTGTGAAAATACATAGATTGCACCTGCCGCCATACCGGCGAGATGCGCTGCGTCTCCGCCGGCATTCGGGCCCCTTGACAGGACAGCAAACAGGTAAATGCCCGTGAAAACGACTACGGCAACTCTTATCGGGACGGGAAAAAGAAAGATAAAAATTATAAATTGCGGAAAGAGGATTGCACAGGCAGCCAACACGCCGAGAATTGCGCCGGAGGCGCCTACCATTGGAAAAGGCGGCAGAAATCCAACTGCAACAAGCAGAAGATAGAACAACCCCCCTGCTACGCCACAGCCGATGTAAAAAATGAGAAATCTTTTTCCACCCCAGTGCCGCTCAAGCGATGGACCCAAAAAGAACAAACCGAGCATATTAAAAAGGATGTGAAGCAGGCCGCCATGCAAAAACTGATATGTGACAAGCCTCCAGAGCTGCAGCATCATAAACAGAGAAGCCGGGTAAAGCGAAAATATTCCCGTCAGCAGGTTATCCCCGCCTACGACCTGCACAAGATACACCACGATGTTAATAATCAACAGGCGTTTAACCATCGGAGTAGCCTGAGGCAGCCCTATCCTCATCTGCGGGACAGAATTGTATCGATGCTGGAAGTTTTCCTGCGAGTAATCTCTATCGTATAAGCCCATACTCGATACTCGATGCTCGATACTGGATACTGGATTCTCGATACTCAGGTTTTTGATTTTGCTTTTTCAAATATGAACATTAAAACGACGCCCAGAATCACCATATAAATCACCAGATTTTGAGAAACCGTTCCACCTTTGTAGATTGTCCACCAGCCGAACTCGAAGGGATTATCGTCCCGCAGAAATTCCATAAAGAAACGTGCAATGCCGTATAGTATGAACATCAGGGCGAATGTGCAGCCGGGCTTAGCAAACAGCTTTTTGGTTTTTCGGGAAGTTTCGGCCTTTCGAGACCTTCGCCAGAAAAGATAAAGTATAAGGCACAAGACAGCGCCGTTAGCGGACGAATACAGTTGAGTGGGGTGGACAGGCAAACAGCGATAAGGGCCTTTATCAACCATATATTTCTGTTCCGGGGTTAAATCTTCATAAGGCTTTAAGCCATAGAACCTTTTTTTTTCCGATCGACACCCGAAGAACCTTTTGCCATCTTCGTAATAGTAGCCGAAAAATTCCTCAGGCAAATCCAACTGCGGCTGGGGGCGGTTCCTTTTTAAGTTCGCGTGGGCCTGACTGTAATATGCAGGCGAGTGGACGTGCAAAGGCGAATGATAGGGGAAGCGGACGGCCCAGGGCCAAGACAGGTTTGTTGGCCTGCCGAAGCAGCAGCCGTTGAGGAAACAGCCGATTCTGCCGATAGCGAGAGCGAGCATAAGCGCAATGGCGATAATATCAAAATATTTTCGGACAGGCAGCTTGTGGAATCTAATATAAAGGTAAATGACAACGAGTGCGAGGAGGCCGCCGAGCAGTTCGAGGCCGCCCCGCCAAATTGCAAAAATAGAAAGCGGGTCGTCCCTGAAGCTGTCGAAATCGTGAATTACAAAGAACAAACGGGCCCCCGCAACACCGGCGATGAGCGAGTAAAGAGCCGCATTGGTGATTAGCCGTGGGTCGGGGGTGATGTCACGGCTGAGATGTCTTATCAGAGAGACGGCCACAAGAAAACCGATAACCATCATCAAACCATAGCTCGGCACCGGCCAGCCGGTGAAAGGTATCTCAAAAAGCTTAGGATACATTTATTTCGTATCTCGTATTATGTTTTCCGCTTTTGCTTGGGGCGCTGTTTTTTTACAGAGCCTGTTTTATCCTGTTGTTTTCGTCGAGAAGGACGATTTTCGGTTTAAGCTTTTTGGCTTCGTCAGGCGTAAAAAGGCCGAAGTTAAGAATGATGACGATGTCCTTCGGCTTAGCAAGCAGAGCTGCGGCACCAAGTATGACGACCCGGCCCGAATCGGCTTTTGCGGGAACAACATAGGTTTCAAACCTGTTGCCGTTGTTCAAGTCGGCGACCAGAACAGACTCGTAAGGCAAGATGCCGGCGGCTTCCATCAGTGTCGAATCTATCTGGATACTGCCCGGATAATCCGATTTTACCTCGGTGACCGTTGCGCGATGTAATTTGCCTTTTAATAATTTAAGAAACATAAAAGCATTATACCTTTATTATCCGCCGGCGTCTATCAGTATGTTGTCGATGAGGCGGGTCGAGCCGATTCTGACAGCAATGGCGATGAGGACTTTACCGGCGATTCGGGTGGTGATTTGCGCCGTTTCGGCGTCAACAATATTGATATACTCTATTTCAATCGACGGGGCCTGATTTAGTATTTTACGCATCAGGCTGATAACTGCACCGCAATTTTTGTCGCCGGCGTCAATCATCTGCCGTGCTTTTTGAAGCGACTTATAGATATAAGCGGCTTGTTTTTTCTGCTTATCGGTGAGGTATCGGTTTCTGCTGCTGACGGCCAGGCCGTCGGCTTCGCGGATTGTCGGGCAGACAATAATTTTCAGAGACATATTCAAATCAGCAACCATTCGCCTGATAACGAGTGTCTGCTGGGCGTCTTTCTGGCCAAAGAAAGCAATATCCGGCTGCACGATATTAAATAACTTTGCACAGACGGTGGCCACGCCCCGGAAATGGCCCGGACGAAACCTGCCGCAGAGCTGGTCGGTCAATTTTTCGACGTTCACCCACGTGAGATTCTGCTGCGGATACATCTGCTTCGTTGAAGGGACGAAAACGGCATCGACGCCCGCTTTTTTACAGATTTCCAAATCGGCTTTCAGCGGTCGCGGATACTTATTGAAGTCTTCGGCGGGGCCAAATTGTGTCGGGTTGACAAATATACTGACGACAATAAAATCACAACTCTTCGCCGCCTTTTCAATTAACGAGATATGGCCAACGTGGAGCGCCCCCATAGTGGGGACAAAGCCGATTTTTTTGCCCCTGCTGCGGGCGGCTGAAACCAGCCGACTGATTGATTTTATTGTCTTTGCGATTTTCATTTTACGCTGTTTAATTTTTGGAACTTGCTTTAAGTCCTCTTTCAAGGTCGCTAATTATGTCCTCGACGTCCTCACAACCTACGGCGAGACGGAAGAGTGTGTCCGTAAGTCCTAATTTATACCGTTGTTTTCTTGTATAGTCATAGTAGCTCACCAAGGCAGGATGTGTTATCAGCGTTTCGACGCCGCCGAGACTCGGCCCAATATAACATAACTTCAGGGCATCAAGAAATCGCTCGGCGGAATTCAGATTGCCTTTTATATCGAAGGTGACAACCCCCCCGCCGCCGGTCATCTGCTCCTTTGCTATTTTGTAATGAGGGTGACTTCTAAGGAAAGGATAATATGTCCTTCTAACGCAGGGATGACTTTCAAGAAATTCCGCTACCTTCAAGGCGGATTCGTTTTGCTTTTTTACCCGCAAAGGAAACGTTTTGAGTCCCCGCAGCAAGAGATAACAGCAGTGCGGGTCGATAAGGCCGCCCATCGATTTGTGTAAATCCCGTATTTTTTCAATCAGCACGCTTTTGCCGAGGACGGCGCCGGCCAGGATGTCATTATGTCCGGCAAGGTATTTTGTGCAACTGTGCAAAACGAGGTCCATACCGAACTCTATCGGCCTCTGGTTCAAAGGGGTGGCGAAGGTGCTGTCTATGAGGGTGAGGACTTTATGGCGGCTGGCTATCTTTTTGATTTTGACAAGGTCAAAGATGTTCAGATAGGGATTGGTCGGCGATTCGGAAAATATAAACCGCGTGTTCTTCCTGATTGCCTTGTCAAGCAGCTTGTAATCCCCGAATGGAACAATGGTGCAGTCTATGCCGAATTGTTTGAGGTATGATTTGCAGAATTCAAGCGTTTTTTTGTAGCTGTCGTCGGTAATTACAATATGGTCGCCGGAACGAAGCAGAGAAAGAATGGTCGTGGTTATGGCACTCATTCCTGATGAGAAGACGACACATTCTTCGGCGCCTTCGAGGTCGGCGAGACGTTTTTCGGCAATTTGTGCGGTGGGATTGCCGTATCTGCCGTATTCGAAATGCTCCTTGCCTTTTTTTGTGTAGTCCTCGATTGCCTTACTGCCGCTGAACGTAAAGGTAGCAGTTTGAACGATGGGGGTGGTCAGCGAATCGGCATATTTTTTCCTCGGCTCACCGGCGTGTATCGACCGGGTAGCGAGGGATTTGCCGCCTTTGAAGGGTTTACTTTTTGGAGATGATTTGGTCATTATTCGTTTCCCTGAACAAAAATTGTTTATACTTCTTTCAATTTAGACTGTAACAAAACCTAAAACGACTTTCATAAAAATAACTGGATTCCCGCTTTCGTGGGAATGACAGAAGAAGTCTGAACGGCAACGTAACTTTTTACCTGGTTTGCCAGACGCTCGACATTGGCATCATCCATATAGTTAAAATCCGATATTGACAGGCCGATTAAAGGCGAGGATTTCCAGTCGGCGAAAAGCCGGTCGTAACCACGGCTTAGAGCCTCCAGAAACTGCGGCTTAATCTTCTGCTCATAAGGACGGTTGCGCCTATGGATTCGCTCCAAACAGCTTCGGGGCGAATCCTGAAGGTATATCACCAATACGGGCTCGGCGATTTTCGATACCAACGGCTGATAAATCCTCTTATAGAGTTTCAGTTGTTCGGCAGTGAGGGTCAGGTCGGCGTAGATAAGCTCTTTATAAAAGATATAGTCGCTAACGGCGATATGCCCTGCCGAGAGGGTATTATGATTTAACTGTTCGATTCTACCGGTCAGAAAGAATAATTGAGAGTCGAGCGCCAACTCTTTTTTGCCGGCGTAAACGTCGGGCAGGAAAGGATTGGCATCATAAGGTTCGAGGATGAATTTGCAGTCAAGGAGGTTCGAGAGTTTTTTTGTAAGGGTGGTTTTTCCGACGCCGATAATTCCTGCGACACTGACAAGCTGCGGCAGAGTGGGATTGAGCATAAAATCGCCGCCGCATAGCCTCTGTGCCAATTTATTCATAGATTCCTTTAAGACGGGATGCAGCAGCTCACCATTTAGCTCGCAGAGGCCCTTTAAGACAAACGAGCGAAGGTGCATCTGCGGATGCGGGACGGTCAAATCGGGGCTGTTTATGATTTCCCCGCCGAATAGCAAAAGGTCCATATCGATAATTCTCGGCGACCATTTTTTCTCTCTTACTCTGCCGAGCGAAGTCTCAATGTCGATAAGCATTTTGTGCAGGGCCGCTGCGCTCAGAGATGTCTTTACTTCGGCAACTCCATTGAGATATTCGGGCTGGCCGGCATCACCGAGCGGCGCAGTCTCAATCAGTTTACTTACACGGGTGACCGTTGTGTTATCGGCTTCGGCGAGCATTGTGAGGGCGCTTTTTATAGATTCCTCCCTGCTGCCTAAGTTGCTGCCAAGTCCGATATATGCTGTTGTAATTTTGCCCATCCGGTCGAGACCTTATCACGACAATTAAAGTGCAGCGAAGCGTTTCATAGCTTCTTTAACGTTTCTGGGTTCGGCAAAGGCAGAGAGCCGCAGGAAGCCCTCACCAGCCGGTCCGAAGCCCGCGCCCGGCGTGCTGACGATGCCGGCTTTTGTCAGAAGTTTATCAAAGAAATCCCAGGAGTCCAGGCCGTCCGGCGTCTTCATCCAGATATACGGAGCATTGACACCGCCGTGGACCTGGCAGCCGAGCTTCGTGAGCGAAGTGCGAATCAAGGCCGCATTACTCATATAGATATTGTTCATTTTACGGATTTGGTTTTTTCCTTCAGTGGTGTAGGTGGCGGCGGCGCCGGCCTGCGAAATATACGAAGCGCCGTTGAATTTTGTGCAGTGGCGTCTGTTCCATACGGGGTTAACTTCAACAATTTTACCATCTTTTGTGCAGGCCTTCAACTGTTTCGGCACAACGCAGTATGCACATCTGACGCCGGTAAAGCCGGCGGTTTTTGAAAAGCTGCGAAACTCTATCGCCACATCTTTGGCCCCCTCAACTTCGTAAATCGAATGCGGGATGTCAGGGTCGGTGATAAATGCTTCATAAGCAGCGTCAAAAAAGATTACAGCTTTATTTTTGCGGGCGTAATCGACCCATTTACTTAAAAATTCCCGCGGGGCAACGGCACCTGTAGGGTTGTTGGGGAAGCACAGGTAAATTATATCAACGGCATTTTGCGGCAAGTCGGGGAGAAAATTATTGTCTGCTGTGCAGGGCATATAGACAATTTTGCCATATTGGCCATTTTTGTCGGCATCACCGGTTCTGCCGGCCATAACGTTGCTGTCAACATACACAGGGTACACCGGGTCTGGGATGGCAACGATATTGTCTATGCCGAAAATCTCCTGGATGTTGCCTATATCGCATTTTGCGCCGTCGCTGACGAAAATTTCACTTCTATCCAACTTAACGCCCCTGGCGTTGAAGTCGTTTTCGATTATTGCATCGATTAAGAAATCATAGCCCTGCTCCGGGCCGTAGCCGTGGAAGGTGTCGGCATCTGCCATATCGTCAACGGCCTTTTTCATTGCTTCAATGACAGCCGGAGGCAAAGGCTGGGTGACATCCCCTATGCCGAGGCTGATTATTTTCGCGTTTGGATTTTTGGCCTGGAAGGCGCGAATACGTCTGCTTATTTCGGGAAACAGATAGCCTGCCCGCAGTTTCAGGAAATTTTCATTAATTTTTATCATTTTTCTGCTTTCCTACGAATGCCCGGTCGATTTCCACATCGATACAAATGTATTTAATCGGCACCAGATAAAAGAGGTATTCTATAAGCTGACATACTCTGAGTCAATATTGCTGTTAATTAACCGTGGGACGGGAAAGGCAGACGGTCGGATTGAGAGTGAATAGACAGGAACTTTACCCGATACGTTCCTTACATAAATCACAAATGCCCTCAAGATAGACCGTTTTTCTCAGGACGGTAAACTTCTGGCTGATTTTCTTCGGGAGAGGAATATCATCGAACGGTTTATGGTGAAAATCTATGATTCTTTTACATTTCAGGCACTTAAAATGCTGGTGGTTTTGGAGGTTGCCGTCAAATCTTTTGACGTCGCCCGAGCCTTCGACTGTAAAAGCGGCGCCGATTTCGGCGAGGGTCAAAAGCGTCCTGTTGACCGTATCCAGCGAGATGTTCGGAAAAGTTTTCCTGACCCTGTGGTAAACCATATCCGCCGAGGGATGCTCTTTTGACTCAATCAGGGTTTTGTAAATTGCCATCCGCTGCGGTGTGATTTTCAACCCCTGCCGGCGGCACATCGCCTGGAAGGCATCCGCTTTCCCCTTCAGGCGACCTTTTTTGATGCTCCTGCTGCTCATTAACATAAGACGGCCCCGACCAATGTCCCTTATCAATCTTAGTGTTAATTATATCCTGTCCTGTGCGGATTGAGAAGAAAAATTTATTATATTTCGGTGTGAGGCGGAGCCGTAACCAAGTCAATTTTAAGAGACGATGTCACGCAAAAGCGGGCAAAAAATGGGGCCACCCTCCTCCGACGGCCCCTTTTATTATTGAAAGCAAAACCGGCGATGCCTGACTATGCAGCCTGCAAAAGCCGATTTTGACAAGTTCAGAACAGGGCGGACAAATCCTCATTTCCTTTTTATTTGGCCGGTTAGGATGCTCCGCCCCTTTCTGTTAACTAAGAGCAGTATGTCATTTATAAAACCGAATTTTAAATTTAGCTATTCCGCACAGCATATCCATCTTGTCTTCCTTTATCATATTTGTTACTATATAGGAGTTATTACGGTTTGTCAAGAGTAATTTTCCAAATTTTTCAAAAAATTTTTACCATTTAACTCTGCGCTGTCGGACTCGAAGTTGGAAAGTATTTCTCAAAGCGTGGGTTTATAGACAGGAGGGTTCCGCCGGTGGATGGTTACATTACCAAACGGTGCAAGGGGGTCCGGGCAGGATAGCTAACTGCGATGTGCAGGTAATCTTGCGAAAAACCGGCAAAACGATTGCATTTGCCGGCTGGATTCGGTATTCAAATGAAAGAAAGGCTTGACAGCGCAGGTAAATCGCTATTAAATGGAAATGTCATTTAATAAAGAGCGGTTTCAAATGCATCTGTTTTATGCTAACGTCGAACAGGGTGTTTAGTATAAGGTGTTACGTCCTATGGATTTGAGTTAAAATTCTTACAAACCTGCTCTTTGGTAAAAAATTATTTGTTTTCTATCCTTAACGCCAAAATGCGAAAGAACGAGAATAACAGAGGAGTATGAACTATGAGGAACACAATACGAGGATTTCATGCCGTTTTTAACTGTATGGCACTGCTGCTTTTTGCTACGGCCTCAGTGTGTCCAAAATCAGCAGAAGCTCAGGATTTGGCGGAATTTGAAAAGCGGATGACGGAGTTTACACTGGCCAACGGGCTAAAGTTTCTTGTGCTGGAGCGGCACGAAGTTCCGGTAGTCTCATTCCACACTTATGCCGACGTCGGCTCAGTCGATGAGGTCAAGGGAATCACCGGCCTGGCACATCTGTTCGAGCATATGGCGTTCAGGGGGACCAAGACCATCGGCACCAAAGATTATCAGGCCGAGGCAAAAGCTATGGCCAAAATGGATGAGCTGTTCGAGGCGATGAAGGCGGAGCGCCGCAAGGGCGACCAGGCAGACAAAGCCCGGCTGGAGCAGCTCGAGAAGCAGTTTAAAGAAGCGGAGCAGGAAGCCCAGAAATATATAGTAAATGACGAGACATTAGCGCGGGCAGGAGGCGAAGGTCTCAACGCAAGCACAAGCGAAGATGCAACACAATATATTGTCAGTCTTCCTTCAAACAAGGTAGAGTTGTGGGCGTTGCTGGAGTCGGACCGTTTCCGTAACCCGGTGCTGCGAGAATTCTACAAAGAGAAGGACGTAGTTATGGAAGAGCGGCGTATGGAGGAAAATAATCCGCAGTTTCGTCTGTTCGAGGAGTTTGCGGCCATTGCATACAAGGCCCATCCTTACGGCGAGCCGGTGCTTGGTCATATGAGTGATTTGCAAACTCTGACGCGCGGCGAAGCAGAAGCCTTTTTCAAGAAATACTACTCGCCAAGCAATCTAACCATTGCGATAGTCGGTGATGTTAACCCGCAAGAAATAAAAAAGCTGGCAGAGAAATATTTCAGTCATATCCCCAGCGGTCTCAAGCCCGAACCGGTAGAGACAGAAGAGCCACCACAGCGCGGGGAACGCCGCGTTACGGTGGAGGACCAGTCGCAGCCGCTTATTGCCATTGGTTATCACAAGCCGGGCATCAACCACCCTGACAATTCCGTTTTCGATGCCCTTACGGATATTATGAGCGCCGGACGGACATCCCGCCTGTATAAGAGTCTGGTCAAAGAAAAGAAAATCGCCACCTCTGTCTATATTGACATCAATTTCGTTGAACAGCGGGGCTGGAATAAATATCCAGGTCTGTTCATTTTCTCGGCGGTTCCAGCCAAAGGCCATACAAGCCAAGAGTGTGAGGACGCTATCTACGCTGAAATCGAAAAAATAAAAACAGAACCCGTTGTACCTGAGGAATTGAAAAAAGCAAAGACGCGCACCCGTGCCAATCTGATACGTGGACTAGCGTCCAACGACAGTCTGGCAGAGCAACTGACCTTTTATGAGGTCATCACCGGCGATTGGCGCAATCTGTTTAAGCAACTTGATAAGATTGAGCAGGTTACCGCCGATGACATCCAGCGCGTTGCGAAGGAATATTTTACGAGCAAAAATCGAACAGTGGGCGTCATCGAGACAATTCCCGCTGGGAATTGAATTGATTTTGAGATGGGAGTCGCAAAATGAAAGCTAACAGATTGTTGACTGCAAAAATTTTTCGCTTGTTTGTTCTGGGTTTGTGCGTGATAGCAGCCGGTTGTTCTGCCGAGCAGAGCAGGCCTTACAGCCGGTTAAAATACCCCAAGCTTGGTGACGTCAAAATTCCCAAGGTCGAACGCGTTACTCTGGCCAACGGGATGCAGCTATTCCTGCTGGAAGACCACGAGTTACCACTGGTCAATGCCTCAGCAATGATTAGGGTCGGCTCAGTCTATGAGCCGGCAGACAAGATTGGCCTGGCTTCTATTACCGGCACTATGATGCGGACGGGCGGCACCACCAGCAAAACAGGCGACCAGATCGACGAGGAGTTGGAGCAGATTGCGGCTTCCGTAGAGACAGGGATAGAGTTAAATTCGGGCGAGGCGTCAATGTCGGTTTTGAAGGAGGATGTTGACAAGGGTCTGGCGATCCTGGCCGATGTGCTGATGAATCCTGCTTTTCGCGAGGACAAAATTGAGCTTGCTAAGATTGCCCAGCGTAGCGACATTGCCCGGCGGAACGACGAGGTGTGGTCGATTGGTTGGCGGGAGTTTTGGAAGCTGATTTATGGCCCGGAGAGTGTCTATGCCCGGCATACTGAATATGCCACAATCGACAACATTACCCGCGATGATTTGATTGCTTTCCATGAAAGATTCTTTCATCCTAATAATGTGATGCTGGCTGTTTGGGGCGATTTCGACAGTAAGCAGATGATAAAGAAGATTGAACAGGTCTTTAAAGGGTGGGAAAAAGCTGATGTGGAGATACCGCCGGTGCCGCAGGTGCAGTATGAATTTCGACCAACGGTGAACGTAATTCGCAAGGAGGATATCCATCAGACAAATATATCTCTGGGTCATATCGGCGGACTGATGAGCGACCCTGATTACTTTGCGTTAGTTGTAATGAATGAGATTCTTGGCAGCCGAATATCTAAAAACGTCCGCTCCCGACAAGGTCTGGCTTACGCAGCTTATGGCTCCTATGAAGCCGACTTTGACCATCCTGGTATATTTTATGTTTTTTGCCAGACCAAATCGAAATCAACTGTTTATGCCATTCGTGCAATGATGGAAGAAGTTAAAAAGATAACTGAGACTGAAGTTAACGATGAGGAACTGGTGCTGGCGAAGGAAAGCTATCTGAACTCGTTTGTTTTTAACTTCGATTCAAAAGGCCAAATCGTCGGACGCTTGATGATGTATGAATACTTTGGCTACCCGCCTGATTTTCTGGAGATGACAAAACGGAACATTGAAAAAGTTACCAAAGCGGATGTTCTTCGAGTTGCCCAAAAACATCTGCAGCCGGATAAGCTGCAGATATTAGCTGTGGGTCGGCCTGAAGACTTCGACGAGGCTCTGTCAGTGTTGGGGCCGGTGCGCGAAATTGACATCACTATTCCGCCACCCCGCAATAACGGCCTGCCCCTACCGCCGAAGTGATTGCAAAAGGACCGGGATTCACCGTAAATACATGAGGGTTGTTTACTCTCGTTGTATTACCCGGATTGCTCATACGCTTTATTGTTCCCACATTCCGTCCGGCCTGACCTGCAGAATGCCAACATCCCTGAAAAAACTCAACTTTGCAATTGTGTGGTCAACCAATGCGGCGGTGACATTGTTCTGGGCCTCCACGAGAGCGTTCTCCGAGTCCAGCAGAATTCGCACCGTTACCCGGCCGGCGTCCAATAACAGCTCGTTACTCTCGACCCGCCTTTTGGCCAAATCCAGACTCATTTTTTGAATCTCGTAGCTCTCGGCTTTTTCCGTAAGCTGGCGATAGGCCTGTCGCACATTCAGTTTAACATTGTCCACACTGTTGTCATACTCCCGCTGCTGCCGCTGCATCGCAATTATCGCCGTGCGATAGATATTACGCTCTTTTTTTCTGTCGAGGGGCAAATCAGCCGAAAGGCCCAATGAGTAAGTTCCATCCTGGAACTGTAATTTTCCGATGTCTGTTTTCTCTTCCGAGCCCACATTCAGGCCGCCCGTGAGGTTAAGGTCGGCACCGAGACCATTTGCCGCCACCATAACCTTACGCATCGCATCATCGACTTTATCTGCGGTATTGGCCAGGTCGAGGCGCTGAAGCAGTGCCGTTTCGATAGCCGCCTCGGGCGTATAATTGGGTTCGCTTATTCCAAGGGTCTGCAGCGCTTTTAACTCATCCTGGTCCAGCTCTATGTTGGCGTCGGTCGGCAGGGACAACCTTATTTTGAATTCATCGAGACTCTGCTGATAACCCTGCACAGCCCCGACGTAGTTATTTTGCGCTCTCAATACGTTTTGCTCCGCTTCATCGACATCGATGCGTGTTCTCATGCCGGCTTGCAGCTCCATTTCGAGGCGTTCTTTCGATTTGAGGACTCTTTTGTAACTATTGTCGGCATTAGTCACCCTGTCTCTTTGCTGCAGGACACGGTAGTAGTCATTCACAATCGAGACCACAAACTCCGTGCGGAAACGGTTGAAAGAACGTATCTCGTAGAGGGCATTCCGCTCGGCCTGGGTAAGGTTTTCCTGTGCGATTTTTCGGCCTGCGCCGCGCAACAGGGGCTGTGTGACGGTGGCGCTGAGGACTGAGCCCAACGTAGTTCTCGGGTCGCCGGTGAGAAAGCGTGCCCAGTCGATTGCAATGTTAGTGCTAATTACCGCCCCATCGGCCAGCGTCTGTTCAAATCCAAGCTTAGTGCCTTCGTCGTCTATCTGGAGTTTTTCATCTTCACTGTCTTTGGCATACCCGGCGTCGATGGTGCCGAACCATTGTCTTGCGAACTGGTGCCTTTGGAGGGTTAAATCGAGCGCCTTTAAATAAAGCTCTTCTTTTTGTTTTTGATAGTCTCGATTAAATGCGGTGGCCTGAGCAACGGCCTGTGCGAGAGATATAACCTTTGACGAAGATAAAGGCCCTTTAATTAGGATGTCGTTCGGCGAGGGGGGGACGTCACTGATAGTGTAATTTACCTTTCGGCCGAAGCTGTCCTTCCATTTGCCGTCGATAATCTTGTAAACTTCTTCATCTGCTTGGGCCTTGTAATGCGCAGGGCTACAGGCACCGGTCATCCCAAGAACGATGACCGTCAACAGTCCCCCGAATAACAGGATTGTCAGCCCGAAATTACATCTCATAAAACCCTTCTCCGCCGCAATCTCCACTTGTCCTACTATTATCATCCGTGTTATACCATTATACAACAAAAGGTTATGAAAAAAAAGCTAAAAACCAGCCGGGACCTTGTAAACACCGGCAATTTTGGGTATTTACGGTAGATTTCATATAGCGCCGCTCAATAAAATTCCCAAATTCAGCAACTTATGCGCAAAAAAATCCCAAGAGCGGACTTTTAGCCCAATCTTTTTCTGTAGATTAGACGCTTGTTCCACAAAAAATATTGCAAAAAACCTCATAATCACCTGCGCAATGGCAGAGAAGGCAGCATTAAGTTTTTATTGCAAGAGAGGGAGATTGCAGGTAAACTACAGATAGTTTTAAGTTTGGCGGCGTAGCCAAGTGGTTTAAGGCGACGGTTTGCAAAACCGTTATGCGTGGGTTCGACTCCCACCGCCGCCTCATTTTTTCTATCATTAATGTTGTTTTTCCGCAGCTTGCAGATTGAAAATCAACGATTGCGGAAATGCCTTGCAGATAGGCCGACCTGCCATTAAAATCCGTACGTTATGAGTAATCCTGTAAAACCAATACTAATAGTTTTTGCTGCAGTCCTTATCAGCGGCTGCGGTGAAAGCGCCGACCCGAATCAGCCGGCGGGATTCATACAAATCAAAGGCTCGGACACAATTGTCAACGCAGCTCAAAAGGTCAGCGAAGAATTTATGAAAGAATACCCGTATGTTTTCGTAGCGGTGACCGGCGGCGGCAGCGGCGTAGGGATTGCTTCGCTGATAAACAAGACCTGCGATATAACCACCGCCTCCCGCGAAATGAAGCCCAAGGAAATACAAATTGCTGAAAAACACGGCGTATTTCCGAAAGAATTTACGGTTGCTTATGACGGCGTTGCCGTAATTGTAAACAATAATAACAGCATCGAGAAACTGACAATCGAACAGTTGCACAGGATATTCACCGGCAAAGCAACCAACTGGAAGGAATTCGGAGGAAAAGACCTTCCGATAGTGTCCCTGTCGCGGGAGGTCAGCTCCGGCACACATATTTACTTCAAGGAAGAAGTTGTCCATCTCGGCAAAAAAGACAGCACCGAGGAATTCTCAGCCCAAACGCTGCTGTTGACCTCATCGCAGGCAATTGTAGAAGAGGTCGCAAATAATGAAGCAGCGATAGGATATCTGGGTATGGGCTACACCAGCGACAGGACCAAAACGCTGCTGGTGGCAAAAGACGGCCAGTTCTATCCGCCCGACATCGAGAATGTTCTCAAAAAGACATATCCTCTCGCCAGGCCGCTTTATTTTTACACAAACGGCCAGCCGGAGGGAGTGACAAAGTTATTTATCGACTTTACATTAAGCCCTAAGGGCCAGCAGCAGTTCAAGGAAACCGGCTTTGTGCCGGCGGGAGCGACAATTGACCAGAAAAATTAGCGAGCACATCATAGAATTCTGCATCAAGCTCAGCGGGCTGCTGGTCATCATTTTCGTATTTCTGATATTCCTGTTTTTATTAAAGGACTCTCTATCCTTATTCGGCGTGTACCCAATAGGCCAGTTTCTATTTGGAAGAAACTGGCTGCCCATTTCAGAACCGCCCGGGTTCGGCATAATACCACTGCTGCTGGGTTCGGTATATGTCACCATCGGGGCCATCGTTATCTGCGTGCCTGTAGGGATTGCATCAGCCATGTTCATTGCCGATGTCGCCCCCCGGCCGTTAAAATATATCCTGAAATCGTTAGTTGAGATTCTTGCCTCGATTCCGAGCGTCGTTTTGGGATTTATCGGCATCATCTGGCTGGGGCCGTTTCTGCGAAATACCCTTCATCTAACAACCGGCATGTGCGGTCTTACAGGAAGCTTACTGCTGGCGTTTATGGCGCTACCGACCATCATCAGCATATCGGAGGATGCGCTGGTCAGCGTGCCAAAGACTTACAAGGAGGCGGCCTACGGGCTTGGAGCAACGCGGTGGCAAACACTGTGGCGCATCAGTCTTCCTGCGGCGTGCTCCGGCATCATTGCGGCGGTGATGCTCGGCATCGGCAGGGTCATCGGGGAAACAATGGTGGCGATGATGGTCACCGGCAATGCACCTGTTGTTCCGAAATCAATTCTTTTACCTTTAAGAACACTTACGGCGACAATCGCCGGCGAAATGGGCGAGACTGTCGGCGGTTCCGAACATTATTTTGCTCTTTTTGCCGTGGGATTAGTGCTGTTTATAATAACGTTCATAATAAACTTCGTTGCAGATTCTTATTTACGAAGGGCAAGAAAATGAACGCAGCCAGAGTTCGCCAAAAAGTTGCCTTTTCCATACTCGCAGTTGTGACGCTGTTTGTCGTTGTGCCGATTCTAATGACAGTTTTTTACATAATCCGCAACGGCGTCGGTGCAGTAAACTGGGAGTTCATAACCCAGCCGCCGCGCAACGGGATGAGGGAAGGCGGCATCTTCCCTGCGATTGTCGGCACCATCGTGCTTGTCATCGGCACGATGTTATTTTCGCTGCCGTTAGGCGTATTATCCGCTATTTACCTTGTGGAATATGCCCGTGACAATTTTTTCACGCGGTTAATCAAACTGTCGGTGGTGAACCTTTCAGGGATTCCGTCAATTGTATATGGATTGTTCGGGTTCACGATGTTCGTGCTGCTGCTGCGATTAGGGACATCCATTATTGCCGGTTCTCTGACGCTGGCCATAATGAGTCTGCCGGTGATTATCACGGCCACCAAAGAAGCACTTGAGACGGTGCCGGCGAGCTTCCGGGAAATCAGCCTGTCTTTAGGGGCCACAAAATGGCAGACCGTTCGGCACTGCGTATTGCCTTACGCCATTCCGGGTATTCTTACCGGAACTGTCCTGAGTCTCAGCAGGGCCGCTGGCGAGACCGCACCTATCCTTTTTACCGTTGCAGCATTTTATCTGCCCCGGCTGCCGCGTTCGGTCTTCGACCAGGTTATGGCCCTGCCGTATCATCTTTATACCATTTCGACGCAGGTCCCGAATATACCGACCGAGCTGAGTTTCGCCACGGGATTTGTCCTTGTAGCGCTGGTGTTTGTGCTGAACCTTGTAAGTATAATATTTCGTGCGCACTTTAGAAAAAAGAAGCTATGGTAAAACAGACGGCAATAAAAACTGCTAATCTAAACTGCTACTACGGCAGGCAACAGGTTTTAAGAGAAATAAACCTGGAAATCTACAAGAACGAGATTTTCGGAATTATCGGGCCGGCCAACAGCGGTAAAACAACTTTTTTACGGGCACTAAACAGATTAAATCACCTCAACACGTCCTACCGGCAAAGCGGCGAGATATTTTTAGGGAACGAAAATATCAGGGCCATATCCGATTCTATTTTGCGAAAGAAAATCGGCATTATTTTTGCGCTGCCGCAGGTGCTGCCGGTGAGCATTTATCAGAATGTTGCGTACGGCCCGAAAGTCCACGGCATCGCCGACAAAGAAGCACTTAACCAGATTGTCGAAACGGCCCTTAAAAAGGCCTACCTGTGGGAGGAGGTAAACGGGCGTCTCGAAGAGCCGGCTATGCGTCTTTCCGGAGGCCAGCAGCAGCGGCTGTGCATCGCCAGGACGCTTGCGGTGGAACCGGAGGTAATTCTTTACGATGAACCCTGCTCGGGACTGGACCCCATCTCAACAGCAATGGTTGAAGATACTATGCAACAGTTAAAGCAGAACTATACACAGATATTAGTGACAAATAATACCAAGCAGGCGGCGCGTGTCAGTGAGCGATGCGGATTCTTCCTGATGGGCGAAGTGATTGAAGTCGGTCGAACATCGGCGATTTTTACCAATCCGCAGGACAGCCGCACAGACGATTACATAAGCGGCAGATTCGGATAATATGGAAATTACAGCGAAAATCGAAACGGTCGGCCTGAACCTGTATTACGGCGATTTCCCGGCGCTGAAGGATGTAAACATAAAAATTCCCGGTCAAAGCATCACCGCCATCATAGGGCCGTCCGGATGCGGCAAATCCACGCTGCTGAGATGCTTTAACAAGATGAACGACCTTATCGAACATACAAAAGTCCGGGGCAGCATACTCATCGACGGGCAGGATATTATTCTGCCTGATACGGACCTGATTTTTCTGCGAAGAAAGGTTGGAATGGTCTTCCAGAGACCCAACGTTTTCGATTTATCGATTTACAATAACCTTAAATTCGGGCTGCGGATACACCGGATGCTTGATGGAAAAAACGAAATTACAGAGAGCATCCGAAATGGTCTCGAACACGTCGGACTGTGGGAGGAGCTTAAAGATAAGCTCCAAAGCAATGCCCGCACCCTTACGCTGGAACAGCAGCAGCGGCTGTGCATCGCAAGGGTGCTGATATTAAAACCCGATATAATACTTCTCGATGAACCGTGCTCGGCGCTGGACCCGATTGCGACGCTCAGAATCGAAGATTTATTGCGTGTGCTTAAGGATGAATATACCATTATAATTGTGACGCACAATATGCAGCAGGCAGCCCGTGTATCGGATTACACCGGTTTTATGTACCTTGGCGAACTTATCGAATTTTCAGAAACAAGGCGGTTATTTACCAACCCCAAAGAAAAACTGACTGAAAACTATATATCAGGTCAATTTGGCTGATTTTTTTGGAGGCAATTATGCTTAGACAAAACTTTCGCAATTATATCAGGGAGCTCGAAAAAGAGATTATGGAAATGGGCCAGATGGTCATCACGGCAATCGAACGGTCGATAAAAGCACTCAAGGACCATGATATTGCAGCAGCGAAGCAAATTATCGCCGACGATGCGCTGGTAAACAAAAAACGATGGGACATCGAGGAACGATGCATCGACCTTATCGCCACGCAGCAGCCGGTGGCATCGGACCTGCGCGAGATAGTGGCTGTTTTGAGCGTCGTAGGCGAACTGGAACGAATAGGCGATTACGCCGAGGGGATAGGCAAAATCATCGTTATGTACGGCGACCAGCCGCCCGTTAAACCCCTGATAGACATTCCCCGAATGGCAGAAAAGGCAACCGATATGCTCAAAAGGACACTCGATGCGTTTCTAAAACGTGATGCCAAGACAGCTATGTCAATCTGCAATGAGGACGACGAGGTCGATTCGCTCCATGAGCAGATATACCGTGAGCTGCTGACATATATGATTGAGGACCCAAAAACAATCTCACGGGCAACATATCTTATCTGGGTTTCGCATAATCTCGAGCGGATTGCCGACCGTGTGACGAATATCTGCGAACGGATAGTTTTTCTGGCAACAGGCAGTTTAACCGATATAAAGGTATCGCGGTATTGAGACATATCTCTATTCACAAGCCTGTTTCGGCTAAGTAAAAATGAAAAAGGCGAGCATCGAAATCATATACGAGGATAGCGACATCCTTGTTATCAATAAGCCCAGCGGCACAAGCGTTACAAAAGACCGCAGCGGCAGGGAAAACCTGAAAGACATTTTTCAAAGGCAGCTTCGCATCGGTGCGGCCGAGCTGCGGCTTGTTCACCGGCTCGATAAGGACGCATCGGGGGTGATGATACTGGCCAAAAATGTCACCGCACAGCGCCGGCTGACAGGGTATTTTGAGAAACGGCTGGTCAAAAAGACGTATCTGGCCCTTGTAAGAGGCATCGCCGGGCAGGCGGAAGGCGTCATCCGGGCGCCTTTATCCGCCGGCGGAAAGACAGCTCAGCGTATGATTATCGACCACAAGAAAGGTAAAGCCGCCGTTACAGAATGGAAATTGCTCGCAGACTTCGGGGCGATTGCACTGCTTGCGGTTTTTCCACTAACGGGCCGAACGCACCAGATACGGCTGCACCTGCAAAGCATCGGTCTGCCTTTAGCGGTTGACCGGCTATACGGCTCGGATACTGCGATACTTCTTTCCGAATTCAAAAGCGACTATCGGCTGGGGAAAAACCAGGTTGAAAATCCTCTTATTGACCGACTTACATTACATTCATATCAACTGGAATTTAAGGACTTACCGGGCGTTCCCGACTGTTTTGTGGCGGGGCTTGACAAGAAATTCGCTGCCGCGATAAAGATGCTAAGCAAATATAATCCCAGGGGGCAGGGAGCATTTGTGCAGCCGCAGTTACAAAAAGACATACTTGCCGCAAAAAAGATTGGCGTCGGCTGGTAAATATATTGCCAGGGCAGGAAATTTCAAAATGAGAGCAATGGTCCTGAATAGAACATCCCGCATTGAGGAGCGGCCTTTGCAAGAGGCCGATTTGGCGGTCCCTCTGCCGTCTGAAAACCAGATTCTCGTAAGGACTTTGGTCTGCGGCGTTTGCCATACCGACCTCGATGAAGCTGAAGGGAGATTGACACCGGCGAAGCTGCCTATAGTGCTCGGCCACCAGGTGGTTGCAGTAGTAGCAGACAGAGGAAAGGCAGCAGGAAAGTTCAAAACGGGCGAACGGGTCGGAATTACGTGGCTCTATTCTGCCTGCGGCAAATGCAGTTTCTGTCAGGCCGGCAATGAAAACCTCTGTGACGCTGCGAGGTGGACGGGTAAAGACGCCGATGGCGGCTACGCAGAATATATGGTTGTTCCGGAGGATTTTGCTTATCGTATTCCAGAAGGATTTTCGGATGCCGAGGCAGCGCCCCTGCTATGCGCGGGCGTAATCGGCTATCGCAGTCTGCGACTGGCTGATATTGCCGACGGACAAATTATCGGCCTGTTCGGCTTCGGAGCTTCGGCCCACATCGTAATCCAGATAATCAGGTATAAATTTCCAAACAGTCCTGTTTTTGTATTTACCAAGACTGCCGAACACGCGAAGCTGGCCGAAAGTCTTGGCGCTGCGTGGACGGGTCGTTCCGGCGACCAGCCGCCGGCGAAGTTAAACAGGGCGATGGATTTTACGCCTGCGGGAGAATGTGTGCGCGATGCGATGGCTGCTCTGGAAAAAGGCGGGCGATTAGTCATTAATGCCATTCGCAAGGAAACACCTGTCCCTGCGATGGATTATGCCAAATATCTTTGGCAGGAAAAAGAGCTAAAAAGCGTCGCCAACGTTACTCGACAGGACGCCGAAGAGTTCCTGCCTTTAGCCGCCCAAATTCCTATTATGCCCACTGTTGAGGAATTTCCATTGGCCGACGCCAACGAAGCGTTAATCCGTATGAAACACTCCAAACTGCGGGCTGCTGCCGTTCTAAGGGTCTGCAAATAAAAGACTTATCTTGCAGGAGGTCGATAATGCTTTTATATTTAACTGCAGGAAAAAAAATAAAATTTTATGGAACACAGGGCTGTTTTGGCGCATCTTTAATATCAGGCAGCAGGACATTAAAAGCCATAGTAAGGGCAGGTTGCTGCCGAGGACAGATATTGTGGAAACAGAAAGACTGGAAAAATTGCTGAATGAGTTGGCGGATATGACGGCGGAGCCGGTTCAACCCGACCTTGCCGAGAGCATAAAGCAGCGGATTCCGCACAGACTTGTACCGCACAGAAGCGGAATGGATACTATCAATATTATCATAGATTTAAGGGTAAGCAAATTAGCCGCGGCAGCGGCGATAATTATTACGATGGTTTTGTGGGGAAGCTTCCTTCGAGGCCCGGAGTCAGTGAGCGCCGGCTTATACCAGGACGGCAAGATAATGATGAAATATTTTCTGGACACCGGCGCCGAAGGAAGCAGCGCATCAGCGGTCAAGTCAAGATATGAATACCTGACTCAAAAGGGCGAGGATGTTGTCTATTACGGCGACAGTATTGACCCGCAGGACAGTGGCGCAGTGCTGATGCACTGGAGGCTTTCGGACGGTAATTACAGGGTGGTCTTCGGCGATTTACGCGAAAAAACGGTAAGCGCCGAAGAGCTGATAGGACTCCAGGCCCGAATACTGCAGAAGAAAACAAAATAGCCGGTATTATTGTGGGTTAAAATCGGCTGTTTTTTATTGCTTAATGAAAGGAGTTATGTTGTAATATAGAAAAATCCAAACGCATAACCTACAGATAAAATTAAATTGTGAAAGATTTATTTCACGAGAAGGAGTTTGTTATGTATAGACGAAAAGGTTTTACGCTGATAGAGCTGCTGGTGGTAATCGCTATTATTGCGTTGCTTATGTCCATGCTGATGCCGGCGCTGGGAAAGGCAAGGAAAATGACAAAAGCAGCTATGTGTATGTCGAACCTCAAGCAGTGGGGCTCTTTCTTTGCGATGTACACCGATGATTTCAACGGCAAATTTATGGGAGGCCGAAATACCAATAACAATTGGTGGACTGCGCTGGAGCCATACTACAAGGACAGGAAGCTGCTGTGCTGCCCGATGGCCAACAACCCTGATAAACAATCCCATCTGGGCTTCGGTAACTATGGAACCTGGGGGCCAGACTGGTTTAACGGTTTTTATGGCAGCTATTGCATGAATGAATGGGTCTGTAATCCAGTATTCGAAAGTGGAGAAACGCCAATGTATGGGGACAACAAAAAGTACTGGAGAAGCACTAATGTCAAGGGGCAATCTACTATCCCCCTGCTTGCGGATGGCTGGTGGGACCAGGCCTGGGCCGAAGCTTTCGACTGGATTCCGACCTATCCAGGTGAATGGGAGTCTACAGGAGGCGATGATGTGGCACATTTAGTTGTCTGGCGGCATGACGGAATTATAAACATGCTGTTTATGGATTACACTGTCAGGAAGGTGAACCTCAAGGATTTGTGGGGTCTGAACTGGAACAGACTGTCCGATACGGAGGACGCCCCGACGGAGGATGAATTCCCCGACTGGCTCAAACAACTCTAACGTTACAGCTTGAATACTTTGATTTGGTTGTCATACCGAGCCACAGGCGTGGTTCACCTGCCTGTGGTGGGCATCCCCCGCCCTTAATAATGGCATTAGTCATGCTATGCAGTGAGATTCTTCGTCCGCCAAAAGCGGATTCAGAATGACAAGTATCATTTGACCTGTGACAGACCGCTGCATCTTATCTTCAGAGGGGGATTCTCCGGCTATCGCATACAAATAAGACATTTTGACTTGTTTTTTGGTCGTCGGCGTGTAAAATGGTCTATAGATTTGGCACCAGGCGATAATTTTCGGCGCAGGTACAGTCAGATCAGGGCTCGTAGCTCAGCGGTAGAGCAGTGGACTCATAATCCATTGGTCCAAGGTTCAAATCCTTGCGGGCCCAATAAAACCGAGAACGCTAATGACTTTGGGCGATTAGCTCAGTTGGTAGAGCAGCTGACTCTTAATCAGCCGGTCGCAGGTTCGAGTCCCGCATCGCCCATTATCATAGAAACAGAAATCATTTGTGCTGAGAAAATGTTGGTGAATCAGCGGCGTATAAATCTAAAGGTTCTGCTTTTTACCGTTGTTATAGTTCTATCTATTCCTGTGCAGGCACAGGCGTATATCGGGCCGGGGGCGGGCTTTGCGGTGGTAGGATCATTTTTGGTGATGTTCACCGCCCTTGTGTCGGCGGTTCTGGTATTATTTACCTGGCCGATACGCTATATCATTCGAGCAATCCGCTGCCGGCGAGTTTTTGCCCACAGCAGGGTCAAGAAATTTGTCATACTCGGCCTGGATGGTATGGATTATGCGCTGACAGAAAAACTGCTGGCTGAGGGCAAGCTTCCAAACCTGGCGAAGCTTCGCGACCAGGGATGTTTTAAGCCGCTTGCGACAACAATTCCTACCATTTCGCCGGTTGCGTGGTCAACTTTTCAAACCGGCTCCAACCCCGGCAAACACAATATCTTTGATTTTCTGACACGCGATAAACACAGTTATCTGCCGAGACTAAGCTCGGTAGATATCAGAGGGCCGCGGCGAAAAATAACTCTCGGCAAATATCAATTCCCGCTCGGCAAAGCTGACATTCGTCTTTTGCGAAAGGGCAAGCCGTTCTGGATAACATTAGGCGAGCAGGGCATATTCAGCAGCATTATCCGCGTGCCGATTACCTTTCCGCCGGAGAAGTTTCGCGGCGTGCAGCTCTCCGGGATGTGTGTTCCGGACATACGCGGGACTCAGGGGATGTTTTCATTTTACAGCACTGAAAAAAACGGGGACAGAGAACACACCAGCGGTGAAAATTTCCGTGTTGTCCGAAACGGCAACAGGATAAAAACAGAGCTTGTCGGGTCAACGAACCCTCTGCGAAAAGACGGCAGCGTTTTAAGATGTCCCTTTGAAGTTGTCATCAGGGATGAAAACTCGGCGGACATCAGGATTGGCGGGGACAGCTACAGACTTAAAAAAGGCGTATATACCGAATGGATAAAGGTCAGCTTCAAGGCCGCACCGGGCATAAAGGTGCAGGGCATAAGTAAGTTTCTTCTGCAAAGCACGACACCTGAATTTAAGCTATACGTCACACCCATCAATATTGACCCTGAAAAGCCGGCTATGCCTGTTTCGCAGCCGGTGATTTACTCGACTTATCTTGCGAGGCGTCAGGGGCCGTTTGCAACATTAGGACTGGCTGAAGATAGCTGGGCCCTTAACGAAAAGGTTTTAATCGACGATAATTTCCTGCAGCAGTGCATCGAGACAGACCGGGAACGCGAGAAGATGTTTTTTGATGCGCTGGACAAGGTCAGACACGGCTTATGTGTTTGCGTTTTTGACGGCACAGACCGGATTCAGCACACTTTCTGGAGGGACATCGATGAGGGACACCCTGCCAGCCGGCAACGAGGGCAAAGGCCGCAGCGTAATGTTATTGAAGAGCTGTATCAACGGATGGACGCTCTTGTCGGCGAAACGGTGGCTAAGTGCAAGGGGAAGGATACGATTTTGATGATTATTTCCGACCACGGGTTTAATACGTTTCGTTACGGCGTTGACCTGAACCGCTGGTTAGAGGAAAACGGCTATCTAAAGGTTAAGGATGGCGCTCGCGGTAAAAAACATCTTGAGGGTATTGACTGGTCGCAAACGCGGGCGTTCGCCATCGGCTTAGCTGGTATCTTTCTTAATCTAAAAGGACGAGAATCGCAGGGAATAGTTGACGCCGGAGCGGAAGCTGCGCAACTGCGCAAGGAAATAGCCGGGAAGCTGGTTGAGCTAAACGATGCCGAACACGGCCAGAAGGCAATCAAAGCGGTTTATAATGCAATGGAAGTTTACCGCGGGCCATACAAAAACGAGGCGCCCGATTTGATAGTAGGCTACAACAGAGGTTACCGTGCTTCGTGGGAGACGGCGATTGGACAGGTGACAGATAAAATTTTCCATAATAATACAAAGGCCTGGAGCGGCGACCACTGTATAGACCATAGTCTTGTGCCTGGCGTTCTTTTCTGCAGCCGGGCGATTAGTACGGAGCGTCCCAGTCTTATGGATATAGGGCCGACAGTACTGGATATGTTCGGAGTCGAGATACCCAAGTATATGGACGGACAACCGCTGGCAGTTGCTAATGCAGGTAAATGATACAATGGAACCGGGTTTGGCAAATACAGATAAAATCAGGCTTAATCGAAGAGAGTTTTTGAAGCGGTCGGCAGTCACGGCTGCAACGGTAGGCACAGGTTTCGGCATCAAGCGGGTCTATGCGTTGAAGGGAAAAAGCTCTGTTGCGGAAAAGAAAGTTATTGTCATCGGCATTGACGGTATGGACCCGCGTTTGTCGCAGGAGATGATGAATGAGGGGAAGCTGCCGAATTTTGATAAGCTCCGTAAATCCGGCGGATTCAGCATACTGGGGACAAGCATTCCGCCACAAAGCCCCGTGGCGTGGGCGAATTTTATTAACGGCGCCGGCCCCGGCTCTCACGGGATTTTCGATTTTATTCACCGACATCCAGAAGAGCAATGTGTGCCGTTTTTTTCCGTGACTGAAACTGTTGCAGGCAAAGGTTATTGGGAAATAGGAGACCACAAGCTGCAACTGGATTTTTGGCCTTTCAACCACAAGCCCCCTGCCACCCTGCTGCGTCGTCAGGGGATACCCTTCTGGGATTATCTCGATGAAGCGGGAATATACTCAACATTTTACGATTTGCCTTCCAACTATCCGCCGAGCCCGTCAAAATATGGTCGTCATCGGTGTCTGGCAGGTATGGGGACGCCGGATATGCTCGGCACTTACGGCACCTACCAGCACTTCTCTGAAGACGGCCCCCTTGTGACAAAGGACGAAGGCGGCGGCAAGCGCTCTATGCTTTTTTTTGAGAATGAGACGGCGCGGGCGAAATTGATTGGGCCTCGAAACGATTTTCTAAAAAACCCGGAGCCGGTAACGATTGAGTTCGTCGTGTATCGGGACATAAAAGCTAAAGCCGCTGTTATTGAGATACAGAAGCACCGAATCCCACTCAAAGAGGGGCAATGGAGCCATTGGGTAAAGCTGGATTTTGAGATGTCTAAACCTGGTTTTAACAGACACATCAACGGGATATGCCGATTTTATCTGCCGGAGGTCAGCCCCAATTTCCGGCTGTATGTAAGCCCGATTAATGCCGACCCATCGAACCCGGCGATTAAGCTTACCGAGCCGCCGGCGTTCGTTAAGGAAATATCGAATAGACTGGGGCTTTTCTACACTACCGGATTTCAGGAAGACCATAAAGCATTATCAAACAAGGTATTCACCGACGAAGAATACCGCATCCAGGCCGATTACGTGCTGCAGGAACGGCTTAACCTGCTTGACTACGCACTTGAAAACTATGATGACGGGCTGCTGTTTTTTTATTTTTCCAGCACGGACCTGCAGGCCCACATGTTCTGGTGGGACACGGATGAAAAACACCCGACTCGCTCTGCCGAGGATGCCGTAAAATACTTCAACCACCTTAAAGGGATTTACGGCAGGATGGACTCGGTCGTGGGGGATATTATGAAGCGTTACGGTGACAAGGCCACCATTATTGTAATGAGTGACCACGGCTTTGCGAATTTCAAGAGGCAGTTCAGCTTAAATAGCTGGCTGCGCGAAAACGGCTACCTCTACCCCCCTGATTCAACCTCGATTCTGCGAGATGTTGACTGGTCAAAAACCAGGGCTTATGGGCTGGGTATGAACGGTTTATATCTTAACCTCAAAGGGCGGGAGCGGGACGGTATCGTGGAAGCCGGCGGAGAGCGGGAAGAGCTTGTCGAGGAATTGATAAACAAACTTGAAGCGGTTCGTGATGTTAACGGCAGAAATGTTATTCATAAAGCGCACCGGACAGATAAGACATATACCGGCCCGGCAACCCGGCTGGCCCCGGATATTGTCGTAGGGTACAGCCGCGGCTACCGGGCGTCCTGGGCCACCTGTCTGGGAGATATGACCAAAGAAGTGCTGCTGGACAACGACTCCGCCTGGAGCGCAGACCATTGCGCCGATGCTTCGGAAGTGCCCGGGGTCATCTTCAGCAATAAACCGATTGGTGCGGATGCTCCTTCTTTAGTGGATGTAGCGCCGTCAATTCTAACAGAATTCGGATTGAACATTCCACATTCAATAGAAGGCAAAAACATCTTCACAACATAGATTAGCTTTTCCGGTAAATAAGGGAGTTAAACAAATGGCGAAGATTAAGATTGATTCGAACCTTTATGAGCGAGTGAAAAAAGCAGCCGAGACGGCGGGATACAGCAGCACAGAGGAGTTTATTACTCATATCATCGAAAAGGAGCTTGCCAAATACGAAGGCGACCAGACAGACCAAAAGGTGGCAGAGCAGCTTCGCGGGCTGGGGTATATTGAATGATGAATTTTCTGGCTCAAATCATAACCTGGATAAATGTGCCGGTCAATGCGATGGGCAAATCTCTGCTTACGCCATTAGCTGCACTGCCGGGCTGGCTGTCGAATACTATAATATCAGCGATAATGGGCATAGTCCTTTTGATTATTTTCAAGTACACCTCCAATCAGCGAGCCATCGGGCGAGTCAGGGACAATATAAAGGCCGATATGCTTGCGCTGAAGCTGTTCAAGGACAGCATCTCAGTGACATTAAAGTCGGAAGGCCGGCTTTTTAAGGGGGCATTTCTGCTTTTATTTTATGCAATTAAGCCGATGCTGGTGATGATTGTGCCGGTATCTTTGCTGCTGGCACAGATGGGCTTATGGTATCAATTTCGGCCTTTAAGGGCGGGAGAAGAAGCAATAGTGACCCTGCGACTTAACAGCGGCGTCGAGGAACCCTGGCCGAACGTGGAAATTGCGCCAACGACAGCAATAAATGTGACATCAGGGCCCGTTCAAGTTTTCAGTAAAAATGAAATATGCTGGAAAATAAAAGCGATTGAAAGCGGATACCACCGTATTATTTTCCAGGCGGATGAGCGGGAAATTGATAAGGAGCTTGCGGTCGGCGACGGCTTTATGCGTGTAAGCGCCGAACGGCCGGCGTGGCGATGGGTTGATATTCTGCAGTATCCGATGGAGAAACCTTTCGGTCCTGATTCGATAGTGCAGTCCATCAGCGTTGATTATCCTGACCGCTTTTCGCGAATCTTCGGGATTCCCTGGTGGCTGATTTACTTTTTTGTTGCATCGATGGTCTTTGCCCTACTGTTCAAGCCATTTCTGAAGGTGCGAATATAATTTTCTTTCAATTTGGATTCGAATTTGCGGGGCTTTATTTCAATTCTTGACGGCTTCCTGCGTCACCCTTCCCGGAGAGAGCGGCTGCCAAATCGTTTAATACTTCACGGTGGCCGGGTTTGAGTTTGAGGGCTTCATTAAAGTGGACTACGGCCTCTTCAAACTTATTCAGCTTATAAAACGCCAGACCAAGTTTATGATGCGTGTTGAAGATATTAAGGATGTCCTCTTCGGATTTAAGTTGTATGCCCTTTACCAGAGACAACAAACTGGAAAAGTGTGTGACTGCCTCTTCCATATCGCCTAATTCATAAGCGATTTCGCCCAGTTTGTAATGCAAATAGACATCATTCGGCCGTTCAGAGAGCAATTTGCTGCAGAGCAGCTTGGCCTGTTCATATTGCTTGGTAATAAGAAGGACATTCAATTTTTTGTTTTGCTCGTGCAAATGAATTAAATCTTTCGGGTCGGTTTTGCTCTGGTCAAATCTGAAGTCCTTCTCGATGCTGCCTGTAGCGACATAGCCAAGTGATTCGAGGCGCTTTATTCTTTCAGGGTCAAAAGTCAAGGTATCAGCATTTTGGTCTTTTTGAGACTGAGTGTCCAATATTAATCTTAAATGCTCCTGCAACAAGTGCGCCTGCTTGGGTTGTGAATGAGCCAGGTTGAACGTCTCATTCGGGTCTTTGCCAAGGTCGTATAACTCCGGCCTTGTAGTCTGTATGTATTTCCAGCGATTGTTTAACAGGCACAGCAGGGAATTGCCTCCGTATCTCATCGGATACAGCGACTCGCAGTAAATATATCTATGTCTTTCGAGATTGCTCTCGGTGAAATAGGCGGACAGGTCTTCACCCTGGACATTTGCGTTCGGGGGAATAGATATTCCTAAGAAACCGCATATAGTAGGAGCAATATCAATCAGGCCTACCACATCATTATCGATGCTTTTACCTTGCGGGCCGCCGGGAACTTTCAATATCAGAGGTACTTTTATCGCACTTTCATATATAAAATAACCGTGTTCAGCTTCCTCATGTTCGCCGAGCATCTCACCATGGTCGGCTGTGATAATAATCAGGGTGGAATCGTAAAGGCGAAGGTCTTTTAATTTCTGAATGACCTGGGCAATACAGTGGTCGGCGTATGCAATCTCACCGGCGTAAAGATTGTCGGCAAATTCCGTGGCAAATGGTTCAGGCGGGTCGTATGGTATGTGCGGGTCAAAGTAATGCAGGAAAAGAAAGAATTTTTCACCGGCAGATTGTTCAAGCCACCGGCATGCCAGCCTGCTTACCTCTTCAGCTCTGCGTCCGTTATCTACATCATCTTTTTTTTCTTTTTCATAATCATCGTTATAAAGGTCGAAGCCCTGATTTATGCCAAGACTTGAGTCCAGAATAGCCGAACTGATAATCGCAGCGGTTTTATATCCGTTGCGCTGCATTATTTCCGCTATGGTCACGCTCGCCTGGCGAAGCTCACGGTCTGCGTTGTCGTGCACCTGGTGAAACGGGGGAATGGTGCCGGTAAACATAGAACAGTGCGAGGGAAAGGTCAAAGGAACCGGAGACACGACTTTCTTGAAAAGAACCCCTTCGCGAGCTATAGCATCGATGTTGGGTGTAGTCTTTTTGGGATAGCCGTAGCAACTGAGGTAATCTGCGCGGCAGGTATCGATGCTTATCAAAATAACGCTGCGTATGTCTTTCGCTGAAGAACTAAAGCAGCCCCCGAACCAGAAAGCAATAGCGGCAACCGTTAATACCAACAGCAAAACCAGAACGCCAAATTTATGAAATGAATATTTCATTGTTGAGGAGAGTCATCATAGTAAGCCAGGCCCTGTCTATAAAGTTCGAGATGGTTTTGTATATCTTCCATCAATTGCTGCTGGTTTGAGGATTGGGCCAGGGCGAGCGTTTTTTCAGCGGTTTCCACAGCTTCAGGGAATCTGCCTGCTGCTGCGTAAGCGACAGAGAGCGTGTCCAGCATACCTGCTTCTTTATAATTAGTGAGTTCGCCGGCTCTCTGTGCAAGCTCAATAGCTTCCTTTGGGTTATGAAAACCTGCGTTCTTGTATGCGGCTTTGGCCCAGGCGAGATTGTTCAATACCTCGACCCAGTCGGGCCTCGCCTGCAATGCCATATTCCAATGATAAACGGCCTTTTCGATATCATCTTTTTGGTAGAAAATAAGCCCCAGGCTGCCGTGCATCTCCGGCTGATTTGGATTACTCTGTAAAGACTCCAGGCAGGTGACGATAGCTGTTTCGAGTTCATTTTTCTTTTCTTCGGCTACTTTAAGATTCGAATATGCCTCCTGAATGTTGGGGTCTAAACGCAGGGCTTCTTTGATGTTTGTGATGGCCGCATCGAATTTTCCCAGTTTGAGCAGAGCGGCGCCGAGGTTACAGTACACCTGCGGTGCGTTCGGGTCAATGGCCAGAGCTTTATTATAATACTCCGAGGCTTCTTTGAACCTGCCTGCACTATTTAGGGCGTTGCCCGTCAGATAATATAATTTGGGGTCATTGGGTCTAAACTGCAGGGCCTGCCTGAGGTGTATTATAGCCGGCTCGAATTTCTCGAGCTTCAGAAGGGCCTGTCCCAGCTCTATATGCGCTCTTTCGATTCTGGGGTCGGTCTGAATCAGCTCTGCTTCCTGCTGTTTGGTCGTATAATCGAGGTATTTGGAATAATGGTTGACTGCTGCGGGCATATCCTCCTGCTGAAAAGCGATTCTGCCAAGATAACGATGCGTCTCGATGAAGTGGGGTCTTTGTTCAAGCATCTTATTACAAACGTTTTTAGCTTCGTCGTATTTCTCCAAAGCAATCAGGGCGTCTGCATTGGCATTGGCAAGGTGAAAATCAATAAGGTCTTTAGGGTCTTCCTTGTTCTGGTCGAAATCAAAGCTCTCATCAATCTTGATAGAATTGACATATCCGAGGGATTCGAGGCGTTTGCGGGCGTCGGAATCCAAAACCAGGGCGGTATCTTCACGGTTTTTATAAGAGTTTTCTTCCAATATGGATTTTAAGTGTTCTTTTAGAAGATGTGCCTGTTTCGGATTTTCTAAAAGCAGGTTGTTGGCTTCTTGCGGGTCGTCGTCAAGGTTGTATAGTTCGGGTCTTGTTGTCTGGATATACTTCCAGTGGTTGCTCGTCACGACCAATAAGGAGTTGCCGCCATATTTCGTAGGATACAGGGATTCACAGTAGAAGTATCTATCGTCAGAGACGGTGCCTTCGCCGGTGAAATAAGCGGAGAGGTCTTTACCCTGAATATGTGCGGGAATCGGTATTTGCAAACAGCCGTATATTGTAGGAACGATGTCAATTAATCCCACACTATCAGGTATCCTTTTGCCCTCGGGACCTCCGGGGATTTTTACTATAAGCGGCACTTTTACTGCGCCTTTGTAAAGAAAGTAGCCGTGCGTTATCTCTCCGTGCTCTCCGAGCATTTCTCCGTGGTCGGCTGTGATAACAAGCAGGGTCGAATTATAGAGGCGCAGATTTTTTAATTTCCGGATGACCCGACCGATGCAGTAATCGGCATAAGCAATCTCGCCGGCGTAAAGATTGTCGGCGAAGGCCGAATCAAAAGGTTTAGGCGGCTCATAAGGTGAATGAGGGTCAAAATAATGCAGGAACATAAAGAATTTTTTGTCTTTGTTTTTGTCTATCCAGTCGAATGCAAAACGGGTTGTTTCATCCCCCCTTCGCTGGGCGATGCCGACATTTTCAAGCTCTTTCTCGAATTTGTCATTGTAGCTGTCGAAGCCCTGGTCAAGCCCGAACCGTGAATCGAGGACAAATGCGCTTATGACGGCGGCAGTTGAAAAACCGCTGCGCTGCAATACCTCAGTAATCGTCTCGTTTGACGGGCTTACTTTATAGTAGTCATTATCGTGAACACCGTGGTAAGGCGGAATAGTGCCGGTCAGCATAGAAGTGTGGCCCGGCAGGGTTATGGGAATCGGCGTTATGGCATTTTCAAAAAGAATACCTTCCTTGGCAAGGGCATCGATGTTAGGGGTGGTCCTGTCGGGATAGCCATAGCAGCTAAGATAGTCGGCACGGCAGGTATCGATGCTGATAATTACTACATTACGTATGTTTTCTTTTTTGAGAAGGTTCGACAGCAGTAAAAACCACACCGAGAGTATGATGATAACCGCCGCCAATCCGAGTAATACACGGCGACGATATAGAAAAAACTGTTCCCTGCTCAATTTTCCGCTCATAATACCTTCCGAAATATAGGTCACAATGCGATTCGAACTCGGCTCAAAAAATTGTGAATTTATTATAGCGGATAGACCGTAATATTACAACCTATTTCGATTGTGGTTAAAAGATGTCCCAGCCCCAATAACTACGCTGCCGCCGGGCATAACTGATTTCTGATGTTTTCCAGTTTACCGAAACATATAAGTTCGTCGTCGAGGAGGATTTGGGCACCCGCTGCGGGATTGGGTATTGTCTTATCGGCTCTTATTATTGCCAGGACGGTAATATCGCTCTTTCTTAACTGCGAATCGGAAAGAGATTTGTCGAGTATGCAACTGCCGGAACCGACAGTGACCCTTGAGACACCATATCCCCCCGTTGCTATTGTCAGCTCTTCGAAGGAAACAGGTTTAACAATATCTCTCTTGACAATGCGCTTTCTTAAGGCATCCGTCAACTTTCGTGCAAATTTCGTATTGGTAGAGACCTTATAAATGATATATATAGCAACGACAATGACCGCCAGATTTATCCACGGCATCACGCCGGGCGGGACAGAGTCAGACAACAGTGGAATATCAATAATCGGCGGTCTTAAAGTATTGGCAAAGGTCGCTATCATAGTGACAAGCCCTGCATGTCCGATAACAATAAGAACCGAGGCAATACGGCGTCTCCTTTTGTCACCGGTAATCAATTCGGCTTCTTTAGTGGTAAAACCCGTGCCGGTAAAACAGGACAATGCCTGAAATTTGGCCAGCGACCATTCAAGACCGGTTAACTGGAAAGCGATGGCGCCTATCCTGACGACAATGAATGATATAATAATCAAAGTAAGGAATAGCAGGACATTCATAATTACTTCTCCTTAAACCGCCTTTTAGAAAAGTGCAAATTCTCAGGGCTCTGCCGCCGCTTCGATGGTTTTTCCCTGGAAAATCGATGGTTTTTCCCTGTTAAAATTTATTCCTCTGCCGGTGACTATCTCTTTTTCTTCCCTGACAAATTCGATATGCTGCAGCAATGCCCAGGCGGCATTATTCCACCTCATCTGATAACCTCTCTGATGCGCCTGCTTTTCCATCAGGAGCCGTTTATTTTTGTTGAACACAAGATAATCAAGGGCTTGTGCTATTTGCTCAACGGAAGGTTCGCCGGGGTCAACTAAAATACCTCTGGCGTGCCTGCCTATGACCAGCCCCGGCCTACAGGCTTTATTCGAATGAATCAATTCCAGTGCGCACCTGAACTTGGTCGCTATCGCAACTCTGCCCGAGCCGAGGGTGTCAGCCAGTATTCCGCTTGATATCTGGTCTATATTAAGATATGGCAGCACCATTACGTTGGTGGCGCCGTAAAGCTTCAACAAAGCGCTTTCCTCCAGAAAGGCATCAAGAAATACAACGTCATACTGTCCAAAATCCGCTGCGCCGAGCTCTTTTACCCTGCACCATTTAAGTTTGGCATCTTCGAGGGCTTTTGTTATCGTTGCCTGATATTCCCTGTATGTTTCTCCCGCCTCTGCCCTGAGAAAATCAGGATGAAACTGCCCTGCAATCAAATAGACTATTTTTTCTCTCTGTTCGCTGGTGCATGATTCCTGCAAAAACCTGCCGTAACCGAGGATGCCGTAATGGATTCCCTTATCCGGCGAGAGCAGGCCGAGCGTGGTTACAAGAAAACGATTTTCCAGCCCGTATTTCTGCTTTATTGCCAGCCGGTCATATTGAGATGGATGCTGCATCCTGATGCCGTGGTCGATGTGTTTAAGCTTTAGGTGGTCGATTCCGTAAATCTCTGATTCGAGTATTTGAATTGCGCTTTCCGCCGTGACAATAAGCCCGTCGCTATAATTGGCAAGGTCCTGCAAGGTCTTTTTTTGGTGTGGGTTGGGTTCATCAAGAACGGTGTGCAGATAGACGAAGGTCGTTAGTCCGTGCTGTTGAAACGCTTTAGCTGCCTCAACAAAATTGACGCCCTGCCCGTCCTCGCCGGTACTGTCGGGGTCAAGGCCGTACTCGTGCTGCAGCAGGACAACGGTAGGATTGGGACTTTCATTTGCCCGTGCCACGATGTCCTTGACGGCATAACGCCAGGATTGAGGGTCATACTGGCTGATAACAAGGTCAACAGGAATCGTGTATGGCAGATTGCTCTTGTCAATCGCCGCGACCCTTATATGGCCGATTTCCCCGGTAAAATGCTCCATCGCATCGGCCAAATCTCGCGAGAATGTCCCTACCCCGCACCTTCGCGGGGGATATGTGCTGACTATTCGGATGTTATACGGCATAACGAGTTTGCCTTTCTTCAGTCGCCCGGCTTGTAAGGCGGACACTTAAGAAGGAAGTCAACCAGTTCGCTCATCTTTGCGGTGGCAAGAGCGATGCAGGAATCCGCCGCACCGTAGTACATAAAGATTGTTCCGTTTTTCTCTGTCCAGCCGCAGGGGAAAACCACGTCATCCACATCGCCTTCACGTTCATAAGATGCCTTCGGCCCGAAAACCCATTCTTCCGACCGACGAATTACGCGGGAGGGGTTCTCAAGGTCGAGCAGCACAAGCCCGAGGCGATAAATCGACCCCGATGCCGTTGTCCGCACGCCGTGGTATAGAACCAGCCAGCCTTCTTTCGTTGCCATAGGCGGCGCAGAAAGGCCGATTTTATTTGCATCCCACCAGCCGCCTGAGCGTGCGTGGATTAACTCCTGATGTTCGCCCCAGTGTTTGAGATTAGGCGAAAAGGAAAGCCAGACGTGGCTGCCCATATCAGGCAGCCTGGCTACAGGGCGGTGCAGCATCGCCCAGAGGCCTTTGAATCTCACCGGGAAAAGAGCCGCATCCTTATCTTCCGGAGGCATAACCGGGCCGAGGCGCGTAAAATTGCGAAAGTCTGTGGTAGTTGCTAATGAGACCAGTGGGCCGCCGCCCGAAAAAGCCGTATATGTGACCGCCCAGACCTGCAGCTCCTCAAGCCACGTTGCCCTTGGGTCTTCAATACCCCAAATCTCTTCAGGATAGTTAACGGGGTCCGGTTTTAATGTCGGCTCACGGTCAATTTCCCAATTATGTATGCCGTCCACACTCTTTGCCACGGTCAGATGCGAGATACCTCTGAAATCCTCAACACGGACCAGCAGCACGGTTTTCCCGTCAACAATAGCTACGGCTGCGTTAAAAACCGAATTGGCGGCATAAGGCCAATCTTCCACCGAAAGAATCGGATTGTCCGGGTGCCTGTGAAATAGTTCATGAGTAGTTGCCATATCTATAATTTTCGTCTCCTGACGCCTCAAAAGTTAAGAAAATCAAAGTTGCGGTAAATCTTTTTATTCGGCCGACGGCGTTAACCGGTCGAGTTTTTACCGCCTCGTTATTTTCTGTTTCGAAATAATCGACCGAGCGGCAAAACGCTTTTATTGCGATAAGGCCCTTCCAGAGGAAATATCCCCTCCTTAACGAATCGGACGTCTTCCACCGAGTAGAATGCTTTCGGATTAAATTTCTTAATGGTTGCCACGACATCTTTAAGGTCGCCGCGTTTTATAACTGTGTAAATAACGTGCACCCGCCCGGTACTCCCTTCGGCAGGCATGCTTGTAATTCCATAGCCCCTTGTCCTGAGATTTTCTATCAGCTCGGACGCATCTTTACCGGTTACAATATGCACTACCAGCGTTCCCATCGCCATTTTTTCTTCAATGTAAATGCCGATGAAATTTCCTGCTGCGAATCCGCCGGCATAAGCTATGTAGCAAAATATGTTGTTGAGGTTTTGCATCACTTTTCCGATTGCAAGAAGCCAAATCAATATCTCAAAAAAACCAATCAGCGGGGCAAGAAATTTTCGACCCCTCGTGACAAAAATAATTCGCACCGTCCCAATCGTGACGTCGCAAATCCGTGCCATAAAAATCAAAAGCGGAAGCAGCATATACGTGAATATGTGGGAATCGAAAAACGACATTTAGCTTATCCTTTTATAGTCAGCTTAAAATCCTTTTCTGTATGATGAAAAGGAATAGTTGTGTTTATTTATAACCTCGGTCACGGCTTCACATGCCCTGCCGACCGCTACATGCCCATTGTCCAGAGATACAATACCTGCGGAGCGGCAAATTCGTACAGTGCGGTCTTGTCGATTTTAAGGAAACTTCCGCTGCCGGATGTTAAAAAGTCGGCGAAAGAAAAAGGTTTGCGATATTCAACTACACGGGCTTTTTTGATTTCAGCCAGCGATTTTACCTCTTCTATCGCCTCATCGAGGTAGCCGATTTTGTCTATCAGCTTTTCGTCAAGCGCTTCCTTTGCGCCGTAAATGCTGCCGTCGGCCAAACGTCTGACATCGGCCAGGGTAAGCGACTCTCTTCCATCGTCAACAATCTGCACAAATCTTTCATAAGCGGGAGTGATGAGCTTATCCTGCATGTACTGTCGCTGCTCTTCCGTAAAGGGTTTGAACGGACTGGGCCAGTCTTTTTTCTCGCCCGATTTTACGATGGCCGGCTTGATGCCGAGCTTTTCCTCCAGTAATCCCTGCAGGACAAAATGTCCTGCTATCACGCCTATCGAGCCGGTAATGGCGGTCGGCTCAGCTACGATTTCGTCGCAGGCAACCGATACGTAATAGCCGCCCGAAGCGGCAACAGTCTGCATAAATGCAACAACCGGTTTTTCTTCCGTTTGGCGGTAGGTCTTTATCTCGTGACAGATTTGGTCGCTGCCTGAAATTGTTCCGCCCGGCGAGTTTACGCGAAGAATCAGACCCTTGACGTGCTTATCCTCCTGTGCCGATTTTATCTGCCTGTGAACATCTTCGGCCTGCTCGCTGTCTATTATACCCTGCACATTAATCACCGCAATTTTAGCTGTCCGGGGGCCGTCTCTTATAATTTCTTCACCGAAGGTTTCCTCCTGTCCTGCAACAAAGGCCGTCACTACGCCAATCAGTATTAGAAATAAGACGATATTAGCCAGAACCGACAGGGCTAAAACAACGCCGAGGAAAATCCTCCAGCCGGTTCGTTTTCTCGACTTATCTGTAATCGGCGAATTATCCGCAGTGCAGCAGGCCGGCTGCGTCTGATTATTACCCTGCTCAAGATCCATAATATATCCTTTCAAAAAACATAAGCAGCATTATAGCCCGAAGAAACTCTGCTGTCAACTTTCAGGTGCCGCCGCTGCTTTTGCAGGCCCGTGATTAGAATGAGAGCAGACACTGCCAGATGTAGGTGTAGGCAAGGGCGTCTATATCTTCCCAGACCTTCTGGATGAGCTTCTCATCTCCGGAAATCTCCGGCAGCTCTTTAAGTTTCTCCTGCCAGGGAATACAAACACCCGCCTCACGTTTACACTTTTGTTTTTCACCCATTCGCATAATCCCCTAAATAATCAATTTACAGAAAACTATTGCGTGGTTGCACCACTCGTTGAACGGTTGCGGTTGCGCAGCTCGTCACGTCAAACGTCCAACGTAAAACGAAACGAGTAGCGCAACCGCCTGACGATTGACAAGATGTGTATGACCCGCAATGATGCTTCCTATGTTTTCTGCAAAGCATATTCAATATACACCGTATTCGCGGGTGAAGTCTGTCATTGCCCTTATGTTTTCGACCTTGGTATCGTTTTGTATGATAGCGCTGGCATCCATAATGTAGCCGCCGTCGCCGGCAACGCCATCGATTACCTTCTTACAATAGTCGCGGACTTCATCCGCTGTGCCGTAGCTCAAGAGATAATTTGGGATGCCGCCGCTTATGCAGAACTTATGGCCTAACGTTTTATGTGCCTCGAAGATGTCGGTCTTATCGGCGTGAAAAACGATGCTGCCCTCGGGCAGCTCGGCAAAGGCCTTAAGATGAGCGTTCCAGTTGCCTTCTGCATAGAACAGGACCTGATGACCATTGGCCCAGATTTCCTCGATGATGGGTTTAAGCGTCGGCCAATAGAGCTTGTCGAAATGCTCCTGCGATATGAGGGGCACGCACCCGCGATGCATCCAGAACCCGATGGGGACATTTTTATCAGGGTCGGCGCCGGATAAAGCCACGTGCGTCAGGTGCGGCATCAGGGCTTCACAGGCGGATAGGACCTTGTCCGGTCTCTCGAACAAATCTGTCACCAGACCGAGATAACCGCGAAGCTTGTCGGCGAGGATGTCGAACGGTGCCTTGAGAATCCCCGAAATAGCTGAGACCGTCCCGGATTCTGTGCGCAATAACTCGTTCTGCTTGCCAAATGCGTTGAAGTATGACAGCATAGCCATTCCGCCTTTCAGGAAGGACAGGTTGTTGCGATACGATGTCGGCTGACCTTCGGCGCGGACATCAGATGAAACACGGGGAAGCCATACGTTGAACAAAAATCCGGTCGGGTCTTCGATAAGCCGGTCATATTCGTCCGGCTTCATAAACGCCTGCTCTTCGGTCGGCTCACGATATTGAAAGCCGGTATCAGGCGAAATGTCGATACCGGGAACGGCGTAGTATTTCAGCCCGATTGCCTGTGTCAGTCCTGTCCATACGTAAACCATATTGCCGACCACGGCGTCCCAGTCGAAATCGGCTGCGCATTTGCGGGCTGCGGTAAATGCCTTCTCGTAATCGTGCGTCACATCCTGGCAGGTGTAGCTGGCATACTTAGCTGTGAATTCGGCGACAAATGGGCGGATTGGAATCTTGTCGGGCTTGCCGTTCCGCATCGCCGTAACGTAGCGTTTCAGCCGTTCGGCGTATAATTTTCCCATTTTGCCTGCCATTTGGTCTTCCTGATAATTTGTCCTCATCGTCCCGATGTAAAGCCGATGCTGCAGGTAAGAATATCTCTAATCAGCCTCATAATCAACCCTAATCTCCCCTCTGCACATTCTGTTTCAGTCTGTTGGAGAGTTACTGACACTTGACAGCGGCGATTTTGCGTCTAAAATCACGGCATATATGGCAGATGAAACCCCTCCAAACAAAAAAAAGAAAAAACATAACCTCTTTATAGACTGGCTTACCTATCTTGCCCTGCGGATTCTTGTTCTGTTTCTGTATCTGTTCGATGTCGAGGCCAGTCTGAACTTTGCGTGTTTTTTAGGCAGGATGTTGTGGAAATACTACCACCGGGGCAGAGAGCGGGCTCTGGACAATCTCCGCGCAAGCTACCCCGAAAAGACTGAAGAATGGATATGGCAGACGGGCAGGCGAAGCTTCGAGCATATCGCGATGCTGTCTGTTGATATGCTCTTTACGCCGAGATTGGTAAAAAAACATAACTGGCGGGACTACTCAACGTTCAAAACCGCCGAAAGGGCCAAGTGGCTGATGAAGCAGGGCAAAGGAATGATTATGGTCGCGGCCCATTACGGCAATTTCGAGATAATGGGCTATATGCTTGGGCTGTTCGGCTTTAACATTTACAGCATAGCCCGGCCATTAGATAATAAGTTCATCAGCCGATACCTCTACGGCGTCCGCCGGCGGGTGGGACAAAAAATAATCGACAAGAAAGGCGCAGCAGAACTTATGGGGGATATCGCATCGACCGGCTCGACATTGTGCTTTATTGCCGACCAGGACGCCGGCAAAAAGGGAATATTTGTCGATTTCTTCGGCAGAAAAGCCAGCACCTATAAGAGCATAGGACTGCTTGCCATAACTAACAATATCCCCATAGCGGTAGGTTACAGCAGAAGGATTGATAATCGGTTTTTCTTTGAAATCGGCGTGCCTCGCATTATCTTCCCTGAAGAATGGGCTGATAAGGACGACCCGCTCGAATGGGTGACGGCGGAATACACAAAGGCGATAGAAGGATTTGTGCGTGAGGACCCCAGCCAGTACTGGTGGCTGCACCGCCGATGGAAACACCGCCCGAAAGACGAATTAAAAAACCTTCAGGAAGAATCGCAACCGCAGCCTTAAAGGTTTCCCCCCTCTCGGGCAAAGAGGGGATTATTAGAAATATACAGAATTATGAAGCCGAGGATTCTTCTTGTTAATCCGCCGATTTATGATTTTACCGCTTATGACTTCTGGCTCAAGCCTTTTGGGCTGCTGAGTGTTGCGGGCTTTCTTCGCGGCAAAGCCGACTTTAAGCTCTTCGATTACCTTGACCGTTCACATCCTTTTGCGGCGGCTCAAAAGCAGCTTGCCTGCGACCAATGGGGACGGGGTCGATTTTACTGCGAACGGGTCGGGGCCCCCCCTGCCTGCATCGAGCAGATTCCGCGATACTTCCGGCGATTCGGCCTGCCCCGAAATCTGTTTGCGGATTTTCTGAAAGAACAGGAACCCTTTGACTTCGCCCTTATTCAAACGACAATGACATACTGGTATCAGGGCGTTCAGGAAGTCATAAAGGATATTCGCTCGGCCTGGCCAAAAGCAAAAATCATTCTGGGCGGTAACTACGTCACTCTCTGCCGCAGTCACGCCGAAAAATCAGGAGCAGATTTTTTAGTCCACAGTAATAATCTTGAACCGCTGTGGGCTTATCTTAACCTGAGGCCTGATTTGACGGGGCCGGCATTGTGGGAGGGTTATGCGAAACTAAATACCGGCGTCCTCAGGCTCAGTGACGGCTGTCCCTTCAACTGCACTTACTGCTCGGTGCCAAAGTTTTTCGGCACATTCAGGGCAAGGCCGATGGAACGGTCGTTGGCAGAGCTGGATCTGCTGATAAAACATGGTGTTGAGAACATCGCTTTCTATGACGATGCCCTCCTGTTCGACGCTGAAAAAGTTTTAATACCGTTTTTGAAAGAGGTGTTAAGACGGGGCATTAAGGTAAATTTTCATACGCCGAACGGCATCAATATACGTTTTATCACACCAAAGTTAGCTGAGCTGATGGTGCAGGCCGGCTTTAAGACCTTTTACCTTGGATTCGAGAGCGCTTCTTTACAATGGCAGCAGCGCACCGGCTCAAAGGTTTCAGCTCCTGAACTGTCGCAGGCGGTCGGATACCTCATCGCCGCCGGTGCAGAGCGTGCGGACATCACGGCATACCAAATCCTCGGCCATCCCCGCAGCGATATTCAGCAGCTTGAAGCATCGATGAATTTTGTCAACGGGCTGGGTATAAGAGGTATGCTTGCGGACTTCTCGCCGATACCCGGGACGCCCGACGGCGAGCTTTGTCGAAAATGGGTCGATATGGATGAGCCGCTGATGCACAATAAAACAGCCTTTCCGATTATCCTGCTCGGCTTCGATGAATCAAACCGGCTGAAAGACCTGCAGAGAAAACTAAATAGAGCATTGTCTGCCGGTGCAGTTGAGCAAGATTAATAGGCCGAGTCGATGACTATTATTGGCTTTTGTTGACTTTATATTTCTCGAAGGTATCATAGAATAAAAACTCTGGAATCCCGAAATGCAAAGGAGGCAAAAATGAGCGGTATTTTTGGCGTTGTCTCAAAGGAAAATTGTGCTGAGACCCTCTTCTACGGCACAGATTATCATTCGCACCTCGGAACGGAATACGGCGGTATGGCGGTGCTTGGAGAGGATTTTACCCGCCAGATACATAACGTCAGCCAGAGCCAGTTCAAGTCAAAATTCTATGACGATTACATGGATATGAAGGGCAATAAAGGTATCGGCGTCATCAGCGCCCTTGAAGAACAGCCCATTTACCTGCATTCGAAATTCGGGCCGTTCTGCATAGTCACCAATGGAATAGTTGAAAACAACGAGCAGCTTATGGCGGAGCTGTTAAACAAAGGCGTATCTTTCAGCGAGGTAAGCAAAGGCGCAGTTAATACCACGGAATTGATAGCGAAGTTAATCAACGAGGGAAACAACATAACAGACGGCATAGAGAGAGCGTTCGAGGCAATAAAGGGTTCCTGCTCGCTGCTGTTGCTTAATAAAGACGGAATATATGCGGCAAGAGACAGATTCGGATATACGCCGCTTGTTATTGGCAAGCGAAGGGACGCCTGGGCGGTGACCACTGAGACCGGCGCTTTCCCGAATAACGGGTTCGATGTGACAAAATACGTCGCTCCGGGTGAGATAATTCTCATAAACGAAGACGGCGTGATGCAAAAAAGACCGGGTGGCGACATAAACCAGATTTGCGCATTTCTCTGGATATATACCGGCTTTCCCGCGTCGAGCTACGAAGGAATCAACGTGGAGACCGTCAGGGAAAGAAGCGGCCGACACCTCGCAAAACGCGACAAAGACATAAAGGTTGACGTGGTATCGGGGGTTCCCGATTCCGGCATAGGTCATGGGCTGGGATATGCGATGGAATCGGGCAGGCCGTTCAGACGCCCGCTTGTTAAATACACTGCCGGATACGGCAGAAGCTATACCCCCCCTTCTCAGGAAACACGCGACCTTATAGCAAAGATGAAGCTCATTCCCATCAAAGAGGTAATCGAAGGCAACAGTATTGTAGTATGCGAGGATTCGATTGTCCGGGGAACCCAGCTTAAAAACTTCACTATAAAAAAACTATGGGACTGCGGCGCAAAGCAGGTGCATATAAGGCCCGCCTGTCCGCCTCTGATGTTCCCGTGCAGGTTCAACCTGTCCACTCGCTCGACTGCCGAGCTTGCAGCTCGCAGGGCAATTCGCGGCCTTGAAGGCCGTGACATCGAAAACGTCACAAAATATATAGACGCCGGCAGCGAAAAATACAAAAAAATGGTGGAATGGATTGCGGAAGATTTAGAGGTCACAACACTCAGATATCAAACGGTGGATGATATGGTCGATGCCATCGGCCTGCCGAAGGAAAAACTCTGCCTTTATTGCTGGACGGGGCAATGCCCGAAGTCAGCAGGGGCTGCGAAGAAAAAACTCGCAAAAGAAAGCATAAAAATCAGGGAAATCGCTCCTCCAAAGAAAACAAAAGCCACTCTCTCTTCAGCCGGTAAATCCGGACGGAAAACAGGAGGTAGAGTTATATGGTAAAAGATTTTACTATGAAACAATTTATCGCCGGAAGTTGTTATTCCTACATTTTGAGCTCACAGCAGCAGGCAATGATAATTGATGCTCATATAAGTCTCGAGAAAGAATACGAAACCTACATAAAGAAAAACCGGTTAAACGTAAAATATATCATCGACACGCATACCCATGCAGACCATTTTTCGCTGGCGGCGCGACTGAAAAGGAAATTTGGTGCGCCTGTTCTGATGTACGAGAAAGCAATCTCAACAGTTGCGGATAAAAGACTTAAGGATAACGAAGAGATTCCTCTCGGCTCGACGCACTTCAAAGTGCTTTATGCTCCGGGCCATACTGACGATACGGTGAATATCTATGGCGAAGGAATGATTTTTACCGCTGATGTTCTTTTAATCGCAAGCGTGGGAAGGAGCGATTTTCAGAACGGCTCACCCGAATCGATGTTTGATACCTTGCAGAAGTTAAAGACTTTGCCCGACCAGACCGTAGTTTTTCCCGGTCACGATTATAATCAGAAGCGTTCATCTACCATAGCTAAGGAAAAGCAGACCAATCCATTTTTTAAGGAAACGAATAAGGAAAGCTTTGTTCGAACTATGCGTTCGAAACAACTGCCTAAGCCGTTTAATATGGATAATATTATCCGCGTAAATCAAAGTGGAGAAGCTGCCTCGTTAGAAACAATATCTCCTCGGGATGCGTATGGTCTTGTATCCGAAGATAATAAAGTAAAGCTGTTGGATGTTCGTTCTGCTCTGGAATTTAGCCAGGTGCATATTAAGGGCTCCGTCAATATTCCGCTTGATATGTTAAGTGGTAAAGTTCAGGATTTAAGCGTTCCGGGTTACACCTACATTGTATTTTGTCGAACGGGTAATCGCTCGCCTATGGGGGCGGATATGCTGATGCAGACCGGCATACCCAAAGTCAAAGTTATGGACGGAGGAATTACCGCCTGGCAGAAAGAAAAACTTCCTGTAATCAAGGGAGAGGGCGGCATTTCCCTTGAACGGCAAGTGCGTATTATTGCAGGCGGCCTGGTTCTATTCGGGATTGTAATGTTCTGGCTTGTGCACTGGACGTTCATTTTCATCTCGGCTTTTGTCAGTTGCGGCCTGATTTACGCCGGACTCACCGATAACTGCCTTATGGCTATGCTGTTGATGAAGCTGCCATACAATAAAAAATTGTTAAAGACAAAGACTGGCGGAGGCACCTGTTCAATAAGTGGTTAATAAAACTTTCTATGTACGCTTCACACGGTACCGGTTATCTTTAGGTTATTTAGGACGTGAAAGAGCAAGAAAAAAATGAATCCCGGGAATATTTCCTTATTGGTTTTTATTGCCGCTTATGTGCTTTTTGTTTTCTTGCCTAAAAAAAGAACATTAGTAGCCGTTTGCGGAGCATTTTTACTTATCCTCACCTGTACTATCTCTCTTAAAGAAGCATTCCTTTCCATCAACTGGAACGTGATGGGAATATTTGTGGGGACGTTGGTGGTGGCTGATGTATTTATGAAAAGCCGTGTCCCCGCCTACCTTGCCGAGATTATCGTAGATAAGGCAAAAAGCACCTGCTGGGCGATATTGTTTATCTGTTTGCTGACTGGTTTTATCTCGGCGTTTGTGGAAAATGTTGCCACGGTTTTGATTGTCGCACCCATTGCCCTTTCCCTGGCTAAGAAATTAAAGATGAATCCGATGAATATGATGTTCGGCATTGCAATTTCAAGCAATTTGCAGGGAACTGCCACATTAATCGGCGACCCGCCGAGTATGCTCCTCGGCGGATTTGCCAAGATGAATTTTATGGACTTCTTCTTTTACAAAGGGAAACCAAGCATATTTTTTGCCGTCGAGTTAGGGGCATTGGCTTCTTTTGTTGTTTTATATTTTGTATTTAAAAGGCATAAGGAAAAAGCCGAGCTTATACCCGTTGAGCAGGTTAAATCCTGGTTTCCCACAATCCTCCTGGCGGGCCTTATTGTTTTACTGGCATTAAGCTCATTTTTGGACACGGGTTTTTCCTATATGGCGGGCGTTCTCTGCGTAATAGCCGGGCTGGCTTCCATCCTGTGGGAAAAATTTGTGAATAAATCTTCCGTGATAGAAGGGATAAAAGCTCTGGACTGGGATACCACTTTTTTCCTTATGGGCGTATTTATTCTGGTAGGAAGCATCGCCTTGACCGGATGGATAGAGATTGTCTCAAACTTCCTTTCCGGATTAGTGGGTGAAAATATATTTCTTGGTTATACGTTGATAGTTTGGATTTCGGTTTTCCTTTCCGCTTTTATAGATAACGTTCCGTTTCTTGCGGCAATGCTGCCGGTAGCTGTCTCTATGTCAGACAAGCTTAATGTAAACCCCTCTTTATTTCTTTTCGGTTTGTTAATCGGTGCAAGTTTAGGCGGCAATATTACCCCTATAGGTGCATCGGCGAATATCGTCGCCTGCGGATTGCTTAAAAAAGAAGGATGCGAAATTAAATTTAAACAATTTATGAAAATAGGGTTTCCTTTTACGATAGCCGCGGTAACGGCTGCGTACTTATTTGTCTGGCTCATCTGGAAGAACTGAGAAGGTATAGCATTGCAAAATATCATCTGCCTTTTTATCTGCTTAATGAGGCGGGGCAATCTTTCGCACCTTTTAATTTTTTGAACAAAAACATAAATAGCAATGGATGAAAAAACAAAGACTTATGAAAAATCCGCCCCGAAGGCCTGTCCTCCAAAGTATGCAGAGCAGAAGAGGGTTTTTCTTAAGAGTTTTGGGTGTCAGATGAATAAGCTGGATACTGCTCTTGTCAGTGCAGCGCTTGGCGAGGCAGGATTCGGTTTAACCGACAGCATCAAAGAAGCCGATGTTGTTTTGATAAATACCTGCTCGGTCCGTCAGCACGCAGAACAAAGAGTGCTTTCACATCTTGGTCATCTAAAACATATCAAAGAAAGCAGACCCGGGTTGATAGTCGGTGTTATCGGCTGTATGGCACAGAGGTTAGGCGAAAAACTGCTCGAACACAAGGCGGTTGATATAGTCTGCGGGCCGAATCAAATACCACGCATTGTCAGACTCCTGAAAGAAGCCCTGGACGGAAAGAAAAACACATTAGCGATAACGGAAAATATACGCAAAAAAGCAGGCATCGAACAAAATCAGGCATTGAACGATTTCGAATCGGCTTTCGATACGGATAAGGCAATGCCCGCTCAGGCGTATGTTCGGGTGATGCACGGCTGTGATAAGTTTTGCAGCTATTGTGTTGTGCCGTATGTGCGAGGGCGGGAAGTTTCACGGCCGCCTGCTGTGATAATCGAGCAGATAAAACGATTGGCAGGTGGCGGAGTAAAGCAGGTGACGCTGCTGGGCCAGAGAGTGAACGCTTATAAATATACAGAAGGCAGGAAATTATATTGCCTTGCTGATTTACTTTATATGGTAAGCAGGATAGAAGGGATTGAGTGGATAAGGTTTGTCACCAGCTATCCATCAAAGAAGTTCTACGATGAGATATTGCAGGCAATGGCAGATTTACCAAAGGTTTGCAGATACCTGCATATACCGGCACAAAGCGGCTCGGATAAAATCCTGCGGGCGATGAACCGGCATTACACCGCTGCCGAGTATCTGGAACTGCTGGCTAAAGCTAAGGATACGGTGCCGGACATTGCCCTGTCGGGCGATTTTATGGTTGGCTTTCCGGGAGAAACACAGGAGGATTTCGAGGCGACAGTGGATTTGGTTAAAAAAGCACAATATAAAAACTGCTTTGTTTTCAGGTATTCGCCACGGCCCGGGACAGCCGCCGATGACAAATTGCAAGATGATATACCACAGGATGTTAAGAAAAGGCGAAATATGGAACTGCTGGCGGTGCAGAAAAAAATAAGCGACGAACTAAGTAGGCAATTTCTTGGCAAAAGCGTGACTGTTTTAGTCGAAGGATTAAGCAAAAAACCGCATTTAGACTCTGCTAAGGGGGATTATCCGCCTTCGCTGAAGCTACGGCGGACAAGTCCGCAATTGATTGGTAGAACCGCCACCGACTGGATAGTCGTCTTTAATGGGCCGGAGAATCTGGCGGGGCAATTTGCAATGGTGAAAATAACAAAGACAAGTCCCTTAACTCTTTTTGGCGAAATAAGTTAGCGAAGTATCGGCTTTCTGCTGCAGGAGGGGCATTTTAAGGGCGTTGGTCGCAAGTTTTTGGGTAAAAATGTATCCCCTGTAGCAGAGCCAAAGTAAGCAACTCCCGGGGATGACAGGAAACTTTGCAAAACATTGCATAATTTTGCAAAACGATATGAAAAATAGATAAAACGATATGCAAACAGAGTAAAAATTATATAAAAACATATAGAAATTGTGCATAATTTTGCATGGGTGACTTATCAAAAAGGACTGATTGCATTTTGGATGTTATGGTGATAAAATTATCGGGTAATGCACTCTATAAAAACAAGAGAGAAAATAAAAAAATGGCAGAGAAGCCGGATAAGTTTGTCTGTCTTAACCAATTTGGCGAGGCATAAAGATGGCAAAACGTGAAACTGCGGACAAAAAGGCGGGCTCGTGCTTCGTAGCGAAGTCGCTACTTCGCAGAGTAGCATAAGTCGTTTATTTTCCTGCTGCGCCAAGTGCGCAGCACGACGAGAAGGCAGTTAGACAAATGAACAAGAAAATACGGCAACTTCTTATGCAGAAACAAATAACTTGTACTTGCCGTTTTATACAGACTTTATAATCGTTGTTGGGCGTAATAATAAAAGGGAGCATGTATGTACAAAGACGATATCCTTAATCTAATTGAACAATCGCCGCTGGATATTGATACGGAAATACAAATGAGCGGACGCCCGCCGACGATGGCAAGCTCTGAATTTCTGACAAACAAAGAGCAGGGCGACTGGGCAGAAAAAATTGTCTTTAAGGCAATCAATGAATATTCAGATGATTATTTTGCTGTTGAATATGGACGCTCTGAATCAATAGCCGCAGGTGATGATGGGTTTGCTGACTTCTACATGGAATATCAGAATGAGCTTAATGCCATAGGGAAAAGACCGGATATCCTCATATTTAAGGTCGGCGACTTTCCTGGTCGAATAATTGATATTGAAAATGACGAGCACATAAGGCGAGCGGTTGCCGCTCTCGAAGTGAGATCAAGCTCATTTTTAGCTGATAAATATGCAGTATTCATGCGGAACAGGCAACAACAAGCCATTAATAGATGTCTTGAAATTAGAAACGCAATTATAGGTACTGATGTTGGCAATTTATTAAGACGCAAAAATGAGATAATTTACAATCTCATATCAAATGCTACGGATAACACCTTTAGAGAATTAGATTTTCGGTGTCCCTCTTGGTCGTTAACAGAAGAGTTGAGAAACTTAACAATATTATTGAAGGAGATGAAAGAAAATATAACAATATTGCATAAACGGGATTATTTAAGCATTACACCAAAAATGGAAGATATTGCGCTCGTCAACAGGTGGATACAACAATACAATGTCAAACATTTCTATCTACAGGTGTTTTTTGACAAAGCATATATAATATCCTTCAGGGATATTTTGACATTAGTCTCAAACGATAACAATGACGGCAATCAATTCTCGATTGAGCGAGATGTAAAAAATCAAGGAAAAACTACAATAAAGATAAACGTTCAAATTGGGAAAGAAGTGCTTGGAAAGATTGATATGCCTGAACATAAATCCGCTATGAAGGAGTTAGACAGAGGCCGCCTACTGTTTTATGTAACCTTTGATGGTGGCAAAGGGTATCTTGATAACGAAATATTCACAAGGGATGTCATCAATGCGTGAACCAAAATACATAGATGAAACCCCGCTTAATCACAGGAAAGATTACGGCCAGTTTTTTACGCCTAACCCAGTTGCGCGTCTTATGGCAGAATGGGTTATGAAAGATGATCCGAAAACAATATTAGACCCGGCGTTTGGTTTGGGTGTTTTTTTTGATGAAGTAACAAAGATTAATTCAGAAAATCAAGTGGTATTCACTGGATACGAGATTGACAATCATATTATAGCTTATCTTAATTATAATGGAAGAAATCCAAACCTTCGAATTATAAATAATGACTACCTCGAAGTTGAAGTTGGCTCTTTTGACGGTATAATTTGTAATCCTCCATATATGAGGTTTCAAAAATTTCTTAACCGCCATGATGTGTTACCTAAAATCGAAGAAAAATTAGGAAAAAAACTTATTGGCTACTCGAACATCTCTTCTGTATTCCTTGTAAAATCTTTAAATGAGCTTAACGTTAATGGGAATTTGGCATTTATTATGCCGTTTGAATTTTTTAATACCGGCTATGGGAAAGAAATTAAGAAAAGCCTCCTTGCGAATCATTTGTTAAAGCAAATAATAATCTTTTCAAATGAAAAAGAAATTTTTCCTGATGCAACAACGACTGTCTGTGTGCTTTTTTGTAAGAATGACGGGAAAGAAGAAGCCATAAAAATCACACATATCAAATCCAGCGAAGAAATTGATAAAATATCTGATATTAGTAATTTCTACCAGCAGGAAATAATGCCCTCGGATTTGCCATACGACAAAAAGTGGACACCTATTATATTATCATTATTCTCTGAACAAGAACGCCCAGATGGTTTCTGCAAGCTGTCTCTATATGGTTCGTTTACTAGAGGCATAGCTACCGGCGCAAATGAATTCTTTGCGTTAACAAAATCAAAAATCGAAGAGTATAAATTAGACAAAAACAATTATTGTAAATGTATTACAAAAAGCTCACAAATACGAAAATTAGTATTTACTGAGATTGATTTCAATAGGCTTTTTAATGCAGATATGCCTGTTCATTGTTTAGATGTAAAAGATCACGGAAACCAAGAAATACAAAATTACATAAAAAAAGGCGAAAGATTAGAATATCACGAAAGGTATCTTACAAAAACAAGGACTATTTGGTATAAAATTGAAAACAGAAAACCTGCGCCAATTTTGATCGGTGTTTTTAATAGAGGTCGTTTAAAGGTAATACGAAATTTCACAACAGCAATAAACTTCACCTGCTTTCATTGTTTTTATCCAAATATGTTTGGTGAACAACTTATAAACAAGTTGTTCGTATATTTTCTAAGTGATATGGGGCAAGATATAATAAAAACTAACAAACGAAGTTATGGGGATGAATTAGATAAGTTTGAACCAGGTGATCTAAACGATAGTTTGTGTCCAAGCCAAAATCAATTTGAAATGATTGATGATAGAGATGCCGATAAAGTGGTTGATATTGCCAAAACTAATGAAGAAATGGCGATTCAAATGAGTAACAATTTGATAAGAAAAATTTTGAACGCTCAACAAAGCCCTGCAATGGCTGCAAGAGCAGACCCAAAACAATTGATAACGATGTAAAAGAAAAATACAATACAAGTCCCCCGCAGACCTGCGGGGAAAAAGGAATGTAACTTTTTATTGAAAGCCCCCGGCGTTTCCGCAACTAAACACTCAAAAATACCTCTGCGGCCTCTGCGTTCATCCGCGTCTAAAAAAATCCTGTTATCCTGTCCAAAAATTCTCTGTGGCTAACATTTAGTGTTGACTTTTGCCTGAAAATATGTTAAAATACCTGCCAGTTTGCCAGAAGGTAAACGATAAACCGCCCCGTAGGGCAAGTCTTCAGGCCAGCCGGCCAAGTCAATAACTAATTAACCATTTAACCGATTAACTACTAACAATGAACTATGAACAATTTACAATGAACCACGAACCCCAATCCCCAATTCACCAATTCTCTAAAGATGGTGAGCTTGTCGAACCATTCTCTCCGCCTCCAGCAGAAACTCCCATCAATCAAAAATGAACGATTATGCAAAACAAACCCAATCAAACCCGATTTCAAAAGGCACATCTTACGGGGCAGGCAGGACAGAGAAGGGGGGGTTTTGAGTTTTTAGGGTTGAGTTTTGAGTTAGAAAAGACCCCAGATAAAAGATTTCTGGGGTGGGCCCCCTGTCTAATACATACAGGGGCAGGCGGGGATAGTGGGAAGAATATCCAATATTCAATATGCAATATCGAATATCGAATGGAGAAAGGAGATTAGTTTTTTTTCTGGATGGAGGAGAGGGCGGAGTCTTTGTCGGGTGCGAATTCGAAGACGCCATCAAGGCCGGCGAGAATGAAAATACATTTGTTAGGAACGGAAAGGCCGCAGATGACCAGCCGACGGCCACGAGACTTCAGGAGATTACGCAGCTTTATAAGGTTATTGATGCTTACCGTGGTTATCATTTCGACGTCGGAAAAGTCAACTACCATATCGGCGTCCTTCTCTGCGGCGGCCAGTTTGGTAATAGAGTCAAGCTCGCTGATTAGCTGACTGCCATCGGTCAAGGCAATGAGAACAACCTGCTCTGAGAGGTTTTGAATTGTCATTTTGCCCCTTTAGCTTTATGCAACCAGGTTATGGTATGCGAATAATTATATATCGGGCTAAAGGTGAAAGAAGATAAGGATGAAAAGAGGGCTGCAGAAAGATTTTGTTGATTTTTTTGCCTGATTTTGTTACTATTCGTATAATACATCCAAAAGCTGATTAACGCTGGTCTAAAAGAAAAAGGGCATTACGGATATAGAAATACGGGAATTATGCCGCATTGCCCTTATCGGAACTGCTGAAACGGGGGATAGAAGCCAGGCGGGAAGCTATTGGCTACGGAAACAGAAGCGAAGATGGCCAGGTTGAAACGGCTAAAGGCCGATGACAATATCGCAGGGGGCGAGGTTGAGCGCCACCCCTCGGAGGGGCGGGACGAGCGAAACACCGGACTGGTGCGTTATGTCGTCTTAGCGGCCATAAGCATTTGCTTTTTGACAGGGGGCGCAGCGGAGGCACATACAGGGCCGGTGCATAATGTTCTTGTTCTTAATTCCTATCATCACGGATACTACTGGTCGGACAACATTATGGATGCAATCCAGACGGAGTTTGACAAATCCGACCTTAACGTCGAGTTTTTTTTCGAGTATTTAGACACAAGGCGTTACCGAAGCAAGGACATTTTTCCCTACCTGAAAGAATTATACCGCTCAAAGTACAACAGCATCAAATTCGACGTGATTATCTCTTCGGACAACGGCGCTTTTGATTTTCTGCTGGAGCATCGAGGCGATCTTTTTCCGGGCGTTCCCGTAGTTTTCTGCGGGGTGCAGGGGTTCGAGGACTCGCTGCTAAAGGGGCAGGATTCGATGACCGGGGTCCTCGAAGAATACGACTATGCGGCGACGCTTGAAATCGCCCTTAAGCTTCACGGCTCAACGAGGCGGGCGGCAGTGATAACGGAGAACGAACCAACTACCTTCGCCTACAGGGACAAGCTGACAGAAGTAATCAGGCGTTCCGGCAGGGAAATAGAGCTTGTTATTTTTTCACTGTGGGAATTAAAGATGGCAGAGTTGCTGGAGAAGACTGAAAAGCTCGGCGATGAATCGGTGGTTCTGCTTGTCAGCGCCTTCAAGGACAGGGAGGGAAAGTTCTACGGGCTGAGGGACAGCATGGCGATGATAAGGCAGCACTGTGCAGCGCCGATATACGTGACGAGCTTTCAATGGCTGGGGCTTGGGCCTGTGGGAGGGAAACTCAACAACGGTTCATACCAGGGACAGGCGGCGGCAAATATGGCGATACAAATACTAAAGGGCAAAAATCCGCAGGAGATTCCCATTCTGCGAGAAAGTCCCAATGCATATATGTTCGACTATAACCAGTTGAAACATTTCGGGATTTCGCTTTCCAGACTGCCGAGCGGAAGCATCGTTGTTAATGAGCCTGAATCATTTTATTACCGATACAAAACGCTTATCTGGATTGTGTCAGGAATTATCGCTGCATTGACAACAATAGTCATTGTTCTTTCGGCCAATATTCTTCGCCGGAAAAAGGCGGAGCAGGAACTAAAGGAATCCGAACAAAGATTCAGGGTAATTTTTGATAATGCCGCGGACGGAATACTTTTAGCAGATGTCGAGACCAAAAAGCTCTACACGGGTAATAAGGTGATTTGTGAAATGCTGGGGCGCGATGCAGAAGAAATCAAGAATCTGACGGCTATGGATATCCACCCGAAGGAAGAGCTTGACTATGTTATGGAGCAGTTTGAGAAACAAGCGAGGAAAGAGGGGCCGTTAGCCGAGGATATTCAGGTCAAAAGAAAAGACGGCAGTGTTTTTTATGCTGATATTAATTCGTTTCCGATAACATTATCCGGCAAGACATATCTTATGGGCATCTTCAGGGACATCAGCGAGCGGCGGAAGATGGAAGAGGATTTAAGAGAATCGGAGGAGAAATACAGGAGTCTTATCGAGAATATCGGCATCGGAGTAGTCCTTATCAGCCCGAAGATGGAGATACTGGCCATTAACAGGGAACAAAGGCGGTGGTTTCCCAATATTGATGTTTCAAAAAGACCTGTGTGCTACAAAACCTTTAACGACCCGCCGAGAGAAGGAATATGTCCATACTGCCCGCTTTACAAGAGTTTACAGGACGGGCAGGTTCACGAGTCGATAACGGAGACGCCTGCGGGCGACAAGATTATAAATTACAGGATTATCGCATCGCCGATTAAAGATAAAGACGGGAGGGTCGTGGCGGCGATAGAAATGGTAGAAGACATCACGGAGAGAAGGCAAAGAAAAGAGGAGCTTGATATGTACCGTGAGAGGATGGCGAGAGCGGAACAATTGGCTTCGCTGGGGACATTAAGCGCCACCCTGGCACACGAGCTTACGCAGCCCCTGACGGTCATCCGGCTGACAATCGAAAACCTGCTGGCGGAGCTGAAGGAGACTTCCTGCCCGGAGACGGTGAGGGAGGAGCTAAAGGACGGTCTTTCAAGCGTTGAGAATGCAGCGACGATAGTTGACAGGTTTCGCAATTTTGCGCGGAAATCCTCAGAAAGGGCGTTCTGCGAAACAGACCTCGGCGCGGCTGTCGAGAAGATAGTGGAACTTTTAAATGAAATCGCCAAACGAGCAAAAATGACAGTTATCGTAAAGAATATGAGGAGACTGCCGAGGGTTTGGGCCAACCAGCAGGATATGGAGCAGTTTTTCTTCGCGATGATACAAAATGCGATGCAGGCAGCCGACGGCAAAAGAAACCGACGGCTTACCATCAGCGGGGTTAAAAAAGACGAGCACATAGAGCTGCGATTTGCGGACAACTGCGGCGGAATAGCGCCGGAAAACATCGACAGGATTTTTCAGCCTTTTTTCACCACCAGCACCAACGGGACAAGAACAGGCCTGGGTCTTTGCATTGTGCAGAGGATTCTGTCCGAATGCGGAGGCAAAATCAGGGTCGAAAGCAAATTCGGGAAGGGGACAACTTTCCATATTACACTGCCTGTCTATTCCAGCGGGATTGGCTAAGGATTTTTAATGACGGTCGATGAGCAGCATATATTTTTTGTTGACGATGAGCCGGCTGTGCGGAAGTCCGTAGCCAAGACACTGCGGTGGCTGAGATGCAAAGTGACGTGTTTTTCAAACGCTGCTGACTGCCTGGAGCAATTGAGAACAGACAGATGCGATTTGCTGATTACGGACGTGAAGATGCCGGGGATGGACGGGATGGAACTGGTCCGGCGTGCCAGGGCGGTCGATTCGTGGCTGCCTGTGCTGGTGATAACCGGCTACGGGGACATTCCAATGGCGGTAAAAGCGGTGAAAGCGGGCGCCGTTGACTTTATCGAAAAACCTCTGCAGAGAGAAAGTTTTTTAGCGGCGGTTCAAACAGTGCTAATGCAAAACTCTCTTAAAAATCTTCTGCGAGGCAAATCGCTGACCAAAAGAGAACAGACCGTTCTGCGTTTAATTCTGCAGGGCAAAAACAGCAGGGAGATAGCGGAGATGCTGCACCGGTCATTACGGACAATCGAAGACCACCGGCAACATATTATGCGGAAGCTCAAAGTGAATAATGTCGTTGAACTGGTCAAACGAGCAGCCGGCACAAAGATAACCGAAACAAAGCAATAGCCAAAGGCCGTTAAACCCATTCTGAAAAAAATTTTTCAACCCTCATTTTTGAGCTGAAAAGGCGGAAAATTTCTGCAAAATCCCGTAGTTTCCACGATTATCAAATTTTTCACAATCTGGTATATTTTAGGAAAGAATAATGGCTGATATGGAAGGTCTGATTAGGAAGATAAGCGAACTTTTCTATCTTTGCGAAGCGGGCGGCGGATATTTTAAGGCGAGAGTAAAGTACGAGTCAATCCTTCGAAAGAGCTGGGGTCCATACATCTTGCTCCTCCTTCACTCCGGCTCTTTTTTATTTTCCCAGTTCCGCCGAAGGCATGCGGAGACGATATTGCGTATTTCCTGCAAAGTGTTTTAAGAGCAGGGTCAGTATGCGGGCCAGTCAAGACCTTTTATGCCGTGGATTGTCAAATTGGGGTTCGGCTTTTTATCTCGCGCCTCACGAATTTCGGCAGCTTCGAGGAACCTGACCTGCCCATCAACGAAAAGGTAGTTGCGTTTACCCTGCCAAGACCACCAGCCGTTGTCTTTGGCTATTTTCTGGTGACTGCTGAGCCATTCGCCAACGATGATTTTGCCGGACGGTTTGGCCACATTAAGTGTTCGCTGGGGAACAGAGGGCTGCTTAGGCGAGCCGTAGGTGTCGGCTGAGCTATTCATAGAATCTATGTGGTCGGCGGTATGGTAAAAGGCCATCGAATAGGCGTAGCTGGTTGACTCAAATTTTTCCTTGGATACGCTGTCGTGGGGACACCAGAGGACGGAGGGATTATTGGCATCGATACTGCTGCCCAGATACGGTGCTATTAATCCCCGCCAGCCGCGTCCCATCCATAACCAGTAATTTGGATCAACAGGGTCTTGTGCGCAGGGATACATATCATCATTGCTGCCTGTGTAAAGATGCATCGCTACATCAATCTGTTTGAGGTTGTGTGCGCATTTGAGGCGCCTTGCGGAGGCCCTTGCCCTTCCGAGCGTAGGAGTAAGTATGGAGAGCAAAAGAGAGATAATGGCAATTACAGTAAGAAGCTCGATAAGAGTAAAAGCAAAGCGGCTTTTCAGGGGTTCGGCGACAACATACCTGAAAGGTTTTTTGCCAATCCGTATATTTTTATTTTTAGCCATTGGGGGTACCATAAGAATAAACAAGAATTTTCATACAGGATACCAGATGTGCGTTCTTTTTGCACTAACTTTTGACAGGAGATTCGAGTAAAAGGAAGTTTATACCGCACCTATTTAATTTTTGCGCCGTTAGCCCCGCACCGAGCCAAAGAGTCTGGTGCGGGGTTAGTATCGTCTAAATCTTTGGCAATCAGGTAATTATTTTTTTGTGAGCGCACTTTTAAAATAGGTGCGGTATTACTCAACGGTGACGCTTTTGGCGAGGTTTCGGGGTTTGTCAACATCGTGGCCGCGGAGGACGGCGGCGTGATAGGCCAACAGTTGCAGCGGCACAACGGTAAGCAGCGGCTGGAGAAGTTCGGGGACATCGGGGACGGTAATCAAATGGTCGGCGTATTTTTTGACGTTATCATCGCCTTCGGTTGCGACGATTATGGTTCTGCCGCCCCTTGCGCGGACTTCGGCGATGTTGCCCATAATTTTGTCGTATTGCGGCCCGATTGTAGCGATAAAGACGGCGGGCATTCCGTCAACAATCAGCGCAATAGGGCCGTGCTTCATTTCGGCGGCGGGCATACCTTCAGCGTGAATATAGCTTATTTCCTTGAGCTTCAAAGCGCCTTCAAGCGCCACGGGATAATTAAAGCCGCGGCCGAGGAAGAGCCAGTTGTCTTTTTTGATATTAGCCGATGCAATTTTTTTGATATCATCGGACTTGTTCAGTATCGATTTTATTTTTTCCGGTATCATGGAAAGCTCATCGATGTATTTGTTTGCGAGGTCGCTGCCGATATGCCTTCTTCTGCCAAGCTCAATAGCGAGCATCGTGAGGACGGCCACCTGCGCGGTAAATGCCTTTGTGCTGGCGACGCCGATTTCGGGGCCGACGTGCAAATATATTCCGGCATCCGTAGCCCGCGCAATAGAAGAGCCGACAACGTTGACAATGCCAAGGACGGTGGCGCCGCGTTCTTTTGCCTGCTCGACGGCGGCGAGGGTGTCGGCGGTTTCGCCGGACTGACTTATCGCAATAACGACGGTGCCGTCTTCGATAATGGGATTGCGGTAGCGAAATTCGCTGGCGTATTCGGTTTCTGTTGGGATACGAGCCAACTGTTCGAAGAGGAATTCGCCGACCAGTGCGGCGTGAAAAGCGGTCCCGCAGGCAGTAAGGATAAAGCGTTTCGTGCGGGTCAGCTCTCGCAGATGTGAGGCAATACCGCCGAGCTTGATTACGTTATTTCGGACGTCGAGGCGGCCTCCCAAACACGTAAATAAGGTCATCGGCTGCTCAAAGATTTCCTTGAGCATATAGCGCTCAAAGCCGTCGAGCTCGATTTGTTCGAGGGAAAATTCTATTTCCTTAAGCTCTTTGCTGACGGCGATGTTATCTATAGTTTTGGTATGAAAGCCCTCCGGCGTGACGATTACCATTTCATTGTCAGCGAGGTAAAGGGCCTGAGTGGTATGCTCCACGATAGCGGCGGCATCGGAGGCGAGGATATATTCATTTTCACCGACGCCGAGGATTAAGGGGCTGCCCTTTTTTGCGCCAATGAACATATCCAGGAAATCGGTGCAGACGATGGCCAGTCCGTAGGTGCCGTGAAGCTCCCGAAGGGCCTGCTGAACGGCCGATTCAAAGATGTTCTGCTTTGTGGATTTGTTCTCGTTTTTGTTTTTTGCATAAAAGTAACCGATGAGGTTGGCAATAACCTCGGTATCTGTTTCGCTAACGAAGGCGGCGCCTTCATTTTCGAGCCAGGTTTTAAGAGTGGCGTAATTTTCGATGATGCCGTTATGAACGACGGCGATTTTGCCGGTATAGTCGAGGTGCGGATGAGCATTTATGGTGTTGGGCCGGCCGTGGGTGGCCCAGCGGGTATGGCCGATACCGAGGGTATCATCAGGTGCGGGTTTATCCAATATTTGTTCGAGAGCGGATATTCTGCCGCTGCATTTTTTTATCTTTATAGCGCCGCTGCCGAGAAGCGCCAGGCCGGCGGAATCGTATCCCCGGTATTCGAGGCGTTTGAGGCCTTCCACGAGTATCGGCTGGGCTGCTTTTTCACCGAGATAAGCTACAATTCCGCACATTATTTATACATAAGAATTACGCTGACACTTATATAAATCGGCAAAATATACCCGTATCCTAATCCAAAAACGAAGTCAACACCAAAAATGCGGTGCAGCATCCCGCCCATATAGGAGGGGATAGTGGTCTGTGACCGTTCAAACGATGATGCAGCACTGACCGCAACGAAAAATATCACCTGCCAAGGCCAGATGCCCGCCTGCGGCGGACAAGCGATACTCGATAGCGTGCAGCGTAGAGTGGGTGGCGGACAAGACAAAGCGAATTAGTCGATTGGGGGAATTGGCAAGGTCGATGCTGGATGAGAAGCGAAAAGTGCAAAGCGAAAAATGCAAAATTGTGGACTTCGGCAAGCTCAGTATGGACAAGCCCAGGGCAGGCATCGAATGAAGAATTGGGGTTTTGAGATGAGGGATTTGTTTTGTATATTTTAATAGCAAGGACAAGAGGGAGAAGCGGCTGAAAAGGAGCTGCTGATTATCGGACGGCGATAAAAAGCCCATCCGAATGGAGGTAAATAAAATGGGAATTAAAAGAGTGTCAAAAGAAGTCATATTTGCGGCACTGCCGCCTGAGCCGGAAATATCAAAAGAACTCGAAAGCATTATGCAAAAGACAGACGAAGGGTGCGACTGCGACATAGCAGTTGATTTTTCTGATGTTGATATAGTGACATCCTCAAGTCTTTCAAAGCTGCTAAAGCTTCGCAAACTATTAGTTGACCGCAACCATCGATTAGTCTGCTGCAACCTTGCGGCAGCGACAAGAGGGATATTTACCCTGACCGGCCTTGACGGGGTGTTCGAATTTGCGGACAGCAGCTTCATTTCACGGATGGTTCGACCTTTCGATGATGTTGCTCAAGGCGGGCAAGCTCACCACGAGCAGGTCTGCGACGTATCAGTAAACAGATAAACTCAACATAAAAAACATAAAACAAGCCACGGTTTAGAACGTTCAAGAAGGAACACGCGCACAATTTCGGTATTTCGGGAGAGTCGGCGGCGCGGAATTTGCAGTATCCATCGTAAAGGGAATAATTATGTCAACAATAAAAGGATACTGGTGCGATGTCACAAACGGGAAGATATATGTTATCGAAAGCACGGAGTTCGGGGAGGTGGTGGGAGGAGCCGGGCCGATAAATGCAAACGATTTGCGTGCGCTGGATGACTACGAGTATAAGCCGGCGATAGTTGACTGGCTGAAAGAAGCGATAGTCGAGCATAAGCTGCGGAGAATAAATCCGCCCCAAAAATAAGGAGCAAGCCAATATTCTAATCGAGGGATTTGCCGAGCTTTTGCTCTATCGATTTTAATTTGGCAGTAATCATATTTTTAGCCCCTTTTCGGTCATCGATTTTGATTGAGATTACAACACGATTGCAGGAGTCGAGCATTTTGTCACGGCATTTTTTGATTAGCGTCATAATCTGGTCCCAATCGCCTTCAACGGCGGTTGACATCGGGCCGACGTGATGAGGCAGGCCGCTTTTAACAATCAAACCGACAGCCGGGGCGACAAATTTACTGAGGCTTTCGCCTTTGCCGACGGGCATTATGGAGAAATCAGCCAACATTTTTTATTCCTTTCCCTGATTTTTAACAGGAGTGCGAAGGTCCCATAAAGACAAGTTTTTTTTCGATTTTGCATTTTTAAGGCCAGTGCCGGAAATAATGGCTTTGCGATTTTTTCAGGGTATCAATTTTGCCGATAATATGCAATACCGGGTCTGAGAGAAATAAAAAGCCCAGGCGGTGGAGATTTTGTAAATTTGTTTTGCAGGGAAACGAATTTGAGAAGCGAAAAATTGTCTATTTAAGGGGGACAATAACGATGGCTGAGAAAATATCGGTACTGATAATTGACGACGATGCGGATTTGAGAGATTTGATTGAGCAGGGACTGCAGATGGCGGGATTTGCGGTTTACCAGGCAGGAGACGGGCCGACGGGAATCGAGACGGCAAAAGAGAGAGCGCCAACGCTTATTCTGCTTGATGTGACGATGGAAGGGATGAACGGACTGGAGACCCTGTCAAAGCTGAAAAGCATCGACCAAACCAGAGAGATACCCGTGTTTATGCTTACAGGTAAATCCGGGACAGATGATATCAAGCGTGCGCTGGCGGCAGGGGCTGCGGGCTACCTTACCAAGCCGGTAGAGATAATGAAGCTTGGGCCGATGCTGCGAGAGAAATTATCCAAATGCGAAAAGAGGCCGGTAAGAGGAAGATGCTAACAAGAGAGTGAAAGGAACAGCGGCCGATTGTGAGGCGATGATGTTAAAGTCTAAAGATGATGTTCATACGAGGGATGTTTATGAGTTATTCGTGCGATGGTGAAATGCCCGGCAGCGGCTGGGGATACGTTAGAGGCATATTAACTCTGGATATAGACAAGGCCGAGAGCAAGGTCAAAGGCGCCTGGATGGCAGGAGTCGCATCCGGCACGGTGACGCTTGTGTTCACGCTGGTAGCAATGAAAAAGAACGTCTGGGATTTTACCATTTCGAACCTCGGGGACGTGCTTTTGATTTATACGGCAGCATTTGGCATTTACAGGAAGAACCGGGCGTGCGCTATTTTAATGCTGGTTTATTTTCTTGTTGCGAAGGTGTTAATCTGGATGAGACTGGCGATGATAACGGACCTGCCCGAAGTGGTGTGGGTCGGTTATTTACTTTTTTCGGCGTTGTTTTTTTATTTTTTCTTTGAAGGCCTACGAGGGACGTTCGCTTGGCATCGGCTCGAACGAGAGGCAAAAGCAAAGAGGGCGGCGTCGAGAATATTACGGAAGGCAGCCCCACCGAGAGAGGAAACGACCTGCGCAGCGGTTGGGTGGCCGACGGCAGAAGAAGAGGGCGACACTAAAGCCGAGACAGCTCACTGGTGGAAGTTATAATCTAAAACTGAACGGTTGCGGTTGCGCTGCTCGTTACGTCAGTCGTCTTACGGTTGCGTCATTGGTTTTCAGCAAAAAACCGGTCAGTCAGTTCGAGTTATAATTTTATTACAGCCACACCAAATCTATCAAGCGTTACAGAGTCTTTGGTTTTTTCGCCGGTCAGCAATTCGAGTTTTCCTTTGGGGACGCTGACGGTCTGCTGCTGGTCAGTGTGGTTGATTACAAAGAGCAGCTTGTAGTCTTTTCCGTGTCTTGTGGAGACTTCGATTCCGGCCGGCGGCTTAACAAGAGGCACAATACCGGCGTCTTCGAGCAGATTTTCGATAAGCAGGTCGTAGAAAGCGTCCTCTTTGAAGACGGTGCCGACATACCAGCCCCTGCCCTTTCCGAATGAGTTTCTGGTGACGGCTACGAAAGGCTTCAGGTGCCACTGGTCCGGGTAGCCGGCGAGTGCTTGAGCGGATTCGGGGGTGAGCCAGTCAACGTATTTAACAGCGGTGAAGGAGCCGGGGAAATCAGGAGTGCCGGCAACTTTATATTGCACGTCATCTGCGACAGCACAGTATTCTTCGATTCTGATACCGAGCATCGGAGAGAGCAGTCCCGGCAGTGTTCTGTTATAGCAAAGGTTGTTTGCGTCTTTAACAGCGGTGCGGCAATCAGTAAGGATGATGCCGCCACTATTGACATAATCATTCAGTTTATTTGCGGTGGAATCAGGCAGGACGTATAAATCAGGGGCGAGGACAAGCTTGTATTTAGAGAGGTTTGCATCAGGCGGGACAAAGTCAACGTTGACACCGGCACGGAAGAGCGCATTGTAATACCTGCCCATAGCGGCGCCGTAGCTGTTGCCTTTGTAGCCGGGCTGAATTTCGAGCGCCCAGATGCTGTCATAGTCGTAAATGATTGCGGCTTGCGATTCAATGGCGGTGCCGGTGAGGTATTTTTCGAGATTTCGGAATTCTTTAGCGATCTGGGCGACCTCGTTGTAACGGCGGAGCGGTTTACCGTCGTGGCCGAGGAGGCCGTGCCAGTATTGCTCGCGACCTGCGGTGCAGGAGCGCCACCTGAACCAGATTTGGCCGTCGGCGCCGTGAGCGAGCTGCTGATAAGCGAACAAACGCATTTCACCGGGCCAGGGGTTTCTTTCAAAACAGGACCAGCCGTGCGGGCCTGCGGTTTGCTCCATAATGAGGAAGTTTTTGTTTTTCATACCTCTCATAAGGTCGGCGGAAGCTGCTGGGCCGTAGTTGACATAAGGCAGGCCACCACCCCAGATTGGATAATTGTCAAAGGCAACGAAATCGAGGTCTTTTGAGAACTCGTAGTAATTTATTCCTGTGTGAAAACCCATTAGGTTGTGCGTGACAAAATGTTTCGGGCAGAGTTTGCGAATGATTTTAACCTGGTCGGCCTGGAAACGGATGTTAAGCTCGGAGGTGAATCGCTGCCAGTCGAGGGAGGCGCTTGGGTTGCTGATGGCCCACTCTGCAATGCGGTCGTCCGGAATAGTGATTTGTCCCCAAGTGGTGACATTAAGGCCCCAGAAGTGATTTCCCCAGGCGCTGTTGAGGTTGTCGAGCGAGCCATATTTGTTTCGCAGCCAGTCCTGGAATTCCGCTCGGCAGGTCGGGCAACGGCAGTCTGTGCCGCCGAATTCGTTGTCGGTCTGCCAGCCGATAACGGCGGGGTTGTCGGCGAAGTGTTTGGCCATTGCACGAGTGATGCGCTCGGAGAGGAGGCGATAGGTGCCGCTTGTAAAGCAATTGTTTTTTCTGCCGCCCCAGGTGATTCTTGTGCCATCGGGTTTCATAGCGAGTGTTTCGGGGTACTTTTGCGGGACCCAGGCGGGCATAACGGCGGTGGGAGTGCATAAGATGGCGTGGACACCGTAACGGTTGAGGATGTCAAGCGCTTCGTCGAGCCAGGCGAAATCGTATTGACCTTCGATTGGCTCCATCCAAATCCAGGCAAACTCAGCGAGTCGAACGACGTTAAAGCCGGCGTCTTTCATTAGCTTTGCGTCGGTTTCCCATCTTTCCTTCGGCCAGTGCTCGGGATAATAGTCCACGCCGATGAGCATATCTCTGTCTGGAGGATTTACGTCCTGCATCTTTTGTGTTGGACGCTTAGATTTGGCATTTGCCAAGTTATCGGCGGGAAACAGGCCGATGAGCAGAACGAGAGCGATGATTATTACGAGACTGGATGTTTTTATTTTTTTCATTTTTTCACCTCATACTCAATGTGCCGTGTTAAACATTTTTTTATTTTCCGGTAATGGTAACGTATTATGCGTATTTTTCCATCATATTCAAGTAATTTTAACCGGCATTTTTAATAAGGTGCGGTGACAAAATGCGGGAATGTGATAGTATAAAGGATGCTCGAGATATTTGTTTTGAGAAATGTATTCGGGGTTTAGGATTTATGTCACATTACTTATGTTCGTCAGACAAGAGGCAAGGCGATAAAAGGAGGAAATCGTATAAAGCGGTAAGCTCAGCTATCGGCAATCTGAAGGCATTAAGAAATATATCTTCTAAGATGACACTGAAGAGAATCAAGTCGTGCATCAGGGGCTTAAAAGGTTTTAAGGTGCAGGATAAAAAGGCAGGAATTGTTTCACCATACTGGGGGCTTTTTACGCAGATGGAAGACAAACTTCCGAGCAAATATGTTGAAAGGATTCGGAGGGTTATTTACCTTGAAGATTTTGGTGATATTTGCAAGCCGACAAGCGTGATTATTAAATTAAAGCCCAAAGATTACATTAAGGTGAGTAACCGGTGGGTCCGGGCTATCAAGATTAAGGGCGTAACCAATCGAATTGAGATGATTAAAAAAGAGAGGGTTCGCCATATTCGTCTGCTTGGCAACGGCAATATACCATTTCTGATTCCCTGCACAAATCCGGATGGGACAAAAGAAGATTTTAGATTCGATGTGGGGGAGCCGTATAGAGCCAAGAAGTTCCGCAGTGTAATAAACGAGGTAGTTCTCACAGAATATGCACTATCGCAGGGTCGGGCAGTAATGATACCGATTGGTATGGGGATATATGAGGACAAGGAGCTTTTATATAAAGGTGAGCCGATAGGATTTTCGATATGGGGTGTCGAGCATCCGGAGGATATCAGGAGCGGAGATGAATTAGATGCCAGATTTTTTTGTATGTTAGATGAAATTGAAGCTGCCAGTTCAAAAGAAAAAGCGTGGAAGCTGTTTCAAAAAGCGCTGCGGTGGGTGCGGAAACATAACGCTCGAATAATTGCGGAGGTGCGGAAAAATCACGATACAGGGCTGGTTCATTATGAGGTGCATTTTAACAATACCATTTTGTTTGATAATTCGGTGACAATAGCGGATTGGGAGGAAGGTGCGCACCGCTGTAATCTGACGCGAGAGCAATTTTTAGACGGCATTATTGCTGATTTGGTAAGACTTGTCGAACATTGCTGCAGCGAGGAGAGGGTTTATCGACAGTATTACGAGAGGCTTTGCGGGGCTGGAAGGGAAATTCCGGTTTACAAAGCTGTAAATTATTTTATGTATTACTTTCGTGAGGACGAGGTCAATCAGGATGAGAGAGAAGAATTACAAACTCTTCAGGAGAAGCTGTTGACGGAAAGTGAGGAAAAAGCGGATTTAATAGAAAAGTTTGTTGGGAAACTCATTCTTACAATTTTCGGCAAGGGACATTTCGGGAGAGGTATTGACTGGAAGGATGTTGCCCGGCCGTTTATGAGCGGATTTTCAGACGATGAGCCTAAATGGCAGGCTGGGGCGACGACAACTTTTGACCCAAAGCTATTTGTTCAAAAAGGGGAATGGCCTTATGGAAGGAAGAAGAAACAGCCGACGAAGACGATAGGTCGGGCTGAAGAAGCTATATACGAAGGCAGGTTTGAGGATGCCATAAAGATTTATGAGAATATACTTGGTTATATGCGCAGGCGCAAGCGTGATTTCGATGGTTATATTCACCATAATTTAGCATCGCTTTATTTTGCTCTTCGGCGGGATGAAGAAGCTAAAAGACATTTTAAGATTAAGACTTTTCCGTAGAACCGGCTGCAAGAGGGGTCCTGGCGAGCCAAAATAGCAGAACTCACAGGTCGCAGGATACCAAAGGTATGGTCAAGACAAGAGCGTTCATTTTTCTGCGGCCATTCTGCCTGAAAAATCTTTGAGCAGTAGCAAGAAAACTTGACTTTTCAAGACAGACGCGGCATTCTATTGAAAATGAGGCTCAGCAGCGTAGCTGAGCAGGTATAAGTTGGAGATCCCAGATAATATATGTTGGGCGGTACAAAAGAGATTTTACTCGATGGAAAAAGATGTATCAATCAAAGCAATAGAAGATATTCTCGTCCCCGGTAAATCACCCGTCGTTATTTTCGGGCCAAATAGGACAGGGAAGACACTGCTATGCGACTATATTTAATCAATCCGTCAAATCCGCTCGCGAGCATTGTCAACGTCAAGGAGAGCCGCTGGAACCGTTACCGCGTGTGGAAACCACTCAGCCTTATGGTTCTGGCCGGGTTGACACCACCGGAGTGGGAAATCACGATAGTGGACGAGAACCTCGGCGTGCCGGACTATCCGGCCATGCCTCGGCCGGACCTGGTGGGCATTACCGCTTTCACATCGCAGGCGAACCGCGCATACGAAGTGGCCACTCACTTCCGCAATCTGGGTGTCCCCGTGGTCATGGGCGGCATTCATGCAACTATGTGCATAGACGAGGTCATGGAGTATGCGGATTCAGTCGTCACAAGGGAAGCCGAGAGTATCTGGCCACAGGTCCTGGACGACGCCAGGCATGGCAGCCTGAAACGCCAGTATGACGGAGGGTTTGCAGAAATAAACAATGTCCCTCTTGCCCGCCATGATTTGCTGGCTACGGGATATGCCTTCGGAGCCATTCAGACCACCCGCGGCTGTCCCTTGAACTGCAGCTTCTGCAGCGTGACGGCGTTTAACGGAGCCCGCTACCGGCAACGCCCTATTCCAGATGTTGTGCGAGAATTCCAGTCGATTCGTGAGAAACGTGTTCTGGTGGTGGACGACAACCTTATCGGCACGCGCCCTGAACACATCGCCCGTGCCAAGGACATGTTCCGTGCTATGGCACAGGCGAACCTGCGAAAGGAATGGGTTGCCCAGGCCACCATTAACTTCGCAGATGATGAAGAACTTCTGGCGTTGGCCGCCAAGGCCGGCTGCAGAGGCGTTTTCATCGGCTTTGAGTCCCCTTCGCCAGAAGGGCTTCGGGAAATCGGCAAGAAATTCAACCTTCTTAAAAGCCGGGATTTCCGCGCCTCAGTACGGCGCATACAACGGCATAACATTCTGGTAGTTGGTTCATTTATCATCGGTTTGGACATAGACAAACCGGGCATCGGTAAACGTATCGCCGAGGTGGCCCGTCAGTACGGTGTGGACAATCTCAACGTTTTGTTTTTGACTCCCTTGCCCGGCACGCGCCTGTGGGACGAGATGAAATCACAGGACCGCATCGCCCTCGATACGTTCCCACAAGACTGGAAATACTACACGCTGACCTTCCCGGTAGCTCGGTATAAGCATTTGTCTCTGGACAGCATCATCGAAGAAATGCTTGCCTGCGACAGGGACTTCTATTTCATGCCGCGCATTCTGCGCATGGCCTTGGGAAACTTATGGCATCGCCGTCAGCCGCTGATAAGCCTGGTGGGCAATCTTTCATACAGGAGCAATCTCAGGCTAAACGTTAAGGCATACGCGGACCTCAAGCGTTACTCGGGCAACAGGCACAATTGTGTAAAGCAGACCTTAATGGCCGAAGTCGAGGAATCAATTGAATCCCATCCCTTATATAACAAAGGTTTATAAGGTCAATCAAGAATGAAATCCTTCAATGATATTCAATCTCATAATAAGCGTGTCAAACTTAGGAATTTTGAATTGATTAGCAGAAAAGGCGACCGCCGGAGTAATTAAAAAGTATTTAGGCAGGAAAGAAGGATAGCGAATTAGTTGATTAGAGAATTAGTGAATTAGTGGATTAGAGAATTGGTAAATGGATACTCGATGCTGGATGCTTCCGCCGTCGCCAAGGCTTCCGCCTACGCCAGGGCTGCGGCGGACAGGATGGCGGACAAGAGTTGGGCGATTTTTTGGTTTCAGTCCCGTAAGGGATGGCCAAGTCCATTTGACGATTGCAACAATAGTATATAAGTATATGCATATATACTTATGGACTGATCTAATAATCACTGTTCTAAGAATGAAGGTTTTTGAATGAGGGATTTGAGGAGGAGATTTGAAATTGAAGATTTAAGATTTGAGAGATTCAATTTTTTCAACGGCCCCGCTGTCTCTACTTTTAGGCGAGCTCAACAGAATTTCACCAGCTATTCGGGTCATTCGCATCCCATAACCATTCATCAACAAATAAAGATAAATCCTTATAATCAACAGCTCCATCACCATAAGAAGTCATAACTCCATTAACATCATAAGCATCTGTCAGGTCAGCATAAGCTCCTAAGTCATTAACATCGCTTCCTTTAACAATTCCTGTTCTCCCAAAATTATCTGCAAAAATCGCATAATCTGAAAGATTAACTTTTCTGTCGCGGTTGAGGTCTGCGTGGTTTTTCGGCATGATTTTTCTTTTATCATAAACTCTTGCAGGATTGCCAGTAAGAGTTGGAAGATTATAGGTTCCTATCCCCCCGCTTCCATTAACAATTAAATATTTAACATCAGCAACAATATTATCAGAGTCATTAGCTCCTCCTAAAAATATATTCTTCCATTCTATATTGCTATTATCCACAATCTTAAATTTTAGGGAGTTGTCGGCAGTTCCAGAAAAACCCTTGCTATAAAGTTCGTTACTAAAAGTGGTTGTGCTGTTAAGGTCTCTCGCATCTATCCCTAATTTATTTGGGTCCCGTAGATTATTTACAGAATAAACATGTAATTTGCTAGGACTACTACTATTATAACTAAGTAGGAACGCAAAAAGATTCGTTTGAAGAGTATCTTATTGGCGATACTCCTTATAGGGGAGCAAAATTGTGAAAAGGAGTTCGCCATGGGACGTGGAATCAAACTTACGCCTGAACAATGGG
>Ga0315289_10000135_pt1 | contig 117473 bp, 124 predicted proteins | sample YL17G11_40_MG_FD_203452 | JGI IMG/M metagenome (GOLD analysis project Ga0315289, IMG submission 203452) | Sediment microbial communities from Yellowstone Lake, YNP, Wyoming, USA - YL17G11_40 | ecosystem: Environmental > Aquatic > Freshwater > Lake > Sediment | place: USA: Wyoming | collected... | reverse complement strand
CTAAGTTTCCTGCGCCGGAACCGCCGTCCCACATTGCCACGAAAGTGATATCGGACACCTGGCACATGAAAAAAGACAACCGGTATGGAACCACTGGTAAAGTGCAAATCTGGAATCTCATGGCACTCGCTCATTACGCGCCTACGATGATAAATGAATTCCCGCGGAACGTGTTCGGTGACAAATACCGCGATGAGGGCCTTGTAAAAAGGATATTGGACGACGTCAATGCGAATTCTCCCAACTATCGTGTACTCGTATACTATGACAGGAACATTTGCGAGGACAACATCGAGATATCTGGCGGCGCGCGGCTGGGACTGCTCGGCTCGCTCTGCGCGCTGGCCAACGAAACCGAAATGTGTCCAGAGTGCGCCGAATTTTTCATCCATAACAAATTTAACACGGATGGCCTGCTGTTGCATAAAAATCCACAAATTGACGTGGGCGGAACGACCGTGTCCGTTATTTCCATGGACGATTTGAAGTCGTCGCCCAAACTTATATCGAACCTGGTGGCCGCAGTGAGCGCCAAAAAAAATCTCGGAAACATATACGACTATTTCGAAATTGATGAGCTGAACGAGAAAAACGTCCTGACGAAGATGGAAGAAGAATATAGGATTTACAATCCCTAGTCGTCTTTCTTCTTTTTCTTTCTAAACTTCTGCATGTTAGGGTTGGCCCACGCTATATGTGCGGTCAGCTGGCCCTGCGTCAACCTGTGCTCGCGCATGATCTGGTCCTTCGTATACAGGCTCTGTTTGTACAAAGCGACCTTCCGCCTTATTTCCACCTTCTCCGACTCTGATATGTCGCTTCTCGGCTTAGTGACTGTAAAAGGAAGTATCTCGTCGGCCTCTCGTTTGCCTTTTATCTCCATCACGGTCGGCTCGGTTTCCATGAATTTCCTAAGTGCGATTGAGGACTGGAAATGACTCGTCCATTCGTGGTTCTCCAGTTTGTACATGACCAGCGCCATGGGCGAGCCCTTGCGGCCGGCCCCGATGGACTGATAATGGACTTCCATCGAATCCGCCGGAATGAGCGCACTCCGGACGTGTTCTAGCACCTTGCGTTCGTTCTTCTCCAGCGCTTTGATTATGTCATCCACGCCCAGCTCCCTGAGCGCAGCCTTCTCCTTTATGAAGTAGTCCAGGACGCCAATTATGTAGTGGTTGTCCTCTCTTGGGATGTAATTCTTGTCCTTGCCTGCCTGTCTGGCCTCATCTATTTTTTTAATCTTGTCCGTCAGCTTTTGCACGTCGGCCTTCGTAATCAGGGCCTTTCCTTGCAATATTTTCTCCGAATTGTCGCGATATTTGTCCTGCGTCTCTGGCTGTTCATGGGCTCTGCCGTAGGTCACTGCAAGCACGCTGGGGCTCTTTAGAAGTTCCCTTTCGTAAATCTGGCCGATAATCTCATAGTGCTTATCCTGTAGGTATGCGGTAAAGTCCAAAAATATGATGTCGTATTTCTGGTCTGTGCGCTTCACGAAATCGATGAGCTCCCCAGGATGCAGATTTATCCTAAGCTGGCCCGAGGTAATCTTCTGCTGGAGCCTCCTCACGACATTGTCGTTCCTCTCTACGGCGTCAATGTTGCCTTCGGGTATGCCGAGCGATCTGTACACGTCGCCTTCGAGAAATTCCAGAGCCGGCAAACACAGCACGTGGACATCTGTCGGCTTGGCGACTATGCTCTTCTTCAGGAACTGGCCGTATTCTACATACACCTGCCTCTTTGCAACGCTATCGAACGCCTTTGTACCCTTGATGGTATCGATTATGTCAGAAAAGTTCTGGCAGGCGTGCGGCAGCTCGGCGCCGCAGGTCGTAAGGGCGTATTTATCATCTATACCTCGACATATGATACTTTTCCGTTCGAGCTTGTCCAGCATGGTGTCAATTCTTTTTCTTCCTGCCCTGACGCGGCTGTAGATGACATTGCGCGTAGGCTTGCCCTTGTAATCAGCAATCGTGCCCATAATCTTTTTGGCCAATGGATGCATGGCTACCTTCATGTACTCTATATCTTCGTTATATCTCTTCATGCCATGGCCACGAGACACCGGATCGCCTCAACGCTTCTTCTTTGCCTTGCCTCTTGTTGCATGCGCCTTGTAGGCCGCCAGAGAACCGCGATCTATATCGTAATCTCGCATTATTTCCTTGTCTGGAATTCCGGTCCCGATAGCTGCGTATATGCCTTTTACGTCCGCGTCATCGTTTTTAATGCTCATCGTGTGGTGGGCCTTGTACGCGGCCAGTTGGCCTATTGTTAGACCGTGCTTTTTCATTATTTTCTCGTCAGACATGTGCGTATCTATGTCCACATAGATAGCTACCTTATCTTGCTCCTTTGCCACAATATCACCTGTTCATTATTGAATAGTAATGAATTTAAACCTTTGTTCAAGTGTAAATCCTTTACGGTCCAATCGTTGTTATGCAACTTGATCTGCACAGGCTCGAAAGGATGGATGCGCTTCCGTACGTCCTCGACATGATCGGCCTAGCAGAAAAGCAGGCCTTCATGACATGCTACAAGAACCGCGGCACGACCGACGAGGTGGTAGAGTGGTGGGGTGACATCTGCGGGCGCATATTACCGCGGTTCCCTGAACCGGAACCTGTGCCAGATTATGCCGCAAAGAGGCTTTCGGAAAGCAAAGCCAAACCGCCCAAGAATAAGCTGGACATATGGTGGTTGATGACGAGTTGGTACCTTGACCGCTTCCAGAGCGACTATAGCAACGAACTGTGGAAATACAAGAACAAGGCCCGGGCGGCTGAAATCCGAAAAAAAATAACCAGTGAATACTATGAGGCCATGTTGTTCTGCAACATCAACCTAACGGAGAAAAACATCGAACCGTCGTCTGGCCTGAGGCTGGGGCTCATCAGCTGCATTTACTATGCGAATGATCAATGCGCGACAGTCGAAGCCGTGGACAGCGAGCTGGACGCCCTGGAAGACATATTGAACAAACACTGTAAGACAGATGTCTCAGTGGCTCGCATAAATGACAGATTGGTCGTTATGCCGTTCGATGAAATGAACAAGGTAGCAAATAGGACCTTCAGTATCTCCGGTGGCAGCGTTACTGAGCTTGGCGACAACGAATCCTTTGTAGACGATAGCGACGTTGTCGAAAGCTACATCAAAAACAGGGAAACTCGGGTCGACGGTACTGTCCATACGCAAATCAACAGAATGCCCGTCAAAACACTGAAGGAAAAGGTGAGGTTGCGCAAATGCCTGCTGGGTCTGGACGCCGTTTATGGTTATCTCAATGTGGATGCGTCGCAGTCTGCTAAATCGGACGCTGAAAAATTCAAGGCCCTGATTGAGAAAGAATACCGAAAGTTCAACCCTTTATAAAATTTACTTTTTAAGTAATTCTATATGTACACACCAGAACACGTCTTTGTCTATGATGGGGTGAAGAAGAGCCGGCGCACCGAGGACCTGCTTTCGAAGTTTCCCAAGGCAAAGGTGTCATACATCGACAATCAGGCACCGAACTACATCCGTTCCATTGTCGAGCGCATCTATGGTAAGCCTGAGACCCTTGGCCAGGTCATAAACCGTTCAAAGAAGACGCTGGTTGTAGGCAGCGGCAGCAAACAGAGCTTCGTCGACAAGTTCGTCAACGAATGGGACTGTATCTGCCCTTCGTTCTATTCCATAACGCCGATGTCCAACGGCTGCTTCTACAGCTGCGAGTTCTGCTACCTGCAGCTGACCTATCGCGGCATATATCCCTACATGAAAGCGAACATAAACCTGGAGGACCTTGAGAGCGCCATCAAGGACACCGTCGTGCGCGAACACAAAAAGAACCCGGAAAAAAGGGTCAACTTCAACTGCGGCGAAAAGCTGGACTCGCTGGCATTCGACAAATATTTCAATACTACTGGCAGGCTGCTGCCCTTGTTCGGAGAGAAAAAACTTGCCAGGGCCGAACTGTTGCTTCTCACAAAAAGCGAAGAGACCGATGGTCTGATTGACTATGCTGGCAAACATGGCGCACCGCCCAACGTGGTTGTGTCGTGGAGCCTCAACGGCACTGATGCCGCCGTGCGTTTCGAGCATGACGCGCCGACGCCGCGCAGGCGGTTGTTCGCTGCCAAGAGGTGCGAGAACGCGGGTTACAGGATAAGGCTGCGCATCGACCCTATGATATACCGGGAAGGGTGGAAAGAGGACTATCGCCGGCTTATTGGCGACATGGCTGATTTGGGCATCAAACCAGAGGTCATAACCATCGGCTCGTTGCGGTTCGACGGCGGTCTGCCAAGCATCTCCAGAAACCGTTTCCCGAATTCGAGCCTGTTCAAATACAGTTTCATCGTCGAGGGCAAGGACAAGTATCGCTATAAGCCCGAGCACAGGACCGAGATGTACAGGTTTGCCATTGATGAAATACGAAAACAATATGCGGCGCGCGGGCTGAGACAGCCTGCCATCGGACTGTGCAAGGAGAAGAGCGACGTGTGGAAAAGGTCCGGGCTTACGCTGAAGGATGGGGCATGCAACTGCTGCGGCTCATGGTCGGACAAGAAGCCGGAAACCGAGACACTAAAAGTTGAACGTCCGGCGCCTCAGAAGCAGACGGAGCAAAAGAAGAACATTTTCCATTCAAACTGCAAGCTGTCCACTTTTCGTTAAAATATATTCTCCCAGAAATATCGTGTCTTTTTCATCTGCTGTTTTTAGAAATAACAAATGGCCGCTCCTCAAGAACCTGTCCACGCATGCGAACCAGGAACCTTTCATCCTCCTTGATTCTTTCGGACAACTTGGTTACTTGACCTTGCAGCTCGTCTGCTTTTGCCCAGATGGCGTCATAATCCGCCTCGGTGATGCCCCCATCCACAATCGTCTTCAGCTCGGTCATGAAGCCGTCAACCTTGTTGAGCTTCAGTTTGATGCCTATGGACGAAAGCGCATCGAACAGCTCGTTCCTGTCCGTGTATTTTGCGAGGCATTCGTGAAAATAAGAAATGTCTTCCTTGCTGTGAATGTCCAATTTTTCGTTGATGCCGATCGGCAGCCCAGATTTCGGATGTACGGCCAGGCGTGCGAAACTCTCGCCGACCTTCTGCACGATATCGAAGACGTGATCGTTAGCCCGGTTCATGAGATGCATCCTTTCCTGTTCCATCCTTGTTTTCTCTTCGTTGAGCGCTTCGATAGTCTTCCTGTAATTCTTTATGGCGTCAGAGTCCATGACGATATTGCGCACGGCATCGGCTCCTCGTATGGCCGACGGCAGGATCATCATATAATTAATCACGTTCTTTTTAACTGCAAGCTCGGCGCGAAGCTGTACCTGCTCGGTTTTGTATCTGGCCAGGTTCCTTTCCAATTGCTCCGATTGAACATTCAGGCTGTTCAACGGATCCGTGAGGTCGTCCGCTTTGTCGATGGCGTCGTTCCTGTCCTTGACGGCCCTCTCGAATGTCTCGAACTTTGTTTTGATGTCTTCCATATCGCTTTTTGGTAGCTTTGGCCCCAGTTTTTGGTTCATCTGAATGAACATCCTGTAGTAGAGCTCGGTCTCCTCCTGCAGCACTTCCTCCTTTTTGCTCGAGAGCGAACTATTATTTTGACGGGCCTGCATGCTGTTGTTCTCAATTTTTCCTTTGACAGACTCCATGATGTCCACTCTGATGCCCTTGAAGGTCCTCCTCTTACCGTAATCCTTTTTTATTTTTTTATTCAGCTTGGCCGCATCGGTTGTCTGAGAAATCCAGTTCTCAGCGGCATTTATCAGAGTGTCATTATCGAACCTCCTCTTTGACGGTCTGCCCGTAATCTCTTTCTTTGATTCCTGGTACAGGCTCATGACGTTGGACATCTGGTAATTAATTATTAGTTGGTTCAGCTCGCCTGTCAGACCGTTCTTTATGATAGCTTCCTTGAATTTCCAGTAGTACTGTCTCTCTTTTTCAAAAACTATAACGTCCTTCTTGTTGGAAGATTCCTCATATTCGTCGTACTTTTTGGCGAGCTCTTGATAGCTCCTGTCGTTCTCGGCCATGTTCTTTTTCGTTTCGTATATATTTTTGTTTATGGCTGACAACTGGCCTTCTATGCGTCCTACGTCCTGTTTTGCCTGGTCTATACGAGAATTCATGCTTCAAGATTCGAAGCAAAAGGATTTAAGCCCTTGCAATGACCGCCATGCCGCGCCTGAACTGCTTCATCTCTTCCGAACTCAGCATGGCCTGGCCGACAGATATCACGGTTTTCTTGTTCGTTACCGCAACCTCTTCGCCTGGGAATATCTCGTCGTTCGTTCTTACGAACTTTACAAAAACTGATCCGCCCTTTCCGACTATCTTAGCGACCTCCGGATCTGTTATGGAAACCGTCTTAATTTTCTTATCCAGCATCTTCGCGCCATCGACTGTCGGGAGGAAGAAACCGTCAGATGGTCTAATGGTTCCTAGCAGGGACTTTCTGTTCGGTGTCCAGACGCGGCGAATCCTGCCCGTGCGCTTTGATATCTCCAGCTCCGTCTTTGCAAACTTCTTGGCAGCTCCCATGCCGAACTGGTAATCCAACGTAGCAACGAGTATGTCCTTTGTCTTTACTTTGACCTTCGGTTCGGACAGGCCCGGCAAAATTGACTGGCCGAACGGATATACAGATTTGAGGCCGACAGGAATCTTTCCGAACGGCGGCTTCGTGAAATATTTCTTCGATTTGACGCGCTTCCTCCACTCGAGCGCCCTGAAAATCTCGGGTCTGTGTCCGGACTCCTCGCCGGACCAGAGCAGGGCGGACTTCTTGCTGACCCTGTCGAAGTTTGACAGCCACTTGCCATGCCTTGCAAGCGCCCAGTGCAGGCCGGCAAGCAGCGCCGGGTGGCTGCGCGCGCGTTCTTGCACGAGTTCCCATAGCCACTGCCCGCGGATTGCTGTCCGAACGGTCCGCAGCTCCTGGAACGTGACGTACAGGTTGTGCCTGGCAAGGAAGTTGACGCGCTCGGGCTCTGGAAGTTTCTTCACTTCTGCTGGGTCCGCTTTCACGCAGACCGGACAGGAACATGGAAACTCGACCAAATCAAAAAGATTGAGCGTACCGCTGGTTGTCAGATAGCCGTCCCGGTAGGCTGCCAGCGAGTACATAGCTGAGTCGAACATATCGCAGCCTAAGGCTGCCAGCAACGCGAACGCCATCGGATGGCCTGCACCGAAGGCGTGGACCGGCGTTGCGAAAGGCAGGTTCTTCTTACAGGTTATGATTATCTCCGCGAGTTCATCGAAGCGGTAAGCCTCCATCAAGGGAACGATGCCACCGATAGCGAAAATGTCCGGCATTGCTTTTGCTATCTGTTTGCATGCTTTGGCGCGCAGGTCCAGATACATGCCGCCTTGGATCGGGCCGACCAGGCAACGGTCCGGAACGGCCTTTCTGGCCGCTGCCGTTCTCTTGATGGTCTCGACGAGGTTCTTCCTAGCGTCTGCCACCGAGTCGTCGGGCTTCGTAAACAAGTCAAGCGGCGTAATAATGTCCGAGCCTATCGCCCTCTGGAATTTTACGATTTCCTTTGGGTCGATGCCTGACACCCCTTGACTGAACATCTGGAACGTCCCAGAGTCGGTGTATATAGGACCAGGCCAGTTCAGGAACTTGTGCAGGCCCTGTTCGAGCGCCTTTTTTCTCAGCTCATCGTGCTTGTTGATGATGTAAGAGTTCGTGATGATAATTTCTGCGCCGAACTCTTTCCTCATTTCAGAAGGAGTGATGGGCATCTTATTGGGGTTTATGACAACCGCAATGTTCGGCGTGCGGATCGTGTGCTTGCCAATCGTCCACTTGCAGATTCTTCCGCCGGCATCCCTGTCAATCAATTCAAGCATGAACAATCCCTCTTGGCAACAATGTGTAGTATGGCCATTCCAGTATTAAAGTGCTGTCATAACTTACCAGGTTGTCTGCCAGCCCGTTACGAAGGTCCGACAGGGCCACATGAAACCCGTTGAAATCCTTTGCCAGTACGTACAACCAAACATTCCATCGGCCTGACATTTTTATCGCATCAATGATGTAATCGCGGCTCTTGAAGAATTTTGTCAGCTTGGCCTCATCAGACGTATCGCGCAATTGTAGAAACACCGTGTGCATCTGCAAGCCCAATGCAAGATAGTCCGGCAGAATAGTGAATCCTAAGATTATGCCGTTTTTTATGAGATTTCTTATCCTGTATTTCACGGCCTCGCCTGTCATACCGACTTTTTTGGCGACGGCTGTCAGCTCGGTTCTTGCGTCGCTGGCCAATGCCTGCAGAATCTTGAAATCTGTGGCGTCCAAATCGGCCTTTGAAGATGGCCTGACCTCATATTCTGTCCATGCCAGTTCCGATGTGAAGGCGCTGTCACGGTGGGGCCAGATTTTTGTTTTAAGATTTACGTCCTTGTAGTAGGGCGTCCATTTGTACTCCGTAAGAAACGAATATATTTCGTAATCCTTGATGTTGCCGTGCATTTTTTTGAACAGCTCTTCGCGTATAGTATCGCAGTGCTGATCGTCCTTCGCCACCAGCGTGATCTGCCAGTCCCAACGGCCACTTGCCTTGAGGAAGGTCAGCACGAACGGGTTCGCCTTGAGCGCCTTGACAACGGCCTGTTCTTTGGCGGACGTCAACGTCTGCATCTGCAATAGCATATAGAACAGCCGGTAACCGAGCGCGAAGTGGTTCACAGCTGTCTCGAACTTCAGTATTGCACCCTCTTTCATGAGCCGGTTGATCCTATAGGATATTGCGTCCTTGGAGAGGCCGACGGCGCGCCCTATGTCAGCTGCGCTATAACGGCAGTTACGAATGAGCAAGTCCAGGATGCGCTTGTCACGTAAGTCGAGTTTCATATTTAATCTATATACAAACAAATCATTTAAATATTATGTGTTTGTGGCATTTTTATTGAAAATGTTTTATCACATCAGAATGACAATTTATGTTCATGAAGATGAGCTGTGACGGATGGACAAAACTGTGGTCGTATTTTAGCATACCCCTATTCACGGCCGGCATTTCATTCGCGGCCATGCTTACGGGCAACGCTCAAGAGGGCGCAGCCATCGCAACTGCTGGTTATGGTGTCTCGACACTTTACGGCGCGTTGACGTATGCCCTGTATCGAAAAAGAGGTTCGACAAAAAATAGTGTAAGAAATTGTGCCGTACAATACAATGAAAAAATTGAAAACTATGACGAAGCTGAAATAAATCCAGACCAACCTTTTACGAATAAGGACGATAAGCCTGCCGAGGATTCTCAGAGTCGTCAAAATCGCGGAGATAGACGCGTAGGAATGGATTATTACGGTCTTGGAGGGGGGTTTCAAGATTAGAAAAGAAAAAATTCTAAGCTATCAGGAATGGCTCAAGACCACGAACGCCTTCGGACACAACAAATATGAAGAGGCGATCAACAGGCTCGCTGATTCAAGGGGCGAGCTAGGCGATCCGAAGAAGTGGCGGCGCTATTTTGAGGAAAGGCTCAGAGAAGATTACGAGGAGTATAAACGCGACAGACAAAATCTTAACCGGTCTAGCTAAAGCTGAAGTTTGATAAAAATCGAAGAACAAAAACAACTATTTCTTCATGTAGGCTGCTAGGATTGCCGCTACTATTAGCAGCACGTATCCTACTAGGATGTCCCATTGTGTGAACCAGGCCCAGCCCATCTTCGCAGCGAATCCGTAGACCATTACCGGTATCTCGATGAGGAAGGAGATGACCACCAATATGATTCCGAACATCAGGCCTTCCTTGAGGAACTCGGTCGGCTTCGCTTTGAAGTAATAGTATGTTCCGATGAGGTACGCAACTACAAAGACCAATACTGTGGTAAGTAGCTGGCTCCACATCGCCCACTGCATCGTTGTTGCGTCATAGGCTCCAGGCACGAACATCAACGCCGAGGCCACGAGAAAGACCACGGCATACGATATTATGCCTGAGACTACTGCCTTTTTCCAATCCATGTTAATCGAAATAATTTTGTGGGGCTTGTTTATAAATATTGAAGCCGAACTGAAGGCCATGAAGGAGAAAATGATTCTGCTCTCGAGCGGCAAGTGCGCATGGGGTGAGTGCTTCGCCTGCGGGTGGGGCCGGCTGACAGGACCTCCGCCTTCCATGCACAGGCTGAAGGACATCGTGGATGAAAAGTTCCACGAGCTTCGCAAGGAAAAAATTGACAGATTGAAAATATTCGCATCCGGCTCGTTCCTGGATGACAGACAGTTCCCTGCCACGATCAGGCGCTATATCGTAAAGAAGTGCGTTGAGCAGAACATTCTGGATTTTGTTGTCGAATCGCGGCCGGAGTTCGTCACGCCTGAGAGACTCGCCGACTTCAGCGGTGTAAAACTGACGGTCGCCATAGGCCTGGAAGTCGCTGACAACGAGATGTTGAAGAAATACCGCAAGGGATTCACGGTCGAGGACTACGCAAAGGCAGCTGAAACGCTGCATGCAAATGGCTGCATGGTCCGCACCTATCTGATGATCGGCCTGCCGTTCGTTACCGATTATGAAGCGATGACAAAAAAGTCCGTCGAGTTCGCACGGAAATATTCAGACAGCATCGTGCTCATCAACACGTTCCCGCACAGCGCGGCACCAATCTTCGATGCATGGGTTTCTGGCGAGTGGCGGCCGCTGGACAAGAAGCATTTCAAGGAAATCGTTAAGCCGTACACGGACTGCGAGACCGAATTTGACAATTTCGCCTTCGTACCGAAGTTCCATAGGGAGAGGCAGGAACCAATCAGGGGCGCCGGCATCAAGCAACTGCTACACCCGTATTTCGAGCTTTGGCAGGACTATTTCACACGATTCTATGAACCGCCTGCCGGCAAGGATATACTACTTTTCATACCTTGCGCATTCCGAAAGCCGTACCAATTCTCGCAGCTGCATAAGGCCATATTCGGCGTGCTTGAAAAATTGAAAATCTATCCGAGGCTGCACGTGGTCGTCATCAGTTCGCCCGGCGTGATCCCATACGAGTTCTGCGGCCATTATCCGTTCAGCAGATATGACTGGCCAGAATGGGAAGAGACGCCCGAGATAAAGAAAAAATATATCGAGGTCACGCAGAAACGCATTGAAAATTATCTGAGGGCGCACGGCAAACACTACAAAAAATTCTACGATTATTTCAAGCTGGAAGCGGAAAGCTACGTTGCATTGAAATCCGCTTGCGAGAAATTCGGAATAAATGTGACAGACTGTCTGCAGCCGGATACATATGAAAAAATAAAGGACCAGAAAAATATGTTAACACGAGACGAGGCTCTTTCCGACCTGAATAGCGCCTTTTCTCAGCGATAGCTAGGGTCGTCGTCGATAAGCTTGTCGCCTATCGCATCGATCGCTTTCATCGTGTCGTCGCTGAAACCGCAGTACAGCGGACTCTTGTGGTTCTTTATCCGTACACAGAAGTTGCTGACGGCAGAGACCGTATAGAGTATTCCGAAGCTCGGGCCGAACCCTGGCACAAGAGTCAAAAGCGGCGCTGCAGCCATGCACTGAATTTCTTCAACCGGTTTTGTCATACCAAAAACGCCCATTTTAACGTATTTAAGCTTTTGTTGGATGGTCATGCCCGATTTTTTTATCCTTATACCTTTCGTGTATCTGTTCGACCGCAATCTGCTGCTTCTCGCAAAAGAAACTGTAGAGCTGTCCGCCGCTGTGGCATTTCGTGTTGTCGAGCTCGCATCTGTGCAGATAGTATGCGGGGCAGAGAGAAACATTCTGTGCTGTGGGTTCAGGCCTCAACTGCTCAGATTCATTTACCTGATTCATCATTTCGCCTAAGAAGGAGTTGAATGTGAAACCTTAAATCATTTCAGGGGCAGCCCGTTCTTCATTACCAGCCTTTTGTCCGCCCACATGTTTCCGTTCCTGCCCTTCATTATCTTGATCATGTCGAGGTGCGAGCTGGCCGTGTTCTTGCCGTGGTATGCACCGGTGTTGTTGCCTATCGCGATGTGGAGCGAGCCGAATATCTTCTCATCAACTATCGTTTCGCCTATGAACGCCGCCGCCGGGTTTGTGCCTATACCCAACTCTGCGATGCGGTCCTTTTCGCCCGTGTTTGCTGCAAGGAACTTCCTGAATATTTTTGCGCCGGCGCCGGGCGCCGAGAACTTAACAACCTTGCCATCCTTGAACGTGATCTTAAGTTTCTTCACCAGGCCGAAGCCGTGGATGACGGCGTAGTCAAAAATTATAACTCCGTTGGCGCTGTATTCGCGTGGCGCGAGGAAGACCTCACCGTCCGGAATGTTCAGACCGACGTCGCCGTTGCGCAAATCGTGCATGTCGATGATGCCGTCCGCCAAAAGTATCGGCCTGCCCCTTATGGAAAATGAGAGGTCGGTTCCGTCGTCCGCCCTTATCCTGATTTTGTTCGCGCCTTGGAGGGCCTTCTTGTAGTAGCCGCAGAGCTGCTTGACCCTGGGCGTGAACGTCGCCTTTATTGAATTGAGGAACGTCTTGCGGTAGAACTCCGGCGATACAAAATATTTTTTCTGCGGCACCGGCCAGCCGAACAGGCACCAGCGCACTTTTCTCTTGTCCGTTATCTGGTGGATCTTCTGAGAAGCTGGCGCGCCGAGCTTTTCCTTGGCTTCCAGGCCCCGCACCCAGTTTATGTCCTCGTCGCCGCCTAGGAATATGCGCGCGTCGTTTGACTGCGCCGAGAGCTTCGTTGACGGCGGCAGTTCGGCCGATGTGTCCCACGGCATCAGCTTCAGGTGTTCCCTGTTCTCGGCTGAGCTGTAGGGCACTGCTGCTATGTGTCCGCCGCGTTTCCAAACTTCCCGCTTGATAAGACTGGCCAGTTTGACGCAATCTGGTTCGACGTTGCTGTAAACGAGACGTGACAACTCCCCCACGGTCTTCTTTACGAAATATTTCTTGCCCCGAGGCACCAACAACGGGCCGTAATCAGTGTCGGTAAGCTTCTTCAGCAGCTTTTCCTTCCCGAATTTTTTGGGGTCGATATAATCCTTTGAAACAATCTCTTCTATTATTTTCCCGTAGCGCTTTCTCGCAAGGACAATGCCCGGATTGGGCTTGCGACCTATGGGTATGGACTTGGTCACAAGGCTATGGGCGACTGCTTTGAGATTCATGGTACCAACCTACGAGGAAACTTCGTCAATAGAACTGGACCTTTGCGCGTTAATAAAAACATATCCTCTATCCGAACGCCGCCCCAGCCTTCAAAATAGAGCCCTGGTTCGATGGTGAACACGTTGCCCTGCCTGAATCTGTCTTTTGAGCGCTGGGACAGGGACGGACTCTCGTGAATTTCCGCGCCCACACCGTGCCCCAAGCCGTGTGTGAACGCCTTTTCAAGCCCCAACTTGTGCGCAACTGCTCTGGCAGAGCCGTCGACAACGGATGCTTTCTGGCCAACACGAACCTTTTTCAGAGCCGCTTCGCGCATCTTGAGAACTGTTCCGTATATTTTTTTCTCCCTTGAGCCGGGTTTAAGGCAGAATGTGCGCGTCATGTCGGAACACCAGCCACCTACCATTGCACCAATATCGATAATAATCGTGTCCTTTAATCCGATCTTCCTGTCGGTAATGCTTTGGTGCGGGCTTGCCGTTCTCGGGCCTGATACTATGATACTGTCGAATGCATACCAGTCAGCGCCGGCGCGACGCATGGCCGATTCGGTGACTGCCGCCAGCTGACGTTCGGTAATGCCTTGGCGGATGGCTTTCCTAGCCGCTTCCATACCAGCCTCTGTTATACTGAGCGCTTTCTTGATTTTTGCCAGCTCTTCTTTGCTCTTGACTTCTCGCAATTCTGTAAGAATGACAGACGCCGGAATCAGCTTGCCTTTTATGAATTTTTTGGCGCGTTCAAACCCGCGCACGGAAAGCGTGGCGTCCTCGAAACCTATGCGATTTCTGCCTGTTATCTTGGCTATCGCCTGCCACCATTTCGTCTTCACCATTAGAGGCTTGAAATTCTTGGGCAGGCGCAAGCGTTCGAAATCGCTGGTTATGACTATCGGCTCGCCTTTCGCCGGAATGACAAATACCGCGCTTATCTCCGGGCCGCCAATAAGCCAGCGTATGTTCGCGTCGCTGGTTATGATAAGAAAATCCAAACGGCGCGACTTTAGCGCTTGCTGCAGCTCGGTAATGCGATCGCCCATGCTGATTTAATCTGGTGGCTTAAAGAAAAAGGCCACCGTTTATCCGAAATCAGCCGCCGTAACTACCTGGATGTTCTCCGGCACGCTTCGAACATTGCATTTCATGGCAGCAATCAGTTTGACGCCGCGCTGTGCAGCAAAGTTCACCAGTCGCTGGTCCGCCTCGCCGTCAAGTACGATTATGTCTGCCTGGAGCTCTCGCAGGGCGTTGTAGACCTCGCGCAGAGGCACCTTGCCTATTATCTCCCCGCCCTCTTTCATGAGGTAGGCCGCACGCGTTCCTGTCAGTTCCTCAAGTGTATTGTGCAGAAGCTGTGCGGTTTCGGGTTCTATCCTGCGCCTGCTGGGCCTGCGCTCCTCCCGTCTCTCTTCGCGCCGTTCTTCTCTGCGGTCCTGGCGCTCGGATCGTTCGGGCCTTTCTGAACGCTCGCCGTTGCGCTCCTCGGACATCATCTTCGCCTGGTCGGCCGGGACGCGGTCGCGTAGCGATTTGAACAGCTCTTTCTTGGTCAGCTCCTCGACCTCCCTGCCTCTCGGCGCGCGGGAGACGAAATCAATGTCGGCTGTTGCCATCAGTTCCTTCAGGATGAGGTCTCCGCCTCGGTCGCCGTCAAGGAATGCCGTCACTTCTTTCTGCTTGGAAAGCTCTGCTATGACAGGCGGCACGGAAGTGCCTTCTATGGCCACAACGTTCTTGATGCCGTTGCGCAGCAGAACGTTGACGTCCGCCCTGCCCTCGACAATTATTATATTGTCAAAGCCTTCTATGCCGGGTCCTGCAGGCAGGCCTTGCCATGTGGAAATCTCTGCACCGCGAACGGCCTCCTTCAGCTGTTCGACGAGCTCGGATACCTCCGGCGCGCCTTCCTCGAAAATCTTGCTGAGAAGCTCCCTTGCCCTCCCTACGACGTACTGTCGCTTGGCTGAGCGCACGTCCTCGACCTTTTCCACAGCCAGCCTTGCGTTCGCAGGGCCTATGCGTTCGATTGTCTCGATGCATGCGGCTATCAGTGCTGTTTCCGTGCTGTCAAGAGAACTCGGTATGGTTATCATTCCGGAAGTCTTCCCGCCTTTTGTGTTAAGTTCGACGTCTATCCTTCCTATTCGTCCTGTCTGTTGCAGCTCACGCAGGTCCATGTCTTGGCCGAGGAGTCCCTCGGTCTGACCGAACACCGCTCCGATCACGTCCGGCTTCTCTACCGTGCCGTCCGCCTCGAAGCGCGCGAATATCGTGTATTTTGATGCTGCTTGTGCTAGTTTCGCCATGAATATCATCTCCTTTTGTTATCGATTTTAGCTCCTCTATCGCCTTTATCTTCAGTTTTGCGAACAATAGAGCCACTTTCCTTCTTGTTGTTTGGTCGGCTCTGCCTCGAAGAAAGAGGTTCAGTTGGGCCGCGATTCTGCGGCCTTCGGCATCGAAGTCCGTGAGTATAACAGCATCGCCCTCTATGGTTTCTGCCGTTTCCCACAGACCGCGCCCAATCGTGAGCACGTTCGTGAATCCAAATGAATATAATGCCTCCCTGTCGCGCCGCCCCTCGACAATGATTGTTTTGTACTTGATCCTGTCGAAGACCTTGAGCAGCTGCTCCAGGGCCTCTTTCTCCTGTTCGCTGAACATAGTTGTATTCTGGGCTTTTTAAATATAGCCGTTTGCATTGGACAGAACTTGTTGCCATGAGCGTCGTTATTGAACATGCGGCGTCTCAAACAGATATTTAAAGTTTTAAAAACCGTTATAATGCATGACGCGCAACGAGTGGGCCTCAAATGTGTTATCGTCCATTAAGGACGTCCTGAAGGATGAACACGACATAATAGCCAACTATCTGTTTCCGATAACGTCCGTATTATTTCTTGGCATTGGGGTCGTCTCGCTATATCGCTGTGATTTGGAGAATGCAAAACTGAGTCTTGGGGTGGGCGGCGGCACCGGCGGATATTCCCTTGGGTACAGACTGTACGAAAAATTGAGTAAATAGATTCAGAGTTCGGCAGCCTCGTTCTTGCAAGAATCGCAGACCCAGCGGTCGTTGATGTAGTGCAAGTGCTCCGAGAAGTTGCCGCACAGCTCGCAGTCGCCTGAGTTGAACTCTTCAACGCCGGTGCCCGGTTCCGCCATGAGCAAGCGCTCGCGCAGGATCTCTATCGCCGCAGGTGCGACCTTCGCTATTTCCCTGTCGGACAACAGTCCGACCAGCTTGCCCATCTGAACGACCGGAAGGCGCTCGAAACCGTGCTTCGCCATTACCCTTGCCGCGTCGGCCAAATCGTCGTCCGGCGAGCAGGTGACAACATCATATGACATTATCTCCTTCACAAGAATCTTGGATGCCGTCTTATCAACAGCAGCGACCTTGTTTACTACATCTTCTCGCGTCACTACGCCTACGGGCCTGTTGCCTTCGCAAATGACGAGAAGGCCAACGTCTTCGTCGCGCATAATTTTGCTGATAGCAGCGACGGATTCGCTCGGCTTGGCAGATATCACGCGACCAATCATTGCCTCGGATACTTTGATTCCTGTTGGCATGGGTGAGAATATGTCGCGTGATTATTTAAAGGTTTTCACGGCCGACCGCCTGTTTTTGCCGCCCGTTCTTCTTGGATTTTAATGTATGTTTATAAGCATTGCTGGACGTGTTCTAATTATGGGAATAGTAGGCTGGATGGCTGGAAAGTTGAACATACACATACCCACTCCGGAAGAGCGAATGGAGAGCGGACGCGTTTTTTATGAGAACGACCTCGATATGTTGGAAGATGCTAGAACGGAGTATGCGGGTCTTGCTGACAAAACCACGTGGCGCGCACGACAACTGACTACATACATTGATGATCTAGAACATGATGTTCGCATCTACGAAGAAAAATATGGAATCAAAAAAACGGACGCTTCCTAACAACACATATCTATAAATATCTATTCGACAATAGCTATAGGCTATGGTAAACAAGGAGGAGTTGGCGCGCGAGGCACTTGCCAAGCGCATTGCCGGCGAGATTGTTCTGAGCATAGACGCGGGAAAAGTCATACAAAAGTGGCGCAATATTTTCAAGATTCCGCAGCGCAGGCTGGCTGATGAAATGGGCATAATGCCTTCAGTGATCAGCGATTATGAGAACGGCAGACGCACCAGCCCCGGCATAAAGGTCGTTAAGAAGATGGTAAATGCGATGATAATCATGGACGAGAAGGCCGGCGGCAAGGTTATAAAGGAATTCAGCGACTGGCCATCCAAGACCGGGCTTTCCGAGGCCATATTGGACCTAAAAGAGTTCTCTGCACCAATAACTATTCGCGAATTTTGCAAATCGTTGGATGCTGCCCTGGTCTGCGGAGAAGATATGGCGGACAGTAAAATCCACGGATATACAGTCATAGACAGCCTAAAGGCAATCATAGACATACCTCCGTTTGAAATGGTCAAACTTTACGGCCTTACGACAGAACGGGCGCTTGTTTTCACCGGTGCACACCGCGGGAAGTCCGCTATGGTGGCACTAAAGGTAACCAACCTCAAACCGGGCCTGGTAATACTACATGGTGCAGATGGCGTGGATGAGCTGGCTAAAAGGATAGCCGAGATCGAGGGCATACCTTTGGGTGTAACCAGAATAAAGGACGTGGACGGCCTTCTTAGTAATCTGAAGAAGAGTTTTAGTTCGTAGACACCCCATCACTTCTTTTAGAACGTGAGTATAACAATAAAAATATGTTATTATTTATATATATAACATTGTTATAAGAAGTAAAGGTATCCTTTTGAACTTTATATTTTATTATTTGTTTGCAACAGAAATAGGCGGGTCCCGGCTTCCGATGGACCAATTATAACGATGTTATAACGACATTTTCTAAGAAAATGAAGGCATAAATGAAGGTTACTAAGGCAGGTTAACATTCCACAGGAAGTAAGGGGGTTCACGTGAGGGTAGGTATAAATATATTCACGCGGGTAAGATGGGTACTCGAAAGGAAATGGAGGTAGCAGGTGACGTATATGGCACAAAAATTACAGGAAATATTCACGCAGTTCTTAGAGAACAAACCGATATTTACTAACAGGGCGGCGCTGACGATATCCTTTACGCCGGAGACGATACCGCACAGGGAGAAGCAGATAGCCGATCTCGGTCGCATACTGGCACCGGCACTCAGAGGAGGCAGACCTTCTAACGTCTTCATCTACGGCAGGACCGGCACGGGCAAGTCCCTGGTTTCGATGTTCGTCGGCGGGGAGCTCATGAAGGCGGTCAACGGCGAGAAGATCAAGGTCGTCTATATTAATTGTAAGATGAAGAAGGTGGCTGATACGGAGTACCGCTTGCTGGCCGGTTTGCTCAAGGAGCTGGGCAAAGAGGTGCCCTTCACTGGGCTGCCAACAGACCAGCTGTACCGCACGCTTTTCGATAACATAGACACCAAGGAGCAGACCATACTTCTAATAATCGATGAGATTGATACGTTGGTTTCAAAGACCGGTGACGGAATACTCTACAACCTTACGCGTGCCAATACCGAACTGAAGAAGGCCAGGCTAGCACTGATAGGCATAACGAACGACCTGGGCTTTGTTGAGCGCCTTGATCCGCGCGTTAAATCAAGCCTTTCCGAGGAGGAACTTCTGTTCCCGCCATACAACGCGGTCCAACTGCAGGACATACTCAGACAGAGGGCTGGCTTGGCTTTCATGCCCGGCGTACTCGAAGAAGGCGTAATAGAAAAGGCGGCTGCTCTGGCCGCCCAGGAGCACGGCGATGCCAGGCGGGCGCTGGACCTTCTGCGCGTTGCAGGCGAGCTTGCCGAGCGCGTGGCCGAGCCAAAGGTGATGATCAAGCACGTGGACGCAGCTCAGGACAAGATTGACCAGGACCGAGTTCTCGAGATAGTCAAGTCCCAGCCGCGCCAGAGCCAGGCGGTGTTATGGGCCGTTGTCAAGGCATCGGAAGAGAACAGGACGATTGAAAGCGGTGCGGTATTTGACACATACAACAAGATTTGTATTGAGCATGGCCTGAAGCCTTTGACGCAACGCCGGGTCAGCGACCTCATTGCCGAGCTCGATCTGTTCGGAATCATAACAGCCAAAGTTATTTCAAGGGGAAGAGGCGGAAGAACCAGGATAATAACGACCAATATAACCGATTTGACTATGAAAAAGCTCAAACCAGTCCTGATGGAAGTATTTCTATAGATATGGTGGTTTTATATCAACAACCAAAAGATACAAGAACTCGTCAACTCTGGGGTTTTAATAGAAGAAAGCGCGGCAAAAAAGCTTTTAAGTATAGATTATAACCACTTAAATGTCATTATAAATAGAATAAAGCTTGATAATCCTTCTGTTTTAACCGAAGCTGTTTTAATACGATATTTGCCTCAACCAGTAAAGGTTATAAAACAAATATCATCCAAACGACTAGAGAGCGTACAAGACTTTGTAAACGCTCTTAATTTAAAATATTCGTCTTTACAAAAGATTATAATAGAAAAATTAGACATAAAAGACGTTTTTTCGATAAACAACATAGGCAATGACAGGTGTGCTATTATAGGCTTAGTCAGAAAAATAAAAGAGGTTGAAGGAAGATATTCGATTGAAATGGAGGATGCAACTGGCTCTGTTTCAGTTCTGGCCAATAAAACAGACGCATCTAGTAAATTGAACGAGGACGATGTCATTGCATCCACAGGATACATGAGAGGAGGCACTTTCGAAGCTGACGCATTGATATGGCCAGATGTTCCAACAATGACGCCTTCAAAGGGCAACGGCAAGATGATATTCCTTTCGAATCTCAAATTAACGGGTAAAACAATCGAGCTTGTGAAAGCGGCCGATTATGTGTTCATATACAACTGCACCGGCTGGCTGGATGTTGCGGCCAACACGAGCGCGCAGTGGGTCGTTGTCGGCGGTTCCGGCAACATAACAGTCGTGACGGATCCAAGCATCGTTGAAGCCGGCGGGCTAAAAATTCTCATACATTTCGGCAAGGATCTGGCTGCGGACGTTCTACGAAGAAGGTTCCTGACGAGCAATGGTAATGATTTCATAGTCGAGCCTGCGCCGGACATCGTTTTCACTTCAACCGCCGAGCACCTGGACTACAGAGGTGTAACCATAATCGGTAACGGCACGATAGACGCGGCCACACGGGAGGCGCTTGCATTATGACAGAGCCTATGGTGATATCGCTCGGCGGCTCGACGTTCGTAAAAGAGCAGATAGACACGAAGTTCCTGCGCGAATTCAAACGGATAGTTCTCGGACAGGCGAAAAGAAGAAAGGTGTTCATCTATGTCGGCGGGGGCGCGACAGCGCGCAAATACCAGGAAGCGCTCCTTAAGCTTGGTGCCGACCAGGATGCAGCAGACTGGATAGGCATCCATGTGACGCGCCTGAATGCACGGCTTATGAAAACGGCTTTCGGGAAGATTGTAGAAGAAAAAATAATCGAGGACCCGACAAGGAAGGTCAGCTCTCGCAAGCCGATCGTTTTCGCAGCTGGCTGGAAGCCCGGTTGGAGCACAGACTATGACGCGGTGCTGCTTGCGGAGAACGTAGGAGCAAAGTTTGTCGTGAACCTGACGAATGTCGATTATGTCTATGACAGGGATCCGAACAAGTTCAAGGATGCTAAAGCGTTCAGAACGCTGACGTGGCAGCAATACAAACAAATAATCGGAGGCAAATGGACGCCCGGTCTGCATACGCCGTTCGATCCTGTTGCAGCACGCGAAGCCGCCAAAGCGAAAATAAGGGTTGCAATAATCAACGGAAGCAAACTAAAGGAGTTCGAATCGTTCCTCAAAGGCAGGCCGTTCAAAGGGACACTGATAAGAAGTTCTCCTATTGTTTGAGAAATAAAATGAGCATAGAAAACGTTAAATGTTTAACATGCGAAGGAGTCTTGCTGATAAAATGCAACTACAACTTATCGACGCTGATTATACTCTTGTGAACGGCAGACCGCTCATCCGGCTGTTCGGCAAGACAGAGAATGATGAGACGGTGTGCGCAATGGTCGACGGCTACAAGCCGTACTTCTACCTGCTTCCGAAAGAGGAGCTAGATCTGAAGGACGTGCAATACGAGTTCGAAAAGGGCGGCGTCGATTATGAAATTGTTGACAGATATCTGCCCATCGGTTGGTATCCGAACACCGTTAAAATGATCAAGGTTATCGGCAGGGACCCGTCCAAGATTCCGGAGCTGCGCGCATGGTCGACAAAGTTCGGCACGCCGTACGAGGCGGACGTGCTTTTCAAGTATCGGTACATGGTTGACAATGCTCTGCGAGGCATGATGTGGTTCGATGTCAGCGGAAAGCAGGCGACAACTACCACCGTGAAATGCAAAGCAATACACGCCAGCTCGATAAAACCGATAGAGGTGCTGAATAATGCACCTTTGCGTTATCTTGCTTTTGACATAGAGTGCGCTCCGCAATCCGGGCTGCCGAACGCGGACGACGACCCGATAATCATGATCAGCCTCGTGTTCACGCCAGAATGGCGCGGAAAGAAATCTGTCGTTCTGCTTTCGAAATCAACGACGCTCCAGGACTGCATAGGTGCGCATACCGAAGAAGATATGCTGAAAAAGTTCAAGGACATTCTGGACGATTACGACCCGGACATACTGACGGGCTATAACATAACGAACTTCGATCTGCCGTACATTCTCAGGCGGCTCGAGGTGCTGAACCTGCCGCGCGATCTCGGAAGGAACGACAAGTCGGCGTGGGTCCGCAAGCTGGCGAACACCCAGGCGATAACAATCACCGGCCGAGTGGTGGTTGATTCATACGATCTCATCAAGCGCGACCCGTGGGTAAAACTGAAGCGCTATGATCTGAAGACGGTAGCGAAGAGCCTGCTGGGCATAGAAAAGTTCGACATGTCGGGCTCGGCCGAGATAACGAAACTGTGGAAGGGAAGCGCGGAAGATTTGAAACGACTGGTGGAGTACAACCGCAGGGACTCCGAGCTCGCGATGAAATTATTGACGGAAAGGGGCGTGCTGGACAAGTTTTTCGAGATTGCAAAAGTATCCGGCCTGTTGCTGCAGGATGCGCTCGGCGGGCAATCGACAAGGCACGAGTGCAAGCTGCTGTACGAATTCAAGCAGAGACATTTCGTCATGCCATGCAGGCCGGACTCTGCTGAAATCATGCGCCGAAAGACCGAGCGCGAGGAGACCGGGCTGAAAGGAGCGCTCGTGCTGGAGCCTGAAACGGGCCTGCACAAGACCGGCTGCGTGCTGGTCCTGGACTTCACGTCGCTGTACCCGTCGCTCATTCGGGTGTTCAACATATGCCCGACCACGATGGTGACAAACAATACTGATGCTGATTACAACACGACACCATTCGGCACAAAATTCGTCAAGCCTTCCGTCCGCGAGGGTGTTCTGCCTTTCGTTGTGCGCGAACTGATAACAACGCGCGCCGCTGTGCGAGCTCAGGCAAAGACCGAAACGGACAAGGAAAAGAAAAGGATCCTTAATGCGAAACAGCTGGCGCTCAAGGACATGGCGAATTCCCTGTACGGCTACACCGGTTTCGCGCACGGCCGAATATACGTCATGGACATAGCCAACTCGATAACGGCTTACGGCAGGGAAATGGTGATGAAGACGAAAGAGCTGATAGAAGCAAACTTCCCGTACAAGGTGATTTATGCTGACACGGACTCGTCGTTCGTCAAGACGGACATTCTCGATTTGGACGCAGCTCAGGACACGGGCATAAAAATAGCCAAGTTCGTCACGGAGCGGCTGCCGGGTCTCGAGCTAAAGTATGAGAAGCTCTTCAAGACTTTCCTGATTGAAACGAAGAAGCGCTATGCCGGCTGGTCGTTCGAGAAGGAGGAGGACGGCTGGAAAGAGAAGATAGACATGAAGGGCATAGAGACGGTCAGGCGTGACTGGTGCATTCTAACAAGTGATACGATGAACAGGGTTATAGACATCATCCTGCGGGAAGGAGACGTAAAGAAGGCAGCGCGCTTCGTCAGAGAGGTCATAGCCGAGATAGCTGCGGGCAAGGTGCCGTTGGAGAAGCTCGCAGTTGTCAAGGGCATCACGAAGGACATAGACAGCTACGACGGCGTGCAGCCGCACGTGGAGCTGGCAAAGAAGATGGCAGCTAGGGACAACACGAAGCGCAACATGGTCGGCGAACGCCTGGAATATGTCATAGTGAAAGGCAATGCGTTGCTCTCCAAACGCGCCGAGGATCCGCGCTTCGTGAAAGAGAACGGCTTGGAGATAGATTCGCACTACTACATCGACAATCAGATTCTTCCGCCGCTGGAGCGCATATTCGAGGCAGCTGGCGTCACGCGCACAGAACTCATACACGGGACGAAGCAGATGTCTCTGCTTTCCGTGCTCAACGGACAACCGCCAGTGCTCTCGCCCGAGAAGACCACGCTGAACAGCTATGACGCGGTCGTATGCAAGAAATGCGACTGGTCGTTCAGGCGGCCGACGCTGACAGGCGCCTGCCCGACCTGCGGAGGCCAGCTGTTCTTCAGCAACGGTGTTTCTCTCGGAAAGTTCATTAACACAACCTCCTAGGCAAAGAAACCCAGGAAGATGCTCGCACCCAGCGCAATTGCTGCGCCAGCATATTGGTGGTATCCTATTTTTTCCCTGTTTAACAGTACCCCAAGCATTATGGCAATCACAGGAAAGCTCTCAGTGATGGCAATCGTGATGGAGAGTTTTGCATTGACCACAGCTAGGGCAAAGAACAGCCAGGCGAGCGTGTCGAAGATGCCTTCTGCGAGCACCAACCGTCTAAATTTCACCGCGTTGCGAACGAGCTTGCCGAGCCCCTCGCGCTTCCAGATGAAGAACAGCGAAATCAATGTGAATATGACCCACGGCACCCATATCGCCATTATAGGCGAAATGTTTTTCGAGGAGGCAGCTGTTAGAAAATTGGTGACGGCCATCGTGACAGCCGCGATAAATGCCAGCAGGGCGCCCTTCTCCAACCTGCCCAACGAGTTCTTCAGTTTGCACTTGTCGAATGATATCAACAAAATGCCCAAGAACGCAGCGACTATGGCGGCCAGCTGCGGCAGGGACAGCATCTCACCGAAGAACACGAGGCCGAGAACAACGGTAACCGGCAGCTCGATCTCCAGGATGACATCGACCACGCAGAGCTTCCCTTCCTTAAGGGCCTCAAAGTCGATTATCGCCGCAATGAACGTTATTATGCCCAGCACCAGCAGGAGTATGGCATTGGCCGGCGAGAACAGCAGCGGCAGGTCGCCGATGACGAACGGGAGCAAACCCACCGCGCCGATGATGCCGATGAAGGCGAGCGATTCGACGTCGCCGATCCTTCTCGTCGTGCGCTGAATGAAGAAGTCTCCAAAGCCCCAACAGAACATCGCGCCGAAGGCGGCCAGTACGCTTAATTCAAACGCCATGAAAAACTCTCAGGCAATGAAACATATAAAGTTTGACCGGGTGTAATAATATTCATGGCAAGGGAATATTTCAAACTCATACCGACATCGCACCTGATTCTGATCAAAGACAACAAGATTCTTCTGCTCAGGCGCTTCAACACGGGCTATGAGGACGGCAACTACAGCGTAGTGGCGGGGCATCTGGACGGCGACGAAACGTTCGTGCAGGCCATGGCCAGGGAGGCGAAGGAGGAGGCCGGCATCGCCATAAGCCCGGCAGACATGGAGGTCGTGCACGTGATGCATAGGAAGTGCTGCCCCGGCAAAGAAAGGATAGATTTCTTCATTCGGGCAAAAAAATGGAAAGGCGAACCGAAGAACATGGAATCCCACAAATGTGACGAGTTGGAATGGTTCGAAATTGATAATTTGCCAAAAAACATAATACCATACGTTAAACAGGCCATCAACTGTATCAGAAACAACGTGTTCTACAGCGAGCACGGCTGGTAAAAAACCACAGCCACAAACAGGCATTTATATACTACTTATAAGTAATTATATATATGATAGACTATGCAGAACCGGACCTGTTCCACCGTGAGCCGCACGGTCCAAACCCACTTGACCGAGCTCCGGCAAGAAAGGCAAATCTGGTTATCCGATATTTGAGATGAACGGACCGGGGTTGATAAAATGAAGATCGGCCCAACACCAATCAATCCAAGGCTAGATTCTTTGAAAGCAGTCGCTCCACTTACCATCAGAACGGATGTAAAAATCTATCATGACAAGGTAAGGGGAAGGTACGAAAGCGGCGAATATCACGCCCCATACTATTTGTCCGATATCGGTAGGTATCTTGAAAAAATAGATGTCATAACAACCACGTCGGCAGAGTCAGAACCATCCTCCTCATTGAAGATGCACGAGTATGCACATGCCTACCTAGGCAGATTCACAAAAGAGCTGCGGGGCTATGTAAAACTGGTTAAGAAAATTAAAGAACGCCCGGAGCTCGAAGCCAAACTGGCACCCATAGCGGACGGCCTGAAGAAGGAAGTTCAGGAACTGGAGAAAAGGTTTGATTGGGCTCTCCACAATCACGTTCACAATATCAATGAAAAGACGGCTAGGGTGATTCAATATACGGCCAACGTTGGCTATATGGCAGGTTTTGACTACAACAGGCCCGAAGAAGAGTTTGAAAAGAATCACCGCCCCGATCCGTATCATGAGTTGACACCGATATTGGGCATCGACGGCACCCTTTCGTTCATAAGAAACCTGATGCGGGAGATGTACACCACCGGAAATAAAATCCATGTCAGCGAAGAAGTGGAAAAATACAAGCAGGCACTCGAGGCCATTCCCACGTTCCTCGATCTCTAATGTAATTCTCAGGCAAGACCAGCAAAGAAAACTATTGTCGGAACTATCAGACAGCCCATGGCCCAGCTGCGCCGCACATCAAGCCTGTTAGCAAGCAGGCCGATGCTGGTCGAGACGGCTAATACTATCAGTCCATTAATACCCGACAAAATCGCCACAGTTGCAGTCATACCGACGATAATCCATGTGCACAATTTTTTGTAATCTGTGCGGCGTAGCCATCGTAGCACCGTGTTGGCAAGTCTCAATGTCAGCCATGCGCCGACAACTGCGGCCGCAATTGAAACGCAACATATCAACAGAATTTCATTCATGCCTACGGTTATCAGCTGGCCGACGGCAACAGCGATTCCCGACCGAGGATTGCCTATGAGCCACAACGCGAACAGGGAATACAACACATCGGCGGCGGAGATACTGCTTAACGCAACGAGAAAGCGCTCGGAACTCGCATCGTTTTGCTGATTTTTGTTGTTTTGCACAAGCATCGCCGCCTGGGAAGAGCCTATGCCAGGTAGCAGGCCGGCCAACAGACCGGCCACAGCGCCCGAGGCAACGCCCGGGAAAATGTTCCAAAAGCTATGATGCGTTCTGTCTTCCGCGACAGTTTCCGGCAACTTCGGGTTCTCAGAAAGCGAAACTATCAGAGTCGACATGCCGAAAAGCCCGGACAGCAAAGGCAGCAGTCCGTCCTGAACCAGAAATACATCCAAGACCAGATAACCAAGGATTCCAGCCAGACCGAAGACGAGTATTGCATATGCAGCCTTTCTCGGGGTCTTTTCGCACAACAACAGATAGGTGACGGCCGCAAGCAGCAGCCAGTGCGTGACCGGCCTTATGAGCGAGTATATCGTCGGCACAACCAAAGCCAGCAGAGGAAGCAATGCCACACCGAGCAATATTCCCCCGAGGCCGCCGATGACCGTCAACCTTATCGCTTCCAGTCCGCGGCCCTGCATGAGCATACGATGTCCGGGCAGCACGCCCATGGCCTCGGCATCGTCCGGTGCGCCGAACATTATGGACGGAATGAAGGCGATGAAGCTGTTCACGATGCCCGAAGTTATCAGTATTATCACGGCCGCTGTTGGCTGAAAGACGGTTGCAAGAGCAAACACCAAAGGCACGGTGTTGTTCGGATGTATGCCCGGCAGCAACCCGGCGACGCAACCGAGCAGCACTCCGATGAAAAAGGCTGCGATCAATAACAGCATGGGCGATACATTATTTTTCATCCGTCAAAAATTGTCTTTACCACCGGCAGTGGTTAACCTTTTTATTCTTCTCTGCTCATAACAAACACATGTTCAATCTAGGAAGCAGACAGATGGAAAAGATGGCGAAGCAACTGGGCATAGCCACGGAAGAACTGCCGGCGGACCAGGTGATAATCAAGAGCGGCGGCAAGGAGATAATCATAGACAAACCGCACGTCACCAAGGTCAAGATAGCGGGGCAGGACACGTTCCAGATAATGGGCGAGGTCTCCGAGAGATCGGCAGAAAAGTTCTCGGAAGAGGACGTAAAGATGGTTGCAACATCGTCCGGGGCAAGCGAAGCAGATGCAAGGAAGGCCCTGCAAGAGACCGGCGACATCGCAGCGGCAATAATGAGGCTAAAACATCAGTGATCACTTCAGTTTGGCGATGCCCGAATTCTGCTCACCGAGCTTTGCCAAACAGTTGGCGACGGAACGCCTGTATTCGCGCTTGATCCTCGCTGGCAGGTATTCTAAATTGATTTGAATTTTCAACATGCATCTGGGTTCGTACAGCCCGGCGTTGTAAAACAGCCGTCTGCCAAATATAACTTCGATATCAAAGACCGTGCCGTCTGGAAGGTTCGTGGAAACGAAACCGCGGGCGTGTTCGTATAATTTATTCCGAAAGAATAATGCATACTCTTTGTCGGCATCAGGGCCGCCCAGCCCGCAGTTCTCGCAATCCTTAACATCACAGCGATAATAAAGCTCCACACTATCCGGTCGCTTCAGTGCCATAATAAATTTGTGAAGGAAAAGCTTAAAAACGCTTCAGGCCTCTTCCGCGCCAAGTATCTTCTCGGCTACGTGTCCGAAGGCCGGTCGCGTTATGAACACGCCGATGAGAACGCCGAGCGTCGTCGTTATGGCGAAGCCGCGCATCACGCCTATGCCCACGAAGAGCAATGGGAGCATCGCGGCCACTATCGTTCCGGCAGCGCCGAACACGATGAAGAACGCGCGCTTAAGACGCTGCTTGATGGTGTAGACGGTCTTTTCCTTTCGGCCCAGCAGTATCTCGTCGATTATCATTATCTGGTCGTTCGTGCCGGTGCCTATCGCCGCTATGAGACCGGCTATGCTTGCTAGGTCTATGGTCCAACCGATTGCAGACGCAGTGCCGAGTATCAGCACCGTTTCTGAGATGGACCACAGCACCATCGGTATGAGAATCTTTATTCGGCGGTATCGGATGAAGATGATTGATGCGACCGCAGCTGTCGCGACCAGCGCCGCGATTATTGCGGCTTTCTTGAACTCGCCGCCGAGCGTCGCGCTGATTGCGTCGACGCGAACTACGCTGAGCTGAGTGGGCAACGCACCGCTGCTGAGCACGGACTGCAACATGCGTCTTTCCGTCAGCGCATCCGCCTGGTTCTCCCGCGTACCGGTTATCGTCGCGACCTTCGTGATCCTGCCACCGAGGTCGGACGCTATGTTAAGCTCGCTTATCAGCTTGTCGTCGAGGAACAGCGCTATCTTGCCGTCCAGATAGCTCTCGCCAGTGTTCGGATCAACAATGACGCGCATGCCCTTTGTGACATCCGCGAACCTCTGCGCACCGATGTCGCTGACCTGTATGTCGAAGGCGAACTGCCAGAAATCGCTCACATGCATCAGCGATGAGCGGCATATGCCCGGCTGTTCGACCATGCATACTGACTTTATGTCCGTGCTGTTGAAGACCGTAGCGACAAAGATTGCCGTGTTGTTGGTCATGTTCATCAGGTTCCAGCTTACGCCTGCCAGTTCGAACGTAGAATTGACCGCAACGGTCTTGTCAGAAATTTTAACAGAATTATCCATCGCTGTTACGGTATAGTTGCTGACACCCAAACGAAGGACGCCGCTGCCATTGCTCAACGTTACTATCTTGGGTATCTTGGCCTCGAAGCGGCCCTGCCGCGCCAGCAGCGTGTCTATCTCTTCTCTGCTTCCACCGGCCATTTCTATCTGAATGTAAGAAATGCCGGCAACGTCGTTGACTTCCTGGAACTTCGCTTCCCGCAGGCCGTAGATGTTTATTCTGGTTTCGAGCGTGCTGATGGTCTGCGCCATCAGCTCTTCGCTGACGTTTTCTACAGGTTTCAACAATACGCGCGTCCCTCCTATAAGGTCCATCCCAAGGCTAAGGCGCGATCCCGACGGCTTAACTACGGTTATTTTCAGGCCCGGCTCTGCTATCTGAGCCAGCTCGAGTTCGCCGTTGCGCATGTAACGGAAGGTGCCGGTGAAGTTCTCAAACGCGTATAGGTCCTCAGGCGAGTTTATGCTGACCTCATTGGCCCAGCTCAACGTGTCGCCCGGTTGCAGTTTTTCAACCAACGGGCTGTCGGGCAAAATGCTCTTGACGGTTACGCCGGAAGTCGGCCGCGGGAATATCATGAACGCAGCTATCACAACGAGAATGATTACCAGCAGCACCCGCCAGTCCTTCAGCAGGTCCTTTATCATCATGCAACCGCCCTCTTGGCCTTGCGATCAACGTACCAACGCAGCAGGCCGGAGTTCATTATCCATGTGTAAGGAATGTCGGCCAACAGACCGAGCATGAGGACGGACGCGATCTGGGTTATCACTATGGATGAAGATATCAGGTACAGCGCGGCCAGCGCGACAATGGCAGAGCCCGTCATCGTCAAACCGGTGCGCATGGCGCCACGTGATCTTTCCTTGAAATCGCCTTCGGTGCCCTTGAGCACGCGCGATGTCAGCAATACGTCCGTATCGACAGAATAACCGACCAGCATGAGCAGCGCCGAGAACGTCGCCAGAGAAAGATTTATTCCCAGCAGCTGGGACGCGGCCAATGCGGTGGTTATGTCGGCCGCGCCGCACAGCACCACATACAGCGATGGCATGGGCGTCCTGAAAACGATGAATATGGTTATGGACATCGCGATGAAGGCTGCAATGAGGGCAATTTGCGCCTGCTTGAAGAACGACGCGCCGAGGGCCGGTCCGATTGTCTGCACAGAAAGATTAGAGTATTCCCATCCGGCATTCTTCAGTACATTCAGCACATTGTCCGTATTCGCATCAGCGGGCACTTCGATGATGACGGTCCAACCGGTCATGCTGCGCGCAGAACGGACATTCGCGCCGAAATCCTTAAGGCTCGACTCGATCGCTGCCGTGTCGGGGGCAGACGCGCTGTCGGCCGTTATCTGCGTGCCACCTTTAAGGTCTATGTCCAAAGCAAGGCCAGGTCCGAATGACAGCCAGATAACATAGCCGGCAGATGCGATTATCATTATCAGCGGAATCAGCATGAGCAGCTTATGATTTACCTCTGGCAGCTTCAGTCTGGGCTTGGCCGTCTCCTTATGAGCTTCCATAATCTCACATTCAATTCGGTAAAGTATATAAAGTAAGCGGGCTTTTATCTGGGTATGCGCGTCGGTATTGTGGGGGCAGGCATCAACGGCCTGTGGCTGGCCTGGCAGCTGGCCAAACGTGGCAACGAAGTCACTGTTTTTGAAACGAAAACCACCGTCGGAAAGGCGGTCTGTTCCGGCCTTGTCAGCGAGCGTATATGGGATTTCGTTCCGAAGAGGAAGGAGCTGATAAGGAACGTCATCCATGGCGCGCGCGTCCATTTTCCAAAGGCAACAGTCAAGCTGGATTTCAAGCCAACCATGCTCGTGCTGGAGCATGCCGAGCTTGACCGCCACGTAGCGGAACTGGCGAAAGCTGCCGGGGCCAAGATACTTCTGGGGCACACCTTCACCAGGATATTCAACCAGAGGGGAAAGAAACCGCAGATAGCAGTCACGGCAACCCAGGTCGATTCTGTGCCCGCAAAGCATTCGCACGTCTTTGAGTTCGATGCTGTCATAGGCAGCGACGGCCCGCATTCGATGGTCAGGAAGCAGCTGGGCATAGCTGACCCGGAGCTCAAGCTAGGCCTGAACTGTTTTGTTGACAAGAAGTCCAACGCGGACATCGTAGAGGTCTATCCGCACAAGGACGGATTCAGTTGGATAATACCGAGGGGCAATCGCATAGAATACGGTACGTTAGAGAAGCCGTCTGTTGCGAAAAGACAGTTCGGCCATTTCTGTGCGGTCAACCGCATCAAGCCCAAGGAGATATTTTCAGCAACGATCCCGCACGGCCTTGTGCATGCGGCCAAAGGCCCGATAGCACTGGCCGGCGATGCCATAGGCATAACCAAGAGCTGGAGCTGGGGCGGCATCGTCTGGGGACTTACTGCAAGCGGTTTGTTGGTGAAGTCATTCCCGAACTTCAACAAGTACAATCGTTTGCTGGAACAACGCTTCGGACCCAGGATGTTCTTCTCGGACAAGGCTACGGCAGCTGCGTTCTGGGCAGGATTCCATGCGCCGTCCCTTTTGCCCAAGCACATCAAGATCGACAGCGATTGGGTGTTCGAGTGAGCACTGGCCACAAGATAGTCTCGAACGTTTTCTTTTATTTTCTTGATTTTTTCACACTAACCCTGTCCGGCTATATTTTCTGGGTCATGATGGGAAAGATGCTCCCGCCCGAACAGTACGGCGTACTCACGGCAGTGCTGGCGCTCTTTTACGTGCTGATGACGATAGCCCTGACCGGTTTTCCGGAGTCATTGCCAAAGCTGATTTCAGAATTTACAAAGAAAGGACATACGGCAGCCGCAGGAGGCATAATAAAATATTCGTTCAAGGTATCAATGGTCATCGGTCTGCTTTTCTCAGCTGTCATATTCTTTGCGTCTGGCTGGATATCGCAGAGCGTCTATGGCAATGCAGAAATGGTCGGACCGTTGCAGATGGTCGCTTTCTTGCTTTTCACAGCGAATTTGGGCAACGTCTCAAAGGCAGCGCTTCAGGGCATGCAGAACTTCAAAATGATGTTCGTTGCTGATGTGGTCGGCAACATAGGCAAGCTTGCGTTGGCCGCCGGCCTGGTGATGCTCGGTTGGGCGGCAATCGGAGGTGCGGCCGCATGGGTGCTGTACTACGCGATAACTGCTTTAATTTGCGGTCTTGCCGCGTTCATGGCAAAGATACCTGCAGGAACATTTGATAAGCGGATGCTGTGGCGTTTCAGCGCCCTAAGCACAGGCTCTCAACTCAGTTATTATCTGTTGCAGCAGGCAGGCGTTCTGATATTGGCCATGCTGACAAACGCCACGACAGTTGCATACTTCGGCGTCGCCGCGCTTTTTGGTCAAGTACTGATGTTCGTTCCATCTGTGATGACAGGCTCAGTCTTTCCGACCTTCTCTGAGCTATGGGTCACAAACAAGGAAGCTGTGCGAAAGCTCCTGTCAGCATCGCTAAAGCTGTCCGTTCTGTCCGTCCTTCCGTTCGTCGCGCTCTTCATAGTGGCAAGCAAACCGCTGGTGGAACTGATATACAGTTCGGCCTATCTGCCGGCAGCCTCGCTGTTTCCAGTCTATATGCTCGGCGCGTTCCTGTTCGGTCCCGTTCAGCTTTTGCTAATAACTATGTATGCGATTGGAAGACCCGGCACGCGTCTCGGCGTAATTTCACTGGGAACCATATTGAACATCGGCCTATGCTTCCTACTGATACCGATGCTCGGTATGATGGGCGCCGCCGTTGCTTTCATGACAAGCCAGGTGATAGCGTTTGCCGCGGCCCTGTTCGTAACAAACCAGAGCATACCGCTATCGTTCTCGCGACGCAACCTTTGGGCGTTTCCGGCGGTGCTAATCTTCGCGGCCGTTCTTGCAACGCACGTCTTAACGCCGATATTGTGGCTGAAGGCAGTAATAGCTGTTGTTGCATTGCTGATTTACGTAATGATCCTCTTCGCGACACACGCAATAGGCAGACCAGAACTCGTGCTGCTCGACTACTTCCCGGACAAGTTCGGTTTCGGCACCATTAAGAAAGCAATAAGAAAAATCGTAGAGTTCTTTTAGATAATGAACCAGAATGCTAATGCACATATTACGGTTTCCATGGCAAGCAGTATGGCCACCACCTGCCATTCCTTGAACCGGCCGAGCTTCATCACGACATGCGTCAGCGAGTATATCTTTTCATAAGGCGCCTTCAGCGTTCCGTCCTTCTGAATGATTCCGAAGCACTCGGCCTTGAAACGGCTCCTCAGCTTCAGGACAAACTCGATGAAATACGGTATGAAACAGATGAGCGCGAACTTCTGCATGTGCCCCAGGATGGCTATCACCGCTATTGCCGAGCCGATCAGATAGACCGTGCTGTCGCCTGGCATTATCTTTGCAGGATATTTGTTGTAAACCAGGAACGCCAGAAGCGCACCAATGAGGCATACGGACAGTATGGTCGCCGAGAACTCCTGGCCGAGGTAGCCGAGTATGCCCATGGAAAGGAGCATGATTATTCCCATTCCGGTCTCCAGGCCGTTCATGCCGGCCAACATGTTGAATGCGTTGGATGCGCCGACGATGGCTATGGGCACGAAGATGAGCGGGAAGAGGATGCCCACGTCGACTGTTCCGATGAAAGGCAGTGCCAGCGCCGACGTGCCTGCCATGATTGCCACGAGCGGAATTGCTGCCGGCAGCGTGAGCAGAGGCTTTTGCCACTGCTTCAGTCCTATCCTTTTGACGAACTTCTCGTTTGCAGTTCTTTTCAACAGGGCGCCGATATCGTCGAACGCGCCGATGAACGTTATGATCATTATGGTCGTTATTGCTGCGAACAGCGGCACGATGTTCGGGACCGTGCCGTAGAGGAACGTCCTGACCCAGATGAAGAAGAATATGCTGAGTACGAAACCGGCAAGTATCATGGGTCCGCCCATTTCGGGTATTCGCCTTTTGTCGGCCTTCTGTATGTCCACGCCCGTAAGCCCGATGCCGTTCAGGAACGGTATTAGCTTCTTTACGGCGATGAGCGTGACAACGAAGGCTATCACGAACGCTAGGAACTCGGATATCATGCTAATCCTCTATGTTTACCCTTTATTATTTCTAACCCTTCCAGAGCGTTTTGCCCACTCGTATGCCGTTCAGGAAGTATTTCAGGCAGTTCTTCCTGCCTATGACACTGAGATAAATGCCGGCAGCAATGAAGTACAGCTTCACGAACGGGAGCATCCTTCTGTTGAACCTGCTGTTAAGATAGATTAGGTTCGTTGCGATTATTTCTGCGAACGGGCTGCAGAATGTCGACCGTTCCTTCTCGTAGCGCTCGATGCTGCCACCTGTCTGCGCACCGATGTGCCAGACGATTGCTCGCGGCTCGAACAATATCTTGTAGTTGCGTTCGGCCGTGCGCAGAGAAAAGGACAGCGATTCGCCGTAGCCATCGCCGACGAGCTTATCATCGAACCACGGAACGTCAGCTAGAAGCTTCCGACTGAAGAACACGCCGCACTCCGCGCAGAGCTCCACGTATTTGGACACCATTCCATAGTTCCACCGGCCGGTCTGCCTGAGATTCCATCGCTTCATTCCTATGTCCGAGCGGTCCAGGTCTATCCTCTTCTCTCCCTTGTTGAGGAAAACCAGTCGGGTCTGTACGATGACCTCGCCTTCTGCGAAGTCATCCTCGACCGTTCTGACGATGCCCGCGTCCACACGGCTGTCATCATCAATGAACCCGATTATGTCGCCCTTGGAGGCTTCCAGACCTTTCTGCTTGGCGAATTTCTGTCCTTTGCCGTCGCCAAGAACATACTTTACCTTCGGGAACTGCTTCTTCAGCACTTCTGCAGTCCCGTCCGTTGACTTGTCGTCAACGACTATTATTTCACATTTTTCGTTCGCGAGGCTGCGCAGCAGGTCAGCCAGCATTTCCTTGCGGTTGAACGTGGGTATTATCAGGCTGATCATGCGTTCATCTCCTTCAATAGCTTCTCGCCGAACTTGTCCCACGTGAAATTCTGCTGAACGATCTGTCTGTATCTTCTACCGAGCGCCTTCCTCTTCTGCTCGTCCTTTAGCAGCTCGTTTATCTTAGCAGCCATTTCAGTTGCATTGTCCGCGATAACCAGCTCGTCGCTTATGCTTCTTGCGCAGTTGGTCGTGGTTACAACCGGCTTGCCCAAAGCCATCGCTTCGAGCACCTTGTTCTGTATTCCGCCCGAGAATCGGATGGGTGCGACAACGACCTTCGCCTTCTCCATGTACTGGTAAGGATCGTCAACGAAGCCCGTGACTATCACGCGGTCGCTCTGTAATTTCAGCACTTCCTTCGACGGGCTGACACCGACTATGTAGAACTTCACGTTCGGTATCAGCGGCAGGACCTCGTTCACAAAATATTTCACGGCATCAACGTTCGGGTTGTAGTCCATCTTGCCCAGAAAGACAATCCAGTCCTCTTCCTTGCCTTCGAACTTTCGTTTGAACAGCTCGGGCCTAACGCCGTTCGTAATCACGATTGGTTTTCCGCCGAGATACTGCGAGTCATACGGGGAGACGACGAACGTCTTGTCGAACGTTTCCATCATCTGCTGCTCGTATCGCTTCAGTCGTTTTAGTTCCATCCTGTATATCCAGTGCCAGAGACCGCTCGACTTTGCTATGGCCTCCTCGTAGTGCAGGGACTGCGCGTCCATGAAATCCAGGAACTTACGAACAGGAAGGTCGCGCACGTATTCTGCAGTTCGTACGTGCTCACACAGCACGAGGTCGTAGTTCTTGTAAACGCCGTTGATGTAGTCCTTCACTTTCTTGAAATAGAAGTAATTGACCTGCATGGGCTTGTCGTTGAAAAGGAATCTCAGAGAGTTCAACGCGCCACGCAACTTGCTGAACGGAAAGACCTTCACATCGTTGAAGAGTTTTTCCGGGTCATCCGTCGAAGCCAACGGGCCGTCGTTCAGCGCGACCAGGTCGACTGTGTGATTCTTCGAAAGCTGCCTCGCTATGTTCAACAGTTTCAGTTTCAGTCCGTCCGTTTCTGGATAGGGCCAGCGGAAATACACAAGTAAAATTTTACTCATCTGCTAACACCTTTGTTTAAATAATTGTCGGTTAAAGAGTGACAGTGTTTACACAAAGTTTGTCCATTATCGACGTCAAACCTCAATTTCGGATATTTCGAAAATGATTTTATATGATGTGCTTCTATATTTTTTCCGTCACCCTTCACACCGCATTTTTGGCAAGTGAAATTGTCTCTTTTGAAAATATAGAAACGCCATTGTTTCATTTGTTCTGAATGTCTGACTCTTTCGTATTCGGGGGTTCTACCGTCTATCCAGTGCGGATTTTTTTCTCCACTAAATTGGCCTTTCTTAAAGCACGTTTTTATTTTTCCATCTTTTGCTAATCTTTTCATAATTTCAGAATGCTTTTTGATAGTTTCTTCGGATTTAACATGCCTTCTTTTAAAACAACTTGAGGATAATTTTAGTTTGCCTTCTCTGAACAACCGTTTTCTAGTTTCTGATGCCTTTTTTCGAGAATTTTCTCTTTCCATCGGATTGATTAATTTTCTTTCAGCATATAATATTTTTAGTGTTTTTGATTGTTTTTTTATAGATGCTTCAGACCTAACATAACCTTTCTTAAATGAACCACGCGTGGGGGGATGACCCGTTTTGAAATGCGGTTCAAATTTACGTTCACTTATTAATTGTTTCAGTGTATTCGATTGTTTTTCCTTTGATTTATCTGAACGAATCTTGCCTTTCATACGTTCACTTATTTTTTCTCCCCATAATATTTTTCTTCCTTTATTTGCCAAACTTATCTTTCTTCTAGTTTCCTTTGTATGTCTAAAGCCTTTTGGTCTCATTTTTTCACCACGTATAGCTTGCCAAGCCCGAAGGGAGCTCTCCACGTATAGATTATTTTAGTGCTTAAATAATTCTCCAATATTTTCTCATCGAAGTGCTCGTGCGTGTCTTCTCGTCTCAGGATTTTTCTCCCAATCCTTTTCAGCGTTCCTATCAGGCCAGTCTCAATCGGGATTGTTATGATCGCCTTTCCAGTTGGTTTCAGGACGCGGATTATCTCATCGACCGCCTTTTCGAGGTTATTTACATGTTCTAATGTTTCCATGCAGACGACCGTATCGAACGTTTCGTTTTCGTAAGGCAGTGACTCGACGTTTCCATATCTGAGGTCGAGGTCGGACAGGGTCTTGGCGTAATCAATCGCGTCCCTGTCGTAGTCCATGCCGGACAGTTCCATGTCGGGCCTGAGCTCATGAACCATCTTCAGAAACAGCCCGTCCGAACAACCCGCGTCCAGCAGCGTCTTTCCCTCTACGAGCGAGGCGACCTTTTCAAGCCTCTTTATTCTGTGGTAACTTGGGAATTTCTTGTACTCGAGAGAATAACGGGTCGGATATGCCTTTACTATTTGTTTGATGTCCATTACTTCACCTTTTTTGCAATGATGTAGTCCGCAAATCCGACGAGGTCCCAAAAAGCGGTCGATATATGGCCATGTCTTAACACAAGCGTGCCTATGAGGTACACGGGCATGAGCAAAATCCTCTTCACCGACCGTCTGGTTCCTGCTTTGATTATAGAGAAACCATTCTGCTCAAGAAGTCCCGTCAGCTTTTCTAGGTCGTAAATCCTGACGTGAGTCGGATCATCATAGAAGTTCAGCGTTCCACTCATGCTCGGCAGACGGGTGCTGCGCGGCGCCGGCATTTCCAAATAAATTATTCCATTCGTCTTCAATTTCGGTAATAACCTTGCGATGACTTCCTCGCCGTTTTTAATGTGCTCTATCACATGCGAAACTATGATGCAATCGAAAAAATTATTCGGTACGGATTTGAAGCTGTCCTTGGAGATGTCCATCTTGTAGAATCTCTTCATGGCGGCGATGTCGTCCTTCGAGAAACCTTCGTCGGTTATATCTATTCCATAGTATTCGCAATTAGGATAATACAATTTAGTAAGTGAGGGCGAGCGCTCGCCGCAGCCGACGTCCAATATTTTGATATTCTTGTCTGCAAGCCACGGTTCCAAATAATCAAATCTCACGGGCTTCAAAAAATATTTCGTTATCGAGGGTGCGTTCATCTTGACACGTTCACTTCTTTACGTCCACATTTTTGGCCGATCTGCCGGTCGTGAATTCCTTCACGACTTTGGTTATCGGCTGTCGATAGTAATGACAGTTATAGCAGAACTCGGTCTTGCCTATCCTGCCTTCCAGCAGTCTTTCTCTAAGGTTGGCGAACACCGGGCTATTCCATATCTCTTTTATGGACTTCTGCGGGAACTTTCCGCCTGACAGTTTTGCATCCATGTCCATACAGCAGGGCGTGACCTCGCCTGTCGCATAGACGTACACTGTGTTGAACGGTATCTGGCACGGGGTCTTCAGACCCATCCTTGTTGCATGTAGGAGCGTGTGCTCCCTGAACTGCCCGGCGAAATCGTGCGTTTCCATTATTCTCAGCGCTATATTGTCGGCCAGATACGGTCGATACCTTTCAAGGAATTCATTGACCTTATGCCTGTTGTTCTTGAACAGAAGGAAGCCGACCATGACCTTTATTTTTTTGTCTTTCGCCCTTTCCAGAAAATATTTTATCTGCTCTTCCGTCTCCTTGCAGCCAACCTTCTCCCACAGTGCAATCGAATTTAAATCACTCTCAAGTATTTTTTTTGTAAGTTCATGCGTTAGTAGCGCACCGTTGGAAGAGAACTCCAGCGAAGTGTTCGGTAGGTACTTCCTAGCTAGCTTTATGAAATCGAATATCTCCGGATGCTTCAGCGGTTCGCCATATGCGAATAGCCTCACCGATTCCATGTTCGGGGCTTCCCGTCTTATTTCTTCCAAAGCTTTTATGAACACGTCCTTGGACATCGATATCCTCGGCCTGTTCGAATATGTGCGCGGGCAGTGCCAGCATCTCAGGTTGCAGTCGCTCGTTGTCTCTATGGCAACGCACTTCGGGAAATCGGATGTGATGAAATATTTTTTGCCGACCTTGGTCGACAATATCACTCTTTTTCTCAAGCTCACAACAGCCCCTCGCACCATCTGTCATAGATGTAGGGCGACCATGTAACAACTTTCAATCCGAGTCCCTTGCAGATATCTTCCATCTCCTTGTCCCAAGAGAACCAGCCGAATATGATTTCAGTAGGTGTGATGCCGAGCTCGTTCTTGAAGAACTTGAACGCGTTCTCTATCAGCGCCCGCTTCCGCTCTATGGGGAGCAGTGCTGGGAGCTGGGACACATGCACGTGCAGCTGCAAATCAGCGCCGGCCTCCTTCATCTGCGGGTAGATATCTTTCAGGAAGCGGCCGAGCTTTTCGTAGCTCATGCCCGCGCTATATTCGACGTTCAGGAAATCGTAATTGACAGGCGTTATGCAGAAGCACTTCGGTCTGTACTTCTGGCAATACTTGACGAGCGCCTCAGGATTGTAGTGGGGCGACTCGACGTGGATGACACGCTTGCCTATGCGGTTCTGGTACTTCTTGTACATGCCTTTAACAAAATTCAGCAGACTTACACTCAGAGTCATAGTCCTCACAACACTTGGAATATCAATATTCCATTCTGGCCGTAAACGTTTGTATTGTCATAGACCTTTTTAAACTTGTCAGATGTCAAGAGGTAGTTCACGAAGTCGCCTGTGTTGCCCTCCTCGTACCTGCTGTTGGATACCGTGAACGCTTCTATCAGGACGTAGTCGTAGCCGTGCATCTTGAGATGCTCGTAGGACGTGTCGTTGTTCGTTAGCGCTATTTCCGCCTTGTCCGGAACAGTTGTCTTCGCACTCCTGTCGCAGAGCCATGCGGTCTGGTGGGCATACGTCGCATATATGATGGAATCGGCAGGCGCATTAGCCCTGACCCAGTCGCAGGCCGCCATCAGGCCTTGGTATGAACCGGACTTTATCTGGTCCATGCCTTCCAGTTTCTGCAGACCGAAGAAGAAGCTGGCAAAAAGCGCCATGGCAACCACGATAAACACGATGTAGTCGTACTTCTTGAACCTATTATATATTTCGGAGAAGAACATGCCGGAAATGACAGCAAGCACAGGGAATCCAAAAAGAGTGAACCGCACGGCATCTTCCGAACGCACCGTTGAGCCGTCCGACCTTACCATCAGTGCCGTGCCGACCGTGATTATCAAAAACAGCACGAACCAGACCATGAGCATGCGGGACATGTTATCCTTTCTGGCGAACAGCATGGCAGCCCCAAGACACACCAGTACCAGCAGAGGGATACCGAAGGCGAAAGACGCGTAGTTGAGAAGACCGAACGTTATTATGGGCAGGCCGACACCCGTTGGTGCGACGGCGGCATCGAACTTCAGGCTTTCCGAATGGGGTATTGCAATATCCCTCACGGCCTCGCAGTCATTAACACTTATGAAAGGCGGGTAGCAGAGCGAGCCCCAGAGCGCCATCTGTCTTGCGAAAAACGGGGCAACAAGCACCAACCCGACAATTATCATCACGCCGAACAACTTCAGTATGTCCTTGTCAAATTTGGACTTTGCGGCAATCATGATGAAAAAGAAAAGCAGGATTGCCGGAGCGAAGATGCCCGTGGTGTCCGTCAACACGGCGAAGGCCATTGCTATGCCGGTCATAACGGCGTAGCGCATGCTCTTTTTCTCAAATGAGAGGGACGATAGATACACGGTCAGCAGGAAGAAGAGCAGAAGCGAGGTCTCGACGTAGTTCATTACCCCGTAGGTCACTATGCCCGGAATAACCATCAGGAGGAAAGCTGCGGCAAGGCCGGCTCCGGGCTTCCCCATCCTTTTCAGGAGCATGTACACTATCAGCCCGGAAAGCATCGTGAAAAGAGGTATGAGCAGCTTTATTCCGAACTCGCCAAGCAGGGCATAACCGGCCGTGGATATCAGCGTGTATATCGGCGGCCTTACTGACATGATGTGGAATATGTCGGTCGAGTGGAAGTTATCAAACGCAGGCAGCATGCCGCTCTGGACTATGGCCCTGGACTGGGAGGCGTAAAAGTCCTCGTCTCCGAAGACAAGGGGTGTGCCCAAGGCCACGTAATAATACATGGCGCCCAGCAGAACCACTATGATTAGGGCCGCTATGTCGGTATTGATTTTTGGTGCCATAACTACCTATCCAACATCTAGGATAATAACTTTAAAAACTATGCCATTGATATTTAAATTCATTGATTATTCGGTGTTTGTATGAAGGTAACATTCTTGGTACCGCCGGCAGTGGACGGCAAGGCGCCCGAGCGCCTGTTCGGTTGCAATGTGGGCGTCTACTTCCAGCCGAACATATTCATGCTCTACCCGGCGGCCATGCTGGAAAAACAGGGCCATGCGGTTTCGGTGCTCGACTGTCCGGTCGAGAAAACGGACTGGGAAACGTTCGAGAAGTTCCTAAGGAACGACGATTCGAACGCCTACGTCTTTTACACAGTTTTTCTCTCGGAAGAGGTGGACAAGCGAACGCACGCGATGATAAGGGGCATAAAAAAGGACGTGCCAATCATTTTCATCGGGCCAGAGCCCACTACGAAGCCGGCTGCGTTCCTGCTCGATGACAGCACTTTCGTGATACGCGGCGAACCGGAGTATACCACAGTGGAACTCATCAAGGAACTGTCGTCTGTCGGCAGGAGGGTCAACAAGATTGCCGGCCTGAGCTGGAAATTCAAAGGCAAAACCACAGACAACCCCATGAGGCCTTTCCCGAAGAACTATGACGACGTACCGTTCCCGGCAAGGCATCTCATCAAGAAGGAGCTGTACTTCAACCCGAAGCTCCAGGGCAGGCCGTCCACAGTCATTCTCACGTCCCGCACGTGCTGGGGCAGGTGCAAATACTGCATCCCGTGCAGCTACACTTTCGCGAGAGAGATAGAGTACAAGAGGCATTTCGGCAAGAAGCCGCTCGTCGGGCTGCGCTCGGCCAAGAACGTGATAGCAGAGTTCAGACAGCTCAAGGCGGAGGGCTATAATGCAGTGGCGGTCATAGACGACAACTTCGTGAACGGAAAGGACAGGACCATAGCCATATGCAACGGCATCAAGGAGCTCGGTCTGGAATGGGGCTGCCTCACCAGGTCGGATGCGATAAAGGATCCGGAAATCGTGAAGGCGATGGCCGAGGCTGGCTGTCGCTACGTCGACTTGGGCGTGGAATCGTTCGATCAGAAGGTGCTCGATTACATACACAAGGACATGACAGTGGAGGACAATATTCGCGCGATAAATCTCCTGAGGCAGTACGGAATAACGCCGAAGGTAAACATCCTGTTCGGCGCAAGCCCGTACGAAACCGAGGAATCCATAAGGAGAACGGTCGAGACGGCCAAGAAACTCGACCTTGATTACATAAGCTTCGGCGTTGTCATACCGCATCCGCAGACGGAATACTACAAGGACATCAAGGCAGGCGGCATGTTCGCTACGGAGTCAAAGGATTTCGAGGCAGTCGACCCGATAAAGCAGGCAACCATAGACCTGCCGCACATCAGCCAGCAAAAGCTCCAGGAGATGGTCAGGTGGGCCTACAGGTCGTACTATCTCAGGCCGTCATACGCCTTCAGGATGCTCAAAAAGGTAAAGAGCTTCAAACAGCTAAAGGAAAACGCTTCCACGTTATGGAACCTCGTAAGATGATGCGATGAGGCAGCCATCCGTTACGGTTCTTGTGACTCTGAGGAACAGCGCAGCAACGATAAAGCAGTGCATAGATTCCCTTCTGAAAATCAACTACAAAAATTACAGGATAATGGTCGTTGATGCGTTCTCGGACGACGGGAGCTATGAGATTCTGAAAAAGTACGACAAGAAGATAGATTTGTACCAGGTGAAGGGCTGGGCGCCGACAGCGTACAACTGGGCGCTCAAGAAAATTCACACGGACTACACCGCGCTTGTCGATGCGGACTGCACCGTTCCTGCGAACTGGTTGTCCGAGCTGATGAAAGGCTTTTCCGATGGCATCGTAGAGGTCGCCGGCAAGGTCGTCACACCGAAAGCAACGACTACGCTCCAGGAAGTGATAGGCTTAGACTTGGAGGACAGGTACGGGCATCTGGGCGAGAACATCCAGAAGGTCCCGACCATGAACGTGGCGTTCAAGACGGCATCGGAAAAAAGGATCGGCTTCAACGAGAAGCTGCGCGTCGGCTATGACGCTGACTTCAGCTACAACCTGACGAAGCACGGAAAGATAAAATACGTTCCGACGGCAATGATGCACCATTATCACAGGGCGACGTGGAAGGCGCTGCTCAGACAGCAGTACATAACGGCCTCGATGATGCCTAGGTTGTACTGGAAGCACACGACGAAGGTGACGGGCGACAGCATAACGAAGCCTACAATGATAGCTCAGCCGTTCCTTGCCTACGGTTTCTTGCTGTCCCTTATCTTGTCGCTGGCCGTTCCAATCTTTAGCTGTGTCGCCGAATGTCTGTTCGTAATACTGATAGCGCTGTACTTCTACGACACGGGGCGACTGATAAAAAGGATAACGCACATCCCGTATTTTCTCGCGTTCTACATAGTCAGGACAGTCGGATGGTGCCTGGGCCTGCCTGTCGGAATTCTGAGGCTTATAGAAGCGAGGGCCTAGGAACTTATCTTATATCCGTTCTCAACTAGCAGCGCCTTTATCTTTTCAAGCACTTCGGGCGTGTAGACCTTCGGTACGGTCATCTTGTAGCAGGGCTTACCGTATAGTCCCTTGTTCAGCGTTTCCTCGAGCTTCGCCCAGTGCTCCTCAAGCTTGTTGTCAGGGAAAACGGACGTGTATGCAAGCATGTAATCCAGGAAGTTGAACGTTTCCAGCTTGTTTATCGCGACAATCTGCCTTGAAACGTCCGTGTTTCTTATTTTTTCTATTGTTATTTCGCCCGTGTTCGATTTCTCAAGGAATATGAACGCCTTCAGCGGATACCTCTTACCAACCCGCGAGCCGCCGAATATGTCGGACACGTTGATGTTCAGCGGCAGCGAGCCGTAGCCCATGCTGAGCCTGTACAAAAAGTTCTTGGCGACCATGTTCATCCTGTCTCTGGACTTCAGCAGCTTTCGCACAGCAGGTACTGCGGAGATGTTATATTGGAAAAGGTGGACCGTTGTCGGGTAGCTGTGGATGTAACCGTTCTTTGAAAGTATCGTGAAGTCGTCCGAGAGGAATATCCCGCCTTCCGCGACAAGGTTCAGGATGGTCGTTGTCTTCGCAACGCCCTTGGACGCGGCGAAAAGAAAACCGTTCTTCCCGTCGCTGACGCCTGAAGAATGGACGAAGGCCATGCCGTTCTCGTTCATCCGTATGCGCATGAGCGGCTCTATGACATATCTGCACAGGAAGCTGTCGGCGAGCCTGTTGCCGTTGAAGTTGACCGTTATCGGGCCCTCCTCGATGTTGTTGAACTCCACTTCCCACTTGACGACCTTGTAGGCGTCCCTGCAGTAGAGGTAATTTTTCTTTATGAAATATTGGTTGTTTATGATTGAACAGCCGGCATTGTTCGGCCTGAACTTCCCGATATTTATGACAAGGTCGGGGCTGTCCGTTTTTTCTGATTTGAAGAAGTCGAACTCCTTGCTAATGTACTTCATGAAATTGTTTTTCGGCGTGTTCACGACGAACCTGAAAGCGTCATGGATGTTGAAGTGCAGCTCCATGCTAGTTCACGACCTCGTATATCTTGACCTCCGAGTTGGCAAAGACCTGCTTGAAGTGGTCAAGGCCCTGGCCCTCGAGCATGAACATCTTGGTGAAGACAGTTTCGCGGAGCGTGGGCGGTATCACGACGACATACTGCTGGTGCTCGGGTATCCATATCGTCTGCGACACCGTCTGGTTTACAAAACGCACGTTAAGATATTCCTTCAAAGGCCCGAGCTGTTCTATCAGCGCGGTCATGTTGGTGTCGCTGATCTTCAACGTAGTAGGCGTCCCGTCCTTATACCAGATGACCTCATCGAAGATCGCAGCGTTCCTGTTCTGAACTAGCACGGGTATCGGCGGGTCGCTGGCAAGCACAACTATGTTAGAATAGTGGCGTACACTGATAGAATTGTTCTGGCCATAACCCACCTGGCTGAGACTAACCATGCTATACAATGGGCATCGGCTCTCGGTGCGCGCATCACAGCCCGTGCCGAAATATTGCACCCATTGGAACTTGCCTATGAGGTCCTCGGATGCTATCCAGTAGGCCTTGGGCGACGTACCCTGATATTTCTGGATAAGCCGTACGGATTCGTTCTCGTCAGTCGTTGCCATTATTTTGCCGAGGTCGGTTATACGGTCGTTGATATTAAGCAGGCACGAATAGGTGCAGTGGGCGCCGTCACCGATTACGCGCCTCTCAGCCAGCCCAGTTATCATATGGCCGGGGTCCCACCAGGTGCCGACAAGGCTCATTTCAGGCGTGTTCAGGCGTAAAAAGTCCCACGCGCTGTCCCAATTGGGGCTTATGTCCGGCCCGAGCTGCTGACCAATCTGGAGCCCCATACCGGCGACAATAAAGAAAATCAAGATGCCAAGGCCCAATGCAAGATTGGCAATTACAGCGTCCCGTTTTTTTGCCCACTCAATCACATATCCGAACCCGGTTGCGATTATTATTATGAAGAAGGCCGATGTGAATTCGGTGAAGCGGATGCCGCGGAACGTGGTGTAAACACTGACCGCCAACAGCATCAGTATGAACGCCAGCTCAAAGTTGCCCCTCTTTCTGCCACACCATATACCGAACAAAAGCAGGCCTATGAAAATTACGAACAGGGACATGTCTATGGCGTCTATGCCTATCATGAAACGGCCCATGGCAAGCATCCAGCCGCCAAGGTTGAAGATGCTGAAAGGTTGAAGCTCGGCTATGCTGATGTTGACTATCCACTGCTCGGCCGACTGGGCAAAGCCAATCACGCTCGTTATGCTCCTTATGGGGTTTGCTCCGGTGGTTGTTCCTATGAGTATCGTGGCAACAAGTGTCGCCACCAGAACAACAGCATGGTCCCTTAACACCTTCGCCGCATCCAACGCACGTTCTTTCAGTCTTCTGCCGATTTCCGAAAGCTTGCCGCCTTCGGGCAAGAACATGTTTAGGAGGAAACATATCACGGCGAAAGCAATCAACATGAACAATGTATAGGTGAACATTCCCCATGCCATCATGAAGGCGGTGAAGCCGGCGATTGCGGCAAATATGCTTGCAGGCGTCCGTCTGCGGAGCGCGTATACGCCAAGGAAGAGCGTCATGAGGATGAAGAAGATGACCAGCTGGTCGGTATCATAGCTGGCGCCGAACGTACGTATCAATATCTGCGGCGCAGTGCCCATGAGCATGGCGGCCATCAGCCCGCCCCATTTGTTGGACAACTCACGGCCCAGCAGGAATGCCGGTATGGTTATCAATGCTCCGTAGAATGTCGCGGCATAGACGGCAACTGTCATCAAACTGAGGCCAAACCCGCCAATTAGCCACTGTATCAACGCAGTGGCATACCACATGAATGGAGGGTACTGGTTGACGAATATCGGCCTTCCAACATAATAGCTCAGCTCGTCCCATGCTGGCAGCGTATGCCAGTCCACGACATACTTAGTGAACCTGTATTGGAATATCGGGTCGAAGCTCAGCATGCGGTCCGGGACGCTGTTTATTCCGCGGATGTAGAAAGCGAACAGGAAGATTGCCAACAAGGCGACAACGGGCCACCATTTCAATGCAATCGTGGTCAACCTTTCCTTGTTTAATGCCATCATACCACGTGCTAAATAGAATTTGGAAAGTATAAAAAGGTTCGAGAAGGAGCTACCAATCGTCGCTTTCCTCTGATTCCGTCTCTTCTACTGGCGCCGCCTCGACCACGAATTCCTGTTCAGGGACTTCATCCGATTCGGGCTGCACCGGTTTCTTAAACATCTTCTTTGGCTTGGCCATGGTGACACCTCCAATTGCTATGCTTATTTTAGCTTCTCTGTATCTATTTAAAGCTATGCAGAATCCGTTCAAACGGTGCAGGGGCGCAGACCCCGATCAGCTGATAGAAAGCGCCTTCAGGCAGGCGGCCGTATCGGCCCAAAAGACTACTGTCGAGGGCACTGGCGCGGAGAAGGCCGTCCAGAAGGAGGGCATACGCCTGAAGATAGTCGGTTCGTCGCTGTCGGGCGAGATGAAGAAGGTCGCGTCCACCTGGCCGAACTTCAACAAACTGCCAACTATTTACAGGGAGCTGGCAGACGTGCTCGGCGGTGCGGAAAAGCTTAGACGTGCGACAGGTTTTATCATCTGGACATCCAATCAGATAAAGAACCTCCAGATGAGCGGCCTAAAAAGGCTGAAATATTCACATTCAACGTTCGACGCGCGGGAAGTGAGGCAACATTTCTACGGCAGGACGGCCTCGTATGTGAAGCGGTGCAGGCGTGAGCTGACCTTGCTGGCGGACGCTTCAAGATTGTTGAGAGACCTGCCGGATTTCCAGGACGCGCCTACCGTCATCATCGCCGGCCTGCCGAACGTAGGCAAGTCGAGCCTGTTGAAGGCGTTGACGGGCAGCGCGCCCGCAATAGCTCCGTGGCCCTTCACTACCAAGGGGCTCATGCTGGGCTATGCGGAATTCCACTGGCAGCGCGTGCAATTCGTGGACACGCCAGGGCTGCTAGACAGACCGGCAGTGAAGCGCAACCCCATAGAACAGCAGGCGGTAGCTGTGCTGAAGATTATGGCGGACATGCTCATCTATGTCTTCGATTCAAGCGAGACGTGCGGCTATTCGCTCGAACAGCAGATGCGGCAATACAAGGAGATAAAGCTGGCGTTCAAGAAACCCATCATTGCAGTAGCGAACAAGTCGGACGTAGTAGGCGCGAGACCCGTTGAAGACATAAAGGTTCCCGTGACTCCAGTATCAAGCGATACGGGCGAAGGCATAGACAAGATAAAGAAATTTATAGGCGAGCAAGTAAAAAATATCAAAAGGTGATGTGAATGGCAAAAGAAAAGAAGAGACCGCCACTCTGGTTCGAGGGCACGGATCCGTTCGAGCCCATGCGGCGCATGGAATCAGATTTTCATCGCATTATGGCCGAGATGTGGTCAAAACCGGCAGAAATCAGGATACCTGAGATGCGGATGCGTCTTCCAACCGAGCTTTCGCACATGATGCCCGTGCAGATGGCGCAGACCGAGAAAGAGCTGTTATTGCGAGCGGAGTTGCCGGGCTTCCAGAAGGACGAGGTGAAGCTGAAGGTTACGCCTACGAGCGTGGACATCGCTGCAACAAAGAAGAAGCAGCGCATAGAACAGACGGAAAAGGTCTTCAGGCGCGACTCTGCGTTCAGTTCGACCAGGCGCACGCTAACGCTTCCGACAGAAGTGCTGACAGAGGGCGTCAGAGCAAAGTTCGAGAACGGGATGCTGGAAATAATTATGCCCAAGAAGGAAGCAAAGAAGAGAGAAGCACGAGAAATCATGCCCGATTGACTGAAATAATGCCAGGCTTGCCCTTTTCGCCGTCGATGCTGAACTTGACAGGTAGGAACTTCTCGATGACAGAGATGTTCATCAGCATGTGATGGGTTATCTGGCTGACGAAAATCTTTCCTGAGCCAGCGATCGCCATGTAAGGCAGCAGCATGTCGCCCGCATGCCTGTCAACTGCCCCGTTCTCCACCTCGAATAAAAGATTGTTAACGGCCTCGGCAGCGACGTCCTCTGCTTTTTTGCGCGGTTCGCCCAGCGCGTCACCGCCAAGAACAGAATTCGACTCAGCAAACAGCAACAGTCCGGTGCCGGCAGAGACCGAGTCAACATACTTGATAATAATTTCAGGTTTAACACCGAGCTTTTCAACAAGCATTTTTTCAGCAGTTTCGGCCTGACGCTCGGCAACCTTCCTTTCGCGCAACCCGCTCGATGCGATCGACAGGCAGGTTATTTTTTTCACTTTTCCCTTTTCTGTCAAATTCAAAGGTTTCAGCTTCAGCGGCGACACGTTAACTTCAACGAGCGCCCCGCCTTTCGGGTAGAAGCCGTCGCGTATGACATTGATTTGCGTCTTATCGCCAAGCAGAGGGAACAGCACGTGCTGCATGTAGTAAGGCGACGGGGCCCACTTGCCGAACGTGCCGCCGCCATCAAATTTTATTTTGATGGGTTTAGGCAGCTGCGAGGCCGGTATCAGCAGCGCCTGCAACACGAGCCCGATAGAACCGGCGGTTGCAATCTTGACGACAATATCTTTTGCGACAAGTTTTTTCGGTTTGAATTCGAGCTCAGACGAGCCGAGCGCGAGTCCGATGACTTCTGCATCGCACAGTTCGGCCATGCTCCTGATGCCTTCCAAGTGCTGCACCTTGAGCCCCGGCTGAGGCCGAGATCCGCGGATGTTCCTTATTCTGACAGGCTTGCCGGTGAGCGTTGACAAAGCAACAGCGGTGCGCACGAACTGACCGCCGGCCTCCGCGCCGTCCAGCTCTATCATATCAGATTAAACCTTCTTTTGAGCAGGTAAAAGAAATTTCCAAGTCCTCTCGTAAAGGCAGGTTTTTGTATAAATATCGGCACCTTGATAGGGACACAGTCGACCCCGAGCCCGTTTTTCCATATAGAATAAACAAAATCCATTTCCATCGCATATCGCGTCGACTTTATCTCAATCTTGGATGCCGCATCCGCAGTGAGCGCGCGATAACCCGATTCCGTGTCCTTGATTCCTGTAGGGCAGAATATGTTTGACAGTTTCGTCAGCCCCCAGTTGCCTATCTTTCGGCTGAATGGATAGGCGGAAAGGTCACGTTTGCCGTAGACATAATCAGCCCCCCGATTTATTGCGGCAATGAATTTCGGTATGTATGCGGGGTCGTGCTGTCCGTCGGCGTCCATGAACAGCAGCATGTTCGCCCCACGCTTCCGCGCCTCGTTCATGCCTTTTTTGAGCGCAACGCCCTTTCCGCTGTTTTTTTGTAATCTGTAAACGATAGCACCAGCAGAACGTGAGATCTTAGCTGTCTGGTCGGTGCTGCCGTCGTCGATAACGATTACGTCTTTAACGAACTTTCTGATGCCTCTTATGACAAGGGCTATCCGTTTCTCCTCGTTATAGGCAGGCAGTATTGCAATAACACTCGGCATACCAACACTATAATTTTTCAGAACTTAAAAACCACCTTTTAAAACGTTTAAATCCTTTTCTTTCAAACATTGGATATGGGAAATGGATGGAAAGATTTAATAAAACATATTCCTGACAAGGGCCACATCACCTACGGCGAACTTGCCGAGACCGCCACATCAAATGGCTACAGCCACAATGATTTCTTGTTAGCCATGCACTTTCTGAAGTTTTACAGGCTCATCGAGAGCGACTGTGAGATATGCAGTGTCACGGTGCCTCAGTCAGATATATATTTAACCGATTAGGGAGGAGACTAAACCTCTAGCACATCGCCAGTCTTCGGTGCGACCGCTTCTATGCCAAAGCGGCCTTTCAGCTCCGTTGCGAAGCGCTCACAATACTCGCCCTGCATGCAGATGACGTTCTTTGGCCGTATCTTGTTTACGAATTCCAACAGCTGCGAACGTCCGGAGTGGGCGGAAAAGTCGAGCGAGTGGATGGCCATCTTTACCGCCAAATCCACTTCGTCAGCCACGTACCTGCCAGTGTCAAGCAGATAGCGTCCTGCAGTGCGCGGAATCTGGAAACCCGTGAACACCAGCGAGCATTCCGGACGGCCATAGAGGTGGCGCATGTACATGGCGGCCGGACCGCCCTCGAGAGCGCCGCCCGTTGTCACGATCGCGCACGGCTTCTTGATAGCATCCCTGCGTTCGTCGTCAGTGTAAAGAGGCACAGCTCGTTCGAAAGCTTCCCTGAGCGCCCTGTGGTCCCGGACGAGCTCGGGATAGTGCGTTGCGATGTCCGTCGCCTCCCGCGCCATGCCGTCGAGATATATCGGAAAGTTAGACTTGAATGCGTTAAGCACCATGAGTATCTCGGCCGCCCGGCCGATGGCGAACACGGGTATGAGCGCGATGCCGTTGTTAGCGATAGTATTCTGGACGATTTCCGCAAGCTTCTTTTCGGTCTCATCGCGCGGGGGGTGGTCCCTGGAGCCGTAGGTCGTCTCCATTATCAGTATGTCTATGTCCTTGAGCTGGTCCACGCGCGCACCATTGAGCAGGCGCGTCTGGATGGTGTTGAAGTCGCTGGTGTAGAGTATGCGCTTGCCCTCGACCTCGACGATGAACATGGCGCTGCCTGTCACGTGTCCTGCATCATGTACGTCAACGACAGCCGAGGCGGTCTCGAACTGCTGGCCGTACGTTATGCGGACCTCGTTGCGCTTCGCGTTCTCGGTATTGGAGTCATCAAATATCTGCGGCCTGCCCTTGAGCCGGGCGACCTTTATGCTGTCTTTCCATAGCAGGTGGGTCTGGTCGAACGTTGCGGCAGTGGAATATATCGGTGCGGAGAACTTCCTGAAAAGCACGGGTATGCTGCCGGAATGGTCCAGGTGCGGATGGGCTAGCAAAATCACGTCAGCTTCCCTGACAGGCATTGGCGTTTCGCCCGTCTCCACTTTCAGCCCATAGTCCATCAGTATTTTCTCGTTTCTAGTGTCCAACAGCACGGCATTGCGGCCGACCTCTCTGAAACCGCCCAGACATTTTATCAACATATTACTTCGTCCTCCTTTCAAGCAATGATCCCAGATATGCGCGCCTGGCGACGCCGCAAGCTTTCTCTATGAAAATTTCGCTCGTTATTTTTTCCTTCATGACAGCATTCTCGGTCTTCGGCGCGAAGTGTATATAGAAAGGTATGCCCAACAGAATAACCATCACTGCTATGAGCAATGGTTCTATGGGGATTTGTGTGACGGTCACTGCCAGAATCGCGACCACCAATACAACGGAATAATCCGGTGAAAATTTTTCGTAAGGCTTTCGCAGATAATAGCGTCTGAGTCTTCCGTAGGCAATGGAGGTTGAGGCCAAAGATAGTGCCAACAATACGAACGCAAAGAATATCAGGCCGCCGACATCGTTGAACAGGCTCGCTATGAACGCGATGACTGCCTGGGCAATGAGCGGTACTAGCAGGACATCATTGCGCTCGTGCCTTCCTACCATCGGAGGCAGCATGCCGTCCGCCACCATTGCCTTGCTGAGGAGGCATACGTGCGGAGTTCGTGCAGCGGACGGGCTCAGGAAGGCAACCAACGCTGCAGCCACGATAAAGGCGATGCCGGCCAGGCCCAAGCCGAGCGCGGCAGGTATTCCAGTAGCGGCCGAAACTATGGGCAATGCACTGTTTCCAGCGGCTACCTGTACGAACGTGCTGAAGCATATGAAAATTATGACGGCTATTCCGAATGCGATGGCGACAGGCAGTCTGATGTCATCTGTAATTTTTGAAGGCATGGATGCTATCTCAAACCCGCCGAATGCCCATATGGCTATGGCGAGCGCCGGCAAAACTCCCAACCAGCCACCGGTCCATCCTAGAGCAAGTGCTGACGGATTTGACGCTACAAATATTGCACCAATGCCCAGAAAGACGAACAACATTACCAGTTTTGCAGCAGACCACCAACGCGAAGTCACGCGAGCATCCAGCAACGTCAAAATAACGATGATGACGATGAAACCGGCCTTTATACCAATGTCCGCAACAACGGGCAGCTGTACTAGCGTCCCTATCATTTTTGATGCAAGGACGGCCAGAATGCCCAGGGTTATTGCTTCGGCCCAGATAGTGGACCAGCCGGCGAAAAAGCCGTAGAAGTGGCCGTATGCGGCCTTGACATAGGCATAACCACCGGCCACGCGCGAATAGAACGAGGCGCATCGCAGCAAGTAAAGCGCCACCATTGCCATTATGCCTGCGGCAGCCAGCCACACAAGGATTGATGCCAGGCCTATACCGGCCGACATACCAGCAGCGGCCCATATCTGGACGCCGCCTATGCTGCCCAATAGGAGCGCGGCCATTGCCATCGTTCCCTGCTTCATGAAACAAACTATGCGATGTTCTATATTTAAAAGTGCGGATTGCAAAAATAGGGTCATGGACAACGAAAAGCGATTCGAGCTTATAGCAAGGCCGCCGACTGAGGAGATAATCACTCAGGAAGAGCTGAAGCAGGCGCTGGAAACAGGCCAGAAGCTCGTTGCCTACAACGGCTGGGAGCCTTCTGGCATGGTACACCTCGGCACGGGCCTCATGTGCGCCTACAAGATGAAGGACTTGACAGCAGCTGGCGTCAAGTTCAAGGCATACCTGGCGACGTGGCATGCCCTGATAAACCGCAAGCTGGGCGGCGACATGGAGCTGATACGCAAAGCAGCTGAGCATTTCAGGCACAGCTGGCTGGCCCTGGGCGTAAAGGGCGTGGAGTTCATCTGGCCCGAGCAGGAATACGACGGTCTGGAATACTGGAACAATGTCGTCAATGTCGCTAGGCACATGACAGTCGCCCGAGCCACGCGCACGTTGGAGATCGCCGGCCGCAAGGAGACCGACGCGAATTATGTTTCTGATTTCATGTACACGCCCATGCAGGTGGCCGACATCTTCCAGTTCGGAGTCAACGTATGCCAGCTGGGCATGGACCAGCGAAAGGCGAACGTGGTCGCTAGGGAGCTGGGCAATCAGATAGGCTTCTGGAAACCCATGTGCGTACACCACCACCTGCTCCAAGGACTTGCGAGGCATGCCGTCTGGCCGTTGCCGCCAGGCAAGGAGAAGGAGGCACTGACGGCGATAAAGATGTCGAAGTCAAAGCCGGAAACGTGCGTGTTCATCTACGACAGCCCCGAAGAAATCAGGAAAAAGATCGGAGCGGCCTTCTGCCCGGAGAAGGTAATCGAGTACAATCCTATCATCGACATATGCAAGCACATCGTTTTCAGAGAGACCGACACGCTTTTAATCGAGCGACCGGCCAAGTTCGGAGGCAAGCTCGAGTTGCAGAGCTTCGATGAATTGGTGAAGGTCTATCAGGCAGGAAAGCTCCATCCGCAGGACCTGAAGAATGCCGTCGCCGAAGTGCTTGTGAGTACACTGAAGCCTGTCAGAGAATACTTCGCCAAGAACAAGGAAGCCGCGGAAGGCTTAAATATCGTGCGCGGCGCAAAGATTACAAGGTGATTATGTGCTCGACATGAAGCTCATACGCGAGAACCCTCAGGTCGTACGAACAAACCTGGAGAGACGCAACGATCCCAATCTCATATCAATGTTGGATGAGCTGCTGATAATCGACAAGAAGGTGCGCGAACTGACAGGCAGAGTAAACGGCCTGCGCGCAAAACGAAACGAGATATCCCTCACGATTTCAAAGGCAAAGAAGACCGGTGCGGACACGTCAACCGCACGCAAGGAGGCCGAACTGCTGCCCGAACAGATAAAGGCGGCAGAGACGGAACTAGAAACAGCGCAGAAGAGAACGACCTGGCTGCACATGCGCCTGCCGAACATCTTGCACGAATCGGTGCCGCTTGGAAAGGACGAGACGGAGAACGTCGAGATAAAGAGGTGGGGAAAGCCGCCCAAGTTCGGCTTCGAACCTAAAGGACATTTCGAGCTGGCATTGGCGAACGGCTGGATCGATTCCGATATGGCTAACAAGGTCTCCGGCCACGGGTTCTTTTATTTCAAGGGTCCGCTTGTGATGCTGGACCTGGCAATCATGCGCTACGCGATTGAATTTCTGACCAAGAAAAAATACCTGCCCATAGAGCCGCCGTTCATGATACATAGGAAACCGTACGAGGGCGTCACGGATTTGGCCGACTTCGAGAACGTCATGTACAAGATCGAGGGCGACGACCTCTACCTGATAGCGACGTCCGAGCATGCCATGGCAGCTATGTACATGGATGAGACACTCGACGTCAACGCACTGCCGATCAAGTTCATGGGCATGAGCCCCTGCTTCAGGAGGGAGGTGGGTGCGCACGGCAAGTACACCAAGGGCATGTTCCGCATGCACCAGTTCAACAAGATTGAACAGTTCATATTCTGTCATCCGGATCAATCCTGGAAGTTCCATGAGGAACTGCAGACGAACGCAGAGAAGCTTTACCAGGGCCTGGGTCTGCACCATCGCGTCGTCAACGTCTGCACGGGCGACATCGGAATAATAGCAGCGAAGAAATACGATACGGAAGTTTGGATGGCCGATGGCAACTTCAGGGAAGTCGGTTCCAATTCCAACTGCACGGACTACCAGGCGAGGCGACTGAACATCAAATACAGGCTTAAGGAAGGCCAGGCACCCGCAGGCTTCGTCCACACGCTGAACAACACCGCGTTGGCAACGAGCCGAACAATGATGGCGATACTCGAACAACACCAGCAGAAGGACGGCTCCGTCAAGATTCCACTGCCCTTGCAGAAGTGGATGGGCGGGATGAAAAAACTAGAGTCCATCAAGTGAGACGAAAAGCTTTTTAAAGGATGCCTATATTATTAGCCACAGGTGTCATTGATGGCGACAGTGATAATCGCAGAGAAGCCGGACGCGGCCGAGCATATCGCGAAAGCATTGGCCGAGAAGGGACTGAAGGAGAAGACTAACGAGCTCGGCGTTAACTGGTGGGAGTTCGAGCGCGGTGGCAACAAACACATTGTTGTTGCTGCAGTCGGCCATCTGTTCAATCTCAAGCAGGCAGCGAAGGCCGGCTGGACGTATCCGATATTCGACGTGCAGTGGGCGCCGTCCTTCAAGATACGCAAGCAATCGGCTTTCTCCGAGAAATACTATAGGACGCTCGAACAGCTCATTGCAGACGGCTCGAAGTACATAATCGCATGCGACTATGACAACGAGGGCTCAGTCATAGGATATAATATTTTACGTTTCATCTACAAGGCGGACGATGCGAACAGGATGAAGTTCAGCACGTTGACCAAGCCGGACTTGGTTAAGGCATACGAGGAAATGACGCCGCACCTAGACTGGCAGAACATCGAATGCGGACTGGCCAGGCACCAGCTGGACTTCTACTACGGCGTCAACACGTCAAGGGCGCTGATGCTCGCGATAAAGAAGAGCTCGCCGCGGTTCGCGATTCTTTCCGCAGGCCGCGTGCAGGGGCCGGTGCTCTGTCTGCTTGCAGAGCGCGAGGCGGAGATTGCAAAGTTCAAGCCGGATCCATACTGGCAGCTGCAGCTCAAGCTGATGATAGGCAAGCAGGAGATCGTTGCCGAGTACGAGAAGGACAAGATTTGGGACGAGGCAGAAGCAAAGAAGGTGTTCGCTGCTTGCAAGGACAAGTCGGTTGTCGTAACGGACATCGTTACGAAGAGATACAAGCAGACGCCGCCGGTGCCTTTCAACATCACTTCGTTGCAGACCGAGGCGTACAGGCTGTTCGGCTACAGCCCGCAACAGACCATGTCTATCGCGCAGAAGCTCTACACGAGCGCTTACATTTCTTATCCGAGGACGTCCTCGGAAAAACTGCCGCCGCAGATAGGCTACAGGGACATCCTGCTGGCGCTCTCGCACATCAAGAAGTACGAGAAGTTGTGCAAGACGCTGCTGGCGTTGCCTTCGCTCAAGCCTACTGAGGGCAAGCGGACAGACCCGGCGCACGAGGCTATACATCCTACAGTCGAGCCGCCCAAGCGCGAGCTGAGCGGGCCGTTCGCAAAGATTTACGATCTCATATGCCGCAGGTACCTGACGCACTTCGCGACGGACGCCATGCGCGAGTCCATGCAGATACTGCTGGACGTCGCTGGCAATAAGTTCAGCACGACTGGCAGACGGACAATCGAGAAGGGTTGGATGGAGTTCTACGGGCCGTATGCAAAGTTCGACGAGATAATCCTGCCGGAGCTGAAGAAGGGCGAGAAGCTGAACGTCAAGAAGCTGGACATGCTTTCAAAGCAGACGTCGCCTCCGCCGCGCTGGTCGCAGGCGGCCATAATCAAGGAGATGGAGAAGCGCGACCTCGGTACGCGGGCGACTCGCGCGTCCATCCTGCAGACTTTGTATGATCGTAGCTACATCACGGACAGGACCATAAGGGTCACCGAGCTGGGTATGACCATCGTAAAGGTCCTGAAGAAATACGTGCCGGACCTGGTCGATGAGAAGCTGACGCGCAAGTTCGAGAAGGAGATCGAGCAGATATCCGCACAGAAGATAAAGAAGGAAAAGATTTTCGAGCAGGCGAAGAAGGCCCTGGTGAAGATATCGGACGAGTTCAGGTCGCATGAGGACGCCATAGGCAAGGAGCTTGGCAAGGCGGTCGTCGCGACGCAGGAGGACAAGTCGACGCTGGGCTCATGCATAGTCTGCGAAGGCGGGATGCTGAAGGTATTGTTCTCGCCGTGGACGAAGAAGTCCTTCGTGGGCTGCTCAAATTACAGTCGCTGCATCAAGTGCGGCTTCACGAAGAAGGCCTGCAAGTGCAAGTGCCCCATCTGCGGCGGTGAGAAGGGCAAGTGCAAGTGCGAATGGAAAGCTAAAATATGGACGCCGAAATGCGCGACAGGCTATCCGTTGCCGTTCGGCGCATCGATACAAAGACTGGACAAGACGTGCGACAAGTGCAAGACGCCGATGATACAAGTCATTCGAAAAGGAAAGCGTCCTTTCAGGATGTGTCTTGACCCGAAGTGCGAGACGAAAGCGGACTGGGGAAAGCCGCGCGGAAAGAAGGGCACGAAGAAGAAAACAGCTAAGAAGTAACAGGTCGTGCAGGGACCTATAGCGCGCCCCGACGTTTCTTGCGGTATATATCGTTTCTCTCTTGGCCGGTCAACTGCTTATTACCGGATTTATTTTCAAGATTCTTTGTTGCTGCATTCCAAGTTTCTTCACTGTAAATCTGTTCAGGCGAAACGTTTTCGTTGTCATCCGGATTATTTGTACGCTGAGAATAGTAGTTCTTTGCAAGCTCGTTTATTCTCTCCCTGTTCATGAGCCAATAGTGGATGCGCCACTCCCTGCCGTCGTACAGCGTGGTCTCCTCCCTCTCGTTTTTGAGAAGTCCGGCATCCTCGAGCATGTAGAATGCATTCCTATCTTCCGTCTCAAGGATGTTGTCAATTATGACGTCGCTGTAGCCAAAAAAGTTAAGGAAATACTGCGCCATCTCAAGCGCCTGCTCGTTAGTCACGCCAGGATAGCCCTTGGCACGTGTAGCCTCTTCGATAGAGTTCTTTATTGCGGCCGAGAACGTTTTTATCGTTATTATATTATTTAGGTCTTTGATAGGAACATATGTGTTCCTCATTGTTCCTATGGTCGGAACACTAACTTCATGTTGTAGAGGCACTTTCCACGCGGGAATGCCATAATCCTTCGTAGGTTCCTCGACCTCCTCTTCGACCTTTTGTTCATACGTGTCGGTGTGCGTCTGCGGTTTCAAATTCATCTTTGGAGAAGGCGGCCTGCCGCGTCTGCCAGTTTTTGGTCTCACGATCTTCTCGGGTTCCGGAACGTCCTTATGCGTATAGTCGACCTTTACGGGCCTTTTCTCTGGCGGTTCCTCTTTTCTGCCCAGGTATTCCTTATCAGGCGCAGGACCTTCTACAGGCGAACGGGTTGATTGTAAAATTTTGATATGAACAAGTTCAGTTGGCTTCCCTCCTCTCTTCATGTCCGAAGATTTGGTGGGTACAACATCAGTTCCAAGCCTTTTTCTAACCCTTGCTTTCATGAGGGAAACATAATCTGCGGTCGTTTCGACGTCGGGAAACTTTTTGTTCAAAACTTTGACCAGATTGCTATTAGGTACATCAATATGGCCTTCGATATATTTTACTCTCGGAGAAGGCGGTCGGCCTATTTTTCCTTCGATACCGAGCTCCTTCCTAATCCTCGCCTTAGTCGTCGAAACATAAGACTTGTTTATTTTAGTGTCAGTGAATTTTTTGTTTAGAAGTTTTACAAGTTCGTCACTACCCATATTCATGTGGTTTTCAACGAATAGCGCTCTAGGCGAATGTGGCCCGACGATTTCATCCTTTATACGTTCGGCCATATTTTTCTTTGCGACCTTTTCATCGAACAAGTCGTGCTCTTTGAGATAATTTTTCCTGTTGCTCAACCAACCGACATATTTTGGAGCATCCTCGTCTTCAGTAAGCATTGCGCTCATGATTTCTCCGTTTGTCAGGCCGTCCTCTGCACCGCTTATGATAATATTATCGAAACGGTCGTCATACGATGGTCTCTTTTGTTTTTCCGACTTAGGTTCTGCGACATCTTCTTCTTTCTTTGAACGGGGCCTGCCTGGCGGCCTCCACTCGCGCGGCGGTTTTGGAACACCGTGTTCATCTTTCAGCCGCGTCTTTCGGCATCCGACCCAATGATAGGAAACATCGGCATCCTCGTCCTCGGAGTATATCATGCTCAGAATTTCTGTCGGCGTATTATGCAATCCGCCAAGAATTACGTCATCGAACTTTCCGCAATTTTCCGATCGCGGAGACGGGGCGCTCAGACGGTCCTTGATAACATATTTGCGAGCACTTATCCAGCTCGGCGAGACGCTGGCGTTCTCGTCCTTGGAATATAACATGCTGGCGATATCGGATGACTGGAGTTCCGGGAAAGCCTTTATGACGTCGTCATATTTGCCCCCGACCACATAATCCCTGGGCGGCGTGGTGATGCCGTAGCGCTTTTTCAGATACCATTTCTGCTTCTCGACCCATTTGACCGTGATGTCTGCCTTCGGATCCACGGACAGTATCGCGCTGTGAATCTCACGCGTTTCCATGTCCATGCAATTCAAAATGACGTTTTTGTACCGCTTTTCCTTGGAGTCCGCATCTGGGATTAGTGGAACATTTTTGGGATATTTGACCGTATAGACGTTCTGCACATGGATGCGTGCGTCCGGAAATTTTACCTGCAAATAATCAATAAGTCTTTCATTTTTTTCGCCGCCGTACTCGATGAGTTTTTCTATCTGCCAGACGTGGTCATCCGGCTTTGTTTCTTCGGGCGGGTTTCTCTTCATGGATTTTTGTTGTTAGAAAAGGATTTAAGCATGAAAACTTCGACAGAAGCTTTAAGAAGAAACTTCGATGACCTTGTTCCTGTCCTTAAGGCCGCGGACAATCCTTACTTTCGATGTCGGAACACCGAATTTCTTTGCCAGTACCCTTATCAGCTCGGCGTTCGCCCTTCCGCCCTCGGCAGGCGCGACTATCTTTGCCTTGAAGCTATCAGGCCCAAGCTCCACGAGCTCGTTTGACTTGGCGTTTGGCGTGACCTTAACGGATATCCTCATCCGTTTAACCCCGCGAAGAACGACCAGAGGCCCTTGGCGATGATTATTATCCAGAGCAATGGCACGGACCAGTGCAATAAGAGCGCTATGCCTGCGACTATGTCAAGCCAGCCCATCCAATCGAAGAAATATTTCTGCAGGGCCGCACCGCCTACGGATGTCAGCCCCTTGATCAGAACGAGCGCGCCTATCCAGAAGAGTATCGTGGCTGGGATGCTGCTGGCGAACAGGAGGCTGCCGCCAACCACCACGTCGAACAGGCCGAAGAGCCAGAGGAGCATGCTACAAATTAACGTTGACTATTTATATTTTACACTCCAAATTTCAGTTATGATGGCAAAGGACAGGCTCATTGAACGTTTCCATAAGCTCAATACGATCGAGTACGGAAATTTCATTTTGGCGTCTGGTCGTCAGTCGCATTACAAAATATACGCCGATACTGTTCTGTCTGACAGCGAAGGCCGGCAACTGATTGGCGAGCTGGCACTGCAGAAATTGCCCCGGCGGGAATACAAGTTGGCAGGCGTATATGCGGGCGGCTGGGAATTTGCAAAGATTCTTGGAGCACATACTGGCAAACGGACAATCCGTGTTGATCCTCATAAGCGCACGATCAATGGTGATATTGTAGAAGGTGATTATGTTGTCGTGTGCGAGGACGTAACTACAGCTGCCAGTTCGATTAATAAATGTGTTGATTTGCTGCGTGAACATGGGAATGAGGTTGACTATGCCCTTACGGTTGTCGATAGGCAGGAGGATGCGGCAGACAATCTAGTAGCAATTGGCATAAGGCTAGCTTGGTTGCTGACGAAGACCGATCTGCGCATCGAATGATGCTAGGGGGTCTGTTTTTTCAGTATCCTGCTCGCTGTCAGCAGGGAGTGCAGCTTCAGGCCGTTATCTGCAAGCAATTGGTCCGCACCTTCTTCCCTGTTAACCCACACATACACGTCTTCAACGGTCAGTTCCGCATTCCGGAGTATGTCTGCGGTCTTGAGCGAGCTGGCCCCAGTTGTCGCAACATCTTCGACCACCAGCACCCTGTCGCCAGGTTCATAATGGCCTTCTATCTGTTTTTTCGTGCCATGTTCCTTTTTATCAGGTCTCACGATGAGCTGAGGGATGCCGGTTTGCAATGAAAGTGCGGTATTAAGTGCTACTGCGCCTACAGGCACGGCCGCGAGCCTATTGTAGTTGTCGAAATCGAGATCCGGTTTCCTCATGGACAGCGCCGCATATTCCCTCAGTACGTCTGGTTGGGTGCCTCCGTGTTTGATATCAATGTAGTAGTTGCTCTGCTTTCCAGACGAAAGAGTAAAATTACCAAATTTTATAGCACCAATTTTAATCAGACCATCAATGTTGTTATCAATACCATACTTCATATCATCACCCCTCCAACGGACCTATTTCTTCGTTCATCTTTTTGATTTCATCCATCGCTGCCTGCGCCCAGTCAATTCTGTTGGCCTTCTCGTATGCAAAGTTTATGCCACTGGAACTGTTGATGCGGCAGCGCCTCAGCGGGTAGCCGAGCTCTTTCAGGATAGAGACAATTTCTTTTGCCGAGCCGCCCTGTGAGCCTACGCCAGGAATCAAAAGCGCTGGCGGTTTCTCCTGACTGACAAAATAATCAGCAATCTGTTTGAACTCTGTAGGGCATGTTGCGCCGACAACAGCACCAACAGTGCCGGGATATTTTTCTCCCCACTCAGCGATCTTGCTGGCTGTCACCATATAGAGCGGGTAACCAGACTCTACTTTTGTAACGATATTGTGCACGACCGGTTTCACACCGCCCATTCCATCCTTTTCGTTCACAACTTCTCCGGTGACCCAGAGGTTCTGCAGGTCCGCTCCGCCAGGGTTGGACGTGCGACACAGTATGTAAACACCTCTGCCTAGCTCCGCGGCCTTCTTGATGAAAGGCTCGACGCTGTCGCTGCCCATGTAGGGCGCGACAGTAACGGCGTCCGCATTGTATACATCAAAGACCTCTTTCGCATATGCCCCGGAAGTCTTGCCTATGTCGCCGCGCTTGGCATCAAGAATGACCGGTATGGAGCGCGTCCTTCCATCATCGATAACATCTTCTAGTGCGGACAAACCGTCAGAGCCATATTGCGCCCAGAACGCGTGGTTGGGCTTGATTGCGGCCGGCGCGCAGCCATGTTCAAACGCCTCTTTGAGAATGTTAGCGTAAAATAATGTCAGCGTCTCATAAGTATCCACATCGTATGTGTCGACATATGTTTTCGCGAGTTTATCATAAGTAATCTTTCTGACCTCGATCGGTACCTTTCCGAGTTCAGGATCGCATCCCATGCATACTATGCTATTGAAGCGTTTAGAAGCACCTTCCAACTCATCAATGAACGTCATGCTATCACCTCAACTCCTTTACGAGTTTTTTTACGAGTGCGGTGGCGTCATCGTCGGAAATGACTTTCGCGTCGCTTCTCTTTCCCACACCGTCTGCAAAAGGTCCAAACACGTCGGCGGCGCCGCCATACCCTTTCAAAATTCCTATAACCTTTCCTTCGTCGTAGGCTATCGTCAGCTCGTTCATCGTACCGATTCTCCCAGCAATCGCTACAACACCGTCGCAGCTCCTGATGAACGGGATGTTCCGACCCTTGAGCCCAGCCCCTGTATATACGAGAACGTCGATGTCATCAGAGGGGAACTTATAATGGTCTATATGCTCCTTCAGGTTGTGCGCCGGCGAGAAGCCGACCACCAGTCCTCCTACCGCTTTCACCGCCTTCGCTGCCTCATATGAGACGCCCGGGCAGGCACCTGTCAGTAACACGAAGCCGTCTTTCGCTACGGCATATCCAACGAGTCTGGCGCTTTCGGTAAGAGCAGTGTCTAACCCTGTCGCACTACCTATCACGCCAATCTTGGTTTTCATCGTTGCATCGCTCCGTTGTCAAAACTACTGAAAGAAAAGGATTTATACCCCATCACGAGCACCGCGCAGTAAAGAAACGTCCGTTTAAATCCTTTTTTGTGCAAGCTGTTAGCATGCGTCTGCAGCTCGACCCGCCGATTCTCAACGCGTCTGGCATATTCAGCTATATCGACGTGTTTGAGCGGCTGGAAAAAATGGGCGCAGCCTTCGGCGGCTATGTTACCAAATCCATAGGCGTCAATCTGCGAGAAGGCAACAAGAATCCTATTTTCTACGAGGACTACAATTCAGTAGGGCTCTCGAACCCGGGGTTGCAGGCATGGACAGACGAGATAAGCGACTCTAGGCTGAAGAAGCCACTTATTGCTTCGATATTCGGCTTCGAGCTCGGCGAGTATGAAACAGTGCTGGGCGCATTGGAAAGCGACGTGCCTAGAAAGTTTGCGGCCGTCGAATACAACCTGAGCTGCCCGAACCAGACGCCAGGCGATAAAGGAAGCTTGGCCGCAAGGTTCGGCGACTCACCCGAGCTGGTCAAAGAAATAATCTCGACAGGAAGAAAGCTCACCAGAAAACCGATAATAGCGAAGATATCGCCCCAGTGCGATGTCAAAAGGATTGCCGAGGCGGCAGTAGATGCAGGCGCGGACTACATCGCCTGCAGCAACACCTGGTGGCCGATGGAAGTCAAGGACGGCAAGGGACGGACCGTGCTGGCGGGAAAAACAGGCGGCAGATCAGGTCCGGCAGTGATTGCAGGGAATATGATTGTCGTGGGCACGGTCTACGAGGCAGTCGGCAAGTCGGCCGGCATCATAGCATACGGCGGCATACGCTCTGCCCAGGACATAATCGATTATTTCAAGGCTGGCGCTAGCATCTGCGGCATCGGTACTGTGATAAAAGACATGGGTGACACGCAAGGCGTTGTCCGATGTACGAAAAAAATATGGTCAGAGACAAAGCGATATCTCAATAAAAATGATACGACGCTCGAGAAACTGAGAGGGACCGCGCATGTATGAGGAATATAAAATTATAATCGCAAGAAAGGAGAGCAAGGACGTACACACCTTCCGCTTCGACAAGACCATCGAGGCCCAGCCAGGCCAGTTCGTGATGGTATGGTTGCCGGGCATAGATGAAAAGCCGTTCTCCTTGAGCTATGATGACGGGTTCACCTTCAAGGAGGTCGGGTCGTTCACAAAGGAGCTGTCCAAGCTAAAGCGCGGCGATACGCTCAACATCAGAGGGCCGTACGGCAGGGGCTTTCCGTTTCGACACAAGCCACTTACAGTCATCGCTGGAGGCATGGGCGGCGCGCCACTTAATCTGCTCGTAGAAAAAGCGCTTTGGCATGACGACTATCCATTTCCAGATATCACTATCCTCTACGGTGGCAAGACCAAGAACGACATACTTTTCTGGGATGAGATCGAACATGCCGGCGGGCGGGATATACTGCGCATCGCAACCGAGGACGGTTCGCTCGGCCACAAAGGCCTGGTGACGGATCTCATCGAGCCGGACAAGAACCAAATGTATGCCGTCTGCGGGCCGGAGCGCATGCTCAAGGCGGTAGCGGAAAAGATTTACAGCAAGACCAAAAATGCGGAGGATATCCATCTCTGCCTTGAGCGCTACATGAAGTGCGGCGAGGGCATCTGCGGCACATGCAGCTGCGACGGATACCGCGTATGCAGGGACGGTCCGGTCTTCAGCTATGCCGAACTGCTGGGCAACAGACATTTCGGCGTCAAGAAACGTGAGAAGAGCGGGAGGCTGATACCGATATGAGAATAGACCCGCATGTACATTGCAGGGACGGTAAAGAATCGTACAAGGGAACGATAGCGCATGCGCTAAAGGTCGCGACCGAGCAGGGCCTGGACAAAATATATGACATGCCAAACACGAACCCGCCAATAATTTACAAGAACGATGTTCTGGAAAGGCTCAAGCTCGTGCCGAAGGGCCAGGAAGAACGGTATTTCCTTTACATGGGTGCAACGTCCGATAGCGACCAGTTGCGCGGTGCAGTGGAATGCCATGATGAGCTGAATGAAGTTGTAGGAATCAAGATGTTCGCCGGCAGATCTGTTGGAAGTTTGGCGGTAATCGCTGAGGAAGAGCAGAAAAAAGTATACGAGACTTTGGTTGCAGCCGGTTATACGGGCGTTCTAGCAGTGCACTGTGAAAAAGAGAACTGCCTGAAGCCGGAGCTATGGGGTCCGGTAAAACCCATTACACATTCCTATGCGAGACCAAAGGAGGCGGAAATAGAATCCGTAAAGGATCAGATAAAATTCGCAAAAGAAGCCAAGTTCAAAGGTTCGTTGCATATCTGTCATGTTTCATGCCCAGAATCGGTAGAGCTGATTGATGATGCGCGGAGGGATGGCCTATACATCAGATGTGGTGTCACGCCGCATCATATTTTATGGAGTCATCTACGACTTGCAGAGCCCGACGGTCTCATGTACAAGATGAACCCACCACTGAGAGGACTGGTAGAGTTTGCCGGGCTGAGAGAAAAATTGATGTTGGGTGCCATAGACTGGGTAGAAACGGACCATGCGCCCCATAGCCGCGATGAAAAATTGAACAGTCCGTACCTGTCAGGCTATCCTTCACTTCACCTTTACAAGGACTTTGTCGAACGCGTTCTGCCGCAGCTCTTTATTGGCAAAGAGAGAATCGCCGACATGACAGAACACAACATTCGCAACTCCTTCAAAAGAAAGGGCTGAATAACAAAAAACAGAACAGTCTGAACTTCGGTTCTCGCAGGCCGTTCTGCGCTATTTCGAATCGCCATTATCGAGCAACCAACCGACAAAAAATTCTACATCCCCCAATTCTTCGTCAGTTTTCTTGCAGTATTGATCGTACACGCTCATGCTGTCTATCTTTCTGTCGGCATAACCACCAAGAAAAGCGTCCATGAAATTTTGTCTTGTCGATTCGAACAGAGCCAGCACTTCCTTGTTCTCAACGAATATGCTATAAAGTCGGTCGTACTGACGAAAGACAGCTTCAAGGTCGATTGCCTTCAGCTGTGCCTGTTCTTCCTTGGTGCCGTTCAACTCCCTCAGTGTCGACCAGTCAGCCAGACAGACGGGACGGCCCTTTCTGTAGTAAAAGTTTGCCGAATGCGGTTGACGGTGGACGTAGCCGGCGTCATGCAGTTCTCTCAGCCCGCGGCAAAGATGATGAAACGCCTCGGACATGTTACCTGCATACCATTCGATGGTTTCACCTATCTGAGGGTTGTCACGTTTCAAGAACTTCCGGAGCCGAAAGTCGAAATCATCCCAGAACCTCAGCCAGTAGAGCTCCGGCACTGCAAACACGCTGAAGCACAGGTGCCCGTCCTCGTTCCCAAGGTCGAGGTAACGACCAGCCGCCTCGGCATGCGGAACAGAAATCATCTTCAGCCCCAGACCTTCGGCCTTCACAGTGTTCTGGATCTTTTGCTTCAATTCGGATTCGAGATAGCTGCCGAGGGCCCGGTAGGTCGGTTTTGTGGTAATGAATTGACCGTTCTGGACATCGGTTGTTCCCATCAATGTGTCATCGGACAAGAAGTTTTTCATGAAATTCTCTTTGGAGGGCGGCAGCATGCGCGCATTTTTGTCATAGACGCGTACGCCCTTTATACTCTTTTCTAACGGCAGGTAACCGACACCACTGACCTGCAACGCAGTTGAGGTCAGGTTACGATACTTCGCTTTTTCCGCCCTACCTATTATGATGGAGCGGGTGCCCTCGTAACGTATGGCACTTTTGTTCACATCGTCCTGCCAGCTCGCTATCCTCAGGATGCGGGCGATGTCAACATCCGTGAGTCCCGAGTCACGCGGGACCTCGAGTTCGACCTCGTACTTGCCTTTGTAGGACAGCTTGCGTGCGTTCTCGAAGAACGGCATAACGAGATTAGGACAGTAAAAGATTTAAGCTCAGAACAGTCTGAACTTCGGTTCTCGCAGGCCGTTCTGCGCTATTTCGAACTCGACGGACTTGTCCTCTGCTTGCGAGCGGGCCTTGCGTATGGATGCCGTGCGTATGCTCGTTCGACCGGCATGGCTCAGCTCGATGATGTTCTTGGACCACCATTTGACTATGTTCCTAGCGGACATCTCGACCTTGCCTGTTGTCAGGTCGGAATAGACCTGGTTGGTAATGAGCACTGGTATGGCTTTGTTGCGGGCGATGTTGGCTAGGACGGACAGCTGCGTCGCCAGCTCGCGATTGACCTCGGTGGCGTTCGCGTCCGTCACCGTGATTCGCCAAAGCGCAACGATACTGTCGACGATCACGAGACCGACGTTCTCCTTCGTGCAGACCTTATCAAGCTTTCGTACCGTTTCCTTTTGCGTTTCCCAGTCTCGCGGTTCGAACAGGATTACCTGATCGGTTATGGCGTTCGCAGGGCCTTCCGCCATCTGCGTCAGACGCTCGATGGAGAAGCCGCCTTCCGTGTCGATGAATGCCACGCGCTTGCCGGCTCGCACGGCTGCGATGGCCGCCAGCAGCGCGATGTTCGACTTGCCCGTGCCGGACGGCCCGTAAAAATTCGTTATGGCTCCGGCCTCGAGGCCGCCTTCAAGAAGCTTGTCCAGAGGAGCACAAATCGGCAAACGCATGCATAGAAGGCGATGCGTAAGTATAAATAATTTTATGATGTCCGTTGATCGTCCTATTCAAGTTCTTTTAACGTCCTTTCGACATCTCTCCAACCAATGTCGGTTCGATAGTGCAGGTTGTTTCCTTCTATGCTGATATGTGCAATAGCAGAATATGCCTTCTGTCTTGCCTCGATTACATCATTGCCTTCGCCAACGACACTGAACAGCCTGCCACCGTTCGCATAGAACTTTCCGTTACATACGTTTATGCCGGCTCCGAATACGGTCACGCCTTCGACTTCCATCGCCTTCTTGAGACCGTATATCCGCTTTCCTTTTACAGCAGAGTAATCGTCCGGATAACCTCGCGAGGCACCAACGACACAGACCCTCGACTTTGTATCCTGCTGAATTTTCATTTTTTCTAATTGACCGTCCAAGCAGGCCAGGACCATTTCAACATAATCGGTCTCCAGGGACGGCAGGACGGCCTGACATTCCGGGTCCCCCCAGCGGGCATTGTATTCGATGTTAATCGGTTGACCGCCGGCTGAAATACCGCCAAGATACAGAATACCGACATAGGGAGCGCCTTCAGCCTTCATGCCTGTTACGGCAGTTTCAATCTGTTGACTTTCAATTAAGGTTGAAATCGGTTCCGTTATCTTTGCGGGACAAACAGCTCCCATTCCGCCCGTTTGATCGCCCCCATCAAAATTGAAAACCGTTTTGTTGTCCTGTGCGGACTTGAATGTATAGCAGGCTTTACCGTCGCTTATGGCGTAATAAGAAAATTCTTCTCCAATCAAACCTTCCTCAACCAGAAATACTTTTCCTGCCTCGCCAAAGGTCTTCATCTTCTCTATGCAACCGATAGCCTCGTCGAGGTTTCGTGCTTTGAGAGCACCCTTTCCGGCGCAAAGACCGCTGGCCTTGACATAAAGCACCTTATCTGGAGTTTCGGCATACATTTTATTGACAAACTCTTTAGCCGGTTCTTCCGAATCGAAGGCCTTGAACGGCGCGTGCAGTATCCCATGCCTAACCATGAATTCGCGCGACCATCTCTTGTCCCATTCTATCCTTGCGGCCGCCTTTGTCGGGCCGAATACTTGGAAGCCTTTCGCCTGTAGCATATCGACGGTTCCGCCTGCAAGCGCGTCATCCTGGGCGACATCGATCAAGTCAGGCTCGTACTTTTTTGCAATCTCAAGGAAGGATTCTGGCTTCTTCAGATTGCAGTTCTTATCAATTATGACTTCCTTCTTCCTGTTATACGCAATGAAATCATTTCCAGGAGCAACAATTATCCGATCGATGTGGCGGCTTTTTTCATATGCCTGAGAAATGGCATGTTCCCTCGCGCCGCTGCCAACTATCAGAACACTCAGGTTGTCAACCATGCCATAGCTATTGTGATAAACTATTTATACTTTTCACGCCTGCAAAAACGATAGCTTTAAATAGTTGGTATGACTATAATGTAAAAGTTTACATGGCTGTACAGGCCAACCGGTGAACAAAATGGTGCAAATCGAAATCAGGCGAAAGGGGTCGAACACGGCCATACTGATAAGCTTCAACACCGAAGCCGAGCGTTTCGAGAGCCCTACCGAGCGCAACAAGTTCTTCACGGAACTGCACGGCAGAAGGCAGATAATTATAAAGGCGGGCAGGCGATACGAATATGATAGGCCTGGGCTGCTGGACGAGATACCTCACATACCGGTCGACCAGTCAGTTTTCATAATCGCGCAGGATCACATGAGACAGATGGAACAATTCATGCGCGAATGGCAGAGCAAGGTGGCTTTCAAGATGTTCCCAGTGATATTGAAGCCGAGCGAAGCGAAGCAACTGGAGAAAGATGTAAAAATAGAGTAGGTGATGTAGATGATGTTTAGTAGTGATCCAAAGCAGGGCAAGGAAGCAAGATTGAACGTTGGCGAGCTGACCGGCAGGGAAGATTTCGGTCGGGGCATCGCACGCATCGATTCTGAAACGATGAAGGAACTGGGCCTGCGCGAGGGCGACCTCGTCGAGATACGGGGCGATCGGCCGACCGGTGCGGTGGCAATACGCAGCTATCCCGCCGACGTAGGCAGAAAGATTGTCCGCGTTGACGGTCTCGTTCGAAAGAACGCAGGCACTTCAATAGGGGCAACAGTGACCATTCGCAAGGCGGAGGTTAAAGAAGCCAAGAAGATCGTGCTGGCTCCGGCAGAGAAGGGCCTCATATTGCATTTCAGTCCGAACCTAATCAAGCAGAACATCTTCATGCGACCAGTCACCAAGGGAGACATCATAATTGCGAACGCCGTATTCAGACGCCGGGGCGGAAGCGGAGACATATTCGAACAGTTCTTCGGCGTGGGCTTCGAGGAAGTGTTCCTGCCAATGGGCGGCGAGACCAGGCTAGTTGTCACGAAGGCCAGTCCCGACGGTGTCGTTCAGATCACAGACATGACCGAGCTCGAGCTCTTGCCAGAAGCAGTGGAGATGACGGAAGTTCAGAAGGTGCCTGCTGTCACTTACGAAGACATCGGCGGACTTTCTGAAGTCGTGCCGAAGATACGTGAGATGATTGAGATACCTCTGCGCCACCCGGAAGTATTCGAACGACTGGGCGTTGACGCGCCGAAGGGCGTATTGCTGCATGGTCCGCCCGGCTGCGGCAAGACATTGATAGCCAAGGCCGTTGCGAACGAGTCCGGCGCCAACTTCATTTCGCTGGCCGGCCCGGAGATTTTCAGCAAGTGGTACGGCCAGACCGAGGAGAACCTGCGCAAGGTCTTCGAGGACGCGGAGAAGAACGCGCCATCAATAATTTTTGTGGACGAGATAGACGCTATCGCTCCGAAGCGCGAGGAAGTTACGGGCGAGGTCGAGCGACGCACGGTCTCGCAGCTGCTTACGCTCATGGACGGCCTGAAAGGCAGAGGCAAGATAATAGTCATCGCTGCCACGAACAGGCCGAACGCTCTGGATCCTGCGCTGAGGCGGTCCGGCAGGTTCGACAGGGAACTGGAAATTCCCGTGCCCAACAAGAAGGGGCGCATGGAAATTTTGCAGATCCATACAAGGGCAATGCCTCTTGAGAAGGACGTGGATGTTGACAAACTGGCTGACATAACGTACGGCTATGTCGGCGCTGACTTGGCTGGCGTGGCAAAGGAAGCGGCAATGTCATCGCTGCGCCGCGTCCTGCCGGAGATATCAGCGCTCAAGCCGGACGAGCAGATACCCAAGGAAATCATTGAAAAACTTAAGGTCACAAAGTCGGATTTCGATTACGCCATGCGCATGGTAGCTCCCTCCGCCATGCGCGAGGTAATGATCGAGATTCCGAAAGTAAAATGGGCGGACGTCGGCGGTCTGGAGCAGGTCAAGGAGTCGCTAAAGGAAGCGGTCGAATGGCCGCTGAAGAATCCAGATAGCTTCAAGCGCATAGGCATCAGGCCACCGCGCGGCATACTGCTGTACGGTCCGCCCGGCTGCGGCAAGACGTTCATCGTGAAGGCGCTGGCCAACGAGTCCGGCGCCAACTTCATCTCCATCAAAGGACCGGAAGTGCTCAGCAAGTGGGTCGGCGAATCCGAGAAGATGATACGCGACACGTTCAAGCGCGCGAAGCAGGTAGCCCCATCAATAATCTTCTTCGACGAGATAGACTCGCTAACGCCGAAGCGCGGATTGGATTCAGGCTCGCGCGTCACGGAGCAGGTCGTAAGCCAGATGCTGACGGAGATGTCGGGCATAGAGGACATGGAAGGCGTTGTTGTCATAGCAGCTACGAACAGACCTGACATAGTTGATCCGGCGCTCATGCGACCGGGCAGGTTCGACAGACTTATCTACGTGCCGGCGCCGGAAGAGGAGACGCGACTGGAGATATTAAAGGTGCACACGAAGGGCGTGCCTTTGAAGGGCGTGGACCTGAGCAAGGTGGCCGAGAAGACGGACGGCTATTCGGGCGCTGACCTCGAAGCGGTCGTAAGGGAAGCCGGATTGGTAGCGCTGCGAGAGAACATCAATGCAAAGGACGTCACCAAGAAGCACTTCGACGAGGCGCTGAAGAAAGTGAAGCCATCGATAACCAACGACATGTTCGCGAAGTACCAGAAGGCAGTCGATGAACTGAGAAAGACCAAAGTAGCTGAGAAGCCGTCAGAAGTCAGATACATCGGATAAAATTTAAACGGACTTTCGAGCAAGCTCGATGTCTTCGCGCTTTACTGTCTTGCGGTGCGCATGCTCGGCGAACTTCACGGCATCCTTTCCTATTGCCAGACCCCTCTCCATTAGGATGGCCGCCAGCGCCTTTGCCGCACTCTCACCGACGCGCTCGGCACCTGCTTGCTTTAGAATATCTACCATGGGCGCAGCCGCGATTACAGAACGTTTGCGGGGCATAACTGTTATTTAAAATGGCTGTATTTATAGTTATGCCGTCCGATGGCGTAACATCAAAGGTAGGAAAGCTGAAGCGCGAGCTAACTCTTTTTGACGTGACAATGTACGGAATAGGCGTCATTCTCGGTGCTGGTATCTATGCATTGATAGGCCCAGCAGCCGGCTTGGCAGGCAACGCGTTATGGATCTCATTCGGCATCGCGGCGATAATCGCCGCACTGACAGGCCTGAGCTATGCGGAACTCGCTGCGATGTACCCGAAGGCCAGTGCGGAATATATATTTGTCCAGAAGGCCTTCGGCTGGAGGTCTTTCTCGTTCCTGGTCGGTTGGCTCATGATGTATGTGACAATTGTTGCAGCAGCGACCGTTTCGTTGGGATTCGGCGGTTACCTGTCCGCACTGACCGGCGTACCTGCGATGGTCGGATCACTCGGGCTGATTGCGGCGCTGACGGCGTTCAACATCTGGGGCATCAAGGAATCCTCGCGTCTGAACATAGTCCTGACGTCCGTAGAGGTCGTGGGACTACTGCTGATAATAATCCTTGGCTTCGGCCATTATGGCACCGTCAATTACTTCGAGACCGCAGGCATTCCTAACGGGATATTCCTTGCGGCCATACTTGTCTTTTTCGCATATCTGGGCTTTGAGGACATGGATGCCGTGACAGAGGAGACGAAGAAACCAAGACGCAACATACCGCGCGCATTGTTGATCTCGGTCGCCATCACGACAATACTCTACATGGCCGTTTCCATCGCGGCGGTCAGCATCATGCCATGGCAGACGCTCGCTGCATCGTCAGCGCCGCTGGCGGACGTAGCTGCCTCGGTTCTGCCTGGTTCCGGATGGCTGCTGTCATTGATAGCGCTGACGGCCACATCCAGCACAGTACTGATACTGCTGATAGCCGGCTCAAGGCTCGCCTATGGCATGGCGAACGAGGGCTCGCTCCCGAGACCGTTGAGAATAATTCATCCGAGTAGATGTACGCCGTGGATAGCGGTGCTGCTCATGGGAATCCTTTCAGCGGCACTTGCGCTCATAGGTAAAATAGAAATCGTTGCCAACATGACCGATTTGGGAGCGTTCCTGATATTCGTTTTCGTCAACCTGGCCGTAGTAACGCTGAGGTTCACGAAGCCTCGGGAGCCCAGACCGTTCAGGGTGCCGCTGAACATCGGCCGCTTCCCGATATTGCCTGCCATCGGTGCGGTATTCTGTGCGTATATGCTATTCCAATTCAATCTGATGATGCTGGCATTTGGCTGCGTTGTTCTGGTGATTGGAGCCATAGTCTACGTTGTATTGCTAAAAGCCGGAAAGATAAGATAGTGGCGTGTTCAGGGCTTTGTGGTAATGATCGGTTTGTCAGCTACAATAACTGTGTGCTCGGCCTGTGCCACGGCCGCACCGGAGCTCTCCTTAAGAATATTGTAGGGATGCATTGCGCCGGCCACGATAGTTTGCCTGAGCGCAAGCTCGACCTTCATTGCTGACATCTGCTTCTCGATCCAGCGCTTTGCGAACGGCAGCTTGTTGAAGTCAGCCTTTGCCAGCTGCAAAAGCTTCCTTGCTTCTGCCATGCGAACAGGCCTGTCGGCTATCCATCTGAATATCATCGGCGGCTCCGCGTCTTTGACCCAGCCCCCGCCTGGCGTGCAGAACGGTTCGACAGCGTAGACCTCACCTTCAGCTATGGTCTTGTTGCTGCTCGTGTGGACGTTCGGCACGACAAAGCCGGCATGCAGGTCGTATCTTCCAAGGGAATGTCCTGTCAGGTTTCGTATTGCGTTCAATTTGAATTCTTTTGCTACATTTTCGATCGCTTCGCCTATCTCCGCAAGCGAAGTGCCTGGTCTGAACATCGGCAGAGCAGTCGCGAGCATCTTATTCGCGCATTTAATGAGCTTGTCCTCTCCGGCTAGCCTGACGGTCACGGCAGTGTCTGCTATCCATCCGTCGACATGCACACCGACATCGAGTTTTACGTAGTCCTCGGCTTTCACCGTTGTTTTATCTTTCAGAATAGGGGAATAATGAGCCGCGACATCGTTAAGCGAGATGTTGACAGGGAACGCCGGCTTGCCGCCCATGCTTTCTATCTTGCGCTCGATCGCTTCGGCTATGTCGACGAGCGCCGTGCCTTCCTTTACCAGTCCGCGGCCATACTGCAGAGTTTCGGCCGCTATCCTGCCGGCCTTAAGATAAATGTTCATGATTTCCTTTTCCATATCATATCTCCCTGATCATTTTTGCAAGCTCTTCCATCGAAGTCGCGATATGCTTGACGCCGGCCTTCTTGAATTCTTCCGCGGTCGCGCCTCCGCCGAGGAAGCCGACGAAGGCCGTGCCTGCCATGCTTGCAGCCTTGAAATCGTTGAGCGCATCGCCGACATAAATAGAATTTTTCGGCTCTACTGAAAGCCTTTTGCACGCAAGCCATATGGGATCAGGATCGGGCTTGTACTTGCCCGGCGTCTGGTCATCGGCAGTTATCAGTGCCTTGAAATGCTTCAATATCTTTCCAAGCTGACGCTGCAGCGTTTGCTTTTGCTTCGAGGTCACTATCGCCATGGGCAGTTCGAGTTCGGATAATACGTCATCTGCTCCGTCCGTGATGTGCATCTCTGGCTCGAGGCCGCGCCATATTTTCAGATACGTCTGGCGCGCGTTGTCATCAGGCTCATGGCCGAAGAGCTTGGCGAGTACTATCCACCATGGCTGGCCGAAGAGCGAGCGTATCTCATGTTCGGGCGGCACGCGCACGCCGAGCTCGCGCGCAGTGCCTTGGAACGCCTTAAGCACCTGCGGCGCGTTGTCCAGCAGCACGCCGTCGACGTCGAAGATGATTGCGCGAACCATACCTATCGCCTCCGCATTATCAGCAACAGAGCACGGTGCCGATGCAGTTTTGGTAGTTTATCCAGCGTTTCATATTCTTTTACCTTTAATATTTTAAAATTCTTTTTGAAGGAGTTCAATATCTCTGGAATTTTATAGTATGTTTCCTTCTTGCTGTTCGCGAGCCATACCGTTGTCAGAAGCATTGGGCAGAATGCGATACCACCAGGCCTTAGAACTCTTGCAACCTCTTTGCTGGCCTTTTTGAGGTCACTGCTCTGTAACGTAAAGCCAGAATATACTGCATCGAAAAACGCATTTGAATAAGGCAGATTTTCTGCTTCACCTATATCATAATGTATTTTAACGCCAGCCCTGCGACTATTTATGATTGCCGTCTCGATAGCCTTTTTTGAGATATCGATGCCAATGGGTCTGAAACCAGCCTTTGCAAGCGGTATACAGTCGCGACCGGTGCCACATCCCAAATCTAAAACAACATCTTTTTTTCTGAGATATCGGACAAAGTATTTTACATAAAGCGATGGGGTAATACTCCATGTTTGTGTTCCTTGATAAATTTTTTCCCAATCTACTTTCATCTTTGTCATTTCATCAGCTTCTCCTTAGTCACACCGACGGCCGCAAGCACGCGCAGCGACGGCGGGATGATTTGTTTCTCAATATAATAATCGATATCAACGTCCTTTATCGATACGTCCTCGATCGGTTCGGCGCGTTCGCTTATAGTTCCCTTGCCTTTGGTTATGATGTATATCATGACCATGCCCTCGCCAACGGGCCTTCCGCGTTCAACCATCTTGTGTGCGACCGAGGTATGCGGACCGATTACCTTGTAGGCGGATAATGGCTTGGAAAGCGACTCGTAGATTGCCAGGTCGCGCAGAGGAACCTTGCCCGCCTTCAGCTTTGAAATGGCCGATTTGACTGCCTTGATTGCGCCTTTGACGTCCTTCTTTGCGAGCACGCGGCGGAGCACTTCTTCCTGCGTTGAACGGGCAAGCTCGGACCAGTCGCCGCGCACGCGTTCGAGGCCGCGTATGGTCAGTTTGCCTTTCGCATCCATCAGCGCATACTTCTTCTTGGCTGCGCCGCGCTTGGCTTCAAGCGGTATGAAGATGCCGCGCTTGTAGTAACCCTGAACATCAAGCTCGAGCATGCCAGGCAAGCTGGCATTGACCTTCTTCAAGAATTTTTCTGTCGCTGTTTCGAGCTTTCCTTTGCCCTTCAGTTTGACAAAGCAACTGTCCGTGTCGGCGTAGACAACCTTGAAAGAACCACGCTCGGCATTTGCGATGACGCTCTTTATGTAATGTCTGCCGAAGGCGGCTGAAGACTGGGCGCACTCGGCACAGTACCACGTGGCGCCAGCGAACGCCATCATTCCGTAGGTCGCGTTCGCAATGGTCTTGATTGCCTGCTGTTCGTTCGCTAGTCGGGCTTTCTCATCGCCCTTGGCTTTTGACATCTTCGCTTTCAGTTCTTTCCTGCGTTCGATGAGCTCTTTGATTACGGTTGAAACAAAACCGGAAGGCTTTTTGCAGAACCAGAAGCGCTCACCGGGCACTTGCCAGCCAGAGCTTCGCTTGCCGGCATTCAGCGTCTCAGGGCTGACATTGAACGTTGCGATTATTGACGGGTACAGGCTCTTGAAGTCGAGTACGGCGATGCCTTCATGCAGGCCGGGTAGCGGCTCCTTGACATAGCCACCGACATAGGTCGGCCTTCCGAGCCGCTCGGATATCTCGTCGAATCTCGGCTTGCTCGGCACGACATAGCCGAGCTCTGGCGCGCGTCGCATCAGGTACCATTCAACCAGCTGTCCGTAGGTCATCCTGCTGACATCGAAGGGCAATTGGCCGACAACGCGGCAGAGTTCCCACACCTGCGGAAAAAGCAGGCCGGCCAATCTCAATGCGAGCTCAGAATCCTTCAGACAATATTCAGCCAGCTTCGCTAGGTCCTTCTTCTTTCGCCACGCCTCCAAGATTTCTTCGAATTCGATTTCTATCTTGTGGTCGCCCAATAATTCCGCCGAGATGGCTTCGAGCGTCATCGTCTCGGTCTGCAGCTGCGGTGCAAGTATGTCCAGAACGAAGCTGAACAGGTCGATGTGCGGTCTGCCCTTGATGCGAGCGCGGCTGACGGTCTTGCCATGGACGAACCGCACGACCGAGCCGTCCCTGCCGAGCTTCAACGGTACCTTGAGCTCGGCTGCGCGCTGGGCGATCAAGTGGAAGTCAAAGCTGTCCGAATTGAAGCCGATGATTATGTCAGGATCGTTAGCATTGACAAGTTCGACGAAACGTTCGAGCATGGCCTTTTCGTCATTGACGGCCTCTACATAGCTTGGATAGTGATTATGCTGGTACGTGAGAACTTTTTTGTATTTCGGTCCGGCCAGCGAAATCATCACTATTTTTTGCTTGCCGTTCGTTTCGACGCTCTCGATGTCGAATGCTAGCAAAGAGAGCGGAGGAGGATTGGTGCAGTCGGCCGACCTGATTTTTTTGACTTCAATCATGTCGCCTCTCTGCGGCCCCTCAACGTCCACCCAACAGGCACCGCCGATGCCCTTGTCTATCAGATACCGCTTGTTCAAAGGAATCATGTATTCGTATTCTTCTTCAACGATGCCGGAACCGCCGTGCTTGCGTTCCCACATCTTCACGACGTCCCTGACCTTCTGCAGGTCGCCGGAGGCATGGCAGAAGACCTTAAGGAACTTTCTTTTGTCAATGGCGATGCGTCTTTCAACCAGTTCGACGCGCCCGATGGCCTTTCCGAAATGCGCCTCTATCTTCCTTTTCACTTCCGCTTCCTTGCCTGCGGTAGGCAGGACGTAGAAGGAGGGCTCGTAGTTTTTATCTAGTGCCAAGACAGTCTTGCCTCTGCTATCCTTGCAATAGAGTTTGACGATTGTCCGGCCGTCCTCTTCGGCATAGTCAGCGTCGATAATGCACAGGCGCATGTACAGGATTTGGCCTGCCCGTATAAATTGATTAGCTCCAGAAGCGGTGATTGCGGACGAACTCCCTTTCCGCTTTCAGGATGTCCTTGTAGAACTCATCGTCCTTCAGGTGCATGCGGGCCAGTATTCGCGAAGCCGTTTGTGGCCCGACGCCCCTGCCGGCCAGGCAGATGATGGCCTTCTTGCCATAGACGATTATCATATCCGCGCTGCGCCTGATGCGCTCCAGCTTCTTCATCTCATCGTCGGTCAATTGCTTGCCCTTCAGCCGCTTCTTGATTATTTCCTGGCTTTCAGTCGCGTTCGGGTGGACGGACGCGAGCAGCTTGCTGTGGCACTTCGGACATCTCGGCTCGTTTTCAACTTCCTTGACTGCCGAGCTGACGGAATAGTTGCCGCAGTTGACGCAAACGATGCGGATGCGCGTATTGAGCAGCCTCTGCCTGAACAGCCTGAATATTTCCTTCTCCGGCCTGTCGGGCTTGGCGATGTCATGCAATTCATACCTGAAGCCGAACTCCGCTATGGGCGAGAGCCCGGTCGTTTCAGCGATTTTTATCTTTCCAGACTGGATGTCGGCCAGCGCCTCGCTGGCTCGCTCGATGTCGAGCTTTACCGTGTACAGCTCGTTTATGGTCTCGGCATGGATCGGCGAACCCCAGTAGAGCTCGATGATCTTGTCGATGTTTATCCTGGACATGTCAGCGTCCTTGCGAAGTGCGCCCATGCGCTTCGCCACCTGCACGAAGCGGTGCTTGAAAAGCGAGCTGCGTGGCAGACATTTTTCAAGAATTGTCGAGATATCTGCAGGCTTGTAATCGCGCAGCACCTTCTTGATGTCATCTGGCTTGCATCCGCTGAAGATTATCCTGTAGGGATCGGACCTACTGGCTACTGCCTCACCGTACTCGGCGGAAAGCAGGGCAGCTATGAACCTTGCAAGCGTCTCGTTGGCGGTGCTTCCGAACGGCGCATGGATGACGACATACTCGCCGAAGGTCTCAATCAACAGCATGCGCTCGTCCGGCACTGGCCACTTGTCAGAGTGCTTCTTTATGAGAGCAACCATCTTTGCAGCAGAAGGCGAAGTCACGGGATATCGTTCCTTTATTTTTGCTACAATCTCCTTTTCACCGAGGCCGCGCTTCAACTCTTTGGCAATTTCCGCTCGAAGCTTCGCCACTTCCTGGCTGACGCCGAACGGTACCGGTATCAGTTCGCCCTCCCATGCAGGAATTGCGGATTCGATTTCGGCCGCAGGTTCGACGTATATGTTCTTTTCCTCCACGCTGATTATTCGCCAGGGCTTGCCTCGAACGATGAACGTAGAGCCCGGAACGTTATGCTCTGCGACGAAGCCCTCATCCAGGTTGCCTACCGGTGCGTTGATGGTCATGTCAATAACCTTGTAGCTCCTGTTGTCCGGAATGACCGAAAGATTCTCAAAGTAGTACTGCAATGCTCGTCTGCTGCGCGTCAGACCGGTATCCTTCCACATCAGGTGCAGCTGCTCCATGAACTCCAGAAGCTTGTCAAATTCGGCCTTTGTCAGGTCGCGATACGGCCACGCACGTTTTACAATCTCGTACGCCTTTTTCGGATCCATCCTGAACTCATCGTTGGCAAGGCCGACTAGCTGATGGGCCAGCACGTCCATGCTCTTGACGTGCGGTCGCAGCTCCTCGAGTTCGCCCGCGAGCGCCTTCCTTGCGATTACTGACGATTCGAAGACGTCTTCCGTCTCGGCAGCAATGATTATGCCTTTTGGTATGCGGGCAATGCCGTGACCGCTTCTGCCAACTCGCTGCAGCAGCTGCGTCACTGTGCGCGGCGACTGGTATTGCAGCACTAGGTCGACAGCTCCGATGTCTATGCCGAGCTGCAGGGAGGACGTGGCAATCAGGGCCTTCAGCTTTTCCGTTTTGAAGTCCGTTTCGGCCTTTACGCGGACGTCCTTTGCCAGCGAAGAGTGATGCACCTCGTGCGGGAAGTCCTTGTTCAACAAACGCAACCGGCTGGACAGTATTTCAGCTGCCTCGCGCGTGTTTGTAAACGCCAGAACCGACCTGTTCTCCTTCATTATTTCGTATATTCGTCTCAGCCTTGCAGCTACCGTATCGCCGATGAAAAGCTTCTCTGCGAACACTCGATCGGTCCTATTCGGGAACGGGCTCTCTACTGACAAATCCATATGCTTGATGGCCGAGGCATTTACAATTTCAAAATTACCGTCGGCAAAAATGAACTTGGCGGCGGTCTCCGGCGAGCCGATTGTCGCGCTCAACGCTATCATCTGCGGATTGTTCGCCAGTTGCTTCAGCCTTTCGAGCGCGAGCGTGAGCTGGACGCCGCGCTTGCTGTTGACAAGTTCGTGCACCTCGTCGCATATGATGAATTTGACGTTTTTCAGGTGCTCGCGCAAACGCTTGCCCGAAAGCATGGCCTGGAGCTGCTCGCAGGTCACAATGAAGATTTCGTCCGGATGCTCGGTCTGGAGCTTGCGCTCGTGCGTAGTCGTGTCGCCATGCCTGACAGTCACGCCGAATTCCAGCTGGTTCGCCCACCAGAGAATGCGGTCGAGCATGTCACGGTTGAGGCTCTTCAGTGGCGTGATGTAAAGGACGGCTATGGGCTTGTGCTCCATCTCGAGCAGTTTGCTGAATACTGGCAGAAGCACGGACTCGGTCTTGCCCGAGCCCGTCTCGGAAATCACCAGCGTGTTCTTGCCAGCAATGATCTTTGGTATCGCCAAGCGCTGGATTGGCGTCGGTTCAGAAAATCTGGATACGGCTAGCTGCTCCACCCTATTATGTAATAGGTGAAACACGGGGGTGGTACCCGTCTTTTCCTGTGAAGTCTCTGAAGGCATGAACATGCGCTGAAACGCTGAATTTAATAAGTTCGTAGAGTTTATAATCTTTGTTATGGTCGGTCATTCGCGTCAGATAACAGATTTTCTCGAGGAGAGGTACGGTCCGATAAAGCATCGCTACAGGGAGGATCCGTTCAAGCTTCTCATTTCATGCGTGATAAGCCAGCGGACTCGTGATGAGACAACCGAAAGAGTGAGCAAGAAGCTGATGGCCGTTGCGAATACACCAGCCAAGATAGCGAACCTGCCCATGCCGAAGTTGCAGAGGTTGATAAAATCTTCCGGCCCCTACAGGCAGAAGGCCAAACACATCAAAGCAATCGCAAAAATCATAATGGAAAAATATCATAATCGCGTTCCGAAGGACCGTGCAAAGCTTATGGAGCTGCCAGGCATCGGTCCCAAGTGCTCGGCAATCGTTCTCGCTTACGGTTTCGGCGTCCCGATAATACCGGTCGATGTGAACGTCAACCGGATAGCAAAACGACTGGGCATTGCAGACGAAAGGGACGGCATAGAGACCGTGCGAGAAAAACTGCAGAAGTTCTTTCCGAGAAAAACGTGGTTGTCGATAAATGTCGACATGGTGCAGTTCGGTCGCGAGGTATGCATACCGAGAAGGCCGCGCTGTTCACGGTGCCCGTTCAGCTGTTGGTGCAGGGCATACCGAACCGGCCGCTTTGCTGTCAAGCCGCTATGATGGCACGAAGCTGACTTCGAAATTGTAGCTGCCTGGGCTTGCTGTTGCAAGGATGTCATGGCGCAGCCATATGTAGATGTCGGTGGTCGGCACCTCTATTGGGTTTGTCAGCATTGAGCTCTTGGTGACATCCCAGACGGTTATTCCGATATCTTCGGTAGAACCTGCTATGGAAATGTTGACCGGTATTGTTCCGTTTGCACGATTGTCGATTTTTATCTTGACCCACTTGGTCTCGCCTTGGTATGTCGTCTCCAGCACGTAGTACGTGTCGTTCGTCGCAGTAGAATTGACGTCGCTGCCGGTTTCGATTATGTCCCAGGATATGGCAGACTGGACGATGGCAGCGCCGGTCATTGTACCGTAGCTGCTGATTATCGCAGCGCCGACGCCTGCCAAAGCAAGCATGCCGAACGCAGCAGCGACCATGATAATTTTGTTATTCATAATGATGACCTCGGATATGAGAAAGCAGAGCCCGAAATTTACGGGCAGATATCTTAGACCGGAGCTTCAGCAAATTCTTTCCTGACCACCGGCAGTGGTAAAACTTAATCTTGGGGCAAATGATGTATTTAAATATTTATCCACTGAATAGTGACTATATGGCAGAGGAGCTATCCAAGGACGGGTTGCTAAAAAAGCTCGATTGTCTGGAAGAGAACAATATCATAACAGAGGCGCAGAATCTCAACTATAAGCGCGTCATCGATAACATACGAGACGCCAACGAAATCATGCGCTATGATGCCCAGTTGGACAGCGCATTGTCCGTCGTCGATTTTTATAATAAGTACAAGGTAGAAACCGACAGAATCCTTTTGGCCAAACGCGAACGCATGCAAAAACACAACACCGCGGATGAGGCCCGCAAGTATGTGAAGAAGATGGAAGAGGACGTGCAAGCCGCGCCGGCCAAAATAGAGGAATACAAAGAAAAGATAGCGTCCTTTGAGAATGAGATATCACAATCCAAGGAAGCGATGCATCAAATGCTGCCGGAAATGATGCCGGATATATTGTCAATAATAGACGATTTGAAAGAGGACATAGAGGGCGTGAAGGCGGGCAGGTTCCAAAGAGCATTCACGGGCGATACCCCCGACCACAAAAGGCTCGATGAACTGAGTGCAAACAAGGAACGAATCGAAAGCTATCTACAAAAGTGCAAGAACGATCGGGAGGCAGAAGGCTATCAGAAGACGTTGCAAGACATCGAAAAGGACATACGCTGGACAAAGAGAAAGTTGCGCGACAGCCCGGATTCGAAAGACTCGGTCGAGACGCTTACCCGCAGGAAGAATGACCTCGAAATGATGGTCGAAAACTACCACGACACCGAAGATTTTCCGTTGATTCCATGGGATTACGTAAAAAAGTATGACAATCCGATGCTTTACGAGTATAATGCCATGGTGTCAAAATTTAGGAATAACAGCGTTAAGCGCGATGTCAACACGAAGGTTCTTGGCGGCATATTCATGATGGCGCAGAACGGCAAGAAGCTAATCCGCGAAGCACGTGAAAAAGCGGACGCGCTGGGCGAAGTGGCGAAAAAGGCGGACGAGAAGACAGAGCAATTGCGCTTCGAGACCATGACCAAGTTGGGCGAGGACTACGAGAGCGCGCCGCAGAAGCTGTTCGAGACCAAGACAAAAGTACGCATGCTGTTCGCCATCGACAAGCGCTTCGAGGCGAACCTGCTGCGCACAGCCATACAGGAGTATCTTTTCGAGAACAAGGAGTCGTTCCTAGCGTCCGGCAACTGCCCGACCATAGACGAGATGATGGCTTCGGCCGCTGCAAAGACGGGCAGGACGTTCGAGTATGAGGATTTCTATGATGCATACCAACTACGCATTTCGGCGCTGCGCGAGGCCGGGTATTGCGACCTCGCTCCTAGCAAGACAGAGAAGGAGCGGATAAAGCAGACGATACTGAAGAAAGCTGGGATTGCGGGCGGCGATCTTGACAAACTGAGCCTGGGCGAGGTCCAAAAGAGCTTGGGCAAGATGATATATCCGCACTACGCGAGCCTTAGGGAGGCCGTTGACGATATAAGAGGCATAAAGGAGGTCGAAACCACAGACGAGTTCTACTGTCCTACCGAACACGGCGCATACATGTACCGCCTGCTGGTGGAACATGGGGTATGTTTGGCTGGAGGCTATAAGCCCCACGATATCAAGAGGATGATGTGCAGGCTGTTGGGCGACATCACGGACGAGCAGAGGACCGAGTGGCGCGATCTGGAACGCAAGTTCGGTTCGTTCCAGCGCCCAAGAAGGCTGTACAAGATGTTCGCCAAGGAGCTGATAGTCCCTGTTGCACTTGATGAACGCGAACGCATACTTACCATAAGACCCCTGTTGCGAGAACTGGCAAATATAGAGGCCTTCGAAAATGCCGCCAGGACCAACGACTATGACGCGTTGCGTGCTGACGTTCTAAAGGAGTCAGATAACAAGCCGAAAGAATACTCTTACTGGGTTGAGCTTCCGAAGGAATACAAGGAGATCGAGAGGAAATTTGTCGAGGAAGGCAGCATCAACACGGAGATACTCAGTCAATTCAGTCACAGAAAAGCCGAACTCAGGAACGAGTTGGAACAATACAAATTCGATATAGAAAAGATGCAGCAGAGCAAGTCAAGAATTGATGCACTCAGGAGCTTTGTTGAAAATGCAGCGCATGAAGTAGATGACACAGGTTCGTTGGAGAAAATGAAACTGGGAATGCTTGAGAAGTTCAGTGATGTATCACTCACTGCCAGCTTTGTCGAGGATATCGATTATCTGGTGGAGAGCTATAACAATTCGAAGGATGACATACAACGAACCGAGGTGGCGATAGCTATACCTGAATTTTTGAAGAATATGACCGATGATGCCAGACACGCACTAAGGGTTTACGAGTTCCTGCCAAAGGGCCATGCTGGTTAAAATCTATTTCTTCTTCAGAATCTTTCCATACTCGGCCAGCGCTGCCAATGCCTTGACTGCGCGCTCGGGCATGTCGTAGACAGGAACGCCCCAGCCTTCGAGCTTTCTGGCGCGTTCCTGGATCCACTGACCGCCTGTGGCGCAGACGACGAACGGCTTGCCGTACATCTTGCAGTCGCGTATCACGTCCAGAAGGCCGTCATTGATAGTTGGTATCTGCATGAGTATTATGATCAGCACTGCGCTCACGTTCTTGTCCTTGAAGACCGCTTCGAGTGCAGTCTGGTAGCGTTCGGTGGTCGCATCGCCTGTCAGGTCAACAGGATTCTTGGCTATGCCGTGCGGTGGCAGAACGTTCTTGAGCGCTTTTACGGTGTTGTCAGAAAGCTGCGGCAGATCAAGACCAGCCTGAACAGCAGCGTCAGCAGCAAGTATGCCATAGCCTCCGCCGTCCGTGACGATGGCTATACGGTTGTCGTTCAGCGCCGGCTGGTTGGCCAACGCTTTTGAAAAGTCGAACAGCTCCTCGGTCGTTTTTGCCTCGATGACGCCGGCCTGCTTGAATGCGGCTGAATAGATTTCTGCCGGGCCCGCCAGTGCACCCGTGTGGGAAAGCACCGCTTCCTGACCCTTCTTCGTCTTGCCTGCCTTGAGTGCAACTATGGGCTTCTTCGGCACGATGCGCTTCGCGACCTCGACGAACTCCTTTCCGCGGGTTATTGATTCTACGTAAAGCGCTATTGCGCGCGTTGCAACGTCCTTTTCCAGATAGGCAAGCAGTTCAACTTCGTCTACGTCGATCTTGTTGCCTATGGATATGAACCTCGCAACACCCACGCCTTCTGAAGCAATAACGTCCAAAAGTGTGCTTCCAACAGCCCCAGATTGTGTTATGTGCGAAATATAGCCATCTGAAGGCCTTTTGAGCCTTTCCCTCGGGAAAAACATCATATCCATTCCCTTTTGGAATATTCCTACGCAGTTAGGACCAATTATCCTTATTTTTCCTTTAGAAACATTTTTAAGCTCTAATTCTCTTTCTTTTTCTCCAATCTCAGAAAAACCGCTGCTGATTATGATTGCAGCCTTTATTTTCTTTTTTATACACTCAACTATTATGTTTTTTACCGTTTCTGCTGGTGTTACTATGACGGCCAGATCAATGGGCTCCTCAATGCTCAATACTGAAGGATAACAGTTTAAACCGAGTATTTCTGTCGCCTGTGGGTTTATAGGGAACAATTTTCCTGTAAAAGTTATTTTAAGGTTTTCCAATATGGCATATCCTATTTTTCCAGGCGTTCTGCTAGCACCGATGACCGCTATACTGGTCGGATTGAAGAACAGATTGAGGTCTGCCATAGTCGCAATATGCACAGTACTGCTATTTATTACTTTGTTAACGTTTAAATCTCGGCAATTCCAAATAGGGCCATGCGGCTCACGGAGGTCAAAACCGAAGGCAATGCTGGTGCCCAATGGACCAGGATAAGGAATCCATCCCGCGTATTTTTCAATTCGCTGGTCATAACGGTGCTGAAATACCTTCCTCCTTTCGAACTGAAGAACTCCATATACAGGACAATGCTCGGCATCAAGATAGGTAAGGACGTTGCGATATCCCCGGACGTGATATTCGACCCGTTCAACCCCGAGCTCATTGAGATTGGTGATGGCACGCTCATCGGGTGGGGTGCTCACATATGGACCCACGAATTCTGGGTTGATAGAATTCGCACCGGGCCAGTAAAAATAGGGAAGAAGGTGCTTCTGGGCGGTTTCAGCGTTGTGCGACCCGGGACAACGATAGGCAACAAAGCCGTGATAGCGTCTAATTCGTTCGTAAACAAGAGCGTTCCTGCTGGCGCATTTGTCGGCGGTATACCGATAAGGCCTCTTAAGCGAGGAGCTTGAAGACCGCGTCGCCCTCTTTGACAGGCTGGACGATCTTCATTCCAATTGAGCTGCCATTGCCAGCGACCGTAACCTTGTTGTGTTCGACTTCCATGCTGCTGACGACCTGCTGGACTGCTTGGCCCCTGCCCTCGATGGATATCTTGTCCCCGACCTTAATTTCCTTTGTTAGATCGATGACCGCCACGCCTATCTTGCTGAAGTAATGCGACACCTTGCCAATGGCGATTTTTTCCGGCATGAATAAAGTTAGACAGCTTAAACAGATAAAGATTGCGCATCGAACGGAATTCTATTTCAGGAACTTGACGGCGCGCTCGATCCTGTCCACGGCTTTCTTGATAAGTGGCATCGCTGTCGCGAAGGAGAAGCGTACGTAGCCTTCGCCATATCTGCCGAAGTCCCTGCCCGGAATAACAGCAACCTTCGCCTTTTCCAGCAGCCAGTGCGCAAAATCGACCGAACGCATGTTCGATGCATACTTGGCGAAAAGATAGAAAGCGCCTTCGGGCTTCACGCATGTGAAAGCGTCCATGTCGCAGAGCCGTTTGCACAGGTAATCGCGGCGCTTCTGGAATTCTGCGACGTGCTTCTTTATGTCGCCCTGCGGCCCGGTCAGTGCGGCAAGGCCCGTCATCTGTGAGATCGTAGGTGCGCATATCGTGGAGTAGAGATGCAGGTCGGTCATCGCCTTTATGACCTTCGGCGGACCGGCAGCATAGCCGAGTCGGAAGCCCGCCATGCCGTAAGTCTTGGAGAAGCTCTGCAACGTCAGAACGTATTCGGACATGCCGTTGAGGCTGGCCGGCGAGACGTGCTGCGCCTTGCCAAATACGAATTTCTCGTAGGCCTCGTCCGAGATTATCAGCATGTCATATTCCACGGCGATGTCCGCTATGGCTTCCAGAGTTTTTTTTGTATAGACGGCACCCGTCGGATTGTTGGGGGTATTGAGAATGATGGCGCGTATCCTCTGCGGCTCCTTCAGCTGCCACAGCACGGCCTCCGGTAAAATCTGCCAGTTCTCGTTCGGTCGCATGGGTATGGAAATGGCCGCGCCGTTCAGCATCTCCATCGAAGGAATATAGTCGACGAAGCCCGGATCAGGCACGAGCGCCGCCTCACCGGGGTCTATGCTGGCCATCAATGCTAGCATTATCGCCTCGTTCGAGCCGCAGGTCACGAGAACGTCGTCCGGATGTGCGTTTATGCGGTTTTCTTTCTTGAGCTTGTGCGCTATCGCTTCCCTCAGTTCCTTCGTGCCTTCGACAGGGCTGTAATGCGTGCAGCCCTTATCAAGAGCGCGTTTGGCGGCTGCTATGACGTTCTTCGGAGGATGAAAATCCGGCTCGCCCGGACCGAGTGAAATTACATCTTTTTTCTCGACAAGCATCTTCAGCAGCCGTCCCATCTCCGCCTTGGGCAGTTCTGCCTCCCGCTCGGAGATTATCGCACGTAAAGGGACGCGAGAACGGGGAAAATGCCTGCGTAACGCCCTGGTCATGTCAAAATAATCGCTTGGCCGGCTTAAATTTGTAACCAAAGAAGATTTTTCACTGACCGAAAATAAAATTCAGACCTAGTGTAAGCTATAAATCCTTAATCTCGCAGTTTTAACCATGCGAAAGCCTGGATCGCCGACCGTTGATACCGACAATACTGGGACAACAAGGCACGTCAACTGTCCTAACTGCGAATCAAGCTTCCATGTACCTGCTTCTGCGCTCGAATATGTGTGCGGGGAGTGCGGAGAGATATTCACGATAGAGCCGGAAGGGCTTTACCCGGAAGAATTCGTCTGGCATCCGAGCAAAAAATTCTGATTCAGGCCGCTTCGGCATCTATTTTCTGGAGATAGACTGCAGCGACGCCTTGCTCGTCCACACTAAAGCCGGCGCTATTTTTCAAAAGGTCCACGTATTCCGGATATTTCTTCTTGACTTCCGGATAATGCACGGATGACCATTTTGTTACACCGATGCGGTCGTATAGTTCTATGTTTATCTTGTCTTTTGCATAGGTAACGCGCCTTCCTTCACCATTTGCACCAGAAGGTATGTCAAATGTCAGGAGCAGTGCCCCCTTGTCAACCTTTCGTTTTACTTCAGGTTTTTCTTCGCCCATATAGTTACACCACTAATAAGTAATAAGAAAACAAACTTTTTAAAGCAATCGGTAATGAGCGTTCTTACGCCAATTGCCGTACTGCCTCGGCGAAGCCCAGGAAGAGCGGATTCGGGCGCAGGCAGTTTGAAGTGAACTCGGGATGGAACTGGCTCGCGACGAAATACGGGTGGTTGGGTAGCGAGATTATCTCTGCTAGGACAGTGCCGTCCATGGAGCGATGTATGCCCGGGAACTGCATGCCAGCAGCTTTCAATTTTTCGAGCATGGACGGATTTACCTCCCTGCGGTGCCTGTGCCTTTCCATGACGACAAAATCGTTCTCGTGAATCCTTCCAAGCCTCAGGAGATCATAATTCTTCAGCTTGCTCTGCTCGTAGCTGTCTGGTCTGTTTGTTCGCTCGTAGAGCTTTTTCACGAAATGATCGTTCTCTATGACGCAGGCGAAGTCGCCAAGGCGTTGCGTTCCGATGAAGCCTTGGGCAGCCCGCAGGCGCTCCTGCTCGGGCAGATTGCATATCACGTGGCCGTCCGAGCCTTTGCAATCGGCTGTTTCATCGAACTCGTCGCTGTGGGCGTTGGTAATGCCTACGACGTTGCGTGCGAACTCGACGACTGCCAATTGCAGTCCGAGGCAGAGGCCGAGGTACGGCACGCCGGCCTCGCGCGCATACTTGATGGCGGCTATCTTTCCTTCGATGCCCCTGCTGCCGTAGCCGCCGGGCACGATTATGCCAGCCACCTTCTTGAGAACGGAAATGTCAGTTTCGCAGGTCACCGCATCGATGCGATGTATCTCCGGGATTATGCCGAACTCGATGCAGGCGCGGCGCAACGCCTCTTCAACTGAGATGTAGGCGTCCTTGTGTATGCCCTTGCCTTCTGAAACGTATTTTCCAACATAAGCGATCGGGATTCTGACCGATGCGGCCTCCTGCTTCAACAGGAACGTGTTATAGGCGGACCAGTCGGCACGGTTGTTCGGAATGGCCAGGCGCTCAATCAGCTTCGTGCTGAACGTCTGCGCGTCGAAAAGCTTGGGCATCTCGTAGATGTTAGCTGTCGACGCGTCCGAGATTATGTTCGCCTTGTCGACGGCGCAGTAAAGGCTGAGCTTTTCTTTTCTTTTTGAATCCAGCAGCATGTCGCTGGAAGTTCGCACGAAAAGGAAGTCCGGCCAAAGACCGAGCTCGTTGAGCTTGCTGATCGCTATCTGTGCAATCTTCGTCTTTGGTTCGCCAACCTCTTCGTTGAAGACCAAAGGCACGAGCACGGCGACCGCAGCGCATTCCTTGTCCTTGTATATCATCGACTGGATCGCGCGCGTGACTATCAATGCCTCATCGTCTCCTATGGTGCCGCCCACTTCAACTATCGCGACGTCGCAGTCGTCCGCTGCATTGCGGATGAATGCCTTGAACTCGTCGCGCACGTGCGGTATGACCTGTATGGACCTGCCGAGGAACTGGCCAAGCTTGCCCTTTTCGATGACACTGGAGAAGACCTTGCCAGAAGTGATGTTCTGAATCTTGGAACATGGAATGGCGGTGAATCGTTCATAATGACCGAAGTCCTGGTCGAGTTCGCCGCCATCTTCCGTGACGAAGACCTCGCCGTGCTCGTTCGGGTTCATGTCGCCGGCGCCCATGTTGAAGTATGGATCGATCTTGATGGGCTTTACTTTCATGCCGTAGCTGGCCAGTATGCGTGCGATGGAAGCAGTGACGATACCTTTGCCCAAACCGGAGTATCCTCCACCGAGAACGAATAGGTATTTGGGCATGTAGCAGTTTGCAAACTCACATATAAATTGTTTTCGGTGCTGTCCAATAGTTCAACAGCGGTCTAAAATCCCAATTTTCTTAGCATCGCCAAATCCGTGTCTATAAAATTGAACAGTTCGCTTCCGGTCGGAAGAGTTTTCCAGCGATGCAGACCGTACTCGAGCACGGCATAGCCACGATAGCCTAGTTTGTGAAATAGACTCTGCCAGTCACGCTGACCGCGGCAGAGTGCTGCATGCATACCAGTTTCATTCAGGTCCGATACGTGTAGCTGCACAACATTATCCTTAAACTCTTTGAAGTGCTCAAAAAAGCTCACATCGTTTAAAAGCGCGTGGGCCATGTCAAAACATACGTGTAAATTGTATTTTTTGATAAGTCCGAGAAACGGTTCGAAACACATGAAAGGATCCTTATGGCCATTTTCAACGGCAATCCTGACTTTCCAATTTCTTTTGAGAATCGGTTCTATGAGTTGCACGGACTCTTCTGGTTTTACCTTGTCTGAGAGATGCAGTACAAAGTTCGCAGCACCCATCATTTCACTCAGTTCTATTGCCCTAACTATAGCCTTGATGTGTGCAGCGTTTGTGTAGTGACAGAGTTCTAGGGGCACGTGCACGCTCTTGACACCTTTGTGCAGTTCGGTCAGTTTTGCAAAATCTTCGAGCTGTATCATGTTCTCCATTATTAATTCGATGGCGCCATACTTCGTGATAAGACTCCTTGCGCTCTCAATCCTGTTTTCAGAGAATCTCGCCAGAGCACCTGAGGATACAGTCAACATGGTAAGAATTTTTCAACGTGATTTTATAAAGCCCATATCTCAATAGTTGAGCGGAGTGACCTCGAAGTCCCACGGATTGGCAGTCGGATACTCTTCGACTATGGCGACCTTGAAGTTTACCTTGTTTGCAAGGTGCTTCGCGCGTTCCGCCGATATTTCTATACGTTTCTTTTCTGTTGCGATGAAAAAGTCCTTTTCAGGCACTTTCAGTCGTAGCAGTTCGGATTTTATTTTCTCCAAATCATTTCCGAATATTACACCTTTGAAAAGGAAACCGTCCGCAGTCACCTTTTCGAAAGGCTTCTTGATGTTCCTTGCGCGGTTTGTTAAGCGGTTGCGCAGCTGGCAGTTCAGCTTGAGCGCTGCGGTGCAGAAGTGGACCGATAGCTTTTCGGTGCTCCGTTTCGCATAGTCGAGGACTTTCATCGCGGTCTCTTCGCTGCCTGCGACGGCCGTAAGACTGTCTTCCTTGAGTTCCAACCCGCGCTCTTCCATGGGGTCTACGTTGCGCTCGCTGAACTCCATCTCATTCAGATTCAGGAACGCAGCACCGGCTTCCTCGAGCCAATCCACAAGTTCGCACAGTTCCTTTTCTTGCCCAGGAATCACAGGCACCTCCATGCCGACGGTCCAGTCGAACTGCAGAGCTGACTTGACGAGTTCGCGGTTCTTGTGGATGCGTATCTCATCCAGTCCGGCAGCATACAATGTTTTCAGGTCGTGCGGATCGATTCCGATGCCGCAGGTGTAGAGATGGACGTGAAATTCCTTGCCGAAATTTTTCTTGAGCAGGTTTATTAAATGGACAACGCGGTCGACCTTCAGCAGAGGCTCGCCACCGGTTATGCCCACGCCGGACGAACCGGATTTTTTTATTTCATCTACTAGGTCATCGTCCGTATTGACCAGTCGTTCGTTCGCCCAGACCTCGTCCTTCTGCCAGCGGTTGGCCGATATTGTGCAGTACCAGCAGTTCTGGCTGCACATGCCGGTGACGAACAGGACGGTCTTGCGACCGGCAATGCAGCGCTCGCAACCGTCGGTTATTGCTCCGATTGCTGAAGACCTGCCTGGAGTCGTTACAACGTCTCGCATAAAACAGAAATCGGAAACTGAACTTTAAAAAGGTCTCAGTAAAGATATCCCCATGTCTGTAACCTGTCCGAGTCTTGGTACCATCGAGTGCCTATGTCCGTACGGTAGAACATGTTAGGAATCATGATGTTTTGGACGCGCTTGTAGGCCATCCGTCGCGCTTCATCCATGGTGCTGCCCCAGCCAGTTATTATCAGCGCGTAACCGGAGTTGCCGGCCAACCGCCAGTCGTCTTCGATCAGTTTGACGTCACAGATGTGCACGCCCTCATAGTTCGGTTTCTTGAACAGTATGGTCGCGTCCTCTGAATATTTTCTGAAGGCGTCCGGGTCCTTGAAGGGGAACGGCGGTACCGCTATTACGACCCCGACCTGGAAGCCCTTTTTCGTCTTCAGGTCGTACGGCAGACCCTTCGCGATGGCATACAAGAACTCCCCCCAGTTTGACAGCACGCCCTCCATCTGTATGCTGATGGTTGGATAGCCGAACCTTGCGGTTATCTCGAGCGGATAGATGCCCCGCACGTTCGCTATGCAGTTTATGTCTATGTAACCGACATAGCCGGATTCGATTAGTTTTGGTTTCATCTTCAACAGGGTCTCATTGAAAAGCATGTTCGATTGGGTCCAGTACATGGAAGTTCCCATCTCACCTGTCGATGGTCCGATGTCCCCCGGGAACATGCGCTTATGCTCGAAGTTCACGCATATGGGGAAGACAAAATCCTTGCCGTTGAAGAACGTACCGACCGCAACCTCGACGCCGGCAGCGTATTTCTGAAGTTGGAATACCTTGATTTTTTTCGACCAGGTCTTTTTGTAATGTTCCAATATCTGGACGACGTCAACACCGTCGTCCTCTTGGCCGACGAAGAGCAGTTCCTTCTCGTTCTGGGCCTTTCCGCTCGGTTTCAGCACATATCTGCCTGGATTGCTCTTGATGAACTTTACTGCTTCATCGAAATCAGTGAAGTTCCACACAGGCAGTATGTTTATGCCGACGGCCTTCATCTCTTCCTGCCCGAATTCCCTGTCATCCTCCAGTTTGTCGGTGTAGCCGCTCCCACCAATGACAAGCTTCCCCTCCTTTCGAAGCTTGTCAGCGACCGCACCGAAACCTAAATCGTCAAATATAATGATGTCCGCCCAGTCCTTGAGCTTCTCCCAGTCGTCAGCCTTTCCAACAAAACCGTCGCACACATCCTTCTGGTCCTTCTGATGGATATAATATTTCACCTCGTGGCCTTCCCTCGCCACCTTCCATGCAAGGTCGCCTATCAAACCCTCTATCGAAACAAAAAGAAATTTCAATTTGGTCCCGTTTGTCATGTTATCACATCGAACTATGCGTTAGAATAATGTGGGCTCATGTATAAATAATTTAAAATTTCTAAAAAAGAAAAGAAAAATTCACTTCCACATCTTCTGCATCATCTTCCAGGCCACTATCAGCGAGTTACCGAGAAGCAACATTGTTGAGAAGCCGAAGACGCCCTTGAAGATGGCTGATAGGAGCGCGGCCGTAAAGGGGTCAGAGACGAGATACGCGACGGTGTCGGACAAGTACCAGAGCACCGCACACAGCATGCCCAAGCCGGCAACGAAGTTTGCGTGATGACCCATGCGCTCGAACCAGATTGTTCCTTCATGATGTTTGATTGCCAATTTTTACACCCCCTATTGTTTGACTGCCCTGATGTCTGCAGCCCAGCAACCTTCGGGCGTGCAGAATAGCGGGTTGATGTCGAGTTCCTTGAGTTTTGCAGTGCCCACCAGTCTTGAGACCTTGGTGAGCACGTCGTAGAGTGCGGCAAAGTTTATCGGTGCTGCGCCGCGCGCACCCGCAAGTATTTCATAACCTTTGAGTTCTCGGACCATCGCTGCTGCGTCGGATGTTGATATGGGAGCGACCCTGAAGGTCACGTCCTTCAGAACTTCTACGTATATTCCGCCTATGCCTATGGAAACGATGTAGCCGAACTGGGAATCGGACTTTGCGCCCACTATCAGCTCGAGGCCCTGTAATTGCTTCTGAACGAGCACCTTTTCCGCGCCCTTGATGGCCATGAGCTTCTTGAACGCGTCCATGGCAGCCGCGTCCGAATTGATGTTCTTGATTATGCCGCCCACTTCCGTCTTGTGAATTATGCTCTGGCCGCTGACCTTCATGACAGCCGGGAACTTGATCTTCTTCAGGACAGCCGGTAGGTCCTTGTCGCGCTTGACGAATTCATAGAGCGCCATCGGGACCCTGGCCGATTTGAACAGGTCGTATGCTTTCTCATCAGGCATCTTTATGATGACAGGCGCTGGAGGCGCCTTTGGCATTGGCTTCGGAGCAGGCTTTGCCGGCCTCGCCGGCGGCCTTTTCGCAATTACCTTCCTTGGCATCGCTCTCTTGACCGGTCTGGGCCTTGGTCTTGGTTTTGTCTTGTGCGATTTTGTCTTCGGAGCATGCTTTTTACCAAACATTCCTAGAATTGCCATATCTATCGCTCTAAAGATGGCAAGGCCACTATTTAAGCATTATCCGTGTTTCGGGTCCAAACAAAGCATAAATGCTTTTGCTACCATCTCTTTGACATGCAGCTCAACTGGTCCGACATGGCCAACAGGACCAAAGGGTCTGACATACGAAAACTTCTGAAGTTAACCCTGGACCCGGAAATGATTTCTTTCGGCGGGGGCATGCCCGGACCGGAAGCGTTCCCGAAAGAGGACGAGCTTCTAGAGCTTTTCAAGCACAGTTATGACAATTACGGGGAGAAGATGTTGCAGTACGGACTGGCTGGCGGCCAGCTCGAACTGCGCGAGCAGATAGTCAAGCTGATGGAAAAGAAGGGCGTCAAAAACCTTGATAAGGACAACATTCTAATCACAAGCGGCGGGCAGCAGGCGCTGGACCTCATCAACAGGGCGCTGATAAATCCTGGTTCACGCATAGCGCTGGGCGCGCCGACCTATCTGGCATATTGGCAGTCTGCAGCTGCTTTCGGAGCCATCGCCGATCCTATTATTCGTGTTGACAAGGACGGTCTTGAAGTGGGACTGCTCGAGGACGAGCTGGACATATTATACAAAAAGAAGAACGAAAAAATAGCGTTCGCATATGATGTTCCGACATTCAACAATCCTGCAGCCACAACGATGCCGCTCAAGCACAGGAAGAAGTTCCTTAACATTGCGCACGAGTACGACTTCCCGATAATCGAGGACGATCCTTACAGCTGGCTGCGATACGACGGGGAGGACGTCAGGCCGTTGAAGTCCATGGACCATGACGGAAGGGTCATTTACCTCAGCACTTTCTCGAAGACAATGTTCCCGGGCCTTCGCATAGCATGGATAGCAGCTGACAAGGAAATCATTGACAAGCTCGAGACCGTCAGGCAGCCCATGGACTTGCATTCGAACACGCTCGGCCAGTACATAGCGACATCCTTCTTGGAACAAGGAATGTTCGAACCGCACGTGAAGCACATCGTGGAATGCTACAAGAAGAAGCGCGACATCATGATGAACTGCATGGACAAGCACTTCCCGAAGGAGTACGACATAGAATATGAAAGACCGGAAGGCGGACTGTTCAACTGGGTTACCCTGGGCCACGGCATCGACTCGAGCGATATGAAAGCGCGCACTTTGGAGATGAAGGTGGGCGTGGTCTTCGGCGGTTCTTTCTATGCGGACGGCAGACGCAGCTCATCCATGCGCATAAACTTCAGCTACGAAACGCCCGAGCGCATAGACATTGGTGTAGAGCGCCTGAGCAAGGTAATAACCGAAAGAATGAAGCATCTGAGCACCTAGCTCGGTTAAATTCGTTCCAAACCAATATCTATTATGCTAAAGCCCGAGGAACAGATTTTATACGATTTTTTGAAGGAACGGGAGAACACGGTCAAATACTACGATATAGAAAATTACGCAAAGGCAAGAGGCATCAATTCTCCCTATAATGTGCTGCAGAGACTTGCTGAACTCGGCAAGGTCGATGTAATACTGGTCCGCGGCAGGACAGGACAGAAGCTCTACCGCGCAAGGTAATACTTTTAAGCTTGTTACCCAGATAATTCTCATGCATTTCAGCCTACTGGGCGTGTGCTGGGACAAGACGCAGACATACCGCAAGGGCGCGGCAAAGGCACCGGACGCCATCCGCAAGGTCCTGCCGCACCTGGAAACGTGGCATGCAGGCGTGGACCTGGCAGAGACCACTTTTCTCAAGGACCTCGGGAACATCAAGGTACCGAACTTTGACATGATTACTAACAACATATTCGCCGCCTTGCACAGCAACGAAGTGCCTGCCGGAAACATACCGATAATACTTGGCGGGGACCATTCGATCACTCTTGCTGCCGTAAAGGCGCTGAAGCCAAGGAAAATAGTAGTTTTCGATGCACATCCGGACGCAGAGGACACACAGGGACATTCGGGCGTTGTGCGCCGGATGGCCGAGATCGTCGGTCCGCAGAACATCTCCTTGTTCGGCACTCGCACGCTTTCCAAGGTGGAACACGAATGGCTTTCGCAGAACAGGATACAGATTGCGACTCTGAAGGATTTGCGGAAGATACGCGAGCCGGTCTACCTTTCAATCGATCTGGACGTTCTAGATCCGTTCGTATTGCCGGCAGTCGGCAATCCCGAGCCGGTCGGCCTGCGCTTCATAGACGTGCTGGAGGCCATCAACGCATTGGCGCCGAACATTGCGGCAATGGATTTTGTCGAGTTCACGCCGACGACCTGCTGCACGGACATACATGCGCTGACGGTAGGCAAGCTGATTTACGCGGCCATGGCGGACATCGTTCGCGCCCAGACCGAGCAGCGCAGGATCGACGGCGTATTTTCAAAGATATGAGCGAGGGCGTAGGCCATGAACAAGGTATGTCTGGTAACGCATCACATCCTGCCAAACCTGCGCAAGGTCGTAGCTGAACAAATAAAGGGCAGGTTCAAGAAAGGCGATTCTGTTGTTGTCAAGGCGCACATGGGCGAGTACGGAAACCTGGCATATGTGCGGCCGCCGATTATAGAACTCGTTGTCGACGAGCTGAAGAAGATCGGTGTGCGACCATTCATTTTCGATACATTGACGCTCTATGCTGGTGATAGGGATACCGTCGACAAATATCTTAAAACGGCCAAAAAGAACGGGTTCAGCGCAGACACCATGGGCTGCCCGATCGTGATTTCCGACGACGGACTGGAGATGAAAAGCAAGTTCTTCTCGAAGGTCGAGATAGCCAAGAAGATGTACGAGGCGAACGGCATGGTCGTGATTTCGCACTTCAAGGTCCATGAGCTGACCAACTTCGGTGGCGCTATCAAGAACATAGGCATGGGCGGCGTCACGAAAAAAGGCAAGTCCACGCTCCATGCAGGTCCGCACCCGTTCGCGGCTGAGGGCTGCGTGGGTTGCGGCACATGCGCGGCCGTTTGTCCGGAAGGTGCCATAAAGATAGTGGACAAAAAAGCCGTTATCGATTATGACAAGTGCTTCGGCTGTTTGGGATGCGTGGACGTCTGCCCCGCGAAGGCGATGAAGGCCCGTGCCGGTTCCCTCGCCGAAGGGCTCGCAGAAGTAACCTCGTTCTTCATGAAAAAGTTCGGCAACAAGACCCTTTTCGTGAACGTCCTGATGGAAATGACGGACAAGTGCGACTGCTACCCGATTGGCAGCTCGGACATGGGAAATGTTATCGCGCCCAATATTGGCATCGTTGTTTCGGACAGTCCAGTGGCGGTAGACAAAGCTTCGTGGGATCTGGCCCAAAAGGCAACGGACGGCAAATTCGGCAAGGCAGTCAAGATCAATCCTATGAGGCAGTTTGTTGCAGCAAAGGGACTGGGATTGTGCAGCGAACAATATTCCATCGAGGTATTGGAGTGAAAATTCGTCTTGCGACAATGGTAGATATTGTTGCAATCCAAAGTATTGATGTCGACTATTATGCCGGTTCAATAACGCCGGTAGACGTACTGCAAAATTGGCTCGAAACATTCCCAGAAGGTTTCTGGATCGCAGAAGAAGCTGGCAAACCTGTCGCATATCTTTTTATTGAATTGCTCGAAAAGTTCATGGCAGTTGATTTCATCCATGATGCACGATATGTGCACAGGTCAGATGGCAGGTATATGAACATTTCTGGTATAGGCGTCAGTAACGCCTTTAGAAACACTAACGTATGCAAACGGTTGCTTGAGCATGCGGAGAATTTTGCTAGGAAGCACTCATGCAAACAGATACTTTTCATAATAGGAGTGGAGGCAGGCATAGGAAATCACGACATCTACGAGCGGGAACTTGCGATAGCGTTAGGTTTTACCAAGAAACAAAATGTCCCTAAATGGAAGGTCGGTGAGGATTTTTATGTTTCAGACCACTGGATATGGGTCAAGGAGCTGGTCTGATGGAGCTGTTCGATGCAATTCACGGTCGTCGAAGCATACGCAAGTTCAAGGCGCAGGACGTACCGGATGCGCTGATAGAGAAGCTGATTGATGCCGCACGCTGGGCACCGTTCTCAAATTATCTTTATCCGCCCGGCATTGTGCACAACCACCAGCCATGGGAGTTCGTTGTTGTTCGCGATTCTAAGACAAAGAAGGCATTTGCAGAGCCGCGAGACGAGGAGAACAAGTTTGTTGCAGACGTCCCTGTTGTCATAGTCGTCTGTGTCGACAAAAGCTATTCTATGACGAGATGGATCGAGGATGGTTTCATGGCAATCGAGAACATGCTGCTTGCAGTGCACGCGCTTGGGCTCGGTGCAGTGATAATGCCGACCTTTTCTGTAAGAAACAAGATAATAGAGGATTCAACACGGGCTGCACTGAATCTGCCCGAGAATATGCAACCTGTCGCGCTAGTCTGCATCGGATATCCGGATGAGGTGCCCGAACCGAAGAAACCCAGAGAAATAAAAGAAATGATACACATGGAGCGTTGGTGACATGAAAATTGCAATAATCGGTGGTGGCGGTCGTGCAGGTTCTCAGATAGCGTTCGTTCTTGCACATTCCGATTTGGCCATAGATGAGCTGCTGCTCGAGGACATCAACGAGGCAGTCAAAGGCGAGGCGATGGACCTTCAGCAGTCCTTGACTCAGGCTGATCGCAGGATCAGAATAGGCCACAGCAATGAGCTGGCCGATTGCGGCGATGCCGATATAATCGTAATCGCTTCCGGGATACCCATCATCGCTGGTATGCCAGAGCGCGATAATGCGATCAAGCAGAACGCGCAGATCATTTCGGGCATAATGTCCGGTCTGAATGTGCCGAAGGAGAAGAAGCCCATATTCATAGTTCTGACGAACCCGGTCGAGCAAATGACGCAGATAGCCGGCAGCTTCGTGCTTGACAGGACTCGCGTTTTCGGCATTTCCACTGCTGTCGATACAGCCAGGCTGAACAGCTTCGCATCGGGCTATATAATAGGCGAGGGCGGAGGCGTGATGCTGACAACGAGCGGTCCAGTCGAACTGCTCGAGCGCGTGAAGAAGATCGAGGCCGACACAATGAGGCTAAAGGGGGGAGCGTGGCTGACAATCTCCATGGTGGTCTACAACATAATTGCAGCAATAATCAACGACACCAAGGAGGCGTTCCCGCTTGCCGTTTTCCTCCAGGGCGAATACGGCATTTCCAACGTGTGCCTGAGCGTGCCGTGCGTTTTGGGTAGAGCGGGCATAACCGAGGTCCGCGAAGTCCATCTCCTGCCGGACCAGAAGTTCGTACTAGAAACAGCCGCCAGGTCCGTGCAGGAAGAAATGAATAAATTACGGCAGACAGAATAATAATGTGATAAAATGAAGTTCAATAAGATGCTGCTAATCGGAATTGATGAACCGAAACTAGGTCCGAAATATTGGAAGAGAATCGACGCATTGGCCGAAAAAAGAATCTATCTGCCCAAGGAAAGCCTTGAGATTAAAAAACAGCTTGCAGATACGGACTGCTTGCTCGTCAATTTTGGGGTAAAGGTCGGCAAGGAAGAAATTGACAGCGCCCCGCGCCTAAAATATATTGGTGCGCTGGCGACAGCATATGGAAAAATTGACGTCGAATATGCAAAATCAAAAGGAATCGTGGTCTGCAATGTTCCGGGCTACAGCACCGAAGCGGTCGCAGAATTCGTTTTCGCTATAATTCTCGAACACATACGGGAACTTGAGAAGGGTAAAAAGCAGGCCAGAGAAGGCAATTATTCCGAGGCTGGGTTCGCAGCCACAGAAATAAAGGATAAAAAATTTGGAATCATCGGGCTCGGAAGAATAGGCGCCAGGGTAGCCGAAATAGCCCTAGGGTTTGGCGCAGATGTCAGTTATTGGTCAAGGAACAGGAAAAGGGAACTGGAGCTAAAGGGCCTAAAATACGAAGCCGCGGACGCTATGATTCCGAAATGCGATATATTGTCACTTCATCTTGCCCAGACAAAGGAAACTGAAAAATTCTTGAACGAAAAAACAATACAAAAAATAAAAAACGGGACCATTGTCATAAACACGGCACCGATGGAACTGGTCGATATAGATGCTCTGGAAAAGAGACTCATACGAGGGGACATGACGTTCATTCTGGATCATTCCGATGAGATGAGCGCAGACGACCTGAAAAGACTCTCGAAATTCAAAAATTGCATAATCTATCCGCCGATTGCCTACATAACAAAGGAAGCGACAATAGCAAAACAAGAGATTTTTGTAGGAAATATCGGGGCCTTTGCAAGCGGCAGACCGCAGAATACGGTCGTTTAGAGATACCTTTATAAGTTATCACCAATAAATAGTGATTATGGGTGAATCTAAGAACCTAGCCTATATACTGGATACAATAGACAACTGGAGTAAAAAATACAGGGACAAGCCATTCAATGTAACCGGTGTCAAATGCGCAGATAACGGGGACGGCGAATTATCAGCGGCATCGATTGGTGCCGACGGACCCGATATGAAGCTTTTTACTGTCGAGATCGGTGATAGGTACAAAGGAAAAAATATAGGCGACATGTTCTCAGGCGAAGACGGACGGATAATAGAAGCGTTGCTAAAGAGCGATTATCTTAATTGCAACATAAACGGCAGCCCAATAAGGAAGTTTCTGAATGTAAAACCCAAAGATTCGAAACCTGACAATATCAAAATCCTTCTGGCAGAGGAGGAGTTCTTCAAATGGAACGCCGTGCAGGCTCTGGCCGATAAGCTCAACGTGATGAGGGAAGAGGGACGAAACGTTTTCGACACTCTTTACGGGGTAACGATTATGGGTGAAGTAAGAAAAGACCATCTCGTTACTGCCGTCGATGATAAGATAATGAAAATACTCAAGGCGAACTGTTTCAACCGTGAATATTCGCCATTCAATTTCCGTCATGTGGACCCGAAATGGATAACTATCAGGGGCGCATACAGCGAAAAGGACTATGAAAGGATGGCATTTATCGAGACTCTTTCCGGCCATCCACTGACGCCAATGGAACCGGCATATACGGCCGACCTTTTCAAAAAATTGAAATCGGCCGGAGAAGAACAGTACATTGCCGAAGTTCTTGATGCCCAGGTCGGTTATGCCTCCGTCATCTTTGATGCAGAGAAAACTCCTGAGCCATTGATGAAAGGCGGCGTAAGCAGGGATTATGACAAAACGGCCTACCTGGATTATTTTTCCGTGCTCAGAAGCTCACAGAAAAAAGGCGTTGGTAAAAGTATAATAAATAAGATTGAGTCGGACGCCAAAGAATATGAGAAAGAGGTACTGTGTTTGAACACGCCCACAATTAATACGGACGCAGTGTCGTTTTACAGTGCGTTGGGCTTCAGGGTTGCCGGCGTGATACCCGACAAATATGCCCGCGGTATAGACGCTGTTCTGATGAGCAAAGAAATTAGAAGTTTGCCTCACCAAAATGATAATTAATGTGATGTTATGAAGCCATTGGTACTAAAAGCTAACAAATATGTGGCCGGGGCGACCCCGGACAAGAATAACATGCCCTACATGATGCTGTGGGTTCCTTCTGTAAACAGTGGATTGGCATGCAACCAGTACTGTGACTACTGTGCAACTAGAGGTTGGGAGCCCGACACAAATCCGCTCAAATATGACAAGCTTTTGGACATCGTGGATCAGGCAAAAGAACTGAACGTCAGACAGATTAACATAAACGGTCCGGGCGAGCCGTTGATGTACAAGAAAGTGCTTGACTTGGCAGAATACATCCACGAGAAGCAAATCCCTTTGCGATTTACCATAAACGGCACCAAGGTAACGAAGAAAACCGCGGAAAAGCTATTCGATTTGGAAGCGAGCGCTGTAATTAAGCTCCACAGTTTAGACAGACCAGAGGTACACGACAAGCTCGTTCGTAAAAAGAACTCGCACGACATGGTCTTGCGTGGGATAGACAACCTGGTCGATGCAGGCTTCCCGAGCGTCACGGAAGACAGAAAGTTCAGATATACCCAGCTGGGAATAATGACGCTGCTCGGACGACCGTGCTATAACGACATAGGAGGCGTGCTAGACTACTGTTCTGAGAACCAGTTCTATCCGATGATTGACGACATTGTCGTTGCAGGTGAGATGGACGCTGAAAAGTACAGGCAATACGCGTTGACAGATGCCGAGAGGCGTAACGTAGCAAAGCTATTCGAAAGGAGCATGAAATACCCGATTATGACATACACCCTGGACGTGTGTTCGATGGATACTGGCGGAATGTTCATAGGAAGGGACGGTCGCTACTATGCTGATGACAAGGGCAGTTGTTGCGATGCCTTGGCTACAGCAGATTTCGGAGATGTGAGGAAGAGGCCGCTGAAAGAGGTGTGGTCTGAACTGCTCGCATTGCGCGAACAGCACAGATGTTATTTAAATTCAGAGTTTGCCCAATATAGGAAAAAGCAGAAGGGCCACAGGTTCACTTGTTTCGGAATGTGGAAATCCCAGATGGATGCGGGTGTCCTGAATGAAAATAAGCAACGAAATCAAGAAAATCATTGAAGACAATGCTCTAGCTGTTGCGACCGTTAATGGTAAGAAGCCACATGCGATAGCAGTAGCCTGCGTAAAGGTCCTTGGAAACAAAGTGATAATTTCTGACGTTTTCATGCGGCATACCAGCAAGAACCTACGAAATAACGGCAACATCGCGCTGGTTGTATGGAACAAGGACTGCACCGGGTTCGAGATAGTCGGGACGGCGAAGCACTATAGTTCCGGCAAGTGGCTGAAGTTCGTCAAAGGATTGAAAGAGAACAAAGAGCTCCCGGTTAAGGGAGCGATAGTCGTAACCGTCAAAGAAATAAAAAAGTTGCTCGGCTAATACATCAGCTTGTCGAGAACCGTAGCCACCTTAGATGCCAATTCGCTCTCCGATAACATCTTCCCTTCAATTCGACCGATTAGTTTGCCTTTCCAGAAAATCAGGAGCGACGGGACTTTCACAACGTTGTATCGCTTTGCAATCTCAGGATTTTTCTCTACATCGATTTTCCTAAACTTTATTTTGACATCCGGTTTTGTATCGAGAACCTTCGATACTGCATATGCTTTGGCCGATAGTGCCTTGAACGGTACTGCTTTGATCCTGCAACCAAGGTGCGGCATGTCCCAGAAATCGACCAGCACGACACGATCGCTTTGCAGAACCTCCTCGTCGAAGTTTTTCATTGTCAGTATAAGATTAGGGTCTATTGGTGCTACGCCGTATCTATCTTCGAGCAGTTCGGCACGCGTCCTCGGGTCAGACTCGACCTGATCCTTGAGCTTCTCGAACTCCTCTTTGTTCTTCGCGACCAGTATGGCCCCCAGCACAGGGCAGGCCTTCGCGCAGGCACCGCAAGAAATGCATTTTGAGTTGTCGATCACGAGGCTCTTCGCCTCGGCATCCCAAGTCAGAGCCTTTGTCGGACAGACCGGTATGCCGTTGCATTCAGCGGCATTATCGCAAATTTTAAAATTGATTACAATCGGCATCGAATCATCTCTTTACGTACTTGCGTTCAAGTTTATTAAGTTCCTCCCTTCTTTTGTCCGCATTACCGCCCGCGCCCGACTCTAGATCTTGATCCAATATTTTGGAGAATCTGTATACGTCCAGGCATTCTTCACAGCCAATTCTACTACCATGAAGCATCGCATTGTAAACATCCGCGAGCTCCGGACACATCTTCACGATATAATCAATGGCCGCATGACAGACCTTGCATGCAGCATCAGGATTATCCTCGTTCTCTAACAGCCCGTCATCTGATTTTCTTGCAGAGGCGTTGAACGTCTTAATGACATCGAGACCTGCTCTAAGTCTCCAATGCTTTGGACCAAGACCGTTCTTCCAGTCAACATAATTAATATTTTCCTCTTTACTCACCATATTATCACCTAATAGTAAGTATATCATACGTCATATTTAATTTTATTGATTTATTATACGTAAAGCATACGCTTTTAAACAAAAATAGCGTACAATATACGTATGTTGAAGCTAAAGGAAGAGGACAGGAAGCTGCTGAACACTATCCAGGAAGAGGAGATGGCCGTAGCAAGGGTCGGCAAGATAGCAAAGAAATTGGGGATGCCGATATCTACTGTCAACACAAAGCTGAAAAAATTTCAGAAGCTCGGCATAATCAAGGGATATTCAGCGGTGATAGATCCGGAGAAACTGGGTCTTGGGTTCGTTGCTTACAACCTTTCGCATTCCCGTCTTACACCGAAATTCCATCCGGACATTATTGGAAATAAGCTGGCGGCAATCCCGGAGGTGGAAGAGGTGTTCTTCATCACAGGGGAATGGGACTACATCGTAAAGCTCAGAGTAAAAGACAAGGACGAATATGTCAGGGTCATACCGAAGGTCGCGCACTGCGTTGAACGAGGGTTGGGCATAGTCGCACCAAAATGCTACAAGGAAACAAGAAAGGTACTGGTCAGATAAAAATAGTCCTAACGGTAAAAGAAATAAAAAAGCTGGCCTGATTTAGAACGGTGTCAATGAAGCTTCTTCTGCCTCAGACTTCTCCTCTGGCATCGAAGGTGTCGTTATGTGCTTTATGATGACGACATCGCCGACGTTCTCGACGAGCTGGTAGGGCACGATCACGCCGCGCTTGCCACCAACCATTCCTGCAAGGAAGGAGCCCTTGGCTGCCTCGATGATCAGCGAGCGGAGCCTGAACTTCGGCAGGTTTATCTCGACATCTGCAACCTTACCGCAGTATACGCCCCTGTTAGTAAAGCAGTCCTTACCGAACATTTCGCTGACGTTTTTCACTGTTATGGCCATGGCAGCACCTCCAATTTTACAATAACTAAAATTAACTTACAGAGGCTGATATTTAAAGGTTTGGCAGAATATGAAGCGAATTATAAGAAAGCTTATAATGACGAAAACGGGCGCCCCTTCTCACAAATAAGCCTTTTAATAAGTTCTGACCTAATCTGAGGTATGCCGGGATAGCCAAGCGGTACGGCGCTTTGTGCGCTGCGTTCAGCAGGGTACACGTTAAAGCCTGCTAAGCTAGTGGACTTCGGTCTTCCTGGGTTCGAATCCCAGTCCCGGCGCCATTCGTGATCATATGCAGAAGGAAGAACTGATAAGGAAGAAGATATTGGAGCTCGAGGAGCTGACAGGCGCGGACCTGACCGGGCTAGAGCGCGAGCTGATCCCGCATCCGGGCGAGGAAATAGGGCCCTTAGTGGCGAGGAAGCGCAAACTGAAGCAGTGATAGCATGGAATGGATATTTCTGGCGCTGCTGGCCCCGGCACTGTGGGCCATCATGAACATAACCGACAAATGGATACTCACAAACTATTTCAAGGGGGCATTTTCCTATCAGGTCCTGACAGTGATGACCGATGTCCTCATAATACCGATTTTGTTTTTGCTCGCTCCCATATCGTTCGACCCGTCCCTGTTCGTTCCCGCACTGATACTTGGAATGATAAGCGGCTTCAGTTTCGTTATCTACAACAAGGCCATGCTCGTGGAAGAGGCGAGCAGGGTGATATCCCTGATGTACATGACCCCTCTGTTCATATTGCCCATGGCGATAGTTTTTCTTGGCGAAGTGCTGACCCCTGTAAAATATGCCGGGATAGCATTGTTGGTGGTCAGCGCCATCCTCATATCCTACAGAAAGGTCCTTGGAAAACACAAGTTTCTTTCAACCGGAATGATACTGATACTGATCTGGGGCGTGATATGGGCCGGCTATCAGGTGGCGACTAAATGGATGCTTGGTTCTGTTGACGTTTGGTCATTTACCTTATGGACGCTCGTGGGAACCTTCATTTCGGGAATGCTGTTGACCTTAATCCCGAAGGTAAGAAAGGAGTTCATTTCTGACGTAAAGCGGTCCAAGGCAGCCGTCTATGCGATAAGGGTCACAACAAGCATGCTGTATCTGGTCGCGATGCTGTCATTCTATTTTGCAATTTCCGCGGCACCCATTTCAATAGTCGGCGCAATGCCCAGCGTCCAACCGGTCTTTGTTCTCTTGTATGTGCTGCTTTTCAGCGCATTCTTGCCAAAGATTCTCCGGGAAGAGAACACGAGGAACACCATAATACTGAAGGCGTTGGCCGTTATTCTGATATTCATCGGCACATGGGCGATAACTGCATGAAAGAATTGCTGAAGTCATACGCGCACAAGAAGGCGGCGATAAGGGCTCGGTTGGCCGATTTCAAGAAGGTTTGGCACATGTCTGACGAGAAGATATTCTCCGAGCTGTGCTACTGCATAATGACTGCTAACGGCTCGGCTAGGGCGGCGTTAAAGGCTCAAAAGCTCCTGGAGAGCACGGGCGCGCTTACAAAAGGCGGTAAAAAGGAAATTCTGAAATGCCTTGCTGGCGTGCGGTTCAAGAACAACAAGACGCGCTACATACTGCATGATCGTACGGCCTTGACAGACAATGGAAAGATAAAAATCAAGCGCTTGCTGAACGGCAATGAGCTCGTCGTGCGCAACCAGATTGCCAAGGATCAGGAATGCTTCAAGGGCCTTTCGTTCAAGGAGGCCAGCCATTTCCTGCGCAACATAGGCAGGGGCGACGAACTGGCTATCCTGGACAGGCATATCCTAAGAAATCTGAAGCGGTACGGCGTCATAGACGAAATACCGAAGTCGCTCACGCCCAAAAAATACTTGGAGATAGAGAACAAGATGGCCATGTTCGCAACGCGCATCGGGATACCGCTCGCCGAGCTGGACCTGCTCTGGTGGTCCGAGGAAACAGGCGAGATTGCGAAATGATTTAAAGGCTTTAAGACCAATTCTCAACGGGCCGGTGGTCCAGCGGTTAAGACGCCACCCTCACACGGTGGATATCGCAGGTTCGAATCCTGCTCGGCCCACCAATTCAAGCTTAAATCCTTTTCTTCCCGATTCCTTCTCATGCCAGACGACAGAAAGTGCATATTCGGGTTTGGTCCGGACAGAAAAAGATCAACACCGACCTATGAGGAGAAAATAAACATGATGTTCGACCTGCATCTCCTCGACATACAACACTGGAGATGGCATTACACCGACAACAAAAAGCGGGACGAGATGTTTTGTGATGCCAGTAAAGAATGCAAAGACTGCGAATGCTACATGAGTTCAAGTCAGAACTAGGGTCAGCTTCCCGTTCTCGAACTTGTTATTTTATGGATGGCGAGAATATCAAATGCACTGTAATGGAATATGGGTTTCCTTGTAGCTTTGTTCGCTTCTTCGATGAATCCCTTGAGCAGTTTATCATCAGTTATTATGGACACTTTCATATTGCTGTTCTTGCTAATGGAATAGGCTGTGGCATACATTGATATGTCATGATCCCTTACGCACGGGTTATCGGCTTTGTAACCCACCAGTTCATTTTGCAGAACGTTCGGTAGCAAATCAGAAGAGTTGGACCTCTTTTCTCTGGTTCTGAATATCGTGCCAAGATAGATGCACAAACCGTTCTCCGTACGCCCAATATGACTCAAATATTTTCTCATCGTATGAGAACCGTTGATTCCTGCCATTCCATGTTCACGGGCTACACACTCCGCTTCCATCTTGATAAAATCGGTAATGACAGGAACGGCACTTTTTGTTCCAGTATTCCAATCAGCAAATGTTTCAATGAGCGTCTCGGCCGCATCTTTACGTAGTTTGATGTAATCCTTGGCGGTTTCACGATCCACATCAAAATTTTTAATGTAATATTCTATATCCCTTTCCGTTATGTTCTGAACGTATAGACCATCAATCAGCACGTCCGTATCGATAAGGTACAAAGTGTCACGATTGTTTTCCACTAAAATATTCGTATCAGATTTTGTCAAACCGTTTTCCTGTATTTTGAACTTCCATAACATAAATTTTATTTGATTGCAAAAGGTTAAATACGCATTTTTAAAAGACGAGAACAATAATCAGTTCAGGCCCCCGTCGTCTAGTCCGGTCAAGGATAGAGGCCCTTCGAATTGCATTCGAAGGATTTGAGCTTCGGCTGTGATAAGGCAAGCCTTTGACAAGGGTTCAAATCCCTTCGGGGGCACCATTCTGCAAAATCTTTATAAACAGGCGAATAGCAGTATTCTGCAAGGGTTTTTGAAACCCGCATAAAATGTAAATTGGAGGCGATATTATGGCACTCTGTGTAAAGTCTGCTGTAAGGGGAAAACTTAAGGGCATGCGCGCGAGCCAGGACTTCTTCAAGGAACTCGACGGCGTCATAGCACGCAAGCTCGAGGTCGCGATAAAGCGCGCGAAAGGGAACGGACGGAAGACCCTGAGAGGCTACGACCTGTAAGTGGCCCGTTTTGAATTTTTTATTTTTGGATTTGATAGAATGTTGATGAAAATGGACAAGAAGACAAAAATCACAATAGGCGTCCTGGCCGTGGTAGTGGTGATTCTTTCGTGTTTCATCGTCTACGGCCTTTCGATGGGCTGGATGGTAAGTCAGCAGCAGGCGGCCTACACGATTGGCTACCAGCAGGCGATAGTCGATGTTGTCACTAACAGCAGGAACTGCCAGACAGGCGTTCCGCTGACGATCGGCAACAACACGTACACCCTGATAGATGTTGATTGCTTGCGGTCCGCCAACACCACAGGCTGATTTTGTTAACTTTTAAATTGTTCCAACCCCAATCTGCCTACGCGGGGATAGCCAAGCTAGGTCTAAGGCGCAGGACTCAAGTGCGCTTGAGTTTTGAGCGAAAGCTGTGAAATCCTGTCCCGTAGAGGGTTCGCAGGTTCAAATCCTGCTCCCCGCACCATTTTTACCCATCGTTTTCCTAAGTTCCAGCAAATCATCAAGAAACATGGCTTCATACCTTTTATCATCTTCTCCGCCCCACTTCGGAACGGCCATCCTGCCCTCAGAACTGAGAATGGTTTTCTTGACCTCTTCGAAAATTTCGACTATTTTTTTCTGACCCCTCATCCAGCCCTCGTCATAATCCGCAACGATGAGGTCAAGATCATCGAGAATCCCAAACTCGTATGTGAAATGCGTCCCAAGAAGATTGGACTCTTCAAAGCCGATCCCCTCGCTAACGTTTGCTATGGTGGGCAGCATGAACGGATATATCTCGCACTGTATCGGATAATTGTCCTTTCTGTATATTTTGCATTTTTTGTCAGTCTCTAAAGAGGGGCAGTAACCGTCTGAACGAGCCATTCCGTCCTCTCTTGATACCTTATTACAACATTTGCCACAGCCCTGGCATTCAAAATTTAATTCCATCAGGGCGTTCCGGGTGTAATCGCCGAAGACGAACATATGGAAGTATCTGAACATCTCATGATTGAAGATTTTCGGGCCGACCTTTGTATACGTCGGGTCCTTAGCCAAAATATCCTTAACAATTTTTATTATATCTCCCATAAATGGACATTCTGGTAGAAAAGGATTTAAACGGATCAGAACTTCTTCTTTTTCACGACGCGGACGATGTAGCCGGCGATCTTGTTCTGAGTGAACTTCTCTTCCGTGATCTTAAGATCAGCCAGAGCCGCCTTGTTCTTGGCAAAGTCGCCGCTGAACCTGTCCGGCAATGCAGCCACGAGCTTCTTGGACATGCCCTTGACGAAGTCTGTGCGTATTCTTCCCATGCTTACCACAATGACTTTTATCTCTTGCTGCAGGTATAAATAGCTTGATATTATGCGAGCCTATGTTGCCGCGGTCGCCATAGGGCTGTTTGCGGTCGATGAGAAGGGAAAGCGGATAGCCTACATCCTGTTCCAGAAGGACACGGAAAGGATAGCCGAACTGCTCGCAAAGTTCGCAGCAGGCCAGAGCTTTACTGCGCTGGAACAGCTGATAGGCGAGCTGAGGAAGATGGGATACGAGGACGTTTCAATAGAACAGCCGAACCCTGCCGCCAATTATGTACGGGAGAACTTCAGGAAGCTCGCGATCGAGCTGAAGTTCGTGAATGACCAGGCCGAGCTCAACAGTATTTTGGCAGCTGTCGGCGCTGCGACAGCGAAAGCCGTCATAACAAAGGTCGAGCGCAGGGACAAACTAATCGTACAGGCAGTGTCCGCATACAACGATTTAGACAAGATTATCAATCTCATGTCCGAGCGCATCCGCGAATGGTTCGGTCTGCACTATCCGGAGTTCAAGCCGGCCGAACACGAGAGGTTCATCGATTCAATAATAAAGTGGGGCAGCCGCGAGAAGTTCGACAATTTCAAGAGCAGCATGGGTATGCAGCTCGCAGCAGAGGACATAGCAGTTCTGCAGAGCTATGCGACAAAGCTGAAGGAGCTGTATGCATTGCGCTCGGAGCTCGAGAAATATCTGAACAAGCTCGTGCCCGTTGAGATGCCCAACACGTCCGCGCTGCTCGGGCCGTTGCTGGCAGCCAGGCTATTGGCGCAGACGGGCTCGCTCGAGAGGCTGGCAAAAATGCCCTCGTCGACCGTGCAGCTGCTGGGCGCAGAGAAGGCATTGTTCAAAGCATTGCGCTCAAGGGACAAGGAAGTGAAGGTGCCAAAGTTTGGAATAATCTTCACGCATCCGGACATAAGCGGCGCACCGAGGGAACACCAGGGGAAGATAGCAAGGCTCTTAGCAGCAAAGGTGAGCATCGCTGCGCGCACGGATTTCTACACCAAGAAGGACGTTTCAGCTGGCCTGATAGCCGATTACAAGAAGAAGGTCGGAGAATTGAGGAAGGCCTAGCCGAGCCTTGCGCGATGCCCTACGTGCTTTATCATATCGTATTTCTGTTCATATTCTTTTTTACTCATGCCGAGCTCTTCGAGCGCAGTCTCGTTGGCTTCTAAAAGTCCTTGGCTGCCATCCCGATATATTTTAGCCATTCCAGGGTTCCTTTGCATGATGCCGTCGACAAAATCAGCGAAGCTCTCCGGATAGCCGTCCGTTAAAGCCGAATAGCCCGCCCTAAGAAACGTGTTGACAACTTCTGTCATCTCCGGTGTTGCGCGTGAGGGCTTCTCTTCAGGCATGGGCTAAACTATAAAGGCAAAAGGATTTAATACATATCCATGCGAGCAATCTTCCAGCTTTTCGTTTCAGACATAAGCAAGGCGAAGAAGTGGTACGTGCAGATGCTTGGAGCCAAGGTTGTTCAATGCTATCCTGCATACAGGTGCGCGCTCATCTCTCTGGGTGGAACTCAGATTGACATGGGCGAGCCGAATGCAAAGTGGGGGCTCAACTGGCGAGAGGCGAAAAAATTGATAGGGAAGCAGATTGGAATTTTGCTCGAAGTCAATGATGTCAGAAAAGAGTATGAGAGACTGACTAAGAAAGGGGTCAGGTTCATTGTGAAACCCCAAAAGGCGTCATGGGGCGAGACGATTGCAGACTTCAGGGACTTGGATGGCAACAGATTGAGGTTGATTGGATAATCAATCGTATTTGAACACTTTGGACGGCTCAATCACCGTGTTCTCTATGGCGGTGCACATTGTGCCAAGAAGGTCTGCTGTTTCGGCCTTGAAGTTGCGCTTTGCTGCCAGCTCGTCCTTGAATGTGGCAAAGTGCACCTTTGTACGATACTTGTCCGGCCAGTACGTGAGGGTTGCAAAGTTCCTCGTGAAACTCTTCGCGTTCTTCTTATCTATGCCGAGTTTCTTCATGTATTTCTCGATATTGGACACAAGCCGACAACCATGGTTCCACTTCTCATAGACATCACCATCAACGACTTCGAGTGCGTTACTGCAGAATTCGATGACGCACTCGGCGTCATCAATCACGGTCTTTGCGCCGACCTTGTCGGTGGCGAGGTTGAACTCGACTGTCAGTGACGGAATCGCGTAGCTCAGCGGCCACTTCTTGCCGACCTTGTAGCGCAACGTCCGTATCGGGCCCTTCGGTTCATTGAAATCACTCGTACTTTGATGAGAATAATCCAGATCCCTGCTGACTACGATCATGGCCCTGATGTCATCCATCTCACGGACAGCAGTTGCCGATCTGCCGCCGAGATAATCAAATGTCCTGACGAGCACTTTGTGACGTTGATACCACTCTAAATCGTTGCCCTTAGCACATAGATATCTTACCGCGCCAGGTTTTCCTGTGAACTGCACGAAAGCCTGTTCTGAGAGCCGTATCAGTCCGCGCTGCGCCTTTGTCAGTGCCATGCCTATTTAACCAATTAGCATCTTAATAAATTTGATGGGCATGAATGTCAAAGAGAAATTTCCCGGCATATTTTTGGTTGACGACAAGCTGGCCGTACGCAATCAGGTGGCCGGCTGGCGGCCGTTCGGCGAACAGCTGGTAAGCGCAGGCAAGACCGAGTACAGACAATGGGATCCAAACAGGAGCAAGCTCGCGGCAGCCATCATGAAAGGCCTGAAGACCGTGCCGATCTATGAAGGCAGCAAGATCCTCTACCTGGGCATAGCCCACGGGTTCACGGCGTCGTTCATTTCCTCGATAATCGGCCCGAACGGCATCATCTATGGCATAGAGTTCGCGCCGCGCGTGTTCAACGAGCTGCTTCCGGTCACTGAAAAGCTCAAGAACATCGTTCCTATGATGGCAGATGCGCGAAAGCCAGAGACCTACAGCTGGGTCGAGCAGTGCGACGTGGTATACGTGGACGTGGCACAGCCCGATCTGACGGAGATAGCGATCAGGAACTGCAGGGCATTCCTGAAGCCGGACGGGCATCTCATGCTTGCGATAAAAACGCAGTCCATCGATGTCACTGCATCAGCGAAAGCAGTCATCGACAAGGAAGTTGAAAAGCTGAAGTCGGCCGGATTTGAAATCCTCGATGTGCGCAGTTTGGAGCCGTTCGAGGAACGGCACGGGTTTGTGGTTGCAAAGATGCCTTTATAAGTATTTACTTTTAAATAGTAAAATATGGTAAGAGGGCAGATAGTGTCCTATGCGAAATTGGAAAAAATCGCTGGAAATATTGTCGAAACCGATAATTATCTTATCCAAACTACGGGTCTTTCAGCCGATAATCTCAAAGAAATACGGACAGGTAAATACAGCGAACGTGCGATAAAGGCGGCCCAAAAGATATACGAGTTGACAGGCGATACTTCCCACATAACCCATCATATAGTGCAGGCCATGATATATGACAATCCGCGCGCTAGAAAAAACTTTTCTCGAGTTCTAGGTGCTATGTATGGTGAAGAACAGAAAGAGTACATCGGTAGGTACAGAATTCCATATATAGAATTCTTGCGGTCTGAAGCGATCGGCAAAGAAGTATCCCTAACAAAAGAAATGAAAAAATGGAAAAGATTTAAACCGAGCACATACGATTGGCAACGTTCCGTTACATTACCAACAGAACTGAAAAAATATGAAATATCACAGAATATGGGAATAATCATAGGCGATGGTTTTATCTATCCTGATGAAAAAAATCAACAACACACGCTTTTATTGCATGGCCGGAAGGATGACTGGCACTTCTATGAAGACGTGGTTGCACCCAGAATGGAGCAGATGTTCAATTTGCCAATTAAAGTGGAAGCCCATGAGCAGAACATGGAATTCCTGGGTAAGATACGGAATTATTCAGATCCGGAATGTCGAATAACCTCTAAGGCAGTTGTGACCTGGCTTACAGAGGATATCGGCATATCGAGAGAACGCCGAAGCATCGCACCATTGCTAAAATGTTGTGATCCAAAAGGTCTGTTTGAGGGTTTATGCGCCACCAAGGGCGGAAAACATAGTAATGGTAGATACGCACCAAGATTTATTATATTCGATTCTGATAAAAATTTCATTGAGGAATGCTACAATTTGGCTCGAGAACTCGGCTATAATCCTAACGAACCAAAAATCATTATATCATCACACCCAGAATTTAACCATGGTTTAAGTCACAGCACGTGGCAAATAGGTTTTCGCGTCAAAGACATTAGAAAAATGAACTTTCTCAATCCCCGGCATATCGCGTAATAAGCTCAATTACTTTCTTTCGAAAAGTTACGAACTTGCCGACGGGTATCTTCGCGCCGGCAGCTACGGGATGTCCGCCGCCCTTGCCGCCAACAGCAGCCGTCACTTCTTTCAGTATCTTGTCCATGTCATACTTTCGGGAGCGGCTAGAAAGCTTGCACCAGCGGTTGTCGCATCTGTAGATAATCAGCGTCTTGTCCGGATATATTTCGAAAAGCCGGTTGGCAAGCGATGATGTCAACGAATAATTGGACCGCGTCTCAAAAAATATTATGGTTTCCATCTCGACCGCCCTGAACTTTTCCAGCTGGATGTTCAGTTCGTGTTCGTATTTCTGGTGGATTTTCATGTATTTTTCGCTGTAGATGAACCTGTCCAACCTTTCAAGTCCGGCGAGGACTCCGGCTAGGCTCACCAGGCCGTCCTCATGTTCCACTGCCTTGACGGCATCTACCAGTTCGGTCGCACGCTTCTCGTCGCTCCCGCCCTCGATGGCCCTGTCGCCCGTACCGCCTACGCGTTCGAGCCAGTCCTTGCCCTCCAGACCGGCCTTCTTGCAAATCGGAAAAACTATCTGTGAGGCGGAAACGTAGACTTTGGCATCCTTCAATCTAGGGTTGACATAGAGGAAGCCGAGCTTGTTGAGGTCGTTGGTGACCGGATGATGGTCGATTACCAGTACGGGTTTGCCTTTCCAATGCTTGAGCCACTGCGGATACTGGTCGACGGCATAGTCAAGGAATATCGCAGCATCCAGCTTCTCCTTCGCGAATCTATTGAACGTCTCCTCGTCTATCTCGCCCGTTCCAAGCAAGGGCTTGAGCCCTCGCTGCCTTAGCAGCGCGAGAACTATCGCTGCAGAACAGCAGCCGTCCGTGTCGTCATGAAAGAATATGCCTACGTTGCCTTCGACGGTCTTGAGAAACTTTACAGCCTCGGTCTCGTGCACAGCATCAGCTTTCCTTACCTTCCGTTGGTTGCATGAACAGCAGTTGCAGGGGCAGTTGCGGTTGGCCATGTGCCGATGTCTCGACAGCGCTGTCGATTATGTCGGCATAGTAGACGAGCGTTGCTTCGATTGTCCTTGGGTTCGCACCCGCGGCTCCCATGTCGCCGCCATGAGCTGCGGCGATATGCACGACCTCTTCGGGGAAGCCTCTTGCATAGAGCTCGGCAGCGCTCAGGTCAGCGTGGTCAAGCGCGCAACCTGTGAACTGCCACTCCTTGCCCATTTTCTTGAAGAGGAACAGCTTGCCGATGTCATGTAGCAGACCGCCAGCAATGAGGAAGTCGCGATTTACCTTCACCTTGTACGTTTCCTCAAAAATATCGGCCATTGAAAGGGCTATGCGTACGACAGAGACCGTGTGCTCCATCTGACCGCCCTCGTAGTTGTGATGCGCGCCGATCCAGGCAGGAGCTTTCGCGAAGTCCGCCGCCGGATAGGGCATCGAATGATTGGACAGCTCAGGATTTTTCATGAGCTTGATAGTCTTCTCCCTGAGCGATTTGTCCTTTATCATGTTCGCCAGTTCAATCAGTTTTTTCATTTTTCAACACCGAACTCGAATTTCTTTTTATCGAATTCGAACGATTTTACTTTACCGGCAACGCCCCACCTTATATTGCTGCCGGTCTCGCTGGATATTGTTTTGGCCGAAGCCTTAAATGCTTTCTCAGGGGGCAGGCATAGCGTTACCGTGTCGGTCACGGAAAGCCCCATCTCCTTTCGCGCTTCCTGAACAGCGCGTACCAGTTCGCGTATGAGCCATTCTTCCTTCAGCTTGGGAGTGGTCTTCGTGTCGATGAAGACCTTGCCGCCGTCGAATTCCTTGCCTGTTGCTTCGGACGTTTCAATAAATATCACATGCTGGGCGGTAAGCTGCGCTCCGGCCAGCTTTGCGCCCTTCTTTTCCAGTTGCTTCCTGAGCTTCACGGCATCCGCCTTCGCAATAGCGGAAGCGATCTTCTGCGCGTTCTTGCCGAAGCTCTTTCCGAGCACCGGCCAGTTCGGCTTTGCAGAAAGCTTGATCCTGATTTTTCCAGATTTAATCTGCTTGACGTTTGCCATGTCAGTGATTATGGTTTTCAATGCCTTCGCTGCAGCGAGCGTCGGCTTTTCGCCGGTGACAGTCAGCGCCGCCAAAGGATAGCGCAGACCGATGCCTACTTCCGCCCTAGCGGCAGATGCGGCCTCGACTATTTTCTGGGCGACCGCCATCTGTTCTTCGAGCCGTTTGTCAATTGCTCCATCGTTGGCAACAGGCCACTTGCACAGGTGTACGGAGTCTCCTTCCTTCTTGAAGAGTCGTTGCCAGGCGTCCTCTGTTATGAACGGACATATGGGCGCGAGCAGCTTGCTGACCTCGCGCAACACCACATACAGGGTGTTGAACGCTGCAGCACGGTCCGCCCCCTTGTAGGTGGGCCATGTGCGATCGCGGACGAGCTTGATGTACCAACGCGAAAGGTCGTCCATGATGAACCTGTTGATGGTCCTGCCTGCCAGATGGAATTCAAAGTTCTCATAATTGTTAGTGACATCCGCTATCAGAGAGTTCAGCCTTGAGATTATCCATCTGTCCTCG